>Ga0193726_1001320_pt1 | contig 19973 bp, 17 predicted proteins | sample H2c1metaG_FD_144928 | JGI IMG/M metagenome (GOLD analysis project Ga0193726, IMG submission 144928) | Soil microbial communities from a riparian zone of the East river system, Colorado, United States - H2c1 | ecosystem: Environmental > Terrestrial > Soil > Riparian zone | place: USA: East River... | reverse complement strand
CGTGCAGATTTTCGGGACGCGTCGGCCGGCCGCCGCACAGGGCATGGAGCTCGCGCGACCAATGCGCAAGCCGTGCGCGCACCTCGTCGTCCGGCCAGAACGCGAAGAACAGCCTCAAGGAATCGCGCTTCGCAATACCGGGAGAATGACCAACCCTGCGTTTGTTTCCGCTTTCACAGATAAGGACGATCGCCTTTGATCTGGGTGCGATGCATCAGCCGGCGCGCGTCGGGGTCGAAGGAATCGCGCCGGTGCAGGGTGCAGCGGTTATCCCAGATCATCAGGTCGCCGACTTTCCATTGCTGGCGGAACGCGAATCGGGATTGCGTCGCATGCGCCCACAGCGTATCGAGGAGGGCCTCGCTTTCCGCGAGCGCGAGGCCGACGATGTAGCTGTTGCGCCGCCGGCCGAGAAACAGGCACTTGCGCCCGGTTTCCGGATGCGTGCGCACCAGCCCGTGGTGTGCGCCGGGAGCGCGGCGCGGGTCGATCACGTCCGCGTAGCCTTTGCGCTTCATCCCCGCGCTGTTGTAGGTGGCGTCGTGGATCGCCGTCAACCCCTCGACGTGTTTTTTCATGTCCGCGGGCAGGGCTTCGTAAGCCAGGTACATATTCGCCCAGTAAGTGTCGCCGCCCTCGGCGGGCAACTCCAGCGCATACAGGAGCGCGGCGCTGGGCGGCGTATCGATGTAAGTCATGTCGGAGTGCCAGATGGCCTCGCCGTCACCCAGGCCTCCGATCGGCGCGCCGCCCTCCTTGATGTTGGAGATCACGTTCATCTCCGGGTGCTGCGGCAGGAAGGGCTTGCCGTAAGGGTTGGGCCCCGGCGGATCGAGCTCGCCGAACAGCGCGCTGAACGCGAGCATTTGCGGGTCGGTCAGCGTCTGGCCGCGGAAGCGGATCACCAGGTTGGCCAGCCAGGCCTTGCGTATGGCCGCGAACGTATCCGCAGCGATCGGCTTGGACAGATCGACGCCGCCGATTTCGGCGCCGAGCGCGTCGCCCACCTTCTCTACGGAGATTGCAGGCATGGATTCCTCTCGCGGAAAAATTACACCGCTCCATTCTTCAAAGCAAGCAGCGCGATCGCTTCGGCTGCGATGCCTTCGCCGCGCCCGATCGCGCCGAGCCGCTCGGCGGTCTTCGCCTTGACGTTCACCTGACCCGGACGGATCTCGAGTTCGGCGGCGATATTCTCGACCATCGCCTGAATATGCGGAGCCAGCTTCGGCGCCTCGGCGATGATGGTGGCGTCGATGTTGGCGATAAGGAATCCCGCATCGCGGACCTTCCGCTCGACCTCGCGCAGGAGCAGGCGGCTGTCCGCGTTCTTGTACTTCGGATCGGTGTCGGGGAAATGCCGGCCGATGTCGCCGAGCGCCGCAGCGCCGAGCAACGCGTCGCACACTGCGTGGATCAGCACGTCGGCGTCGGAATGACCTTCGAGCCCCTTGTCGAACGGAATGGTCACACCGCCGATGATGAGCTTTCGCCCCTTGACGAGCGCGTGAACGTCGAAGCCTTGTCCTATCCGCATTTTTCTAAAACCTTTCCCCGTCGGGCATCAAAGTTATCAAGAAAGCCAGATTCGGTTTATCAGCTCTAGCAGATATCTGCCGGAATCTTCTTCGGGGACAGCCTTCCACTGTGCGAATCCAAAACGGGGACGCGCATATACGAACTCAAGCACTCGAATGTGGGATCAGGAAAGTAGACCCGACCGTTCTTGGGATCCCAACTCATGGGCTTACCGGAAAACGGGTTTGTTAGTTCCGGTCCTGCGTTCGCCAAGAAACTCGGAATGTCCTCGTCTTTGACACGATCCTTACTCATCCGCAACAAAAGTGTGGCCAAACGCAATCTTGCATCCAGAATATACATCTGGAGAAGCATTTCCCTCGCCCTCAGATCCCCATGAGCTGAAAGCGCCACGAATAGCGATCCGAATGGATCAATAAGATATCCCCAATTGAATTCAGAGACGTATTCCTTGCGGAGTTGAGCCAATTCCGGCGGCGCCTTTGCCCAGGGCGCGTTCAAGGCCCTAGCGTATCCCTTGGCGAAGCCGTAGTAGCGGTTGCGAATCCGTTCGTGCTGCCCCAGTTTCCGGATGAGCCAGTAAATGTAGTCCTGATGGCGCGTCACCGATGCAGTGTCCCGCAGGAACTCATCTATCCGGGCGTACTCCTCAAGCACGATTCCAGTAACATTGAATGCCTCAATTCCTTCTGGACGCAACAGCTCGGCCAATTCCAGAAAATGTACTTTGGCGATATCGGGCTTCTCCACCAGAATATCTTCGAGCACCGGAAGCGTTATTCCGAAAGCCACGAGCCCGATGGCTTTCCCGACCCAGTCATCGCGACCATGCAAGTACCTTTTTACGAACCGGAACTGATCTCGCCATTTTTCGTACGCCAGCTCGTACTTCCGACTGCGCATGTCGAGGCGCATATCTGCGACCGACAACTTGATTAGTCCAAGAACAGTACGGCTGTTGTTGCCTGTATTTGCGTTGACGTTGTATTTAAGCTTGAAGAGAGTCTTGAAACGTTGGAGCAGTTCCCGGTTTTGCTCCAGCGTGACAGGCAGTTGCTCGACGGGCAGGCATCCCTTGGACGCGCCCCATTTCCACTCAGGATCCATCCAGCAGTCCAGAGGATCCGATTCGACCGTGACTTCCAAGGCATCGGGAGGATGAATATTTTTCTGAATTTCCTCCCAGCCCGCTCTGCGCTCGTACAGACCTTTTATCGCGGCTCCATACTTCATGAAATCCGCGCCTCGAGGGGCATTCAAGCCGAGAATTCCTACCGAGATATTTTGATCATCCGGAACCTGATCTCCGGAGGAAGAGAAGAAAGCGATCCGCTGCGGGTCAGGCCTCTGATCGGACAGGCGGTTCGCGGTGAACCAAAGTAATCCAATCGCGACAACAGCAGCGACACTCCAATAAGTCAGCCGCACGGCTTTTTTCACATGTATTCAACCAGGTTAGTCTTGGCGTTTTCCCTATTCAAACGACCTTATGAGGTTTCGCCCTTGACGAGCGCGTGAACGTCGAAACCCTGTCCGATTCTCACGACGCCTCCCCGAGCGTTCGTTCCGCGATCTCGAGATCCGCGGGGAAAGTCACCTTCAGGTTTTTGGTGCTGCCTTCGACTAGCTTGGGCTTGTAGCCGAGCGCTTCAACCGCGCTCGCCTCGTCGGTGACGTGCTCGATCTCGCGCAGGGCGCGCAGCAGCATGCCGTGCCGGAACATCTGCGGCGTCTGCGCCTGCCACAGGCCGTCGCGCGGTTCGGTTGCGACGATGCGGCGCTGGTCGTCCGCGCGCTTCAAGGTATCGGAGACCGGGACCGCGAGTATGCCGCCGATTTCGTCCTTACCGCCCTCCTGGATCAACCGGAGCAGTTCGTCCCTCCCCAGGCAGGGCCGCGCCGCGTCGTGCACCAATATCCAGTCGCTCGGATCGACCGCGCTCGCCATGGCGACCAGGCCGTTCAGCACGCTGTCGCGCCGGCTTGCGCCGCCGCAATAAAGCGGAGCGAGCCGTTCGCCGAACATGCTCCAGTCGTGCTTGCGGAAATCGGCATCGCCCGGCGTCAGCGCCACGAATACGACGTCCACTTCCGAAGCGGCGAGCAGGCGCGCGATCGAGTGGTATAGCATCGGTTTTCCGCGCAACAGGGAATATTGCTTCGGTCCGGAGATCCCGAAGCGGGAGCCGGAGCCGGCGGCCGGAACAAGGCCGAAAATTCTGGAAGTCACTGAATTCGGTTGAAATTCGGAAGGTTCAGCAAGATATAATTATACCGGTCTCCCGGGTTCAAACTGCTGCCTCGCGAATCGAGGCGGCGTTTGACTCGGGTTTTGCTATTTCTGCTGTCGATTGAGTGTTCCGTATATGTATGGCAAATACTCGTCGTCCCCGCGAAAGCGGGGACCCAGTGGCTTTCTGAAAAAAGACACTGGATTCCCGCGTGCGCGGGAATGACGGAACCTAGACGATGAGCGCAGTCATCCTTCCCGAAGCGGAGAAGAACGCAAGCGGCGCCGGTCTGCACGGCTCGAGCGACGCGCTGGCGCTCGCGCGACTGGCGCAGGCCTCGCGCCCGGTCGTGGTGTTCTGCGCACAGGCGACCGAAGCGCAGAGGCTGAAGGACGAGATCGCCTGGTTCGCGCCGCCGCTCTCGGTGCTGCTCCTGCCCGACTGGGAAACCCTGCCCTACGATCATTTCTCTCCGCACCACGACCTGGTGTCGGAGCGCCTCGCGACGCTCTACCGCATCATGCGCGAGGACTTCGACGTCGCCATCGTGCCCGCAGCAACCGCGCTCACGCGCCTCGGGCCGCCGTCCTTCCTCGCCGGCCACAGCTTTTTCCTGAAACAGGGTGAGGCGCTGGCGCTCGATGCGCTGCGCGCGCAACTCACGCTCGCCGGCTACAGCCACGTGACGCAGGTGGTCGCGCCCGGCGAGTACTGCGTGCGCGGCGGTCTGATCGATCTTTTCCCTATGGGCAGCGCCCTGCCCTACCGTCTCGACCTGATCGACGAGGAAATCGAATCGATACGCTCGTTCGATCCCGACTCCCAGCGCACGCTCTACAAGGTTCCGGAAATCCGGCTCCTGCCGGCGCGCGAGTTTCCCATGGACGAGGCCGGGCGCAACCAGTTCCGCCGCAGCTTCCGCGACACCTTCGAGGGCGATCCCTCGAAGAGCCGCATCTACAAGGACGTGAGCAACGGCGTCGCGCCCGCCGGGATCGAGTACTACCTGCCGCTGTTCTTCGAGCGGACCTCGGCGATTTTCGACTACCTGCCGAAGAGCGCCACGGTATGCCTGCACGGGCAAGTACACGATGCTCTCACGGAGTTCTGGCACGACGCGCAAAGCCGCCACCAGTTGCTCGCCGGCGACCGCACGCGGCCGCTGCTCCCGCCCGCGGAATTGTTCCTCAGCGCCGAGGATTTTTTCGTGCGCGCCAAGGCCTTCAAGCGTGCGGACGTCGCAATGACGAAGGACGCACCGATCGCGCATCCCCTGCCCGAGCTGGCGGTGGAGCGGCGCGCGGCCGATCCCCTGCACCGCCTCAAGTCCTTCCTTTCCGGGACGCCGTGCCGCGTGATGCTGCTCGCCGAATCGCCCGGCCGGCGCGAAACGCTGTCGCAGTATCTCGCCGAATACGGCCTCAAGCCCGAGCCCTCCGCGGGCTTCGAAGAATTCCTGGGCTCGGACGCGCGCCTCGCGCTCGGCGTGGCGCCGCTCCTCGCCGGCTTCTTTCTGGACTCCGAGCAATTGTGCTTCGTCACCGAGTCCGAGCTCTACGCCGGAACCGTGCGCTCGCGCGCGGCGCGCGACCGGAAATCGGTCAGCTCGGTCGAAGGCATGCTGCGCGATCTCTCGGAGCTGCGCATCGGCGATCCCGTGGTGCACGTGCAGCACGGCATCGGGCGCTACCGGGGTCTCGTGGATCTGGATCTCGGCGAAGGCGCCACCGAATTTCTGCTGCTCGAATACGCGGAGGACAACAAGCTCTACGTGCCGGTGGCGCAGCTGCATTCCATCGGCCGCTACTCGGGCGGGCCGCCCGAGCAGGCGCCGCTGCACAAGCTGGGCGGCGACCAGTGGGACAAGGCCAAGCGCAAGGCCGCGCGCGCGGTGCGCGACACGGCCGCCGAACTGCTCGATCTCTACGCCCGGCGCGCGACCCGCCAGGGCCACGCTTTCAAGCTCAATCAACACGATTACGAGGCCTTTGCCGAAGGCTTCGGTTTCGAGGAAACGCCGGACCAGGCGGCCGCGATCACCGCCGCGATCGACAACATGAAGAGCGGCAAGCCGATGGACCGCCTGATCTGCGGCGACGTCGGCTTCGGCAAGACTGAAGTGGCTTTGCGCGCCGCCTTCGTCGCCGTCGCCGACGGCATGCAGGTCGCGGTGCTCACGCCCACCACGCTGCTCGCCGAGCAGCATTTCCATACCTTCAGCGACCGCTTCGCCAGCTGGCCGATCAAAATTGCCGAGCTGTCGCGCTTTCGCACCGGCAAGGAAACCGGGACGGCCTTGAAGGGCATCATCGACGGCGAGATCGATATCGCCATCGGCACGCACAAGCTGCTGCAGAAGGACGTGAAGTTCAAGCGTTTGGGCCTGGTGATCGTCGACGAGGAGCACCGCTTCGGCGTGCGCCAGAAGGAAGCGCTGAAAGCCTTGCGGGCGGAGGTGGACGTGCTCACGCTCACCGCCACGCCCATTCCACGCACGCTGGCGATGTCGCTCGAAGGCATGCGAGATCTTTCGGTGATCGCCACCGCGCCCGAGCGGCGCCTTGCGATCCGCACCTTCGTCTCCGGGTATTCGCCGGGCATCATCCGCGAGGCGGCACTGCGGGAATTGAAGCGCGGTGGGCAGATCTTTTTCCTGCACAACGACGTCGCTTCCATCGAACTGATGCGCGAAAAACTCGAGAAGCTCCTGCCCGAAGCGCGCATCGCGGTGGCGCACGGCCAGATGCGCGAGCGCGATCTCGAGCGCGTGATGCGCGAGTTCCTGCAGCAGCGCCACAACCTCCTGCTCTGTTCGACCATCATCGAGACCGGCATCGACATCCCGACCGCCAACACCATCCTGATCAACCGCGCCGACAAATTCGGGTTGGCGCAACTGCACCAGTTGCGCGGCCGTGTCGGGCGCTCGCACCACCAGGCCTACGCCTACCTGCTCACGCCCGGCGAGGACGCCCTTTCTCCCGCCGCGAAGAAACGGCTCGAGGCGATCCAGATGATGGAGGAGCTGGGCTCGGGGTTTTATCTCGCCATGCACGACCTCGAGATCCGCGGCGCGGGCGAAGTCCTCGGTGAATCGCAGTCAGGGGAAATGCAGGAGGTCGGCTTCAATCTCTACGCCGACATGCTCGACCACGCGGTGAGGTCCTTAAAGGCCGGCCGCGAGCCGGACCTGTCGCAGCCTTTCGAGGTCATCACCGAGGTCAACCTGCATTTCCCGGCGCTCCTGCCCGCGAGCTACTGCGGCGACGTGCACGAGCGCCTGGTGTTGTACAAGCGCTTCGCCAATTGCGACAGCGCGGAGCGCGTCGAGGCGATGCAGGAGGAGCTGGTGGATCGCTTCGGCGACCTGCCGCCGGCGGCGCGCGCGCTGATCGAAAGCCACCGCCTGCGCATCCTGGGACGGGCGCTCGGCGTGGCGCGGGTGGATGCCTCCCCGGAATTCATCCAGCTGCAGTTCGTCCAGCATCCCCCGCTCGACCCGGCCGCCGTGCTGAAGCTCGTGCAGAAACAGCGCGGCTGGAAACTCACCTCGCCGAACAAGCTGCGCGCCGAGCGCGTGACGAGCGAGCTGGTCGAGCGCGCGACTGCGGTGCGACAAGTGCTGGATGCGCTCGCGCCGGCGGCCGTTCGCTGACGCGAGTTTCCGGCTACAGCGAGAAGCGCACTCCGCCCAGCAGGTAGAACGTCGACAGGTTGAAGTCGAAGCTCTGGCCGCCGGGATTGCGGGTCACGCTGCTGTTGTTGAGCTTGTACCCGGCCTCGATGTTGAGCGCCGTCTTCTTCGAGATGAAATAATCGGCGCCCACCCCGAACTTGAGGGCGAGGGACGGATCCACGTCGAAGGAGTTTCCGGCCTTGTCGTCGCCCATCCAGTTGAAGTTGACGCCGATGCCCGCCAGCCCGTAGGGAGTGACGTTCCCGGAGCGGTTCAGCCGGTACTGCGCAAAGGCCAGGACCGTCGCGACGTTGATCGAGGAATCGCCGAACGAGCCGTTTCCGGTGCCCGGCCCGGAGATGCTCGGCATCTTGTTGTTCTGGTATTCGACGCTTCCTCCCACATGGATGTTGCTCCTCAACCTGTACGCGAGGTCCAGGTTGAGCATCAGTCCGGTGTCGGGCTTGGTCCCGGTGAAACCGTTGAGCGACTCGGTCGGTATCGCCAGCCCCGCCCTCGCGCCGAGAGTCCACTTGGAGTCCTGGGTCTGCGACCAGGCCGCCGGCGCGAGAAAGAAACTCAGCGCGATCGCACCGGCCTTGACCCCCTTGCCATGAAAACGCTTCGGGACGTTTGTGGACTGCGGTACGGCCTTCCCTGCCCTGCTGTTTGCTGCAGCTCTGTTCCTCATGATGTTCTCCTTTTTTGTTTGGATTTCACCGCTTCCGGCGCCGCGAAGATTGCGCCTGCGGCATGATGCCCTCGACGCTCGACGCCGGTCAACGGCATGACCGGCCGAAATCGAGAGCGTCGGGGGATATAATCGGCGCGGTTGCGACTTTTTACCGGAAAAAAATGGGCTATCTGGTGATCCAGGGGCAGGACGTCGAGACACCGGACCTCAAGGAAATCGCCAAGCTCTCAGGCAGCACGCGCATCGAAGGCCTTGGCAACCAGGCGTTTCGCCTTCACGAATACCAGACGAAAGAAGGCGTCGCCGACTACTGCGCAGAGGCGAAGCTCGACTTCGCCTTCGTGTCGAAGCCGCGCCGTCTCGCCGACTTCGGCCTGGTGGCGATGGACATGGACTCGACCTTGATCACCATCGAGTGCATCGACGAAATTGCCGACCTGCAGGGCATCAAGCAGCAAGTCGCGGCGATCACCGCGAGCGCCATGCGCGGCGAGATCGAGTACCACGAAAGCCTGCGCCGCCGCGTCGCGCTGCTCGAAGGCCTTCCCGAATCGGCGCTGCAACGCGTCTACGACGAGCGCCTGCGTCTGTCGCCCGGCGCCGAGCGCATGCTAGAGCGCCTGCGCTCCCTAGCAATCAAAACGCTCCTCGTCTCCGGCGGCTTCACCTACTTCACCGAGCGCCTGAAGTCGCGCCTGTCACTCGACTACACCCTGTCGAACACCATCGAAATCAAAAACGGCAGACTCACCGGCCAGGTACTCGGCCCCATCGTCGATGCCGAAGCCAAGGCCGCGAAACTTCGCGAACTGCTGGCGGAGCGGCAACTATCGCGCGAACAAGTCATCGCCTTCGGCGACGGCGCCAACGATATTGCGATGATGGCCGGGGCCGGCGTTTCTATCGCGTATCACGCCAAGCCGGTGGTGCGGGAGAAAGCGACTTACTGTTTTGATTACGTTGGGTTGGACGGGTTGTTGAGTCTTTACGCCTAGGGAAGCAACGCCGCACTCGACGCCAAATGTTAGCCTTTGGCCAGCCCCGCAGATTGTTGTTGTAATAGATTTTCCAAGTCTCGTAATTGCTGCTCGAAGTAGTCGTTGTTGACAAAGCAGTTCACGGGGATATACCCCTCGGAGCAGCCAAGCCGTTTCCCGGCGGGGTCCCATATCTCGATATGCCCGTTGGAGAGAATGCATCTTAGGAATTGAAGTGCCCTCACCTCTTCGCGAATAGCATTTTTTTCCTCGCGCTTTGATGTGATACTGAAATGTCGAACCGGGTCGAACATAAGTTTCTCATCAGCAAAATTTAGAGACACTCGAAGCGCAACTGTGGCATGCGGAGATTCAAAGTCAATGGCGATTCCATGTTCGAAACAACCCGCCAGACCAACTTTCATTCCATCCAAGGCATATTGGTTAGCACCTTTCTGTGCCACGAGAACAAACTGTTCCGGTAGCTCGATCTCGAAACTCGCGTCAACGCCGTCACCGCCCTTGAAGCGCTTGACGATTTCCGAAGGGACAAGCTTCCGAAAGCCTTCAAGTTCATAAAGGTGCTCGCGGTATATTGTGTCTCTTCTCTTGATTCCAAACTGCTCTTCAATTGCCAGTTCAGAGAACTTTCGCATTAAGGGCAGGTCAAGAGATAGACGGAAGTGATCGTCCGCGTCGTCAGGGTTCACAAACGGCTCCCGATCCGCATGCGCAATGGCGTGGCGCCCTTTTTGGTATAGATAGTCTCCGATGTTCACGCCTTCGCGATCGAGCTCGGTGAGCCTTTTCTTGGCCTCTTCGTCACCGATTTCACCGCGCTTATCTGACATCCACTGACCTCGGACCCTGCCGTCCGAAATAGCGACACTAAACGCCTTGTACAAACTGAGGAAGGCATAAAAAGGATTGTCCAATGAGATGCCTTCACGATAGAACGCTAGGGCCGCTCTTGCACGTTCATCCTCTGAGGAAGGCAGGTGTTCCGAGTCCAGATAGTCTGTAACGGCGTTGTTTCGAATGATGCCCAGCGAACGCGGAATATTCCCTCCGCTCCAACTGACGATCTCGATCTTCGCGCCCTCCCGCCACGATAGTGCGCTTGCAAATTGCATAATTTTTCGGCGAGCTTCTGCTCGCGGAAGCCCGTACGTATCCGCGCGCAACGCTATAGCGGGTAGTTGCCTCGTTGCGAAGGGGCCACTAGGTTCACCAAGAGGAAGAAGTACAAATTCCTTACCTTCGTAGGAAGCTGTTTGCTTTTTCTTCGGCCAAAATATCTGGGTCTCAATGACAGCAACTACCCAGTCTCCGATCTCCATCGATAGCCGCTCAGCCTCGTCGAAACGATTCAACAAAATCTTCATTGGACAGACAGAATAATTCCGCGGGCCTGACCCCGGTTAGCTACGTATCGCGAACCTACTTCGTTGCAACAATCAAGCGCCAACGAATAGCGCCTTGCGTGTAGCTATGCTGATGGTGATTTTGCGGCGGGAGCGGGTGCGAAAATGTTGATACTTCATTCATACCGCACCCTTCGCAGCGATAAATACCACTATGAGGCGTTGCTGTTCCGGGGTGATAGATTTGGTCGAAAGCCTGGTGGTTAGATTGCTCTAGATAGTTGCTGAACTTGTACACAGCCATGTGAGTCTCCGGTCGAGCATTTGTGGTATTGGGGGAGTCTCTACGTTTCTCTCTCCGTACTGGTTGAAGGAGTTCTAATTTACGACCTGAGGTGGAACCATCGGAGCCGGCGCTACAGGGCGCTGTAACGAAGCGGGGGCACCTGGGATCGGCGACGTGGTTGGGGCTGAAGTAGGACCTATACCTGAGGTCACAATTGATTCTGGTAGAACAATATCCTTGGTTTCGTTCCTGCCTCGTAGTCTCTCTAGTGCGTCGTGAAGCGGTGTAGCGGGCGCGTTTGCTCTATGGACTCGAAGGGCTGGGTTTTCTGCGAAATGACGAACGGCCCCTTCCATGAGCTTCAACACGAGCGCAGGGTCGACCTCTCCAGCCTCCCGCTTGTAACCTTCGAGGGCCATTGCAACTGAGGCCTTATACCGATACTCATCGCGCATCTGACCGCTCTTGGAAATTTCTCGAGACGCAATCCACGCACCCCAAAGGATTGGCCCGGATAACAGAATCAAGACCAGGGATTTAGTATCGAGAAGCTTACCTTCAGCCAAGAGGGGAATAATCTTATCGAGCTCAATCCAACAGACGGTTCCTACCGCTGCTGAAAACAGCAAGATATAGAAAATCGTGGCATTGCGATAACCCTTCGCTGCGTCGTCGAAGGCCTTGGCCAAGCCGCGACGATTTGCGAGCGTCCAGGCGTTTTCAGCATTTTTCACAACCTCCTGCGCTCTCGTCCGAAGTTGCTCAACTTCGTTAGTTTTCTCGGATAGTGTTTTCGTTAGTTGTTCAACTTCCGTAGCGGCTTTTTTTGCGGCGTCTCGATTTGAGACAGTTTCGTCTTTCGCTGCAACTGCTTGAGTTTGGGCAACTGTTACCTCAGTCAATGCTCCCTGAGTTAGCGCTTTTGCTTTTTCCGCATCCGTTGCGGCTGTAGTTGCAGCCAACGCCGCAGTTTCGGCCACCGCGCGCTGCTGTTTAGTCCTTTCGGTAACGTTCAATACGTCTGCATGGGCCGCTTTTAGAACTGAGATTGTCTGTGGTCCAAGATTTTGGATTTCTTGGGTGATGCTATCGCTAGTGGTTTGTTTAGCTCGTATCGCTTCCAGGGATTGTGCGGCTAAAGAATCTGCGTTATGGATTGCGGAAGCGGCTTCGGCCAGCTGGACCTGTTGTTGAGTCAAAGCGTTGTAGGCACTTCGAATGGATTCGATGTGTTCGCCAACAGTGGTAAAGATTGCTTGAGTCTCTTGGTTCAATTTCTTGGCGGAGGACAGGGCCTCTGCCGCGTCTTTTCCCTGCTTTTTTAATGCCTGAATCGCTCGTTGCACCGCGCGCTCTCCGTCAGCATTTTCTTTGAGTTTCGGCGACAGAGTCCACGCATATCCGTTGCGGATGAGAATCGCACGTATCTCCTTTAGTTTTGGTACAGCGGCTTTAAAAGGTCCGTATTGATTTGTATCGTCAAGCGCGAGGGCAGAAATAAATTGACCGTGCTTGTCGTCTGAAATTATTTCTTGAACGGTGCCACCGAACCAAGGATCAGCGCTTAACACCGGTAGGTACTCTTCTAATCCTGTCGACATTTCCGTAAGGAGTGCGGTTATGCCTTCAGGCGTTAGGCCAGGATAACCAAGGGTAGCAAGGTCGGCGTACAGATACTTCTTTTGGTACTCGACAATGCTGGGTACGAAGTCAGTCCAAACCTGAAGCGCTTTTTTAGCGGATGCGAGCAGGGATTCGGCTATGTTCATGGCACACTCGAGCGAGTGTTAATTAGGATACGTCACCGCTCATGGAAAAAAGCGGAAACTAGCCCATGCTCAGAATATGGCCTTGTTAGCACTCTGTCAAGAGGAGTGCCACTATACAGCCTAAAGTTAGTGGAGGCTAACCACCATACGTTGTAGGCTCGCTCCAAAGTCATCATGATCGCCCCTGCGCACGAAAACCCCTCCGCTGTCTCCTCGATCGAACTCTTCTTCGATCTGGTTTTCGTCTTCGTGATCACGCAGGTCACGCAGCTGGTGGAGCACGCCCACGGGCCGATGGATTTTCTGCGGGCGCTGCTGGTGCTGGTGCCGATCTGGTGGATGTATGGCGGGTATGTCTGGCTGACGAATAATGTCCGCGCGAATTGGCAGATGCGGCTGGTGCTGATCGCGGCGATGGCGGGGTTTCTGGTGATGGCGATGGCGATTCCGGAGGTGTTCGGCGCCGGGGCGCTGACGTTCGGGCTTTCGTATCTTTTCGTGGCGGTGCTGCATCTGGGGGCCTTTGCGACTAGGGGCGAAGGCGCGGCCAGGGTGGCGATTTTCGGGGTGGCGCCTTTCAACGTGGCCGCTTCCGCTCTCCTGATCGGTGCCGCGTTCACGGATGCGCGATGGACGTGGTTGATGTTCCTCGCGGCATCGTCTCTCTTTGTCGTGGCAACGGTTTTCAGGCGCGAGCGGCGCTTCACCCTGAACGCCGCCCATTTCGCCGAACGCCACGGAGGCATCATCCTTATTGCGCTCGGCGAGTCCGTCATCGCGATTGCGATGGGCGCGAGCGCGTCCAACCCGGGCTTCAAAGGCGAATGGCTGATCGGCGTGGTACTCGCGCTGGTGCTGGTCGCAGCGCTGTGGTGGAGCTACTTCGACCGCGGAGACCGGCGCGCTGCCGACAAGCTCGTCGCGGCGGAGCCCGAGCAGCGCTCGCGCATGGGGCTCCTCGGCTACTGGTACGCGCACCTCGCGCTGATCGCGGGGATCATCCTGATCGCAGCGGGAATCCGGCAACTGCTCGAAGACCATCCCGCGATGCGGCTGCTCGCGGGCGGCATGGCGCTCTTCATGCTGGGAGATGTTTTCTTCAGATGGGTGATGGACATGAGACCCGTCGCCGTGCGCCTCGCCGGCGCCGCCGTTGCGATAGCGATCGGATTCGCCGGAACGCGATGGGGAGCGCAAGGCGCGCTGGCGGCGATCGCGGCGCTGGCCATCGCCGTCATCGCGGTCGAGCAATGGCTGGAGTTCCGCAAGAGCTGAGGCCGTATGTTGCGCCAGCCTCGAACTTGGGAGTAGTCTGACGGCATGAAAAAGACAGTCATTTCCTGCAGCCCCGCAATCATGGGGGGTACCCCGGTCTTTTCCGGCACCCGGGTGCCGGTCCAGACGCTCCTCGACTACCTGGAATCCGGAGAGTCCATCGACGACTTTCTGGCCGGATTTCCCTCCGTCAATCGAGAGCAGGTCATCGAGTTCCTCGAGCAAGCAAAGGACCGTCTGGTCGCCACTGCGTCGTGAAGGTATTCGTCGACGAGTGCGTTGACTGGCGGTTCGCACGCAACATCGTCGGCCACGATGTCAAGACGGCGCACCAGATGGGATGGTCGACCATCGAGAACGGCGAACTGCTTGCGCTGGCGGCGAAAGAGTTCGACGTGTTCGTCACCGTCGACCGGAATCTCTCCTTCCAGCAGCATCTCCCCGCCTTCACGATCGCGGTCGTCGTGTTGCGTGCCGCTTCCAATCGCCTTGCCGACCTTCAACCACTCGTTCCCGAACTGCTGGCGTCGATTCCCGAAGCGAAACGGGGTGCCGTCACCTACGTGGGGGTCTAACTGACGAACAACGTCCGCGCGACCTGGCCGATGCGCCTGGTGCCGATCGTTGAACCGAGAATGCGCAAGGCATCCGTCGCACTTGACCTGCTTCGTTTGCCCAGCGCATGATTGGCCATGATTTTATTTGGGAGATTCCGATGAACTTGCACGTTCGTCCCCTGTTCCGCTGCACCTGCGTTCTGCTATTCCTTGCCGGCGCCGCCCCGTCGGTGACGCTGGCGCAAGGCGATGCCGTGAGAGCGCGGCTGCCTGCCGCGGTGACGGTGAAGCAAGGCATGCTGAACGTGCCCGCGCTGTCGCCGCTGTGGCTGCTGCCGGAGTACGCGGCGAAATACAACATACAGATCGAAACCGTGATGTTCCAGCGCTTCGCCGACGCGCGCACCGCGCTTGCCTCGGGCGACATCCAGCTCACCGCCTTCGGCCCGCAGGACATCTCTCTCGCGCTCGGCCAGGGCGCGAGATCGCTGGTCGGGATCGCGGGCGTGGGCTCGGGCAACGACTGCCTGATCGTGCGCAAGGGCGAGGACATGAAGGACTGGAAGTCGCTCGCCGACAAGAAGATCGGCGTCGGCGCCGGCTCGATTTCCTGGCTCAAGTTCGCCGCGTCGGTGCAGGAGAACGGCCTGGAGTACGGCAAGCTGAAGATCGTCAACATCGTCGGCGGCGGCGGCAACTACCTGAAGGCGCTGCAGGGAAAAGAGATCGACATGGCGGCGGTGTGGCACCCCTTCTGCGCGCAAGCGATCGTGGACGGATACGGCGCCTACCCGACGATCGACCACAATCGTTCCAAGACGGTCGGCGGCCTCATCTCCGTGCTCGCGGTCAACCGCGGCTTCATGGAAAAGAACCGCGACGCCGTGCAGCGGCTGGTCGTCGCCTACCTCGATGTGCTCGAGACCGCCCGCAAGGACCCGAAGCGCTGGGCCGGCATTTACGCGGAGAAGGCGGGCCTGCCCGAGAACGTGGCCGCCGAGTCGATTCGCACCACGCAGCTCGATGCGACCTTGCCGCTCGAATCGATCAAGCGAATCTCGAAATTCCTGTCGGACAACGGCGTCATCACCCGCGATGTCTCGGGCGAAGTCGCGCAGAGCTATACCTACGAGTTTCTCTCGAAGGCGACCGGCAAGACGCCGGCGCAGCTCGGGTTGAATCAGTAATCCGCACGACGCCGGCCGCAGCGGAAGGATCGGGGCGTGGCGAGAGTCCTGCGCGCGCCCTGGGCGCTGGTGCTCCCGGTGGCGCTCCTCGTTCTCTGGTACCTCACCGTAGAACATCGCTGGGTCGCCGAAGGCATCATCCCGTCCCCCGCGCAGGTGTTGCGCTCCTGGGAGGTGTGGATCTTCGGTGCGACCAAGGGAGGGCTGTCGCCTTACTCGGGTACCTGGCTCGATAACGTTCTCTACTCGTCCAAGAGAGTTCTGCAAGGCTTCGGCCTCGCGGCGCTGGTCGCGATTCCGCTCGGGCTGATGATCGGCTGGAGCGGTCTCACCCGGCGCCTCGTCGATCCGACGATCCAGCTCCTGCGCCCGGTGCCGATCACGGCGTGGCTGCCTTTCGCCATCGCGGTCTTCGGCATCTACGACGCGAGCGCCCTCTTTCTCATCGGCATGGGCGCGTTCTATCCCATCGTCGTAAACACAACCCACGGCGTACGCGACACCAATCTGCTGCTGCTGCGCGCCGCGCGCATGATGGGCGCGGGCCCCGGCACGGTGCTCGCGAAAGTGGTGTTCCCATCGGCGCTGCCTTCGATCTTCACCGGAATGCGGCTGGGGATCGGCGTCGCATGGACCGCGGTCATCGTCGCCGAAATGATCGCGGTGAAATCGGGCCTGGGCTACGTGCTGTGGGACGCCTACTACGTCGGGCGCATGGACATCTGCGTCGCGACCATGGTCTCGGTGGGCGCGCTCGGCTTCATCTCCGACCGCGTGATCGTGTACGCCTCGCGCATCCTGCTGCGCTGGCGGATCCTCGAGGCTGGCGCATGAACGGCGGGCAAGCGGCGGCGCTCGAGCTGCGCGGCGTCTGGAAGGAATTCGTCAAGGGGGATCGGCGCGTCGAAGCCGTGCAGGCAATCGACCTCGAAATCCGCCCGCACTCCTTCACCGCCATCCTCGGCCCGTCGGGCTGCGGCAAATCCACGCTCCTCAACATGGTGGCGGGATTCGACGCGCCGACGCGCGGAGAGATACGCGCGAACGGTGCGCCCGTGTCGTCGCCTTCGCCCAAGCGTGCCGTCGTCTTCCAGGAACCGGCGCTCTTTCCCTGGTATTCGGTCTATGAGAACGTCGTCTTCGGGCCGAAGACGCAGGGCCAGTCCGAGCAGACCTACCGTCCGCTCGCGGAGAAGATCATCGAACAGGTCGGCCTGAAGGGTTTCGCGTCGCACTACCCGGCGGAGCTCTCCGGCGGGATGAAGCAGCGCGTCGGCATCGCGCGCGTGCTCGTGATGCAGCCCGAGCTGCTCCTCATGGACGAGCCCTTCGGGAGCCTGGACGCGCAGACGCGCACCCTGATGCAGGAGCTGCTTCTCGATGTGTGGGAGCGCCACCACCAGACCGTGCTCTTCATCACCCACGACATCGAGGAGGCGCTGCTCCTCGCCGATACCGTGTGCGTCATGACTGCGCGCCCCGGACGGATCAAAAAACGCATCGCGGTCGAGCTCGCGCGGCCGCGCACGATCGAAGCGACCACCTCCCCCGTGTTCAATGCCCTGAAGCGCGAAGTGCTCGCGCTGATCCGCGAGGAAAGCGTGCGCGCGGACGCGGAGACCGCGCTGGGGTAGTCCCCGCTGGTGCAGTGCGCCATGCCTTCATGCCGGCGGGCATGGCTTCACCTTGCGAGCCTTGTCGAGGAACGCGGTGATCTGCCCGGCTATCTCCTTGAATTCGTCGACCTTGCCGTAGGTGGCGACGAAGTTCGCGAGTAGAGCGCGGCCGTCGGACCGTTCCTGCTCGAGAAGCCGGCACTCACGCGCGGCTGCCTCACGCGCTTCCTGCTCGGCGAGCTGGCGGGCACGGGCTTCTGCCTCCGCCCTCTCCAGACGCTCGCGCTCTTCCTGGGCCTTGAGCGCGGCCGCGGCCGCGGCCTCAGCCTCCAGCCGGCGGCTCTCGGCGGCGAGCCGCTCCTCCTCGGCAGCCCGCGCCATCCGGGCGGCCTCTTCCCGGGCAAGCTGCTCGGCGCGCTCACGCTCGAGGCGCTCGCGCGCGGCGCGCTCCTCGGCCTCCTTCCGGGCCGTAGCCTGCCGCTCCTCTTCCGCGATCCTGGCGCGGCGCTCGGCCTCACTGACCTCACGACACAACAGGTTGCCGCCGTCGGTGCTATCGATCTGTCTGGTGCAGTCCTGCGCGCTCACCTTGCGCGCCGGATCCATCGGCGGGTAGCCTCCATCCTGCGGATTGATACTGCAGCCAGCCGCGAGCACGAGGAAGAGGACGACGGTTATGTTCTTGTTCATGGCTCTCCTTTCAGGTTCGGTTGCACGCAGCGCCAGAACTGCGTGAATTGACTTCGAAGCGAAGGATACGCGAAGCGCGCGCGCTGCGACACAATCCCCACATCAGCAGACACCGAGCATCGGCGGCGGGAAAAACCCGAGCACAGCCTCGCACGCCTGGCCCGCCTCAAGGACCAGCGCGTCCGCGCCGCGCGCGGCGACGAGCTGGACGCCGAGCGGAAGCCCTTCCGAAGAAAGTCCCGCCGCAAGGCTCAGCGCCGGCATGCCGCCTGCGTTCGCGAGTGCCGTGAAATCGGCCTGGCTGGAAGGCGCGGGCGACGCGAATGCGAACGCCGTCTGCGGCGTGGTCGGCAACAGAAGCAGATCGACCGAAGCGAACAGCGCGTCCAGGCCTTGCCTCGCGTCGTGCAGCACCGCCCTCGCCTGCGCGATGCGCTCGGGCGCCTGCGCCGCGCCGTAAGCCAGCGCCTCCCGCAAGCTCTTCGAGATCCCGCTCGCCGGATCGGACAGGAGCCGCGCATGTACGCGGGCGCCTTCGGCTTCGGCGATAAGGAGTCCTGCGCGCCGCACGCGGCCAGGATCGATCCCGGCGAGATCGCAGTTGCCCACGACGTATCCCGAGGCTTTGAGCACCGCCGCCGCCCGGGCGACCGCGGCGGCAATTTCCGGCGCGACATCGAGCCCGGTAAGGACGCCGACCCGCGCGCGCAACGGGGAGCGCGAGCCGGCTGTGCCCGATCCCGCGTCGCGAATCGCCTCGAATACGACGGCGCAATCGCCGACCGAGCGCGCGAGCACGCCGATTTCGTCGAGCGAGACCGACAGCGGCATCAATCCCGCGGTCGGGATGCTGCCTCGCGTGGGCTTGAAGCCCGCACAGCCGCAATACGAGGCAGGGATGCGAACCGATCCGAGCGTATCGCTGCCCAGCGCCGCCGCGGCAAGTCCCGCCGCCACCGCCGCCGCCGATCCGCCGCTCGATCCCCCGGGCGTGAATTCGAGGCGGTGCGGATTGCGGCATCGGCCAAAGTGAGGATTGTCGTTGGTCGCGCCGAACGCGGCCTCGTCCATGCTGGTCTTGCCGAGAGGCACGGCGCCGGCAGCGCGCAATCGCTCAACGGCAACTGCATCGCGCTCCGGCATCGTTCCCCGCAATGCGACCATGCCCGCGCTCGTCGGGAGACCGGCGACATCGAGATTATCCTTCACCGCAAACGGAACGCCGGCCAGTGCCCCCAGCGGCGAGCCTTCGCGCCGGCGGCGGTCCAGCGACGCAGCGGCGTCGCGCGCCGCCGTGCCGGATACCGCAAGGAAGGCGCCCAGCTCGGAACCGTGGCGCGCGATGCGCTCGAGGTAGCAGTCGACGGCGTCGCGCGCGCTGACGCGACCCGCGCGCACTGACGCGGCCAGGCCCAAAACCCCGGCCCCGACGATGGCGTGGGCCTCTCCGCGCGGGTGACCGGCCCCGGTTTCGCTCACGTGCCGAGGTTGAGCACCACCCCGGAGAGGTGGCTCGCGCGCGGCGAAGCGAGAAACGCCACGGTCTGTGCCACCTCCCCGGGTTCGATGACGCGGCCGAAGGCGCCGTCGCGCAGCACGTCTTCCGTGCGCGACTCGTCGCCGTATTTGGTTTTCGCGACCGTTCTCAGGAGCGCAGTGATGCGGTCGGTGCGCGTCGCCGGCGGGTGCACGCCGACCACGCGCACGCCGAACTCCGGCGACTTCGACCCGAGGCCCTTGGTGAACGCCGCGAGCCCGGCATTGGCAAAGCCGCCGCAGATGTATTCCCAGGACGGCTTTTCCCCGGCCATGCCGATGACGTTCACGATCACGCCGCGGCTCCGTGCGCGCATGTGCGCCAGCATCTCGCGGGTCATGTTGATATAGCCGAAGACTTTCAGGTCCCAGGCATGGCGCCAGCGCGCCTCGTCGATCTGATCGATAGCGCCGGCCGGAATGTCGCCGGCATTGTTCACCAGGATGTCGGCGTCGGCGCACGCGGCGGCGACGCGCCTCACCGCCTCGCCATCGCGCAGATCCGCGGCGTGAATATGCACCGCGACGGAGTGCTCGGCGCGGATCGCCTCGCGCGCCGCCTCCAGCCGGACCTGG
>Ga0193726_1001319_pt1 | contig 19976 bp, 17 predicted proteins | sample H2c1metaG_FD_144928 | JGI IMG/M metagenome (GOLD analysis project Ga0193726, IMG submission 144928) | Soil microbial communities from a riparian zone of the East river system, Colorado, United States - H2c1 | ecosystem: Environmental > Terrestrial > Soil > Riparian zone | place: USA: East River... | reverse complement strand
AGCGGACGGATTGGCCTTCATTCGTCGTTGTCGCCTCCTCATTGGGATCAAACCCAACTTCGTCGGCTCCGCCTCGACTGAAGGCAAATCCGTCACGCTCGCGGCCACGGGGAACACTCAGACAGGCTCCTAAGCCAAAGGCGGTGGGTGGTCAAGGTTGGGTCACTCGTTGATGGCAATGAGATAGTTGGGATAGGCGCTGCGAAAACGCCGCATCTCAATATCCGCTTCGCCGTCGCGGCCGGCGCGCCGCAGAGCGGCGATGTCTTCGAGCCACGCCGCGGGATTGCGCTCGCGCGGCGACGCCAGAGCCGCGCGCGGCGGATCGGTTTTGTACACACTGACCTTGAGCACGCGCGGCTTGTCATCGGCTTTTTTAACCGCCTGGGGTCCGAAAACCATCGCTAGGACCAGCGCGACCGACAAAAGAACGCTGGCGGCGAAAGCAAGCGGCGCCAAGCGTTGCGACTGCAGCGGCGACTTTGATTTGGCCGACCTCGAGCGTGCGGCGTTGAACACCAGCCGATCGAGCGCATGCGGCGGCACCGGCGCCGATTCCCGCCGGTATTCGCGCGACACGGCGCTGTCGCCGCGCAAGTACTCATCGAGCTCGTCAGGCACGCGTTTGTCAGGCATAGGTCCGCAACGGCAGCACGTCGGGTTCTTGCATCGGGCTCAAGGACTTTTTCAATTTACGAATGGCGTATCGCAGGCGGCTCTTTGCTGTTTCTACAGGCACATCCGTGACGCGCGCAATCTCCTCGACGGTCAATCCTGTTTCCTCGCGCAATAAAAACGCCTCGCGCTGTTCCTGCGGCAGTGCTGCGACGGCGGCCAGCAGCGCGGATTGCTGCTCGACGAATTCCGCCACTCTGTCGGGCCGTTGGTATTCGGGTACTTCGGGCTCGAGGAACGGCGAGTCGAGGTCGTGTGCGGGAAGTGCATCGCGCAGATTCGCGTCGCGCCGGAAAAAATCAACGGCGCAGTTATGCGCAATGTGAAACAAGAACGTTGCGAATTTTGCGCGCGGTTCATAGCGAGCCCGCGTCGCCACCACGCGCGACCACACTTCTTGAAAGAGATCTGCCGCGGCGCCGGCATTGCGCACATGGCGAAGTAAGTAGCGATACAAGGGGCCCTTGTACTCCGCGTAGAGCGCGGAAAACGCCGCCGCGTCGCCATCCCTGTACCGCAGCATCAGTCCAGCGTCATCGTCCGATAAATCCATCGTCAGCAGCATACGTGGGGCCGCCGCCGGGGGCAAAAGTAAACGCCCGCAATCAATTATTTTTCACCAAATTTCATAATACCGTTTAAAAACAATTAGTTACGGTCATGAAAATAATGTTCAAAGTGCTTGCATGTAGTGGTGATGTATATTACTATATCACCAAGTCACCGAAACACCTCGATGACGGGAACTGAACAAACTTTTGATAGGAGACGATCATGAACACCTCAATCTCAACCAAACTCGCAGCCCTTGCTCTGGCCCTGATGGTCAACAGCGTAATCATGGGTGGCATGGCCTACTTGTTCAATGTGCAGCTCCAGGCGTCCACGGCAGTGATGTCGCTGGTCAGCACGACGGCGCCCTCAACGAACGACGTGGCCTGAGCATTCGAAGCTTTAGCGCTCTGGTAGATTACCGTGCTACATGTCCCCCACACTGGGGTCAAGCACATCGAGCGAGAAATGGACCCGAACTGGAACGACAACCAACCTATCTATCGCCAATTGCGCGATCGAATGGTCGCCCTGATTCTGGAGGGCGCGCTGAAGGAGGGTGATCCTTTGCCCTCCGTGAGGGCGGTGGCTGCCGACTACCGGCTCAATCCGCTCACCGTGCTGAAAGGCTACCAGCAGCTGGTCGATGAGAACCTGGTCGAAAAGCGCCGCGGACGGGGCATGTATGTCAGCGACGGTGCACGGCGACTGCTCCTCGCAGGAGAGCGCGAGCGGTTCCTCAATGAGGACTGGCCGCAGATTCTCGCCGTCATCAATCGACTCGGGTTTTCCTCACAAGAACTTTTCGCTCAAACACCGGCGCTCACACACCCGGCGCCGCCGCCCCGCGGCAGCGACACGAAGGAAGAATGAGAATGGCTCCGCTCATCGAAGCAAAGGATCTGACGAAAAAGTACGGCGCCCATGTCGCGCTGGATCGCGCCAACCTCAATATCGAGGCCGGCCGCATCGTCGGACTGATAGGTCCCAACGGCGCCGGCAAAACCAGCGCATTGCGTGCCATTTTGGGCCTCACGAACTACGAAGGTCAGCTGACCGTGTTGGGCCGCGAACCGTTTCGCGACCGCACCGCACTCATGAACGAGTGCTGCTTCATCGCGGATGTCGCGGTGCTGCCGTCCTGGCTGCGCGTGGACCAGGCGATTGATTTCGTGGCCGGCGTGCACCCGCGATTCCGCCGGGACCGCGCCTTAGGCCTGCTCGCTAAAACGCAAATTACCGGCAAACGCCGCATGCGCGAATTGTCCAAGGGAATGAAGACTCAAGTTCATCTGGCTCTGACGATGGCAATCGACGCGAAGTTATTGGTCCTGGATGAGCCCACGCTGGGACTCGACATTCTCGCGCGCCGCGCCTTCTATGACGCGCTGGTCAACGACTATATGGATGAGACGCGCACCATCCTGATCACCACCCATCAGGTTGAAGAGGTCGAGAATCTGCTGACCGACATCATATTCATCGACAAGGGCCGCATCGTACTGGACACCTCGCTCGAGGATGTCGCCACGCGCTTCACCGCGGTGGCGGTGGCGGCCGATCGCCTGGATGCGGCGCGCGCCGAGAAACCCTACTACGAGCGGCACATTCTTGGAAAAGTGGTGCTGTATTTCGAAAACGTCGACGCCGGTAAATTGGCGGCATTCGGCGAATTGCATACCCCCAGCGTCTCCGATTTGTTCGTCGCCAAACTTTCCGGAGGTGCAGCATGAATACCAGCACGTGGCTGATCCGCCGGGAGTTCTGGGAAAATCGGGCCATCTGGATCATCCCCGCCGTTTTCGGCGCACTGTTGATCCTGGCCGCGTTGTTCGGTCAAGTGAGCATCCCGAAGCTGACGTCGCAGGCGGAAATGCACGAGGCCGCCGGCGCCTTCCAGGTGATCGTCGGGGTGATGTTTTATGTGGTGATGTCGGTGTATGCGACCTGGTATCTGCTCGATTGCCTGTACGCGGATCGCCGTGATCGCAGCATTCTGTTCTGGAAATCCCTGCCGCTATCCGACGCCAGGACCGTATTGATCAAGTTGCTGGTCGGCATGATCCTGATCCCGCTGGTGTATTTCGTGGCCGCCGATGCGACCGCGCTGATCGCGGCATTCATCCTCTCGATTCGCGCCAGAGCCTCGCTCGGCAGTGCGTTGTGGCAGGCGGACGCCTGGGGGGACATTCAACTCTTGTGGGCCTATTGCATCGTCACCACCGCTATCTGGTACCTGCCGATTGCCGGCTGGCTGATGCTGGTGTCGGCTTGGGCCAAGCGCGCGGTCATGTTGTGGTCCGTTCTGCCGCCGCTGGTGGCGTATATCTTCGAGCGCGTGTTTTTCGGCACGCACGTGATCGGCCACTTGCTGAGCAGGCGCTTGATGGGACTGCCCATGCTGGCATTCAATAATGCCAAGCACGTGTGGACGCAGGGCAGCAGCGGTGTGGATAATGGCAGCCTTGCGATCAGAGCTTGGGATCTCATCAATCCGAGTGGATTTTTCACCAGTGCGGAAACATGGATAGGCGCCGCCGTGGGCATCGTGTTGATCGTGGGCGCCATCCAGCTGCGCATGCGCCGCTCGGAGATTTAGTGCGGGACAACGGGGTTGGCGAGCGCGCCGCCGCCCCGCTCGTAGGCATGGCGGCATTGCTGCTGATCATCCCCCGCATGGCGTGCGCGGATGAATTCTTTCCGGTGCGCGACGAAAACCCCCTCATACGCGGCTTTTATTTGCCGCTTCCCAGCGACAGCCGCTTGACCGACGGGCAAAGCCTGTCGGCGACGCTGTCGATGACCAATACCCTCAACGTCGAGAACAGGTCCCAGGAGAGTGTGCTGGTGGACGGAGAGAGCGACGTCCTCAGACTTACCTACGAGAATTCCCTTTGGCAGTCTTGGCGATATCGTTTCACCGTGCCGATCATTCGCGACAGCGGCGGCTTCCTGGATACCGCCATCGATCGCTGGCACCGGTGGTTCGGCTTGAATCCGGGTAATAGGCCGTTCTACCCGAAGAATGAAATCGTCTATGCCTACTCGGGCCGGGTCAATGTCGATATCACGCAGCCCCAAACCGGTATCGGCGACGTTTCCGGCGAGCTGGGCTGGTACTCAATGGATGACGCACACCGCACACTGTCATTCTGGGGTGGCCTCGAGGCACCCACCGGTTCCGTGTCCAAGCTGACGGGCGACGGCGCGTGGGACGGCGCCGTGTGGGCGCATGGCGCGCTGCGTTGGCCCAAATGGCAGCTGGCGGCGGAACTTGGACTGGCGCAGCCATTCGGCGATGAGATATTTGCCGGCGATGCGCACAAGACTTCGGTGTTCGCCCGGCTCGCCGCCACGCGTGCCCTCGGGTCCCTGTGGTCGCTGCGCGCTCAGCTCGACGGTCAGAGCGGCCGCGTTCAAGACAGCGACATCCGTTTGTTGGGGCCGAGCCTGGAGCTGACCATCGGCGCGGTACGGCGTTTGGGCGAGCACTGGCGCCTCGAATTCGGATTTGCAGAAGACGCCGCGGTCAACACCGCCCCCGACATTACTTTCTTTCTTGGGATTCGCCGCCAAAGCAGTGCAAAATAGCCCAAGGTATTTTGTTATATCGAAGGGGCGCCCATGTACAAGACAAAGATCGATCTATCCGAGAAAGTCCGCCGCAATATCATTGTCATCTTGAACGATCGCCTGGCCTATGCCATCGATCTGCAGAGCCAGATCAAGCAGGCCCATTGGAATGTGAAGGGTCCCAACTTCATCGCCTTGCACGAGCTGTTCGACAAGATTTCCGATGCGGTGCTCGAACAGATCGACGAGATCGCGGAGCGCGTCACCAGCTTGGGCGGCACGGCCGAAGGCACGGTTGCCGTGGCAGCCAAGCGCAGCAAATTGAAGAACTACCCTTTGAGCATCACCGCGGGCAAGGATCATCTGTTCTATTTGTCGACGCAGCTGTCGGTGTTCGGCAAAGTGGTGCGCGCGGCCATCGCCGACACCGATGAGCTGGGCGATGCGGATACGGCGGACCTGTTTACGGGGATTTCCCGGGATATCGACAAGTACCTGTGGTTCCTCGAAGCGCATTTACAAGAAAAGGCCTGAACCAATGACCGATCCTGGCGCCGGCGCTGCTGATTCGGGCTTGGGTACCGCGTTCGCCACGCTGCAGGGCCTGCTGACGAGCGGCGAGACGCTGGAAGCCTGGGCGGCCCAACGCCGCATCTATGCACTCACGCATCGCCGTGTCTGCATTGCGGCCACCAGCGGGCGCTTCATTTCGCTGCAGCGGCGCCTCTTCGGCGGCTACGATTCGGCCGATATTCGTTGGCAGGACCTGAAGGAAACGCGCATCAGCGCCGGGATCATCGCGGCTGACCTGACGCTGGTCGCGCAGAGCAGTTCCGATCTGAATATCGGCGCCGAGGTGAATCGGATCTGGAGTTTCGAGGGCTTGAACAAGGATCAGGCTCAGGCCATGTATCGAATCTGCCAACAGCACGATCAGGTCTGGCGCGAAAAGCGCCGGGTGCGCGAGCTCGAGGAACTACGCGCGAAATCCGGCGGGGTGCAGATCAGCGGCAATCAGGCCGGGTACAGCGGCACCGATGCCGCAGGAATCGAATCCGACCCGGCCCGCCGCCTGCGCCAGGCCCGCGAAATGCTCGATGCCAAGCTCATCAGCGATTCGGAATTCGAATCCATCAAAGCCAAGATCGTATCGGGCCTTTGAGGCTGAGCGGTGTAAAGCTCCTAGCCCAAGAGGTACGCGAAGTAACTGTTGCGCAGCCGATTCAATGGATCGGTGCGTTGCCGCAGCGCACGGAACAACTTGACGCGCTCGCCAAAGGATTTCGCCACGTGTTCCGGCTGCAGGGCACGCGTTTGATTGAAGGTGGGCGTGCCTCCGTGGGACGAGGCGAAATCATTGAAGTCGATCAGGAAGTCGTCCCAGCCCTGCTCGCCGCTGGATGAGGGTTCCAGGGTAAACATCGGTCCTAAATAGCTTGCGCTGAACAGCGAGCCGCGATCCTGGTGCAGCCGGCTTGCGCCGCTCACCACGTTGCCGCGATACCGGTGCTCCTTGTAGTAAGACTTGCAGAACGCGAAATACTCGCCGAGCAGTTTCGGGTAGTCGGTTTGCGGAAAGGCCCACAGGCTGTAGGTGTGGCGCGCCTTCCACGCCTCCTTCGGCATGTCGCGCATCCACTCGTGCGAATACATCATCACATCGCGGGTCCCGCCGCTCAGAGCGCGATGCATTCCGGACAGCACAGCGGCACGCAATCCGGGCGCGGCCAATACGCTGCCCACCGTCGAGCCGAAAGCAGGCAGCACATTGCGCATCACGGACTGCTTGATTTGCCAGATTCCGGAGCGATTGATCTCCGCGGATTCATCCAGGGTCCGGCGCTCGAGGGTGATCCGATCGTGGAAGGGTGAGACATGCAGACGCAGCGCGCCGGGAGCATTGATCAGGCCTGCGTATCGCGAGCTGAATTCCTTCAGCGTCATGACCTGATAGTCGATCTTGACCGGGGTCAGCGGCTGCACGCGAACCACGACCTCGTGCACCACGCCCAGCAAGCCGAAGCTCGAACGCAGCACGCGCATCAAATCGCGCTCGCGATCAGTCACGATCATTTGCTTGCCCTGCGGCGTGATCATTTTCACTTCACTGATGCAGGAGGACAATTGCGCCATGCCGTCGCCGTAAGAGGCCTGCGGCAGCGTGGTCACCGCCATGGCACCCAGGGAAATTTGGCCCATCTCGGGCGTCAAGGGCAATTCCTGCCCGCGTTCGGCGAGCGCCTTGACCAGGGTGCTCACCCGCACGCCGGCCTGTGCCCGCACCTCGGTTTCCCCAAATTCCAAGATGCGGTTGAGCCCGGTGGTGTCAACCGTCGTCCCGCCGTCGCCGCCGACGCAGCGGGTCTGCGAATAGTCGGCGCCGACCATTCGAATGGGCGTGGGATAACTCTTCGTCTTGGAAAGGACGCTCGGAATGTCCTCGAAGCGCTTTAAGCGCAGAACAAGCCGCGGCCGACGATAAATGCCTGATGAATCCGCGCCTCGCGGATCGATGACTTTATTGACCATGTGCTTCCCCCGGAAGACTCGCAAAACGTTGAAAAAACGCTTGCTGTCGGGGGCACAAAACCTGGCGGTTCTGCATGCGCCTATGCGCTTTGAGATTCACTGGCGACCCCGCTATCGTCAGACTTCCTTGCAGGAAGCCCCTTAGACCGGTGGTTTTGCGTCCCCACCTTTCGGCGGGTTTGCCCTTAAACAGCTGGCTCTACTATGCGATGCAACCTTGAGTTTTGTAAAGGGGAATTTAAGGGCCCGCCAAGGGCGTGGGCCAACGGCGCCCAAAGGGCGGTTCAACCCATCAAAAGCAGGGTTTCAGCATGTTCGACGGCCTCCGGGGTGCCGTAAACCACCACCACGTCACCCTCTTTGAATATGGTATCGGGCCCCGGCTCGCGCCCGACGATGCCGTCCCGGCGTACCGCGTTGACCGTTGCCTGCGAGCCGCGCGCCGTCAGGTCCGTGATGGTGCGCCCGACCGCCCAGGCGTGGGGCGGTAGGATGACGCTGTGCAGTTCCTCGCGAAAAGCGTGGCTTTCATCCGGGGGCTCGGCGCCCGCGGCCCGAAAGTACTGGCGCAGCATTTGATAGCGATGGCTGCGAATGTCATTCACCGTGCGAATCACCTGCCCCACCGGCAGCTTCACCAACAGCAGCAGGTGCGAGAGCAGCATGAGGCTGGCCTCAAATGTCTCCGGCACCACCTCGGTCGCACCGGCTGCCTGCAATTCCCTAAGCTTGGCGTCGTCCTGCGTACGCACGAGGATGGGCACATCGGGGCGCAGTTCGCGCACCGATCTTAAGATGCGCAATGCCACGTCCGGATTTGCAAATGTGATCACCACGACGCTGGCATGCGCAAGGCCGACATTTTCCAGCACCTTGCCTTCACCGGCATCGCCGTACACCACCGGATCGCCGACCTGGCGGCCGGTGCGAATACGGTATGGATCCACATCGAGTGCGATGTACTCGAAGCCGGTCTGTTCGAGCACCCTCGCGATATTCTGGCCAACGCGGCCGAATCCGCAGATCACGACGTGTTCCCGATCGGCCGCCGCCAGGGTGACCCGCTCCTGACGCATTGCCTCGGTTTGCGGACTGCCGGATTCGCGCAAGATGACGCGCGTGATGCGTCGATTGTGACGAATGATCAGGGGCGACAGCACCATGCTCAAAACGGTGGCCGCCAACAGCGGCTGCACGATGCCTGGATCGAGCAGTTCGTGCCGCAGCAGCAGAATCAGCAGCGCGAACCCGAATTCACCGCCCTGCGCGACGATCACGCCGGTGCGCAAGGATTTAAACCAGCTCTTCGTTGCCGGTTCGGCAACCACGGCGACGACCGTGGCCTTCAGCAGCAACATGCCGAGAAGAATTGCCGTCACCACGGCAAAATCCCGCAGCAACAATCCCACATCGAGGAGCATCCCGACCGTGATGAAGAACAGACCCAGCAGCACTTCGCGGTATGAGCGAATCGTGGCTTCGATCTGATGCCGAAATTCGGTTTCAGCCAGCATCATGCCGGCGAGAAACGCGCCCAGCGCGAGGGATAGGCCCGCGGCGTGAGTTGCCCAGGCCGAGGCAAGCACGGCGAGCAGCACCGCGAGCGAGAACAGTTCCGTGGATCGAACCGAGGCGATCATGAGAAACAGGGGCCGCAGCAACCAACGGCCGGCGGCCAGCACCAAGAGCAGCGCCGCCACCGCGATGCCGATCGCGCTCAAAATATGCTCCGCATCGGCGGCACGGCCGCCGTTGCCGAGCGCCGAAACGAGGGCCAGGAGCAGCGGAAAACTCAGGTCTTGAAACAGGCAAATGGCCACGGCCAGCCGGCCATGTGTGCGGTTGTTCTCGGATTGCTCCGTGAGCTGCGCGATGATGATGGCGGTGGATGACATGGCCAGGGCGCCGCCCACCACCACCGCAGCGGCCGGCGCGACGCCGAAGAGCATGACCGCACCCGTCGCGATGATCCCCGTGGTGATGAGCACCTGCGCACCGCCGACGCCCAGCACCTCCCAGCGCATGGCCACCAAGCGCGGCAGCGAGAATTCCAATCCCAAGGTGAAGACCAAAAACACCACGCCGAAGTCCGCCAAGAGTTGCGTGGTCTCATTGTCCGCCGCGAGCGCGAGCGCATGCGGACCCAAGAGCATGCCGACGGCGAGATAACCCAAGATGGAGGGCAATGCCAATTTACGCACGGCGGCCACGACGCACACCGAGGCGGTGAGCAGAATCAGGATCTGTAACAGCGGATCGCTATGCCCCATTGCCTGCTAGCATATCGCTATGAGTGCAACCATGACGGTCCCGTTGGCGCTCTCGCGCTCTGGCGACGGCTGGCGGCTGCTCCTCAGCGGCGATTGGTCGTTGACGGCATTGCCGAGCATCGAAGCGCGGCTCAACAATTTGCCTGCTCTGGATGGCACTTTGGAGTGTGATTGGACCCAGGCTCAGACGCCGGGAATCAGTCCGGCATGGGCACTGCTGCGGCGCCTCGCCGAGACCTGCGGTGGTCTGCCGGCCCTGGATGTCCGCCATACCGGCAATCCGCCGCACTTCTTGGAGCTGCTGGAGAAGCTGCATGTCGACCGGCATGCGGCATACAGCCAGGCATCGCCCCCCACACTGGAGCGGCTGCTCGACAAACTGGGCCGCTGGGCCGTACTGCAGGGTTTGCACGGGCGCGGTGTGATCGTCTTTCTCGGACGTCTTGCGACGGTCGTCGGCGAGGCTTTCCGCCGCCCGCAAGCACTGCGGGTTTCATCGATTGCCCGGCATATTTATGAAACCGGCATCACCGCCATCCCCATCGTATCGCTGATCGCATTTCTGATCAGCGTGATCGTCGCCTATCTCGGCGCGCAGCAACTGTCGCGCTTCGGCGCCGATATTTTCGTCGTGGATCTGGTGACGATTGCGGTGTTGCGCGAGATGGGTGTGCTGTTGACGGCCATCATCGTCGCCGGCCGTTCCGGCAGCGCCTTTGCGGCCGAGATCGGGGTCATGCAGCTGAACGAGGAGACCGACGCGCTGCGCGCCATGGGGATGAATCCCATCGAGCTGCTGGTCGTCCCCAGGGTGTTGGCGCTCGTCATTGTTCTGCCGCTGCTGACCGTGATTGCCGATGCCATGGGCCTGGCCGGCGGCGGTCTCCTGTCGCTCATCAATCTGCACATTCCCTTGCCGCAGTTCACGGCGCGCATGCGCGAGGCGCTCTCGCCCACGACCTTTTGGGCAGGTTTGGTCAAGGCGCCGGTGTTCGCCATCCTCATCGCCATGGTCGGCACGTATCGCGGCATGCAGGTGCGCGATTCGGCCCGAGAACTGGGCCGGCTGACCACGGTGGCCGTGGTGCAGTCGATTTTCATGGTGATCCTGGCCGATGCACTGTTTGCCGTGCTGTTCGTGCAAATTCAATTCTGATGCTCGACCCGAATTTCAATCCGGTGATTCGGGTGCGCGACCTCCACAATCGCTTCGGCACGCAAGTGGTGCACGACGGACTGGACATGGAAGTGCAACAGCACGAAATATTCGGCGTGGTGGGCGGCTCCGGGACCGGCAAGTCGGTGTTGCTGCGCTCGATACTCGGGCTGCAGCACCCCAACAGCGGCAGCGTGGAACTGTATGGCCGGGATGTGCAGAGCCTGGCGGCCGTGGACCGCAGCAGTCTGGTGCAAAGCTATGGCGTGACCTTCCAAAATGGCGCGCTGATCAGCTCCCTGACCGTGGCCCAGAACGTACAACTGCCGCTCAGGGAACACTATGCATTGTCGGAGAAAACCCTGGATGAACTGGCGGATTTGAATTTACTCATGGTGGGGCTGGCGCCGGATGACGGGGCCAAGTTTCCGTCGCAGTTGTCCGGGGGAATGATCAAACGCGCCGCCCTGGCCCGGGCCCTGGCCCTGGAACCCAAACTCCTGTTTCTCGACGAGCCGACGGCGGGCCTCGATCCGATTTCCGCCAGCGCCTTCGATGAGCTACTGTTGTATCTTCATACGGAGCTGCGGCTCACGGTTGTCATGATTACCCACGATCTCGATACCTTGTTCCAGACCTGCAGCCGCGTCGGCGTCATCGTGGACGGGCACATGATCAGCGATACGCTGCAGGGAATGCTCAAGAATACCCATCCATGGATTCAGGAATATTTCCATGGCCCGCGCGCGCGGGCCGCCGAAAGCGAAGCCCATGGATAGAGACTCGAACTACGTCGCCGTCGGGGCTTTTGTACTGCTGGTCATCGCCATGGCGGTGTCGTTTGTGTTTTGGTACACCGATCAGCAGGAGAAGCGTACTTATCAACGCTACGAGATTTATTTTCCCGGATCGGTGAGTGGACTCACTGCCGGCAGTCCGGTGCGCTACCTGGGTGTCGACGTCGGCAAGGTGGCGCGCATCATGCTGGACCCGTTGCAGCGCAAGACCGTGCAGGTGATCGCCGATATCGACTCCACGGCGCCGATCGATGAGCGAACCCGCGCCTCCTTGAGTCTGCAGGGCGTCACCGGCCTGCTGTTCGTGGACCTGGAGCAGGATCCGAAAGCCGAATCGACGGGCGCCATGGAACAGGGGCAGCGCTATCCCATGATTCGTTCGCGGCGTTCCGACTTCGATGTGCTGCTGAGCAATCTGCCGGCTCTGACCACGCACCTGGTGGAATTGGCCGACCATTTCAATCAAGTTTTCAGCGACGAGAACGTGCGCTCGCTCAAGGCCACTCTCGAGAATGCCCGCCTGGCGAGCGAACACCTGCCGAGCACGGTACGCGACGTTCAACTGCTCATCGCGGACGTGAGGGGCGCCACCCAATCGGTGCAAGGAACGGTGGCCGAATTGCGGGGCGTCATCCAACAGGACTCGCCCGATCTGAACACGGCGCTGGCGAATATCCGGCAGATATCGGACAACCTCGCGAAAACCACGCAGCGTCTCAATAGTTTCGTGGTCGAGAACGAACCCGGCGTAACGCGCTTCACCCGGCAAAGTCTTCCGGAGCTCGAGCAGCTGCTGCGCGAGAGCCGCCAGGCAGTACGGGATTTCCGGGATTTATCGCGCAGCCTGAAGCGCGACCCATCACAGTTGATTTACGAGTCCACTTACCGCGGAATCGAGGTGCCAAAGTGAAGCGCATGGCCCCGCCGTTGCTGATGATCCTGCTGACGGCATGCGCTGGATCGTTGTTCAAGAATAGTAAGGCTCCGCCGACCATGTATCTGTTGTCGGCGACGCCGAAGTCATCGACGGCGGATCCGGCCAAAGCCCCGCCGGCGCCGCTCGACCTGGCAGTGCTCAAGCTGCGGGTGCGCGCAGGACTCGATACCGATCGCATCGCCGCGCTTTATCCGGATCGGCGCATGGACTATTTCGCCGGTGTGCGGTGGAGCGGACCGCTCGATGAAGTATTGCAGGACCTGGCGGTGCAACAGTTTCACTGCAACCCCGGACTTCGCAATGTGAGCGCGGAGACTTCCGTGTTCGCGAGCGCCTACTGGGTGGAAATCGAAGTGGTGGATTTTCAGGCGGAATATGCCGCCGAAGGCTCGGCGCCGACGGTGCATGTGCAGTTGCTGGCGCGCGTCGGCAATTCAGGCGATCGGCACGTGTTGGGGCGCTTCGAACCCGACGTCCATGAAGCGGCGGCCGACAATCGCATGAGCGCCATCGTGGATGCCTATAATCGCGCCGCCGACAAGGCTCTTGCCGAGATCGCGGTGGGCACTGCGCAGACCTTGAGCGCCAAATAACATCAGCACGTGCGAAACGCGCTCGACGATTCGGTCATGGCCAAAATAAAGGTCACTCTTGAATAGTCCTGCGCAGCTTGATCGGGCGCTCCAACCTGACCGCACAACCGATAGGGACCGCAGACGGGACGGAGCAGAGGATGATGCCGAACTCTAAAAATGGCAATGCTCGGCAATCCGTTACAAATATTAGGAGATTCGTGAGGGTTTCGACGCAGATCCGTCGCTAAAGCAGATAAGCATCATATTTTTGTGGCGCACGCAAGCGGGGACTCTTGCCTGGGCTACGAGTGCCGGTGAATAATAAAGCGGACAGCGGACTGGCAGGCACATGGACAGCGATAAGAAAATGGATGTCGTCGATTGGCAGGATTCCCCTCCGCCAGTCGTTCCCAAGAAGCGTGCCCCGCGCCGGTTCCTTTCTCCAACTCTGATTGGCATGCTGGGCACATTCCTTCTGCATACGATGGTCATCCAGTCCCTGCCGCTTGGAAATCGAGGCCCCAAAGCGAAACCTCCCGAGGCACAACTGACAGCGGACGCAGCGAGTAAATTCAAGGCCGATCCCACAGAGAGCCTCGTGCTGATTACGCTACCGGACGCGGCCCATTCCCGCGAGGCGGCAATTCAGAATGTCATTTCTGCGCTTGGTGACTTGAGCAAGATGAAGATCAAGTCGTCCGTAATCGTCGATCCACCTGCATTCCTCAACCTTGAGATGTTAGCCCTTAGCGAGGACCAGGCATCCGATTCAAGAGCGGAGGGTGGCAATGCCGCCGAGCAAGCTCGGTTGTCCGGAATTTACACCGGGCAAATTCAAGCGCGCATAGCGCGCGTCTGGCGCCGGCCCCGATCTCCGGTAAAGGAAGACAGTGCATCGCAGAACGCTAACGACGTCGGCGAATCCTTTCAGTGTGATGCCCAAATCGTTCAGGACGCTAAGGGAAACGTGCAAGAGATTCTCCTGCCCCGCTGTAATGGTTCCCCTGCTTGGCGCAATTCTCTGGTGTTGGCGATTCAACATGCGTCGCCTTTACCGGCGCCCCCGAGTGCCGGCGTTTTTAGCCAATCGATTACCTTGAACTTCATCGGGGTCAGTTTTATTGCTGGTGACGCAGAAGACGATTACGAACCAGAGAGACGAGCTCTAACGGGAGCGCAATAATCCGGGCTGTCAGCAATGGCGGTTCGAAGAGAATTCATTGGATTCCCGAAAGCGATGATTTCAGTGGATCCTCATTGCGCGATCCAGCGCATTCCATTCTGTTAAATGAGATCGCCTTACTGCAAACAGATTGAATTGCAATTGTCACACTCTAGCGCAAAGTATTTTGTTATTGACGAATTAATAAAAAGCGCGTAGTTATTCTGCCACCGGATTACTTGGCTTGCGAGAACGAAGCGCGAAACACTGACCTCTCGCAGTGTGGTAAGGATACCAGTGATAGGAAGCAATAATAAGAATTGGGATACGCGCTCAAGCGGATGCTTGCATTCGTCGAATCGGGGCGTGACAAAAGCCACCCAATGCTCGCCATATCTAGACCAATCCAAATCGTCGTCTGAGGGCCAATTAGAATCAATAACACATCGCGGACTTTGTCCGCGAACGTCGCCTAAATCCCAATCAATTCTCTGCTTCGCTCGCGTGCCATAAAAAATAACCAGTTGATCAGACAAGGAAGTTGACATGATTAGGCGTGTAGCGTTTGTGCTGCTATCGGTTTTGTCCGTGCAAGTCGTTGATGCATCCTCATTCGGTCGCACCGCCGGCAAATTCGGCGTATCCGCAAACGGCAGTGCTCAGTATTCGATTCCCATATGGACGCCGCCTGGCCCCCACGGAATGCAACCTAACCTGGCGCTCCAATACGACAGTGGGTCGGGCATCGGCCCATTAGGGATTGGTTGGTCTCTCGCAGGGTTGGGGAGCATCACGCGCTGCGATTTGACCACAGCGCAGGACACTACCCCGGCGGCGGTTGCATTGGCCACGACCGATGGCTACTGCATGAATGGCAACCGATTGCGCCTGACTTCGGGCACCTACGGAACTGCGGGTTCGACCTATCAGACAGAGATTGCTGACTTCTCCAATATCACTGCCAATGGTGTGGCGGGCAACGGACCTGCGTATTTTACCGTGCAGGGGCGCGACGGTAATACCTATCAATACGGGTTTACGGACAGCAACGGCAACGGCGCGAATTCCCAAGCTCTGGCTAATGGTAGTAGCACGGCTCTGACATGGTTCTTGAGCAAAATCATTGACCGCGCCGGAAATAACCTGGTAATCAACTATCTGCCTCAGACCGGGCCGTCTCCGGCACCGCCGACCATCGCGTTGAGCGGCACGACAGTCCCAACTAGTATTTTCTAGACGCCGATAAGCGCTGGCGCATCCACCTACGCTTACAAGATATTGTTCAACTATGTGCCCAACGTGCCGCAGAGTTCGTTCTTCGGGTACGTCGCCGGCACGGCCGTTAGCAACGCTGAGCTGTTGTCCTCAATTGAAATCTTTTCCGGAACTACAGTCGTCAAAGATTACTTTCTAGGTTACCAAGCCTCACCGCAGTCAGGTCGGCAGGAACTGATTTCCGTCAAGGAATGCGCGGATTCCGCAGCATCGAATTGCCTCTTGCCGACCGCAATTGGCTATCAGGCCGGTAGCCCTGGGGTATCCACCGTATCGAATACTGCGCTGAGCAGCGGTGGAGCGCTCTTAAGCGCTCGGTACGATTTTAACGGCGATGGCTACCCCGACCTTGTCTACAATCCTACCGGTAACGGCGCTTGGTTTGTTGCCTTCGGTTCAGCGAGCGGCTATGAGACGCCGATCAATACGGGCATCACCGGTGGCACGCTATTCGGAAACCTTACAGGTGGCAGACAAGACGGAATCCTTGCTCAGCATAGCGGTGTCTGGTGGTACTACGTTTGGAACGGTACGAGTTTTGTCGGCAGCTCGACCGGAACGGCGGTCGATGCTGCATCTTTTGGCTATCAGCTTGCTGATATGGACGGCGATGGACTGCCTGATTTGATCGACTTGGATGTCACGCCGTCCGGCACGCATTTTCTCGCGACCATCAACACCCGACGCAATACCAGCAGCGGAAGTACCGCAAGTTTCAGCGCCACGCTTGTAGCCGCCGGAGGAGTTGGTGCGATTAATTCCGCGCAACTCAGGACTGCCGATACACAGTACTCAAAACTGCGTCGCTACGATTTCAATGGCGACGGCCGTGATGATCTGGCCCTGGAAGTGCAAACCGGGACCAGCCCCAATATCATGATAAAAACGTACGCCCTGGTGTCCAACGGCACCGGATTCGACAACCATGTTCTCACCACATCGAACGGAAGCGGTTTCCTTTCTACATTCTTCACCAATTGGAATGATGACGCCTGTACGGATTTTGTGACGGGCGCCGTCTTATTTGTCTCCGCATGTAATGGCACGCCCGCGGCACAGTTTAGTTTATCCGGCGTGGTGGTGGGCGCAATGGACTGGGATGGTGACAAGCGCACCGATCTAATCATTGCGAACGGATCCACGATAGGCGTGTACCTTTCTAAGGGTAACGGCGCTCCCACGCTAACCGCAACATCTGTCCCCTATTCCTCCTCTTGCACGTACGTGACCATGGATGCCAACGGCCAAGGACTGGACGATTTAGGCTGCTGGGGTACTGCGGGAGGTCTTACGTACTACCTACACAACGGTACGTCCGACCTGGCCACTTCATTTGCGGACGGCTACGGCGTCACATACTCCCCGGTCTATGTACCGCTTTCCGCCGCGGGGGCTCTTTACACCCAAGGAACGAGCGCGGTTTTCCCCAACCAGGATTATTCCGGGCCGTTGTATGTCGTGTCCGCTTACGCGAGTTCAGACGGAATCGGCGGCACATTCACCACGAGCTATACGTATGCGGGCGCAATCGTAAATTTGCAGGGCCGCGGATTTCAGGGTTTCACAACCGTCAGCAGCACTGACAGTCGAACGGGATTTAAAGATACGCGAACCTATTCAACGGGAACCCTGAGCGCAGGCATTTTCATACCCACGGCTGGAATGCTCCTCGCCGAGACGGTTGTGACTACCGGCGGTACTAACGTCTTCAGTGCCCAAAACGCGTTAGCGACGCTTACTCTCGATGCCACAAGTAATAACCAACGATATTTCCCGTACACCGCATCATCTTCTGCCAACAGGTACGAAGTCCAGGTCGGCGGACCCTACAACGGTCAATTGATTGCGACGTCGACGAAGAATTCCGGTACCCCAGACATTTACGGCAATTTTTCTAATGTGGAGTCGACTGTTACCGATGAGGATTCGGGGTCACCCTATTATCTTGAACAATGGACGACCACGACGGCGACAACCATTGCGGCGAACCCGAGCACCTGGTGCAACAGTCTCCCAACCGAGCGCGACGTCACCAATACTGCGCCCGGGGTTCCGGCAATCACGCGCCATTTGAGCTTTACGCCTGACTATTCATTCTGTCGCGAAACACAGCAGGTCGTGGAATCAGGCAACACCACGTATCAAGTCACGACTGGTTACGGCTTCGACGCCTTCGGCAACATCAATAGCCAGACCATAACCGGGATCGGAATGGCGGCAAGAACCTCGGGGACAAATTGGGGGACTACCGGCCAACTCCCCACGCAAGTGACCAACTCGCTCAACCAAATCTCATTTCCGTTGTTCGATTCGGTGACGGGCCAGCTATTGAGCTTCAAAGATCCCAATGGGATTACCACGTCTTGGCAGTACGATTCATTCGGGCGAAAAATCAAAGAGGTTCGTCCCGATGGAACCTACACCGTCCTCTCATACAACGACTGCGTCGTGTGGGGCGGGTGCCTCTACGGCCCACACTCCATGGCTATAGCGCATTACAATTACACCACAACCGGGGTTGATCAGAGCGATGGCACGAATTATCTGGATCAATTCGATCGTCCGGTCATGACGAATGCAATGAATATGGCAGGGACGTACGATCGCAGTGACGTCCGCTACGACAATCTGGGCAACATATCTCAGCAGTCCATGCCATGCGTGTACAGCGGCGTGCTCACGCCGTGCACGCATTGGAATACCTTTACGCACGATTCCCTCAATCGATTGACCGAATCTCAGAGACCCATCAGCGCGACCAATAGCACGTTGCAGACGACGACGATTAAGTATTCAGGGCGCGCGACGACAACGACCGATCCGCAAGGCAAGGTAACTACCAACATCACCAAGGTGACCGGCAGTGTGGGGCGCACAAAAGACAACGACGGTTACTACGTCAATTTCAATCATGATGCGTTTGGCTCGATTCTCGCTGTTACGGACAGTCTGTCAAATACGCTGCGAACGATGACTTATGCCTATGGACTCAAGGCGTTTCGAACATCGTTGGCCGACATGGATTTAGGTTCGCGCTCGTACACTGTCGATGCTTTGGGTGAGATAACAGCGTACTCGGACGGCAAAGGCCAAAGCTTTTCGACAACCCACGATGCGCTTTCCAGGCCGCTCGTGCGCACTGAACCGGATCTGACAACGACCTGGACCTGGGGAGCGACGGCCGCGAGTTTCAATATCGGCAAGCTGCAATCGATTGTCTCGACGAGCACAGTCGACGGCACTTATTCGGAAGCCTATACGTTTGACTCGGCCGGCCGGCCAACCACTAAGAGCATAATGATTCCAAACGTCGCGTTAGTCGGTAACTATACCAAGACCTATAACGCCACCACCGGAATGCTCGATACTTTGCAGTACCCTCTGAGTACCTCGTCTTATAGACTGAAGCTCCAGTACGGATATGCACATGGGATTTTGCAATCCATATCCGATTTCAACGCCCCGACCACAGTATTTTGGACCGCCAATTCGGCAAACTCTCGAGGTCAGATAACCCAAGAAACACTCGGCAATGGAGTGGTTACCGCGCGCTCTTATGATGCCGTCACTGGCTGGTTGAACAGCATTCAAGCCGGCGTTGGCGGTGGGGCGGGGATCCAGAATAACGCCTATCTTTATGATGAGATGGGCAATGTCACGCAGCGTCAGGACAACAATCAGGGCCTGACCGAGGACTTCTTTTACGACAATCTTTATCGGCTCGATCATTCGACCTTAGGCGCTGCGGTCAATTTGCAGATGCATTATGATGCGATGGGAAACATCACCTCACGCAGCGATGTCGCTGGAGGCGCCACCTGGACCTACGATCCGGTCCACAAACACCAAATGACGCAGGCGGGAATCAGTTCGTTTGCCTACACCTACGACGCCAACGGTAATATGAACACGCGTCTTTCATCCACAGATCACATTACCTGGACGAGTGCCAACTACCCCTCCATTGTCGGCGGTCCCGGGGAAAGCACGACTTGGTTGTACGGACCGAAGCGCCAGGTATATATGTCGTACCAGCAAGGGCCCGGCGGCGATGAGAGTACGTACCACTACGGCAGACTATTCGAACTGGTCACGTTTGGTGGCAATTCGAGCAATTATCGGCATTACATTATGGCCGGCAATGAACTCGTCGCGATTTATAGTCGCACCTTTCTGGGTGTAAACACGCTGAATTATATCCAGTCGGACCATCAGGGAAGCATTGCAAGTATTACGACGTCCAGCCCCGCGACCGATTATGTGAACGAGAGCTTCACGGCATTCGGCAATCGCCGCAACGGCGAGACGTGGTCAGGCGTACCCACCACTGCCGATGAGACTGCGATCAACGCCAAATCACGCTGGGGATACACGGGGCATACAGCGATCGGTGTCAGCATGGGCCTCGTTCACATGAGAGGGCGGATCGAAGATGCCGCTCGCGGCCGCTTCTTATCACCCGATCCGCAAGGAAC
>Ga0193726_1001318_pt1 | contig 20000 bp, 17 predicted proteins | sample H2c1metaG_FD_144928 | JGI IMG/M metagenome (GOLD analysis project Ga0193726, IMG submission 144928) | Soil microbial communities from a riparian zone of the East river system, Colorado, United States - H2c1 | ecosystem: Environmental > Terrestrial > Soil > Riparian zone | place: USA: East River... | reverse complement strand
GACCTGGCGCAGGTTAAGCAGACGCTGCAGCAGGAACGCGACAAGAGCGAGAAGCTGGCCACCGATCTGGCGCAGGTCAAGCAGGCGCCACAGCAGGAACGCGACAAGATCGAAAAGTTGGCCCGCGAGCTGACCACGGATCTGGCGCAGGTCAAACAGGCGCTGCAGCAGGACCGCGACAAGAGCGAGAAGCTGACCACGGATCTGGCGCAGGTCAAACAGGCCCCGCAGCAGGAACGCAAGGCCGAGAAGCTGGCCCGTGAGCTGACCACGGACTTCGCGCAGGTCAAGCAGGCGCAGCAGCAGCAACGCGAAGAGACCGCGAAGCTCGCTACGGAGCTAGCGCAGGTCAAGCAGGTGCCACAGCAGGACCGCGACAAGGCCGAGAAGCTGACCCGCGAGCTGGTCACGGACCTGGCGCAGGTCAAGCAGGCGCTGCAGCAGGAACGCGACAAGAGCGAGAAGCTGACCCGCGAGCTCGTCACGGACCTGGCGCAGGTCAAGCAGGCGCTAAAGCAGACGGAAATGCAGGCAGGAACATACGGGGCGTTGCTGATGCAGGACCGCACCCGCAACCGGCAGCTCGAAGCGCAGCTGGCGGCCCGCCAGGACGCCACGGCTGGCGGTAGCCGCAACGCCACTTCCACTCTGTCCGCTTCTACCCGGGTCGAGACACCTGGCCCGACGCAGGCGTCGGCCACTGACAAACCCGCGACAGCCGCGCTCCCCGCGAGCGACAAGCTGGTGGTGCCGGCGCGCGACAAGCCAGCGACGATGACGGCGCCGGAGGCGCCCGGCAACGCGGAAGCGGCCCGCCTGATGGCGCGCGCCAGCCTGCTGCGGGACCAAGGCAATATCGGCGCGGCGCGGATCGTGCTCGAGCGCGCCGCCGAGACAGGCAACGCGTCGGTGCTGTTCGCGCTCGCAGAGACTTACGACCCGCTCAGCCTTTCGGCATGGGGAACCTTCGGCACGCAAGGCGACGCCGCCAAGGCGCAGGAACTCTATGCCAAGGCTCTTGCGGGCGGTGTTCACGAGGCGAGAAATCGATTGAACGCGTTGCGTCAGTGAGTGGAGGCACCCGCGGCTCACGTGCGCCTTGAACGCTAGGCACAAGGGAGAGCTGATCGATGATTACGATGTTTGCCGCACGCATATCATGTGTGCTCGCCGTCTTGGCGCCGCTTGTCCTGGCGCTGCAGCCGACCCAGGCCGCTGCACAAGGCCAACCGGCGCCAGTGCAGCGCGTGCCGACCTACACGGAGCAGCAGGAGAAGATGAACGCCTGGACGGTCGGCCTTGCCGCCGGCCTGATCGAGGGCGCGCCATTGCGTCTGGCGGCGGAGATGGCCCGCGTCGTCGATGACGGGGACAACCTGCATGTGCTGCCCATCGTCACGCGCGGCCCGACGGAAAATCTGAATTCGCTGCTCTATCTGCGCGGTGTCGATCTGGCGATCATCAGCGCCGACTCGCTGGACGAATACAAGATCCAGTTCCCTGAACTGCGCCGCCACGTCAGCTACCTGCTCAACCTGTTCCCATCGGAGCTGCACATCTTCGTCCGGCCCGAGATCCAGAGCCTGCAGGACCTCGCCGGCAAGAAGGTGAATTTCAACACCTTGGGGACTGCCGCCGCCTACTCCGGCCCGCTGATCTTCAGCCGGCTGGGCGTCGACGTCGACAAGACCTTCATTCCGCACCAGGTGGCGCTGCAGCAGATGCGCAAGGGCGACATGGCGGCCGTGGTGTTCATCACGTCGAAGCCGGTCGACGCCTTCCTGCGCGGGAAGTGGGAGCCGGGCTTCAAGTTCCTGCCGGTGACTTACGACAGCAAATTCGAGGATTACTATCTGCCGGCGGTTCTTGAAGCTGCCGAGTATCCCGCCCTGATCAAGCCGGGCGAGCGCATCTCGACGATTGCGGCGCCCACCGTCCTGGTCTCCTACAACTGGCCGGCCGGCTCCAACCGTTACCAGCGCGTCGCGCGCTTCACCGACTACCTCTTTAGCCGGGTCGACAAGCTGCAGGCCGCGGGCTTCGACCCGAAGTGGCAGACGATCAATCTCGGTGCGACGGTTCCCGGCCTCACCCGCTTCCCGGCGGCGCAGGAATGGCTCGAACGCCAGGGGCGCCGGCAACAGGCCAAGCAATGAAAATCGCCGCGACCTGCGTGGCTTTTGCGTTCGGGCTGGCGGGCGCCGGCGCGCTGGCGCAGGACGCGGTCGATGCGATGGAGAAGCTCCGCGCCTGCTCGCTGCTTGCGCCCACCGAACGGCTGGACTGCCTGGACAAACTTTCCCACGACATCTCGCCGCCGCCGCGTCCGGCGGCATCATCGACATCGGCGGTGGCGCCGGCGGCCGACAACTGGATCGTCAGCGAGACGACCTCACCCCTTGACTACACGCCCGTCGCCATCGCCACCGCGTCGTCCCGCGCTGGGCCGGATGGCGCCACCATGCAGCTCTCGATCCAGTGCCGCGGCGGCCGTACGGACCTGGTGATCGGCGACCCCGCCCTCACTCTGCGCGCCGAGGACTATGTCGTCTCCTACGCCGTCAATGACAGCCAGCCGGCGGTGGTCGCGGCCGGCACGGCGGCATCCGGGACCGGCATCGCGCTGAGGGGCGATGTCGTTCGCCTGCTGGCGTCACTGCCCGACCGCGGCGACATCGCCTTTCGCGTCGCCAACCGGCAGGGCGCGACACTGGAGGGGCGATACGCCCTCGCCGGCCTGAAACCCCTGCTCGCCCGGCTGGCTGCCCCCTGCAAATGGCCGGCCGCCGCCGGTGCGCCGCGCAACTGAGGATCTCTTAACAACGGTTCAACCACAGGAGAGCATGATGACAAAGTTCGAACATGTGATGCGGGCGGCGGCGATAGGCGCCGTGGCGCTAATCCTCGCAGCCCCACCGGCGACGCCGCAGGGCACCCAGCTGGCGGCAATGCCGCCCGCGCCGCCCACGCAAGGCGTCGACAAGAAGACGCACCACCTCATCCTGCAGGTGAACAGCAACGAGCCGGCGATGATGAACCTGGCGCTCAACAATGCCACCAACGTCGAGCAACACTACAAGAACCTCGGCGAGAAGGTGGAGATCGAGGTCGTCACCTTCGGTCCCGGCCTGCACATGCTGCGCGACGACACCTCGCCGGTGAAGGATCGCATCAAGGCGATCGCCGACAAGTCGCGGTCGATCTCGTTCAAGGCCTGCGGCAACACCCAGGACAACATGCACAAGGCCGAGCACAAGGACATTCCGCTGGTCGCGGAGGCCACGGTCGTGAAGTCCGGCGTGGTGCGGGTCATGGAGTTGCAGGAGCAGGGCTGGACCTACGTGCGGCCGTAAACGCGTTCAGGAGGCGAGAGATCGATTGAACGCGTTGCGTCAGCGCGTGGAGACACAAGCGGCCCACGTGCGTCTTGGTAGGCACAAGGGAGAGCTGATCGATGATTACGATGTTTGCTGCACGCCTATTGTGCGGGCTCGCCGTCCTGGCGCCGGTTGTCCTGGCGCTGCCGCCGACCCAGGCCGCCGCCGCGCAGGCGCAACGCGCGCCGGCGCAGCGTGCGCCGTTGCACCCGGCGGTGCAAATGGCCCGTGTCGTCGATAACGTGACCAACCTGCTTGTCCTGCCCATCGCCAGGCTCGGCACCACGGAGAGGCTCTATCTGCGTGGCGCCGATCTGGCGATTGTCAACGCCGGCGCCTGCTCGCTGCTGGCGCAGGCCGAACGACTGGAATGCCTCGAGACATTCTCCCACGACGTCGCGCCACCGCTGCGCCGAGCGGTGTCACCGAGCGCGGATTAGCGCCGGCGGCCGGACCAACCCGACGCGGACCTACGGCTTGTTGACGTACCGTCGATTATCTCGCGCGATCAGAGCCATTCGATCCATTGTCCGGCTCGCCTGCTTTCGCTGTCCGGGGCATCGCCGCCAGTTCTTGCACCTTGGCTCGGATCGGCCCGAACGGACCGAATCTGTGCTGCTCCAAGCTGAAATCGTCGGCGTACGGGCCGTAGGGCGTATCGATCGGCTTCTGGAGCCGGACCGGAAAATCCTTCTCGAGGTTCGCCTTCTCGGGCCGTTTATGGCTGTTGACGTAGGCTGCGACGTCATAGGCGTCTTCGGCCTTAAGTACCGGGGCGTTGAACGTGGTGCCAAACGGCATGTTGTGCATCGCAAATGCCGCAGTGGTCAAAACACGGCTCATTCCGGCGCCGTTGTTGTAGCTGTCGGGACCCCATAGAGGTGGGAACTGATACCCTGCGCCGGTTTGGGCGCGCTGCCCGAGGCCATTCGCGCCGTGGCATGCCACGCAAGTCTTGAAATAAACCTGCGCGCCATGGCCGAGATCGGCTTTGCGCGCAGGCTCTTTGATCTTCAACGTTCCGGCGCCCACGAGCTTCGCGCCGTTGGGAATGTCCGTCGATAGCCACTGCATATAAGCGAAGAACGCCCTCATCTCGCGGCTCTCGCTCGGCAGGGCGCGGCCATTCATGCTGCGCTCCATGCAGCCGTTGATGCGACTCTCGAGCGTGTCGACCATACCCTCGCGCGCGCGGTATTGCGGGAATTGTCCCCAGACGCCTACCAGCGGCATGGCATATGGCTGTCTCCCGGCCTGCAGATGGCAGTTTTGGCAGGTAAGATTGTTGCCAGAGAAGCGCCTCGCCAGATCCGGCGCCGCCGGACCGATCTCATTCGCCGTGTCGGTGAAAAGCGCATACCCGTATTTGACGAGGGCACCGATCTGATCGTCCTCCACCGTAGCAATATCGGGAGGTTTCCATTGGGTGAGATCAATGTCTCCGCTTCCCGCGGTTGCCCGGTTGGAACCCGCCATCACGGCCGCGGCGCACAACGTTATCGCAAGCAAGATTGGGTAACAGTGCTTCATGGTGCAAACCACCCAGGATCTGCCCCGCAATTCCATCGTCGGCTGGCGTCGACAGCATCTCGCCATCCACGAGATCGGAACTCAGGTTGTGAGAATAGTACTCGATTCTCTGCCCTCCGAGTAGAGGCCTTGTAACACCGATGCCTAACTCGACAGCGCCAACATGCCGGCCAATCACAAATGGGTCACAGCCGGGACTATGGGCAAGCTGAGGCGCGCGCCGGATGGCGCAGGCGGAACAAGCCGATTACCAGGAAGGCCACAAAGACCAGGCCCAGCGCCACGTAGTTGATGGCAGCCCAGCCGTTGAGCTCGAGCACGACGCTGGCCATCAGGCTGGCCGTCGTGGTGGTGCCGAACACCATGAAGTCGTTGAAGGCCTGGGCCTTGCCGCGCTCGGCCGGCCGATAGGTCGTGGTGAGCAGGGTGGTGGCGCCGACGAACAGGAAGTTCCAGCCCACCCCGTTGAGGCAGAGCGCGATGCGGAAGTGCCATTCGGTAACGCCGGTCAGGGCGACCGCGACGCCCGCGACCAGCAGGGCGATGCCGGTCATCATCATCTTGAACACGCCGTGGCGAGCGATCAGCTGGCCGGTGAAGAAGGCCGGCACGAACATGCCCATGACATGCACGAAGATCGTGACCGGCGCCTCGGTCTTGCTCAAGCCGCACATGACGATGGCGAGCGGCGAGGCCGCCATCACGAACGACATCACGCCGAAGGCGATGATGGCGCCGGCGCAGGCCACCATGTAGGCCGGCTGGGTGACGATCTCGAGCAACGGCCGTTGCGGGCCGCTGGAATCCTCGGCCTTCACCGTGGGAAACTCGATGAAGCCCAGCACGACGAAGACGATGGCATGGACCCCAATAACGGCGCAGAAAGTCGCCTGGAAGGTCGGCAGCCAGAGATCGGGTGTGAAGCGCGCCAGGCTGGGGCCGACGATGCCCGCCAGCACGCCGCCCGCGGTCACGTAGGAGATCGCCTGGGCGCGAAAGTGGCCGGGCGCCAGCTCGACGGCAGCGAAGCGATAGAGCTGCATGTTGGCGATGCCGTAGCCCAGCAACAGGCCGCCCCCGCACATCACCGGGAAGCTGCCCAGGCCGAGCCCGATGGCGGCGAAGGAAGCGCCGACCATGCCCATCGCCGAACCGGAGCGGAAGCCGAACTTGCGGCCACGGCGCATCATCAGCAGCGAGGCCGGGAAGACCGACAGCATGACGCCGAAATGCTGCATGGTTATGGGCAGGTTCGCCCACATGCGCATGTCGGGCGAGACGATGGTCAGCACCGCCAGCGCCGACGAGGCGTTCATCAGGGTGTTACTGCTCTGGGTCAGCGCCTGGCAGATCGCCAGCAGCGCGATGTTGCGCATCGCACGCCGCGGCATGCCGCCGGACGTTACCACCGTTTCCTCCACCTTGATCGAGCCATCCAACCGATCGCGACCTCGGGCGGGACAGCTGGTTTGGTCACCGCATTGGTCGCCCTTCGCTTGCGCCGTGCCGTTCATTCCAGCGACTAAGGTGTTGATGCTTCCGGACATGACGCCAATCGCCCCACGTGCCAACGAACTGATCCTGCCGGCCGGATTGAGAGGCGCCCCTGACGCGCCACCACCGCCATTGCATTCACGAACAAGAAGTGGTTTTCGGCGGCAAACGCACTCGCGAACGCGGCCGACAGGGTGTTGGCCGCTGCAGCGCGGCCGCCGATCACGGCGACCACGCCATCCTGGAGATCCGGCGCGTTCGCAGGACTGTCATGATGATGTCCGTCATCGCGGTCTTCCCATCCATGACGGTGATCGAACAGGTCCAGGCCCCGATGCGCGACCGATGCCGGCGTTGCAGGACCGTCGTTGCCGTGGCCGTGTTTCATGGTGCGAAGTCCCGCTCGAATTGAACGCTGTTGGACGCGCTCATCATAGAGTTTCGGCCGCCGGAACAGCCAGTGACTTCATGGCCTACAACCTTCCGTATAGGCGCGGCCGATATTCCGACCCGTGTGCAAATGTTTTACCTCTTTCGAGGTAACCCGCGGCCGGTCACAACTTGATCACGCCTCCACCTGCCGGTTCTTGGTGCCGTTTGCTTGAATTTTTTTGCATATCAGGTGTACCCTAAACGATCAATCATGGGTTGTCTCGATACGTGTACATCAAGTGCGAATAGCCAGTCATCGATATGCACCAATTCAGTCACAAGATGGTTTTTCTACTATTGGTTGTCTACGTAAGCGAGGCATTTGCGTAGTGCGTGGGGCAGGCAGCGCTGCGGAAGTGGAGGGGGGATATGTCTCGGTCGTCCGACGAATCTACGATTTTAATCGTTGACTCTCTGCCTTTGAGGAACTTGGGACTCGTCACACTCCTCGATCGTCTTTCCGGAACGACAAAGTTCCGGCTCGCGTCGCTCACGCCGGACGACGCGGAAAGATGGATCGGTGGCGACGCCCATTGCAGCATGATCATCTACAATGTCGGCGGCGCCTCCGTCGGCGACCACAAGCACCTGAAGCGGATCAAGGGCCTCAGGGCGCGCGCCGGAGAAGCGCCGCTGGTGATCCTGTCCGACAACGACAGTCGCGAGGAGATTCTTTCGGCGCTGGGCGCCGGGGCGCAAGGCTTCCTGTACGCCGGCACCAACGCTCAGCTGGCGCTGCAGGCCCTCTCGTTCATCTTCAAGGGCGGATCGTATTTTCCCGCAGCCGCCCAGCCAAGGCGTCGCAGCTCGGTTCCCCTAAATGGAACGATGGAGTTAAGGCCCTCAGCCGTGGCGTGTACCACCCTGGACATTGGCGACGCCATCGTGGAGAGCGTTGCGGACACAGGCTCGACGAATATCAATCTCACCGAGCGGCAAAAATCGGTGCTCGAACGCCTCGGGCACGGCGATTCGAACAAGGCGATTGCGCGTGTCCTGGGAATCCGGGAAGGAACGGTCAAGGTCCACGTCCGGCAGATCATGCGCAAGCTCGGCGTGACCAACCGTACGCAGGTCGCCATTGCCTGCGCGAGCGGCACCGGAAACGGCGCCGTGGCTGTGCCCGAAATGCGCGTGGACGATCGCAGCCTCAAGGCCAAGCTCGAGCTGGCGCCGAGCCCCGCCCCGCTCGGCGTGTCGCTTGCGGGCGGCAAGATCTGAGCAAGCGATCAGGATGGCGTGGAGAGGCCGTAGACCTCTTGCGCCGTCGCCCCGCTGACCGCGCCCTCCGCTAGATCGCGCGCGGCGGCCGCAGCCGCGCGCCGCCCGGGCGGGCCGAAGCCGCCTGCGCCCGGCGTTACGACGGCGAACCACTGACCGGCCTTCAGCACGGCCGAGTCGCCGTCGAAGACCACCCCCGGCCCTGCTTCAACCCGGCCGTGCGCGCCGGGTCCGCCGCCGAACAGGCCCCAGCTTCGTGAGCGCTGGCGCGTGATGTCGACGCGCACGCGGCAGTCGTGCGTCGCCTGATAGACGCGGCGCAGCCCCATGCCGCCGCGATACTGGCCGACGCCGCCGGAGTCCTCGACCAGCTCATAGCGCATCAGGGTCAGCGGATATTCGATCTCCAGCGCCTCGACGGGCAGGTTCGAGGTGTTGGTGGTGTGGACATGCACGCCGTCCAGCCCGTCCTTGGTGGCGCGCGCACCGCTGCCGCCGCCGATCGTCTCGAGATAGACCCAGGTCGATCCATCCTGCGGCCGCTTGCCGATGAAGTAGGCGACGGTGCAGGCGGAGTTGGAGCAGGCCATGACCCTCTCGGGGATCGCCTGCGCCAAGGCACCCAGGATCATGTCGGCGACCCTCTGGCAGGTTTGCAGGCGGCCGTTGACGGCGGCGGGCGCCGTGCAGTTCAGGATGCTGCCCTCAGGTGCTGCGATGGAAAGCGGCCTTGCAAGGCCTGCGTTGGGCGGAATGGTAGGATCCATCACCGACTTCACGACGTAGTAGGTCGTGGCGAGCAGCGCGGTGTAGGTCATGTTGATGCCGGCGCGCATCTGCTCGGGGCCGTCGAAGGCGAGCGACATGGCATCGCCCCGGACCGTCACCTCGACCGAAAGCGGCAGGAGTCCCGCCACCTCCTCGTTGTCGAACACGTCCTCAAAGCGCCAGGTGCCGTCGGGCATGGCGGCAATGGCCGCGCGCATCTTGCGCTCGGCATAGTCCATCAGCGCCTCGCCCGCCTGCAGCACCGTCTCGGTGCCGTACTTCGCCGCCAGCGCCTGGAAACGTTGCACGCCAACGCGATTGGCGGCGCGCTGCGCGCGCAGGTCGGACAGGCGCTCGCTGGGCACCTGGCAGTTCAGCAGGATGAGGTCCTGCACGTCCGCCTGCAGCTCACCCGCGCGGTAGAGGCGCACCGGCGGGATGCGCAGGCCCTCCTGGAAGATGTGGGCGTGGCCGCGATCGACGAAGTCGGCATGGTGCGCCAGGTTGACCGTCCAGGCGACCAGGCGGCCGTCGATGAAGATCGGCTCGGCCAGCACGATGTCGGGCAGATGCGTGCCGCCGCCCTCGTAGGCGTCGTTGCCGATGAAGGCGTCGCCCGGCCGGATGTCCTGGGTCGGGTAGCGCCGCATGATGTGCTTGATGAGATCGAGGAAGCTGCCGAGATGGATCGGGATGTGCTCGGCCTGGCAGAGCGTTTCGCCCGCCGCATTGAACAGCGCCGTCGAGCAGTCGCGCCGCTCCTTGATGTTGGTGGAATGCGAGGCGCGGATCAGCGTCTCGCCGGCTTCGTCGACGATCGAGGCCAGGGAAGCGCCGATGACTTCGATGGTGATGGGGTCGAGACTACGTTGCCGCCCCACGAAGGGGGGAGGTGGCCGAAGGCCGGAGGGATCATGCTCATTCATCGACGCCTCCATGACCCCTCCGCCCGCTGCGCGGGCACCTCCCCACGCCTAGCGTGGGGAGGGAGCGTTGGACTCATATCTCCGCCTCCAGGATCAAATTGAGCCAGGCATCGACCCGCGCGGTCGTGCCGGGTGGCACCAGGGTGGTGGCGTCCATCTGCTCGACGATGGCGGGGCCGGAGAAACGGTTGCCCGGGCGCAGCCTCTCGCGTGCGTAGATCGGCGTCGGGACGAAATCGCGTGTCTCCGCCAGCCACACCGGCCGGCGCTGCACGATGGCATCCGACGCATCCGGCCCGACGTCGGGATGCGCAAAAAGCTCGGCCTTGCGCACGGTGCCGGTCGCCTCGACGCGGAGCGTGACGAGCTGCACCGGGTCGCCGTCGGCGGCGAAGCCGTAGCGCTGGCGGTGCGCCTCGCCGAAGCCTGCGGCCAGCGCCTGCATCGTGGCGGGCGAGATCGGGCCCTCGGGCACCGCGACGCTGAGCTCGTAGTTCTGGCCGTGGTAGCGCATGTCCACGGTGCGCGCGAGCCGCCGCTCGGCGGGCGCGATGGCCTCGTGCTCGAACCAGTGCTCGGCGCGCTCGGCGAGAGCAGCGAAGGCCTGGGCGACGTCGGCCGCCGAGGCTTCGGTCGCGGGCAGAAGCCGGGTCAGGCCGAAGTCGGCGCGCAGGTCGGTCAGCAGCAGGCCCATGGCGCACAGAATGCCGGGATTGGCCGGCACCAGCACGCGGCCCATGTCGAGCTCCCGGGCCAGCCGCGCGGCATGCAAGGGCCCGGCGCCGCCGAACGCCATCAGCGTATAGTCGCGCGGGTCATGGCCGCGCTGCACGGAAATGACGCGGATCGCGCGCGCCATGTTGGCGGTCACGACCGACAGGATGCCCTGCGCCGTTTCCGGGATGCCGAGGCCCAGCCGCTCGGCCAGGCGACCGATCGCCCGCCGGCTCCGATCCTGCCGGATCTTCATGCGGCCGCCTAAAAGATGCTCGGGATTCAAGATCTGCAGCACGACATTGGCGTCGGTGACCGCGGGCTCCTCGTTGCCCCTGTCGTAGCAGGCCGGGCCGGGATCGGCGCCGCAGGAGCGCGGCCCCACCTTCAGGAGCCCGCCGCTGTCTATATAGGCGATCGAGCCGCCGCCCGCGCCGACGGTGTGGATGTCGAGCATGGGCGCCTTGATCGGGTAGCCATGCACGGTGGCTTCGGCGGCGAGCCCGCAGCGGCCATCCTGCAACAGGGCCACGTCGGTCGAGGTGCCGCCCATGTCGAAGGTTATGAGGTCCGCGAAGCCCGCGGCCGCGCCGATCGCCTGGGCGCCGACCACGCCGGTCGAAGGGCCGGAAAGGATGGTGCGCACCGGCATGTCGGCCGCGGTCGAGAAGCCGATGACGCCGCCATTTGACTGGGTGAGATGCGGCGTCGCCGTCATGCCGAGCGATTCCAGCCGCGGACTGAGGCGCCGGATGTAGTTGCCCATCACCGGCCCGAGATAGGCGTTCAGCACCACCGTCGACAGCCGCTCGAACTCGCGGAACTCGGGCGCGATCTCGTGGCCGGCCGAGATGAAGGCGTCGGGCAGCTCCTCGCGCAGGATCGTGACCGCGCGCTGCTCATGGTCGGGACGAATGAAGCCGTAGAGGAAGGAAACGGCGACCGCCTTCACCCCGGCCGCCTTGAGCGCCCGCGCGGCGGCGCGCATCTTCTGCTCGTCGAGCGGCGTGTCGATCTCGCCGGTATGGCGCATGCGCTCGGGCACTTCGAGGCGCAGGTCGCGCGGCACCAGCGTCTTGGGCTTGTCGGCCTGGATGTCGTAGAGGTCGGGCCGCTTCTGGCGACCGATCTCCAAAAGGTCGCGGAAGCCGTCGGTGGTTATAAGGCCGGTCTTCACGCCACGGTGCTGGATGAGGGCGTTGGTCGCCACCGTGGTGCCGTGGCCGAAATAGACGATCGGTGCGGCTGGGCGGTCGCGCGCCTCGGGCGCGACGCGCCGCATGCCCTCCTCCACGCCCTCGGCAATGCCACGCGACGGATCATCCGGCGTCGACGGAACTTTCCAGGTCTCGACCCGCCCCGCCTGCTCGTCGAACAGGCAGATGTCGGTGAAGGTGCCGCCCGAGTCTACGCCGACGCGCCATCGTGCCATGCCGTTCCTTGTCTCCCGGTTATGCCGGCGTTGATGTTACCACCGCCGTTCCTCTTATTGTGCGCCCAAAGACGATAATCCATATTGGCGATGGGTCGCCTCCAGATCGCCGAGGCCACCGCCGATTGTCACGACGCGTGATGGACCGCCGAGCACGCTCGAGCCGGAGTCCTTCTCGAGCTGCGTACGGGCGTGATTGTAATAGTCCGCGTAGGCTTTGGGTGTCTCGCGTTGACAGCGCACACGCCGCGAATCGAGATCGGCGTGGCGACGTTCATGGTCAAATCGGGAGGAAACAAACATGAAATACAGCGCACTGCTTGTTGCCGTCGGCGCCCTGGGTGTCGGGACGGCTTTTGCCCAGGAGCCGATCAAGATCGGCGTCCTGTATCCGTTGACCGGCGGCGGCGCCGTCTACGGCGTTCCGGCCATGGCCGGCCATCAACTCGCCGTCGAGGAGCTGAACGCGAAGGGTGGCATCATGGGCCGCAAGATCGAATCGATCGAGCGCGACGATAAGTTGAACCCGGCAGCCGCCTCCTCGACGATGAAAGAGCTGATCACCAAGGACAAGGTGGACATCGTCCTGGGCGGTCTCGCCTCGTCGGTAGGCCTGGCCATGTCGGAAGTGTCAAAGCAGGAGAAGGTCGTCTACATCTCGACCATCCCCAAGACCATCCAGATGACGACGGACAAGCTGCACAAGTATGTGTTCCGCACCGCCTCGAACACCGATCTCGAAGGCGACACCATGGCGCTGCTCGTCGGCAAGTATAAGCTCGCCAAGCTCTGCCATCTGGAGCTCGACTACGCCTACGGCAACGACCTCGAGGCCGGCATCCTGAAGGCGATGCCCAAGCACGCGCCGGACGCCAAGGTGGTGCTGACGCTGAAGCCCAAGCTCGGCGCCACCGATTTCAACCCGTTTATCCCGCAGGTCATGTCGGCCGGGTGCGACGGCGTGATCTCGGGCCTGTGGGGGCCGCATTTCGTGTCGTGGGTCAAGCAGGCCAAGCCGCTCGGCTTCTTCGACAAGATTAAGTGGATCTCCGGCGGCGAGATCGGCAGCCACGAGATCGCGGGCGAGCTGAAGGAAGACTATCCGGACAACGTCATCTCCAACACCTACGAGCTCTGGTACCACGGCAACGATCCCTCCCATGCGGCGTTCCAGGCCAGACTCGCCAAGAAGCTCAATACCCAGGAGACGCCGCAGTGGGCGATGCTGGGCTATATCGGCGTGATGTACGCCGCCGCGGCGATGGAAAAAGCCAAGTCGACCGAGGCCGACAAGGTCGCCGCCGCGCTCGAAGGACTAACGATCGGCACGCCGGTTGGGTCACTCACCGTCGATGCCAAGACGCACCAGGCCAACATCGGCCAGTTCTGGGGGCCGATGGTCAAAAAGCCCGACCGCGCTTACCGCATGATGGAGCCGGCGGAGTACATCCAGCCCAAATAACCGTCATCCCGACCGGAGCCGAGCGCAGCGAGGCGAAGTGGAGGGACCTGTTCTTGTTGCTTTGCAGACAAGAAGAGGTCCCTCGGCTGTGCGGCCCGGCGGGCCGCTCCGCTCGGGATGATGAGGCGGAGAGTCGTCGATGACAATGACCATGTTCACGTTGAACGCGTTCTATGGCCTGGCCCTTGCCATGAACATGTTCATCATCGCCTCCGGCCTCAACCTGATCTTCGGCGTGCTGCGGGTGATCAATTTCGCGCACGGCATGTTCTACATGTTCGGGGCCTACATCGTCTTCACGGTCGCCAAGACCTGGGGTGCGCCCTTCTTCGTCGGCGTGCTGGCAGCGGCCGCAGGCCTCGCGATCATCGCGCTGGTGATCGAACGGCTGCTGCTCCGGCACCTGTACGACAAGGAGCACCTGATGCAGCTCCTGTTCACCTTCGCGCTGGTGCTGCTGATGAGCGATGCCGCGAAGATGATCTGGGGGACCGACCAGTACTCGGTCGGCTATCCGCCGGGTCTCGGCGGCGCGGTGAATTTGGGCTTCGTCGTCCTGCCGCAGTACCAGCTGTTCCTCTGCGTGGTCGGGCCGGCGATCGCGATCGCCATGTGGCTGCTGGTCGATCGCACGCGCTGGGGCCGCATCGTGCGCGCCGCGACCCAGGACCGCGAGATGCTGGCGGCGCTCGGCGTCAACGTGCCGATGGTCTATGCGGCGGTGTTCACCATCGGCTCGGCGCTGGCCGGCGTGGGCGGCGCGCTCGCCGCACCACGCGTCGCGCTGGTGCCGGGCATGGACGCCACCATCATCAACGAGTGCTTCATCATCGTCATCATCGGCGGGCTGGGGAACCTGTGGGGCAGCTTCCTGGGCGCGCTCGCGTTCGGCTTCGTCGTGCAGTTCGGCACGATCTGGGCGCCCAACTGGCAGGACGTGCTGCCCTACGTGCTGATGCTGGTGGTGCTGATCACCCGGCCTTGGGGGCTGCTCGGTCATCCCGAGGCAGGGCACTGACCATGCCGCAGCGCCGCCACCTGGTCGCGTCGGCGATCGTCGTGCTGCTGCTGGCGCTGCTGCCGCTGGCCGGCAGCCGCTACGCCGTCGACCTCACGACCGAAGTGCTGATCTACGCCCTGTTTGCGTTGAGCCTCAACGTGCTGATCGGCTTCACCGGCAACATCTCGTTCGGCCACGCCGCCTATTTCGCCATAGGCGGCTATGCCTGCGCCGTCCTGCTCACCACCTACGATTGGCCGCTGGCGGCCAGCCTGCCGGCGGCGGTGGTACTGGCCGGGCTGGTGGCCGCGGTGGTGGGTTACTTCTGCGTGCGGCTGACGCAGATCTATTTCGCCATGCTGACGCTGGCCTTCGCCATGCTGGTGTGGGGCGTGTGCTTCAAGTGGAAGGAAGTGACCGGCGGCGACGACGGCTTCACGGGCATCAAGCTGCCGGCAATGCTGACCCATCACGTCGGCTACTTCTACTTCACCCTGGCGACCGTGACGGTCGGGGTCGCGGCACTCTGGGTCATCTGTCATTCGGCGTTCGGGCTCACCCTGGTGGCGGTACGCGAGAACGGCGTGCGGGCCGGCTTCATCGGTGTCGACACGCGGCGGATGCGCTGGGCCGCCTTCACCGTGGCCGGCACGTTCGGCGGGCTCGCCGGTGCGCTGTTCGGCATGTACCACCGCGGCATGTACATCGAGAACGCCTTCTGGACCGAATCGGCCAACGTGCTCATCATGGTGCTGCTGGGCGGCATCTACTCCTTCGTCGGACCGATCTTCGGCGCCGCCGCGCTCCATCTGCTGCAGACCTTCACCAACCAGTACACGCCCTACTGGCCGACCGTGCTGGGGCTCATCCTGCTGGTGATCGTGCTCGTGCTGCCGGATGGGCTCATAGGCCTGGTGGCCCGCCTCAAGGGGCGCCGGGGAACACACAAGGGGCGGTCATGAGCGCCATGCTGCGCATCGAGGGCCTGTGGAAGTCGTTTGCCGGCTTCGTCGCCACGCGCGATGTCTCGTTCGACCTGAAGGCCGGCGAGCTGCACGCCATCATCGGCCCCAACGGCGCCGGCAAGACCACGTTCTTCAATCTCATCACCGGCCACCTGCGGCCCGACAAGGGCGCCGTGTCGTTCGAAGGCCGCGACCTGGTCGGCCTGCCGCCGCACAAGATCGTGCGGCTGGGCATCGCCCGGTCGTTCCAGCGCATCAACATCTATCCCAGGCTCAGCGTGTTCGAGAACGTGCAGGTGGCGCTGATCGCGCACGGGGGCCAACAGTGGAACCTGTTTCGCCCCGGCCGCTCGCTGCACCGAGAAGGCACGCGCGAACTGCTCGAGCTCGTCGGCCTGGCGGCCGAGGCCGCGGAAACCGGCGGCGAGCTGAGGTACGGCAAGCAGAAGCAGCTCGAGCTGGCGATTGCGCTCGCCTCGCAGCCGCGCCTGCTGCTGCTCGACGAGCCGACCGCCGGCATGTCGCCTCAGGAGACGGGCGAGACCATCGCCTCGGTGCGCGACATCGTGAAAGCGCGCGGGCTCACCCTGCTGTTCACCGAGCACGACATGGCCGTGGTGTTCGGCATCGCCGAGCGCATCTCGGTGCTGCACCACGGCGAGATCATCGCCTCCGGCGAACCCGACGCGGTGCGCAACGACCCGGAAGTGAAGCGCGTCTATCTCGGGGAGCAGGGACATGGCTGACCTTGGGGCCGATCTGCAGGTCGAGGGGATCCATACCGCTTACGGGTTGAGCCAGGTCCTGTTCGGCGTCTCGCTCGAGGTGCGGGCCGGCGAATGCATCGCCTTGATCGGGCGCAACGGCGTCGGCAAGACCACGACGATGCGCTCGATCATCGGCCTGACGCCGCCGCTCAGCGGGCGCGTGGTGTGGAAAGGCCAGGATATCGCGGGGCTCGGACCGCACCGGATCTGTCGCCTCGGCATCGGCTTCGTGCCGGAAGACCGGCGCATCTTTCCCGAACTGTCGGTCTGGGAGAACCTCGACATTGCGCGGCGTACAGGTGCCGGCGGCAAGACCACCTGGCGGGAGGAGCAGGTGTTCGCGTTGTTTCCCGATCTGGCCGAGATCCGCGACCGGCGCGGCGGCGTGCTGTCGGGTGGCCAGCAGCAGATGCTCACGATCGCCCGCACGCTGATGGGCAATCCGGAGCTGTTGCTGCTCGACGAGCCTTCCGAGGGACTGGCCCCGCTGATCGTGGAACTGCTGCGCCAGCGTGTGGCCGAGCTCAAGTCGACCGGGTTGTCGATCGTGCTGGCGGAGCAGAACCTGCAATTCGTTTTGGCCCTCGCCGACCGCGTCTACATCCTCGAAAAGGGCGAAGTGCGCTTCACCGGCACGCCGGCCGATCTGCAGGCCGACAAGCGCATCGTCCACCAGTACCTCACGGTGTGACGGCGATCGGGTGTCATCAGGGCAGGCCGTTTCGCACGTGGCGCCGATAGGCCGCGCGCTCGCCGAGCTTGTCGTAATAGGTGGCAACGGCGCTGTAGTGCGGCCGTTCGAAGTCGAGGCTGAACCAGCGATTGACCACGAGGCCGACGGGAATATCGGCGACGGTGAAGGTATCGCCGCACATATAAGGCCCGCTGCGATCAAGATGCTCGTCGAGCTGGCCTACTTCCCTGGTGATCTGACTCCGGCCCTGCTCAATGAACCACGGATTGTTCCAGGGCGGCTCGTGGAGCATGCCGCCCAGGAAAGCGCCGCGCAGCGAGATCGAGGTCTCGTAGTTCGCCCAGTCCATCCATTGCTCGACATGGGCGCGCTTCACCGGGTCCTTGGGATAGATCTCGTCCGGGCCGTGCCGCGTCGCCAGATAGCGAACGATCGAATTGGACTCGCGCAACACCACGCCGTCATCGATGACGGCCGGGATGAGGCCGATCGGATTGATCCGGAGGAATTCCGCGGTCGACGTGGGCATGTAACCGCGACCCCAATCCTCGCGCTCGAAGGCGATGCCGAGCTCATCGCAAATCCACAGCACCTTCCGGACATTGAAGGAGTTCGCCCGACCCAGAATTTTCAGCACCGTCTTCTCCCTGGACACATACTCGTCAGTCGGCGGGGACGCGGACCCAGCCTTCCATCAGGCGGCGTGCCGAGCGGCTCATCAGGACTTTTCTGACCTTCCAGTGATTGCCTTCCTTCTGCACTTCGGCGCCGACTTTCAACGTGCCGGAGGGATGGCCTAAGCGCACGCGACCGTCGGCGCCGACCGGCGCGACGCGATGCACAACGGTGCCCGGAATGGCCGCCGCGGCCGCAATCGCCACCGCACCGGTGCCCGTCATGGCGTGGTGGAGCACACCCATCGAGAAGATGCGCGCCAAAAGGTCGATCGAGCGGGCCTCGACCGTGCGGCCGTCGGACGCGGTGTAGCCGGCCGGCGAGCCCACGAAGGCGAGCTTGGGCGTGTGCGGCCGCCGGGCCGTCGCCTCCTCCGGCGTGGCCGCGTCGCCCATCGCGACCGCACCCCGCGCGCGCACCGACTCGACGCGGGCCAGCAGCGCCTTGTCGCCGTTGATGTCGCCCTGCAGCTCGGTTCCCTTGAGGCCGAGCGGCGCGGCATCGACGAAGATCGTCGGGTTGCCGGCGTTGATCAGCGTGGCTTCGATCTTGCCGACACCGGGAACGTCGAGCACATCGATGTGATTGCCTGTCGGAAACGTGGCGCCGCCGCCGGCGTGGGGCCCCGCCTCGCCCTCGCCGTCGGCAGGATCGAGGAACTCGAGCTCCACCTCGGCCGCCGGAAAGGCCACGCCGTCGAGCTGGAAGTCGCCCAGCTCCTGCACCTCGCCGCCGGTCATCGGCACGTGGCTCACGATCTTCTTCCTGATGTTGGCCTGCCAGATGCGAACCGTGGCCGTGCCGTCCGGCGGCGCGCCGACCAGGCCCATGCTGATCGCAAACGGTCCGACCGCGGCGCTGAGGTTGCCGCAGTTGCCCGACCAGTCGACCAGCGGCTGGTCGATGGCGACCTGGCCGAACAGGTAGTCGACGTCGCAATCCGGGCGGCCGGATTTCGACAGGATGACGACCTTGCTGGTGCTCGAGGTCGCACCGCCCATGCCGTCGGTGTGCTTGCCATAGCGGTCGGGGCTGCCGATCACCCGCATCAGGATGCGGTCGCGCGCCTGCGGTTCAGATGGCAGGTCCTCGGCCAGAAAGAAGACGCCCTTGCTGGTGCCGCCGCGCATGTACACGGCCGGAATGCGGAGTTGGCTCATCGACGGTCCTCGGGGTGAACAAGGTCACGCCGAGTATATAGCGAACGGCATCCGCCAGCGCACCGCGCGGCTGGGTGTCTGCCGCTCGACCAGAAGGAAAGTCATGACGGCCAGCATCGCCAGGAAATGGCCGCTCTCGACGAACATCGGCAGGAGCATCAGGGCCCAACAGGCGCCGACGCACCACAGGCCCGAGGTGAAGCCGTAGGCCAGGCAATCGCGGTCGGCCTCCCAGCCGAAGGCGCCCAGCCTGGGCAGGCGATGGCAGCGGTTGAGGCTGCCTTGCCGGACCGGCGTCGCGTGCCAGAGCGCCGCCGCGGCAAGGGAAGCGGCCCAGCCGACGCCGAGCACCGCCAGCCCTGCCGAGGCGACGGCGAGCAAGGTCATGGCCGCCGTCCACACCGCGGCATAGGCCAGCGAGAACAACGCCAAGGCGCGCAGCCGCCGCCGCGCCAGGCTCCGGATCCACAGATGCGTCATCGGTTCCGCCAGCAAGGGCGCCATCATGGCCAGCACCATCGCGAACGACGCAAGGACCAGCATGGCGAGGGCGGACTGGCCCGTCCCGCCGATCGGCGGGTACCAGAGCCGCGCGAGCCCGATCGACGCTGCGCAGATTTCCGTCAAGGGAATGCGCCGGTCGATGGCGGCCAGGATGAACCAGCCGGTGAGACTTGCCAGCAGGAGCGGCAGCCCGGCGCCCTGGCGCATCACCGCCAGGACGACGGCGACCGGCATCCTACTGAGGCTGGCGATAGATGCTGACGCGTCCGACGGTGACATTCTGCTGCGGCCCGGTGTTCGAACTCGGCACGAAGCGCACCGGCAGGTGCTCGACATCCAGCGCCTGCCTCATGTGCAGGCGGTCGACGATGTTCGTGATGTCGAACACCGTGGTGAGGCCGTTGCCGGCCTGCGGCCCGTCGGCAAGGGTTGCGCGCCTGACGCCGAACAGCGACAGGGTGCCCGCCAGATTCTCCGGATGCTCGGCCGGATTGGCGCCTTCCGGCAGGGCGACGTAGACAGCGTAAGAACCGCTGCCGCTTTCGCTGCGGATGCCCTCGAGGTTGAGATAGACGCGATCGGGCTCGCGCGCGGGGCCGCCGGGCGCCGCCAGCGACCGCAGGCTCTGGATCACCCGCGCCGTGGTCGGCCGGTCGAGCCGCACGCGCGTATCGACCGGCGCCGCGCCAAGCTGCACCGCGTCGCTGGCGCCCACCAACTCGGCCCGCTGGGTCACGCCGCCAACCGCTGCCGGCAACTGAGCGGCCGCCAGACCGAGGGTAACCGCGCGCTGAGCGAGTGGCCGCACGCCGCCCAACGGGTCGGACGTATCCTCATAGACATAGTCCAAATTTTGCGCCTGCGTATTCAGCATGTCAC
>Ga0193726_1001317_pt1 | contig 20010 bp, 13 predicted proteins | sample H2c1metaG_FD_144928 | JGI IMG/M metagenome (GOLD analysis project Ga0193726, IMG submission 144928) | Soil microbial communities from a riparian zone of the East river system, Colorado, United States - H2c1 | ecosystem: Environmental > Terrestrial > Soil > Riparian zone | place: USA: East River... | reverse complement strand
AAGCGTTTGGCGTGTAAGGGGATTTCGAATACATGGGCATGCAGTGGTACATCATCCATACCTACTCGGGCTTTGAGAAGAAAGTGAAAGAGAGCCTGGAGAGCCGCGTGGAAGCCTTCACGCTGCAGGACAAGATCGGGCGCGTACTGATCCCCATGGAAGATGTGGTGGAGATGCGCAGCGGGAAAAAAGTGGTTTCGTCGCGGATGTCCTATCCGGGATATGTGCTGGTGGAGATGGATCTGGACGAAAACACCTGGCACATCGTGCGCTCCACGCCGCGCGTGACCGGTTTTGTGGGTTCGGCGACGTCGCCTTCTCCTTTAACCGAGGCGGAAGTGGACGGAATTATCAATCGCGTGCACACCCCGCAGGACCGGCCGAAGCCGAAAGTAGTGTTCGAGCGTAATGAGCAAGTGCGCATTGTGGATGGACCTTTTGCAAACTTTAACGGCTCGGTGGAAGAAATTGATAATGACCACAGCCGGTTGAAAGTTTCGGTGACGATTTTTGGGCGATCGACTCCAGTGGAGTTGGATTTCGCCAGCGTTGAAAAACTGAACTAGCGACATACAGCATTGAAAGTGACGGGTTGAAAAAGAGAAATGGCCAAGAAGATTCAGACAACCATTAAATTGCAGTTGCCGGCGGGTAAGGCGACACCTGCTCCTCCTGTAGGTACGGCGCTCGGCCCTCACGGCTTGAACATTATGGATTTCTGCAAGCAGTTCAACGCTAAGACCGCCAAAGAGCCGGACGGAATGATTTTCCCGGTGCTGGTGACGGTGTACACCGACCGCACTTTCACGTTTATTTTGAAGACGCCGCCGGCTTCGATTTTGCTGTTGCGCGCCGCAGGGATTGTGAAAGGCTCCGCGGAACCGAACCGCACTAAGGTCGGCAAGGTGACCAAGAAGCAGGTTGAAGAAATCGCCAAGATCAAACTGGTGGATCTGAACACCACGAACATGGATTCCGCGGTGCGCACGGTGATGGGCACGGCGCGAAACATGGGACTGGACGTCGTCGAAGCATAAGCATCAAGCGTAGGCAGTCAGGGCTCCGCGGGTAAAGTTTGAAGGGAAATGAGCAATGGCAAAAAAAGCTGGCAAGCATGTGGAAAACGCGCGCAAGAAAGTGGAAGCGCGCGAATACAAACTCAGCGAAGCCGCGGAGTTATTGAAGAGCACGCACCACACGAAGTTTGACGAAACTGTGGAGCTGGCTATCAACCTGGGTGTGGATCCCAAGCATTCTGACCAGGTGGTGCGCGGCACAGTGGTGCTGCCCAACGGGTTGGGCAAATCGGTGCGCGTACTGGTGATCGCCGGCGGCGACAAGGTTCGCGAAGCGCAGGATGCCGGCGCAGATTTTGTGGGCGGCGACGATATGGTGCAGAAAATCATGGAAGGCTGGACGGATTACGATGCGGTAATCGCCACGCCGGACATGATGCGCTCGGCCGGTAAGCTCGGTAAAGTGCTGGGCCCTCGCGGGTTGATGCCCAATCCGAAAACCGGCACGGTGACTTTTGACGTTGCCAAGGCCATCAAGGAAGTGAAAGCCGGCAAGGTGGAGTTTCGCGTGGACAAGGCGGGCATCGTGCATTGCGCCATCGGGAAGGTTAAGTTTGACGCCGAGAAATTGGCCGAGAACGCGCACGCGGTAATCGCCGCGGTAGTGAAAGCCAAGCCGTCGGCATCTAAAGGGAAATACGTCAAAAAAATTACGCTGACTTCGACCATGGGTCCGGGAATCTCCATTGACCTGGCCGAGTCGGAAGCATTGGCGGCAGCAGCTTAAGGAATGCCGCGGAGAGATCATGAAAAAGCGCAGTGAAAAGCAGCAAGACCTGGACAACCTGAAGACCGAGCTGGCCAAGGTTTCGACGGTAATCCTTACGACGTTTCAGGGCATCACCGTGGAAAACGACACCAAGCTGCGGCGCGCGGTGCAGGCCGCTGGCGGCAAGTATAAGGTTGTGAAAAACACGCTGGCGGAACGGGCCGCGGCGGGCACGCCGATCGAGAGCCTGTTGAAGGATTTAAGCGGCACGAATTCCATCGCGTTCAGTGAAAACGATCCGGTGGCGTTGGCTAAAGCGCTGACCAAGGTAGCCAAGGACGTTCCGGCGTTTCAATTTCGCGCGGGCCTTGTGGAAGGCCGGGTAATTTCCATCGCGGAAATTCAGCAATTGGCGAATCTGCCGTCGAAAGAAGAATTGCTCAGCAAGGTGATGTTCCTGCTGAACGCGCCAGCGCAACGCATTGCCATGGCGCTGAACGCGCTGCCGCGCAACCTGGCGATTACCGTCAGCGAAGCGATCAAGGCCAACAAGTTTGCGTCCGCCGGTGCAGGCTCTGGTGACGCGGGATCTGGCGAGAAATCTGTGGCATCGGCGCCGGAAGCAGTGCCCGCGGCAAGTACTGAGGCAAGTCCGGAAGCGGCGCAATAAAATTCTATTTTAGATTTGAGAGGAGAAGAAAGAATCATGGCGAAAGTTGACTCAATCCTGGAAGAAATCAAGGGCCTCACGCTTCTCGAAGCGTCGGACTTGGTAAAGAAAATGGAAGAAGCCTTCGGCGTTTCTGCGGCTGCGGCGGCTCCGGTGGCCGCGGCTGGTGGAGCGGCGGCTGGTGCGGCTCCCGCGGAAGAGAAAACCGAATTCACCGTGGTGCTGACCGACGTAGGCGGCAACAAGATCAACGTCATCAAGGCGGTTCGTGAAGTGACGAGCCTGGGCTTAAAAGAAGCCAAGGACTTGGTTGACGGCGCTCCCAAGCCCATCAAAGAAGGCGTGAACAAAGACGAAGCAGCCACCATCAAGAAGAAGTTTGAAGATGCGGGCGCCAAGGTCGAAATCAAATAATTGCAATCTGGCGGCGTGCCGCCTTGCATTGCGCAACTTTGTAAGTCAGCTCTTGCGCTGAGAACGCTCGACGCTCAGGCAGGCTTGCTTAACGATATTGGCATTGGGTGCGTCTCTTCGAGCGAGAGCGCGCCAAAGGAATTCAACTACGCAAGTCGAGGCCGGTAACTCCAGCAGTGTCAACGGTCCTTTTGAGGCCGCCGGCGGTTGTGTGCGCACTCGCTTTGGGCAGGCGAGCGTGCCCGCTACTGCTAGTCCTTCCGGGTCCTGCACCTCGAGCATTCATTCGAAAGCGCGGATGTTGTCCTGCCGCGAGTTCATTTATTTCCAGGCTGCCCAAAAAGGGATGAGGTAATACGCATGCCGAACAGAAATCAACATATCCGGGAACGCCAGCGTCTGGACTTCGCGAAGATTGAAGGATCGATCCAGATCCCCAATTTGATTGAAGTGCAGATGAAGTCCTACCAGCGCTTTTTGCAGATGGACTTGCTGCCGAGCGAGCGCGACGACGGCGGACTGCAGTCCGTTTTCACTTCGGTATTTCCGATCAGGGATTTCCGCGAAATGTCACAGCTGGAATTCGTGGACTACGCGATTGGAAACTGGGAGTGCAAGTGCGGAAACCTGAAGGGACTGCATCACCTGCGCGCTACTTGCCGCCATTGCGGCGCGTCCGTGGTGACCAATCCTTACCAGACGGGCGACGTAATCTGCCACAAGTGCGGAACGTTTAACAAGAACACGCCAACGTTCTGCAACAAGTGCGGCGATCCGGTGGCCATGCAGTTAAAGTACGACGTGAATGAGTGCCAGGAACGCGGGATGACCTATTCCGCGCCGCTGAAAGTCACCATTCGGTTGACTATTTACGACAAGGACCCGGACACCGGCGCGAAGACAATTCGCGACATCAAGGAACAGGAAGTTTTCTACGGCGACATTCCGCTGATGACGGAGAACGGGACCTTCATCATTAATGGGACCGAGCGCGTTATCGTCAGCCAGTTGCACCGCTCGCCAGGCGTGTTTTTTGAAAGTGCCAACAACCGCTCTTATTTTCTCGGGAAAATTATTCCTTACCGCGGCTCGTGGGTGGAATTCGAATACGACACCAAGAACATTCTGTACGTACGCATTGACCGCAAGCGCAAGTTCCTGGGCTCGATTTTCCTGCGCGCGCTGGGCATGAAGTCCAACGAAGATATTCTCCGCACCTTCTACCAGGTGGAGCGCATTTCGCTGCGCGACAAGGAAATGTACTGGAACGTTTCGCCGGGGATCGTAGACCGCAAGCTGACGCACGAAATTCGCAATCCTAAATCCGAAGAAGTGATCGTGGGCGCGCACAAGCGCATCACCGACAACCTGTTCAAGGAACTGATCAAGGCCAAAGTTTCGCAGATTCGCGCGGCGCTGGCCGATCTCGAAGGCGCGTACGGCGTCGCGGACATCGTTAATCGCCAGACCGGCGAAGTTTTGCTGGAAGCCAACAAGCCGTTGACCGCCGACCTGTGGCAGGCGTTCGCCGAGTCCGGAATCACCGAAGCGGACGTATTTTTTCCGGAGCGCGACGACATCGGATTGGTGCTTTCGCGCACCTTGGACAAGGACTCCATCCGTTCGTCCAAGGAAGCGTTGATTGAAATTTACCGCAAGCTGCGTCCGGGCGATCCTCCGACGCTGGAAACCGCGACGAATCTTTTCCGCGGAATGTTTTTCGATCCGCGCAAATACGATTTCAGCCGCGTAGGCCGCTTGAAGTTCAACATCAAGATGGGCCTGGACACGCCGCTCAACAACCGCACGTTGGACACCCCAGACTTCGTTTCGGCCATCAAGTACCTGTTCAAGCTGCGCAAAAACATCGGCGTAGTGGACGACATTGACCATCTCGGAAATCGCCGCGTCCGCGCGGTGGGGGAGTTGCTGGAAAACCAGTTCCGCATCGGCCTGGTCCGCATGGAGCGTGCCATCAAAGAGAAGATGAGCGTGTACCAGGAAATGTCCACGGCGATGCCGCACGATTTGGTTAACGCCAAGCCGGTTATGGCCGCGATCCGCGAATTCTTCGGGTCATCGCAGCTCAGCCAGTTCATGGACCAGACCAATCCGTTGAGTGAAATCACTCACAAGCGCCGCCTTTCGGCTCTGGGACCCGGTGGTTTGTCGCGTGAACGCGCGGGTTTCGAGGTACGCGACGTTCACCCCACGCATTACGGCCGCATCTGCCCGATTGAAACCCCTGAAGGACCGAACATCGGTCTGATCAGCTCGCTTTCGTGCTTCGCGCGCATCAACGATTACGGCTTCATCGAGTCGCCATATCGCCGCGTGAAAGGCGGACGCATCATTGATTACGTACACATCGTCAATGCCGGTGACAGCGAATTCAAAGCCGGTGAAATCGTCGAAAAAGACCGCGTCGAGGATCTGAACGAAGAGTTGAAGCGCCGCAAGGTCACATACGAACCGTACTGCTTCTATCTTTCCGCATGGGAAGAAGACAAGTACGTGGTGGCGCAGGCCAACGTTTCTCTCGACGAAAAACTGAAGATCACTACCGAACTGGTGAATTGCCGGCAAGCCGGCAACTTCGTGCTGAAGAGCCGCGAGGAAGTGGACTACGTGGACGTTTCGCCGAAACAGCTTGTTTCGGTGGCGGCCAGCTTGATTCCCTTCCTTGAAAACGACGACGCCAACCGCGCGCTGATGGGTTCCAACATGCAGCGCCAGGCCGTGCCGCTGATTCGCGGGGATGCGCCGCTGGTGGGCACGGGCATGGAACGCGTTACGGCCCGCGACTCCGGAGCGGTGGTGCTGTGCCGCCGCGAAGGCATCGTGGACCAGGTGGACTCCGAGCGCATTATCGTGCGCGTGGAATCCGACCACTCCGGTGTACTGAGCCGCGAAGTGGGCGCGGACATCTACCAGCTCATTAAGTTCAAGCGTTCGAACCAGAACACCTGCATCAACCAGAAGCCGCTCGTTCGCGTTGGCGACCGGGTGAAGAAAGGCCAGGTTCTGGCCGACGGCCCTTGCACGGAACGCGGTGAACTCGCACTCGGACGAAACGTGCTGGTGGCCTTCCTGCCCTGGCGCGGTTACAACTTCGAAGACGCCATCCTGGTCAGCGAAAAGCTGGTGAAGGACGATTACTACACCTCGATTCACATCGAGGAGTATGAAATCGAGGCGCGCGACACCAAGCTGGGTCCGGAAGAAGTGACTCGCGACATCCCCAACATCAGCGAGTCGTTCCTCCGCAACCTGGACGAAAGCGGCGTGATCCGCATCGGTGCGGTGGTCAAGCCAGGCGACATCCTGGTCGGCAAGGTAACGCCCAAGGGCGAAACCACGCTGACCCCGGAAGAAAAGCTGTTGCGCGCCATCTTCGGTGAAAAAGCCGGAGACGTTCGCGATGCTTCGCTGTACTGTCCGCCGGGCATCGAAGGCACGATTGTGGACGTCAAGATTTTCACTCGCAAGGGTGGAGAAAAAGACGAACGGCACAAGTCCATCGAAGCCACGCAGATTTTCAAGCTGGAAAAGAACCTGGCTGACGAAATCCGCATTCTCACCGACGAGCGCCTCAAGCGTTTGTCCGACCTGCTGGGCAGCAAGGTGCTGCAAGCCGACCTGCACGATGAAAAGACCAACAAGCGCCTGTTGACCAAGGGCGTGGAACTGACGCGGGAAATCATCGAAAAGATTTCCACCCGCAACCTGAAGCGCCTGAAGCTGAACGAAAAGGATCCCCTGCTCATCGAGAAAATCGAAGAGATCGAGGAGATGACTTCTCGGCAGATCGACGTGTTGCGCAAGATCACCGAAGAGCGCAAGGAGAAGCTCAAGAAGGGCGACGAGCTGCCTCCGGGCGTCATCAAGCTGGTGAAGGTCTATATCGCCATGAAGCGCAAGCTTTCCATCGGCGACAAGATGGCCGGACGCCACGGCAACAAGGGCGTGATCGCGCGCATCGTTCCGCAGGAAGACATGCCTTACATGCCCGATGGAACACCGGTCGAGATCGTACTCAATCCGCTGGGCGTGCCTTCGCGTATGAACGTGGGACAGATTCTGGAAACGCATCTCGGATGGGCTTCCAAGGAACTGGGCAACAGTTTGAAGCGGTTGCTCAGCAAGGAAGTGAAGGCCGAAGCGTTGCGGCGCTGGTTCCGTGAAGTTTTCACGGAGACGGCGGTGTGGAAGACTCTCTCCAAGCTCAGCGACGAAGAGTTGCTGGAGTACGCAGAAGGCTTCCGCGAAGGAATTCCCTTCGCCACGCCGGTATTCGATGGCGCGCGTGAAGCGGAAATTCGCCACCTGCTGGAAGTTGCGGGTCTACCCCACGCCGGCAAGATCAACCTGTTCGACGGCATGTCCGGCGACCAATTCGATCAGCCCATTACCGTGGGCTACATCTACATGCTCAAGCTTTCGCATCTCGTCGACGACAAGATTCACGCGCGCTCCATCGGGCCGTACTCGCTGATCACCCAGCAACCGCTGGGCGGCAAGGCCCAATTCGGCGGACAGCGCTTCGGCGAAATGGAAGTGTGGGCGCTGGAAGCGTACGGTGCGGCGCACATTCTGCAGGAACTGCTGACCGCCAAGTCGGACGACGTGTATGGCCGCGCGAAAATCTACGAGGCCATCGTGAAGGGTGAACCGGGCATTGAACCTGGAGTGCCGGAATCCTTCAACGTGCTCGTCCGCGAATTGCAGTCCCTGTGCCTGGACGTCGAATTGATGAAGCGCCAAAAGCCACCAACGGATAAAGCGGCGGATTAGCAGGACCGGGATTCATTCCTGTTCTGTCTCTGACGTGAGTAGCAATTTTCGTAGTTGGGTTCTCAGCCGGTTCGGTGCCAAACACCGAACCGCAGCCCGCTCCGGCCAAACCGGAACGGGAGGGAGGAAACAACCTTGTACCGTAGCAGCCCATATGATCGCGCCAGTCTAATTGCGGACTTCGACTCCATTCGAATCAGTTTGGCGAGTCCTGAGAAAATTCGTTCGTGGTCTCACGGAGAAGTAACCAAGCCGGAGACCATCAATTACCGTACTTTCAAGCCCGAGCGGGACGGCCTGTTTTGCGCCAAGATTTTTGGTCCGGTCACCGACTGGGAATGTTTGTGCGGAAAATACAAGCGCATGAAGCATCGCGGAGTGATCTGCGACAAGTGCGGGGTAGAAGTAACGCTCAGCAAGGTGCGCCGTGAGCGCCTGGGCCACATCGAGCTGGCTTCACCGTGCTCGCACGTGTGGTTCTTCAAGGGACTGCCCAGCCGCATCGGCTACTTGCTGGACATTTCCATGCGCGACCTCGAACGCATTCTGTACTTCGAAGCGTTCGTGGTCGTGGATCCAGGCGAAGTGGCCATTCTGCGGGAACGCGAAGTTCTGCTGGAAGACAAATATCGCGAACTGCAGAAGGAATACCCTGGACAGTTCAACGCCAAGATGGGCGCCGAAGCCATCAAGGAATTGCTGCGCCGCGTGGAAGTGGAAAAGCTTTCCGACGAGCTGCGCGAGAAGATGAAGACCGATGCGTCGCTGCAGAAACGCATCAAGTTCGCGAAGCGTTTGAAAGTGCTGGAAGCTTTCCGCAAGAGCGGCAACAAGCCGGAATGGATGATTCTGGATGTGATCCCGGTGCTGCCGCCGGAGTTGCGCCCGCTGGTTCCTCTGGATGGCGGCCGCTTCGCGACGAGCGATTTGAACGACCTGTATCGCCGGGTCATCAACCGCAACAACCGTTTGAAGAAGCTGATGGAGCTGCGCGCTCCGGACGTTATCGTGCGCAACGAAAAGCGCATGCTGCAGGAAGCGGTGGACGCGTTGTTCGACAACGGCCGCCGTGGCCGCGTGCTGCGCGGCACCAACAACCGCCCGCTCAAGTCACTGTCGGATACTTTGAAGGGCAAGCAGGGACGCTTCCGCCAGAACCTCTTGGGCAAGCGCGTGGACTACTCCGGGCGCTCGGTCATCGTGGTGGGCCCGGAACTGAAACTGCACCAATGCGGTTTGCCAAAGAAAATGGCGCTGGAGCTTTTCAAGCCCTTCATCTATCACAAGCTCGAAGCGCAAGGGCACTGCACCACCATCAAGCAAGCCAAGGAAATGGTGGAGCAGCAGGATCCTGTCGTCTGGGACATTCTGGAAGACGTGATTCGCGAGCATCCGGTGATGTTGAACCGCGCTCCCACGCTGCATCGCCTGGGTATCCAGGCGTTCGAACCAGTGCTCGTTGAAGGCAAGGCGATTCGCATCCATCCGCTGGTTTGCACGGCATTCAACGCGGACTTTGACGGCGACCAGATGGCGGTACACATTCCGCTGTCACCTGAATCGCAGGTGGAGGCCTCGGTGCTCATGCTGAGCTCGCGAAATATTCTTTCGCCAGCTCACGGTCTGCCGCTGGCGGTTCCGTCACAAGACATGGTGCTTGGAATTTACTACCTAACCAAGTCGAAGCCCGGCGCGAAGGGTGAAGGCCGCGTGTTCGGCGCCACCGATGAAGTTATTCTGGCGCTGGAAGCTGGCGAAGTGGAGTTGCTCACTCCGGTGCGGTTGCGTTACACCGGCGAAGTGATCGACCTGACCACCGCCTATGACGATCAAGACGTGCCGCACACCGTTCCGGTGAAAATGGAACGGCAATTCATTCAAACCACCGTCGGGCGCGTAATTTTCAATTCGCACTTGCCGGAAAAATTCCCGTACGTAAACGGCTTGCTCAAGAAAAAGGGCGTGCAGCAACTGGTGTATTACGCCTACCTGCGGTTCGGGCTGGAAGACACAGTTGTGCTGCTCGACCACTTGAAAGAACTGGGCTTCCACTACTCCACCAAGTCGGGAATTTCCATCGGCATCGACGACATGCTCATTCCGAGCAACAAATACAACCTCGTCGAAAACGCCGAAAAGGAAGTCGTCAAGGTGCAGCAGCAATACCTGGACGGAGCGATCACCAACGGCGAACGCTACAACAAGGTCATCGCCATCTGGGGAGACGTCACCGAAAAAGTTGCCGACGAATTGTTCAAGGCGCTGGAGAATCAGGACAAAGAAGGCATCATCAACCCCGTTTACGTTATGGCGGACTCTGGAGCGCGCGGTTCGAAACAGCAAATTCGCCAGCTTTCCGGTATGCGCGGCTTGATGGCCAAGCCGTCCGGCGAAGTTATCGAGTCTCCGATCACTTCGAACTTCCGCGAAGGCCTGAACGTTTTGCAGTACTTCATCTCCACGCACGGCGCGCGTAAGGGTCTGGCTGACACCGCGCTGAAGACGGCCGATTCGGGTTACCTGACTCGCCGGCTGGTGGACGTGGCGCAAGACGTAATCATCAATGAGCGCGATTGCGGCACGACGGACGGAATCTTCGTCGAGCCGATCATCGAAGCCGGTGTCGAAGTCGAACCGTTGCGCGACCGCATCGTGGGTCGCGTATCGCTCGACAAGATCAAGGACTTCGAGGGCAGCGTAATTGTTGAAGTGAACCAGGAAATTACCGAAGAGCTCGCCAACTCCGTGCAAGGCGCGGGTATCGAGCGTGTGCGCATTCGTTCCGTGCTGACTTGCGAATCGCGTCGTGGAGTTTGCGCGCTGTGTTACGGGCGCAACCTGGCGACCGGGCGCATGGTGGAACTCGGAGAGGCTGTTGGCGTGATTGCCGCGCAGTCCATCGGAGAACCGGGCACGCAGTTGACGATGCGTACCTTCCACATCGGCGGAACGGCGACCCGCGTATCGGAGCGTTCCACTCTGGAAGCCCGCAACAACGGCAGCGTCAAGTTCGTGGACCTCAAGTACGTAGAGGGCCGCGGCGGAACATCCATCGCGATGAACCGCTCGGGCTTGATCGCCATCGTGGACGAAAAGGGCCGCGAAAAGGAACGCTACCACGTGGTTTACGGCGCGCGGTTGCGCGTGGTGAACGGCGAACAGGTGGTTCACGGACAGATACTGGCGGAGTGGGATCCGTTTACGTTCTCAATCCTTACCGAGACGGCAGGTTCCATTAAGTTCGACGACCTGCGACCCGGACTGACCATTGAAGAGCAGGTGGACGAAGTCACCGGCCTTTCGCAGGACGTGGTGACGCTGCCACCGGGCGACGAAAAGCACCAGCCGGCGATTCTTGTCCGCGATTCTTCGGGCAAGGTTCGCAAAAAGTACCTCATGCCTTCCCGCGCTCACTTGATGGTCAAGGATGGCGATGAAGTGCAGGCCGGCGACGTGCTCGCGAAAATCCCGCGGGAAACCACCAAGACCAAGGACATCACCGGCGGTTTGCCGCGCGTCGTGGAATTGTTCGAAACGCGCAAACCCAAGGATCCCGCGGTCATCAGCGAAATAGACGGCATCGTTAAGTACGGCGATATTGCCAAGGGCATGCGCAAGATCCACGTGGAAGCCGAAGACGGCAAGACCACCAAGGAATATTCAATTCCTCGCGGTATTCACATCAACGTGCAGGAAGGCGATCACGTCAAAGCCGGCGAGGCTTTGATTGACGGTCCGCTGAACCTGCATGACCTGCTGGCGGTACTGGGAGAAAAGTTCACGCAGTCTTACCTGGTGAACGCGATTCAAGAGGTCTACCGGTTGCAGGGCGTGAACATCAACGACAAGCACATCGAAACCATTTCTCGGCAGATGATGCGCTGGGTGAAGGTGGAAGATGTGGGAGACACGACCTTCCTGCTGGAAGAGCAGGTGGACAAATTCCGCTTCCGCGAAGAGAACGATCGCATTATCGCCGAAGGTGGACGACCTGCAACGGGACGTCCGCTGCTCCTGGGTATCACCAAGGCTTCGCTGTCCACCGATTCGTTTATTTCAGCGGCGAGCTTCCAGGAAACGACGCGTGTACTGACCGAGGCCGCGGTGGCAGGCAAGGTGGATTACCTGCGCGGGCTGAAGGAAAACGTGATCATGGGCCGGCTCATCCCAGCCGGTACCGGGCTGGAACATTACCGCAGCATTCAGTTGCTGACGGAAATGCCGCCACCGGCGCCGATGGATGAGATTCCGGAAGCTGCGGAACTTACACCTGAAGAAGCCGCCGCGCTCGATTTCCTGCAGAAGGATAACGAAGCGGACGCCGCGACTGAGGGATAAGCAACCAAGCACTTTGAAGTGCGTGAAGGGCGTCTCGAGCAGTTGTCGAGGCGCCTTTTTTCGTGGATTTAGGTACCTTCAGGTACGGAGCGGTGCCTGCTCCATTGAAGTAGCGGTGTTACGTTCCTACAATCGAAGTAGCGCCTTCACTTCTCAGGTGAAACGGGCTTATTCGCGCACATTTCATGACTGACGGCAAAAATCGCGACCTACAAGCTTCCGGCTCGTCTGTCCCGGGCTCTGCTGCCCTGGAATCTCAAGGTGAAAAACAAGCTAAGAGCACCGTTTCGTCGCAGCTGGCGCATTTCGAGCGGCGGCAGAATGAACTTTGGCGCGTCACGTTTCTGCTGTTGATTGTGCTCGCCACGGTGTTCGCGGTTGTTTCCTGGGACACCGTGCGGTCACTCACCCATCGCTATGAGGCGCTGCCGATCGGCTTGGTGATTTTGATCGCGCTGTTTGGTGCGCACGTCTGGAAGCGCACGCAGGAAATTTCCGAGTTGCGCGGGCTGGTGCAGGGGATCGAGCAACGCGATTCCATGCCTCCGGACGAAAAGCAGATGAATCAGCTTTTCGACATGATCAGCCGGTCGCAACAGGGTTACCGCGACCTGATTGACTCGTTCGACGACATTTTGATTGCCGTGACCCTAGAAGGTGAGATCCGCGCCGTGAACCGCAGCTTCGCGGACCTGGTGGCCACTCCCTATCAGGAAATCATCGGCAAGCCGCTGGTTGAATTTGTCCAGGAATCGTCGGGGGACGGGCGGGTGCTAGCCAAAAACGCCATGCCGAGATTTCTGGAACGACGCACATGGTCGGGCGTGGTGCATGTTCATCTGAAAAATCAAGCCGGAGTTTTTTATTTTGACTGCGTCGCGAACGCCATGTTGCGCGAGGGCAAAGTGCACGGCGTGACCATTCTGGCACGCGATGTGAGCGCATTGCGCAAGAACGAAGCGCGCTTCACCGAACTGTTCGAGACACTACAGGAAGGTATCTACATCATCAATCCGGGGGGCGACATTCTGGACGTGAACCCCGCACTGGTGCGCATGCTGGGCTACGAATCCAAGGAAGACTTGCTGACCCATCGCGTGCCGGACATTTTTCAAGACCGTTCGGAGCGCAAAAGCATCCGCAACGAAGTGGATCGCCAGCCAATCCTGCAGGGACGGGAAATAACGCTGACGCGCAAGGACGGAACGCCGCTGATCTGTCTGAATACCGCTGCGGCGGTGCGGGACAGCGCGGGAACGGTAATCCGCTATCAGGGCGCGCTCATGGATGTGACGGCCAGCCGGGTGATGGAGCGGCGGCTGCACCAGCAGCAGGAATTCGCGCGGCGGCTGATCGACAGCTTCCCGGATCTGATTTTTGTGCTGGATAACGCGGCGAACTATACATTTGTGAGTCCCCGTGTCGTGGAAGTGCTGGGTTACGAGCCGGAAGAGGTGATGGAATTGGAACTCGGATCGCGTACGAATTCGGAAGATCGCGCCGGGCTGCGTGCGATGTATCAACAAATTCTTGCCGGCCATGAGACTTTTGCGTCGTTGGAAGTGCGGGTGCGGAGCAAGAAGGGCGAGTGGCGGAGGTTGCGCTGCCATTTCAGTCCGTTATTTGACGAAATGGACAAAATCGACGGCGTTATTATTTCTGGCCGTGATGTTACTGATCTTAAGCGCTTAGAAGAGCAGCTTATCCAAGCGGAAAAACTGGCGGCCATGGGACAAATGCTCGCGGGTGTGGCGCACGAGCTGAACAATCCGCTCACGGCCATCCTGGGAGTGACGGAACTTCTGCGTGAGCGGCAAGGCGCCGACGAAACCACGCAGCGGCAACTGGAGCTGACCCACCGGCAAGCGCGGCGCGCCGCACGCATCGTACAAAACCTGCTGGAATTTTCGCGTCCGGCATCGCCACAAAAAAAGCCGCTGGATGTAAATGTCCTGGTGGAGCGAACCTTACAGTTGCAGGAACACTCCCTGCGGCGCAATCAGATTACGGTGGACTTCGAAGCGCAGCGTGATTTGCCGCCGGTGCTGGGAGACGGCAACCAGCTCATCCAGGTGCTTTTGAACCTGATCACCAACGCGGAGCAAGCGATTCGCGAGGTACGGGAATCCGGAAATATCAAGATCAGGCTCGCGCTCAATGGCGGAGTGATTTCGATTACCGTGCAGGATGATGGCGTCGGAATACCAGCGGAGGCTCTGCCTCGCATCTTCGATCCTTTCTATACCACCAAGCGACCGGGTGGCGGCACGGGACTGGGGCTGAGCATCTGCATGTCCATCATTCGGGAACACGGCGGAAATCTGGACGCGAAGGCGCTGCCTGGCGGCGGGTCATTATTCACTCTCGATTTGCCGGCGCTGTCCGTGGTGGAAAAAGGTCTGGATGAGATTGCCGCAACGTCCAACGCCGCGGCTGCGAACGCTGCAGTGGCGACAGCAATAAAGGATCTGAGCGCGATTCAAGGCTGCAAAATTCTGGTCGTCGATGACGAAGAAAGCATCCGCATGCTGCTGGAAGAGGGATTGTCCACCCACGGGCTGGACGTCGATTGCGCCGCCAACGCGGAGGCGGCTCTGGCATTGGTGCACGGACGGTGTTATGACATTTTGCTCTGCGATTTGAATCTTTCGATTGCCGGGGGCGGCAAAGTGAGCGGACGCGACGTGGCTAACAACATTCTGGAGTCCTCCGGGCCGGAAAAGCCGTCGGTCATTTTTATGACCGGCGATCTGGTCGCGCCGGAATATTCCGCTTCAGGAACGGGCGGGCCGCGCCTGTTGCAGAAACCGTTTCGCATTTCAGATGTTCTCGCGACCGTTCAGGAAGTGTGCGCACAGAGGCAACTGGAAACGCCCAGCAGTAAAACCTAACGGCTGGACTCGGCTTGGTCTACGCCGAAATCCCACACAAAGACATTCATTCCGTCCGGCAAAATTTCCGCCAGCGCATATTCTCCGGGGGGCAAGGGTTCGCTGACGGTGAAGCGGTACACGTCTTTGGCGATTTCCCAACGCTGAATGGCGACGGTCGTGGACTCCGCAGAAATTTGCTGCCCCAGCAGACTGCGTAAGGCTTTGAGCCGCCGCACGTTGCCCTTCACGCTGGCGCGTACCAGCTCGACCTCCGGGCCATCTAACCCTTGCCGGCTGCTTTGCCACACGGTGGTGAGATGGTCAGGATCGGGCGCGACCTCACGAAGGTAAAACTCCGGAGGACCGCTGACGGTGTTCACGCGAATTTTGGCTTTCGCTCCTGCAAGTTCCACGTTGTGTTTGCTGGGAATGATCGGTACGGGCGAAATCACCTGCTCAAGGGCGCGTTTCCTGTCGCGCCGTGTTTGCGCTCCCACCTGTTCGAGGCGGGTAATGGACCTGCCCTCAACCACGAACATGCCTTCGCCGGAAGGAAGAAACGCTCCCTGGCCCACGGGCAAGCTGGCGTCCACATCGACTACGGACACGACTTTTTGCGCCTGTTCCTGTGCCTGAACCCGCTTGACCAGCGCAGCTTCGGCCTTTTCGTCAGAGACGCGGGCCTTTTCGGTGGCATCCCAGTCCACCAACGTTGCGGGAATCTCCTCCCAGTCGTTGCGTTCCACGCTGAAATACTTCACGCGCTCTCCATGGCGTTCATAAGAACGCACCAACTGAAAATTGCCGTCTTTGAGCACGAGTTTTTGGCCCCGCGAGAAACGGTTGGCCGCGGGGTCATCTTTCTTCGCCGCGTTGGCGGCAGCGGCGGATTGCTTGCGAGCGTGGAGCAGCGGTGGGCTCAGAGCGAGCCCCATGGCGGCCATCAGGGTCAAGGCCAACGCCGGTAGGAATGTTCTGGCAGCAGCGATCATGGAGTTACAAAGGGTGCGATGCGGGCTGGCATTGGCGGTTTGCCTTGACTATCGAGGATAACGCCCACGAAGGGTGAAGACAATGTGGCCCTGCATACAACTGCGTCACTGAAACCGCAGTGGAGGAAATCACTTCACCTTCACATAAAAAAGCTCCCGGTTTGGCCGGGAGCCGGCGATTCGTGGACCACCAAAATTGCGTTCCGGAACTAGTGCGTGCACTTGGGAAAGAGAGTGACCAGCACCATCAAATCCGACAGAGTGAAAAGCCACTGGTCGGCCGTCATGCTGGCGGCTTCGGCAGCCCGGGCGATGAAGCCCAGGTGGCGGCGCTTGGCAAAGTTGTGGAGATGATCCATGCAGATGCCCGTTAGACTGGCAACCTCTGAATCGGTAAAGATTTTCTGACTAGATTTTACGGTAACCATGGTCGCCTCGATCTCTCCGTCGAGCTGCTACCGATTACTAAGATGCTATAAGCATCGTATCGGCTGCACGAAAGTCAGAGCAATAGTCGTTCCGTTCTATGAATTAAAACGGCGGACCTGGTACTTCGTACAAATTCACAGTGATTTCGCCCTTTTTTCGCAGGATTTTAGCCGCAAACTTCTTGACCGCGTCGTCGCCTACTGGAAACACTAAAGTAAAAATGTCCCTATTTTGCAAAGTCGCTACACTTTTTGGGAACGGTTTCGCTCTAAGATGAACGCCTGTTTATACAGATTTCTACATGAGTTTGGCTTGCCGACGTTACTTAGGCTCTTTGATCTTCCTGCCAGAACAAAATTGCCATGCAATTTCTATGGGTTCAGAAGATTAAGGGAAACGCATTTGGATCGACTTCTATACGGAGAAATGTCGGAACCAGCTATACGGTGCTACCCCCGGCTTGTTCGAATGCGTGAGCCAGTTGCAGCACTCGGGACTCGGCGAAGGGCGCACCGAAAATCTGCAAGCCAACGGGAAGTTTGCCGCAGATTTTTCCGCAAGGTACAGAGATGCCGGGGACCCCGGCCAGCGAGCCGGTAACCGTATATATGTCAGCAAGATACATCTGAAGTGGATCTTCAGATCGTTCGCCCAATTTGAACGCCGGTACGGGCGAGGTGGGCGTGACGATGGCGTCGACTTTTTCGAAGGCGTCACGAAAATCCCTGGCGATCAACGCGCGAACTTTCTGACCTTTCAAATAATAAGCGTCGTAATATCCAGCGGACAAAACATAGGTGCCCAGAACGATGCGGCGTTTCACTTCCGCGCCAAATCCGGTGCCACGAGTTTTGCGATACATCCTCAGCAGGGAATCGCTTTCGACGCGCAGCCCGAAACGTACCCCGTCGTAACGCGCCAGATTCGAACTGGCTTCCGCGGTAGCGATAATGTAGTAAGTGGCGATGGCATAGTCAGTGTGCGGCATGCGAATGTCCACCAGCTCGCAGCCGAGTTTCTTGTAGATCTTCAAGCCCCCTTCAATTTTTTCGCGTACCGCCGAATCCATGCCTTCCGCGAAATATTCTTTGGGGATGCCCAGGCGCAAACCTTTCACGGGCCTTTCCATTTCGGCGGAATAATCGGGCACAGCCGCAGTGGTGGAGGTGGAGTCCAGCGGATCGCGACCGGCGATTACGCGTAAAACGGCGGCGACATCGTTCACATTTTTGGCTAAAGGGCCGATACGGTCGAGCGAGGAAGCGAAGGCGATTAGGCCATAGCGGGACACGCGTCCGTAGCTGCCCATCATGGCGGGAACACCGCAAAGCGCGCCAGGCTGCCTGATAGAGCCGCCGGTGTCGGTACCGAGTGATGCGACCGCCAATCCGGCGGCTACCGCTGCGGCGGAGCCCCCGCTGGATCCGCCCGGAACGCGATCCATGGATTCGGGATTTTTTACCGGGCCATAGGCAGAGTTCTCGTTCGAACTGCCCATCGCGAATTCGTCGCAATTGGTCTTGCCTAAGATAACCGCTCCCGCAGCGTTCAGCCGCTCGACGGCCGTGGCGTCGTAAGGCGGGACGTAATGTTCAAGGATTTTTGAGCCACAGGTGGTGGTGATTCCCCGCGTGCTGATGACGTCTTTGATGGCCATAGGCACACCGGCAAGCGGCGGCAGCGGCTTGCCGGCGGCGATCCAGGCATCTACTTTGTCGGCTTGTCGGCGCGCACGCTCGGGGGAAAGCGCCAGAAAGGCGTTCAACTCCGGGTTTCGCGCTTCGATACGTTTGTAAAACTCTTCGGAAAGCTCACGCGCGGAGATTTTCTTGGCCGTGAGTGCGTTCCGGACTCCGTCAATGGTCCACTCGGTTGTCAAAGAGAATGCCCCCTCTCGTCCGCTTGCCAAAAACGAATCCATATTTTGGTGATGAGATTTCGCGGGAAAAACTTCAACGCTCAATTACCTTGGGCACGCGAAAATAAGGCGGCTCCGGGTCGGGAGCCTGGGCCAAAACGTCATGGGCCACGCCGCTGGGCACCACAATATCTTCGCGCATGGTGACGTCCGCGAGCTGATCGTCGGCGAGCACTTGGGCCATGGGTTCCACCGAGGAGGTGTCCAGTTCGTTCAATTTGCCAATGTATTCGAGGATTTCGTCGAGTTGGCGGCGGTAGGTCTCAAGTTCCGCCTCGCTCAAATCGAGATAGGCGAGTTCGGCAACGCGCACGACGTCTTCGCGACTAATTTTCACATGCCCTCAGCGGCCCGCGGGTGCAGCTTCCACTACCTTGCGCGGGTAATTTTTTTGGATGTAACTATCCACCAGGGATTGAAAGGCGACGGCCAGCTCGGCGTAGGTGCCTTCCAGGGTCACGTCTTTTTGGCCATCAATATATACGGGACAACGCGGAGCTTCCCCGGTTCCCGGCAGGCTGATGCCAATATTCGCCGCTTTTGATTCCCCCGGGCCGTTCACGATGCAGCCCATGACTGCGAGGGTCAATTCTTCCACGCCGTCGTATTGCGTTTTCCAGATGGGCATCATGTTGCGGATGTAGTCCTGCACGCTTTCCGCCAACTCCTGAAAAGTGGTGCTGGTGGTGCGGCCGCAACCGGGGCAAGCCGTAACGCTGGGCGAAAAGGAACGCAGGCCCAGCGACTGGAGCAGTTCGCACGCGGCATAGACTTCTTCGCGGCGATCGCCGCCGGGACGAGGAGTCAGCGAAACGCGAATAGTATCGCCAATGCCGTCGTAAAGAAGCACGCCGAGGGAAGCCGCGGACCACACCAGGCCTTTGGTGCCCATGCCCGCTTCGGTGAGCCCGAGGTGCAGAGGCTGCTCCGTTTTGGAGCTCAAGTCGCGATACACGGTGATGAGGTCGCGGGGCCGGGAAGTTTTACAGGAAATGATGATCTGATCGTGCCGCAAACCGGATTCGAGTGCCAGCTCCGTGGATTGCAACGCGGAGAGCACCATGCATTCGTTGATGATCTCTTCAGATTCTTTGCCGAGATTTTTGTCCGTGTTTTCCTGCATTTTCTGCATGACCAGCTCCTGATTTAAGGAGCCGCCATTTACGCCAATACGCACGGGCTTGCCGTGGTCGCGCGCGACCTTGCAGATAGTAGAGAATTGCTCGTCACGCCTTTGTCCAGCTCCGACGTTGCCAGGGTTAATGCGATATTTGTCGAGCGCAGCGGCGCACTCGGGATATTTAGTAAGCAGCACGTGGCCGTTGTAATGGAAATCGCCGATGATGGGCGCAACGCAGCCGGCGTCCAGCAAGCGTTTTTTGATTTCAGGAACTGCCGCGGCGGCTCCTGGGACGTTGACGGTCCAGCGCACGATTTCCGAGCCGGCTTCCGCCAGTTCGATGGTTTGTTGGAAGGTGGTTTGGACGTCGGCGGTGTCCGTATTGGTCATGGACTGCACGACTACGGGCGCTCCGCCGCCCACGCGCACGTGTCCGACCTTCACGCCATACGTCTTGCGGCGCGGATGCTTCGCAGCGCCGGCATCAAATCCCTCAATCTGTGTGAGCATTCTTTACAATTCTAACGTGATTTCCGCGCGGGGTAAACGAGCGTCCGGGCCACGTGTCTTAGCTCCATAATTCTGTCACCCCTTAACGGCAACGTGAAAATGTCACCCCATGAGACAGGAGACATTCACGTTGAGTCAGAAGGAACTGCAACGAGTGAGCGTGATCA
>Ga0193726_1001316_pt1 | contig 20018 bp, 19 predicted proteins | sample H2c1metaG_FD_144928 | JGI IMG/M metagenome (GOLD analysis project Ga0193726, IMG submission 144928) | Soil microbial communities from a riparian zone of the East river system, Colorado, United States - H2c1 | ecosystem: Environmental > Terrestrial > Soil > Riparian zone | place: USA: East River... | reverse complement strand
TCGTAAACCACGACGGAAATCCCGGCGCACGCCAGCGGTTACGATCCGATTGAGTGCGTTTACCACAGGATGCCCGGATGGCGCACTCCGACGGTGGGAATCAGGCGATTCGAAACGCTGCCGCGAGCGGCCCGCGAATATCTCTCCTTCATCGAGAAAGAGAGTGGCGCCCGCATCGGCATGGTTTCTACCGGGCCAGACCGCGAGCAAACAGTGCTCGTGGATGACTTTGCCGCCGCTATGAAGTCGTTGACCGAAAACAAAATCAAGACGCACGCATAAATCTTCGGAGATGGGGGAGTTCCATGGTTGTGCTGGCAGTAACGTGGATGGCGAAAACGGGTCACGAAGCTGAGGTCGCCGCAATTTTTGCGAAGCTGACCGAGGAATCTCGCAAAGAACCGGGTTGCGTGGTCTATCAGGTGCATCGCCACAAGACCGAACCGCGCCGCTTCTTCATCTACGAGCAATACAAAGACGACGCCGCACTGGAAGCCCACCGCGCCGCCCCCCACTTCCTTCAGCACGCCAAAAAAGATCTGCCCAGAGTGGGCGAGCGGGTGGAAGGCAATCTATACGAACTGCTGGGATGAACCGCTGCCGACCGCGGCAGTCCCTTCCCTCGTGCCCTTGCGCGTGGACTTTCGGCCCGAGGAAGCTTTACCGGCTTGGCATCAGCCCAGGCTTCCCGGCTGTGCTCCTAGACTTGAACATTGCCACGCGCTTCGGCGCCTGAGGTCGTCTGGGGCTGAAAACTGACGGCTGAGAGCCGACAGCTCCCACTCACTGATCCACGATCAAAACCCCACCCGACGAATAACTCTCCTTCGAAACTTCATGAAACGCGATCATAATCCCCTCGCGCTTCGTCCCTGCCTCTTCCACCAAGGCGTCCGTAATCCGCTGCGCAATCTTGCGCTTCTGGTCGGCGGTTCGTCCGCTTAACATCGTGATCTGCACCATTGGCATCAGAACTCTCCTTACTGCGCCAGTTCGTACCCCGCAAAAAAATAACTCAACTCAAACCGTGCGGTGTCCTCGGCATCCGACCCGTGAATGGCGTTGTACTCGATGCTCGAAGCCCACTTCTTGCGAATCGTCCCCTCTTCAGCATTGGCCGGATTGGTGGCGCCCATAAGTTTGCGCAGATCGGCGATGGCATTTTCTTTTTCCAATGCCAGCACCACAATCGGCCCGCTGGACATGAAGTCCGTCAATGACCCATAAAAAGGCCGGCTGGCGTGCACCGCATAGAACTGCTCCGCCTGGTGCTTGGTAATCTCCAGCATCTTCATCGCAATAATGCGAAAGCCGTTTTTCTCAAACTGCTCAATGATGTCTCCGACCGCATTCTTCTTCACCGCGTCGGGTTTCACGATCGTAAAAGTACGTTGCAGAGTCTTCATGATTTCCTTATGGAATCTCCCTGGAGACGCTCCTGGCTGCGCCTCCTTTCCCAGAATTCAAGCTCTCGCGGTCACAGCCAGCGCAGCAACCAGCGTCTCGCCAATGTCCGCGGGCGATTTCGCCACGCGAATCCCCGCGGCCTCCATCGCCTTGATCTTCTCTTCGGCAGTTCCCTTGCCCCCGGAAATGATCGCACCAGCATGCCCCATGCGCCGCCCCGGTGGCGCCGTCTGGCCGGCAATAAATCCGACCACCGGCTTCTTCATGCGAGCCTTCACGTACTCCGCAGCCGCTTCCTCAGCATTGCCGCCAATTTCGCCGATCATAATCACCGCTTCGGTTTGCGGATCTTTGTTGAACAGCTCCAGCGCATCCAGGAAATTGGTCCCGATGATCGGGTCACCACCAATCCCAATCGCCGTAGACTGCCCAATCCCGCGGGTGGTGAGCTGGTGGACAGCTTCGTAGGTGAGCGTCCCCGACCTGGAAACGATGCCCACATTCCCTTCCTTGTGAATCCGGGCCGGCATAATCCCGATCTTGCACTTCCCCGGCGAAATGATGCCCGGACAATTCGGCCCAATCAATCGCGAACGCCGGGTCTGCAAGAATTCCCACGCCTTCACCATATCCAGGGTAGGAATGCCCTCGGTGATGCACACAATCAATTCGACCTCGGCGTCGGCAGCCTCCATGATCGCGTCAGCGGCAGACGGCGGCGGCACAAAAATCAGGGATGTGTCCGCACCAGTTTTGTCCACAGCTTCCCGCATCGTGTTAAAAATGGGCCAGCCCTCGTGGATGGTCCCACCCTTCCCCGGGGTCACGCCACCGGCAATCTGGGTACCATACTCCGCACAAGCCTTTGCGTGGAACGTACCCTCGCGCCCCGTCAAGCCCTGCACAATCACCTTCGTAGACTTATCAACCAAGATGCTCATAAATTTCGTCTCAAACTCTCAAATCCTTGCCATCTCTGCGAGCCTCGTCATGCATAACGGAACAGCTGTTTGAAGAAGCGGGAGTCGGAGCACTCCGAGACCCTGCGGCAACCGCCGGCAGCTCACCTCGCTGCAGCCACAACTTTCTCCGCGGCGTCCTTCATCGTCTCCGCCACAATAAAATTGAATCCCGATTCCTTCAGAATCTCCCGCCCCTGCTCAACGTTCGTCCCCTCAAGCCGCAACACAATCGGCAATTGGATCTTGGTTTTCGTAGCCGCCTCAACCACGCCCCGAGCCAGCGTATCGACCCTTAATATCCCGCCAAAAATATTGATCAGCACAGCCTTCACGCTCTTATCGCTCAGAAGAATTTCAAACGCATGCGTTACCTGCTCGGCATTGGCTCCGCCGCCCACGTCAAGAAAGTTCGCCGGCATGCCACCGGCATATTTAATGATGTCCATGGTCGCCATGGCCAACCCAGCGCCATTCACCATGCAACCCACGCTGCCATCCAGCTTGATGTAGTTCAGGCTGTACTTCGAAGCCTCCACCTCAAGCGCATCCTCCTCACTGACATCACGCAGCTGTTTCAGTTCGGGATGCCGGAAGAGCGCATTGTCATCAAAAGCCACCTTGGCATCGAGGGCAAACAGCCGCCCATCGCTGCAGGTGACGAAGGGGTTGATCTCGATCATCGAAGAATCCGTCTCTTCGAATGCCTTGTACAAGCCAGTCATGAATCGCACGGCATCGTTCACCTGTGACGGCTTCAGTCCCAGCTTGAATGCCAACTTGCGCGCCTGAAACGCCCCCAGCCCCAGCTTCGGTTCGATGTATTCCCTCAGAATGGCATCCGGGTTTTCCTCGGCGACTTGCTCAATCTCCATCCCGCCCGCAGCCGAAGCCATAAACACCGGCTTGGCTTCCCCGCGATCGATCACAATGCCTAGATAAAGCTCCTTCTCGATCGGCAGGGTCTCTTCGATCAGCAAGCGCTGCACCAGTTTCCCTTCAGGGCCGGTCTGATGGGTCACCAATATCATGCCCAGGATCTTCGCAGCGAGTTCGCCGGCTTCTTCGACCGACCTGGCAATCTTGACACCGCCGCCCTTGCCGCGCCCCCCGGCATGGATCTGCGCTTTGACCACGACGCCGGTGGCGCCCGCGCTAAACAGATTCTTCGCCGCAGCCTCGGCCTCTTCTCGCGTAGCAACCACCTCGCCGCGCGGCACCGCGACGCCATACTCCTTCAGGATTCCTTTGGCCTGGTACTCATGAATTTTCATAATGTCCTGATTCAATCCCGGTACAACCTATGATGATCGGCGGGTCGTGCTTGCAGCTTAAGACTTCGGGCAGCAAACCATTGATTCTATCGAAGGGTAACGCAGTAGGGCAACCACGCTCGCCTCCTGTGAGAGCCTACCCACATCGCATCCCCTAGCGAAGTTGAAATGCTTGAGGATGTTTCACCCGGGGCATTTCTCCATTCTCGCAACCCAATGCTAACCTAATACGCACCCATGATCCTGGATGCCCTCCACCGCATCGCCAATCACTGCGAGTCGCTCTCCCGCGACGAGGCACGCACCGTCATGGCGGAAGTCCTCTCCGGGCAATGCTCTGACGGGCAGGTCGCAGCCTTCCTAGTCGCTCTGCACATGAAAGGCGAAACCGTGGAAGAGATCGTGGGCTTTGCGGAAGCCATTCGCGCCGCGGCAACGCCCATGAATCTCCGCTCAACCCTCGACGTCAGCGGCACCGGACGCGATGCGCTCGTCGACACCTGTGGAACCGGCGGCGACGCTAGCGGGACCTTCAACATTTCAACGGCGACTGCGTTCGTGGTCGCCGGTGCAGGGGTGCGGGTCGCCAAACATGGCAACCGCAGCGTGACTTCAAAATGCGGGTCGGCAGATGTGATGGAAGCGCTCGGCGTAAACATCGGCCTGCCTTCGGATCGTCTCGCTGAATGTCTGCAGGAGATCGGCATCGCATTTCTGTTTGCGCCGGCCATGCACTCTGCCATGAGGCATGTCCAGACTGCTCGCCGCGAGCTTCGTCTGCGGACGGTCTTCAACCTGCTCGGCCCGCTCACGAATCCCGCAGGCGCCTCGGCACAAGTTGTCGGCGTCTATTCAGTCCTGCTGGTGGAAAAACTCGCGGAAGCTCTCAGCATGTTGGGCCTGCAGCGCGCTTTGGTGGTGCACGGGTTGGATGGCCTCGATGAAATCACGATCACTGGCCCGACTCGTGTGGCCGAAGTTCGCGATGGAATGGTTCGCACCTACGAGGTCACGCCGGAAGAATTTGGAATGAAGCGAGCTCCCATCGAAGCACTCGCAGGCGGCGACGCGGCAGACAACGCGGCCATCATTCGCGAAATTCTCGCTGGCAGGAAATCGCCGTGCCGCGATGTTGTTTTGCTGAACGCCGCCGCTGCCCTGGTAGCCGCCGGCAGCGTCGATCACCTTGCGGGCGCCCTGCCGCTCGCAGTAAGGTCGATCGACTCGAGCGCTGCGTCGAGAAAGCTGGAAGCTCTCACGCGGTTCACAAATGCGCGGGCGTAACCGAAACTATTTCGCCTGCTTCTTCAATCGCTCGATCTGTTCTCCGTGGGTCGCGCCATGCGTTCCCATTTGTTCCACATATGCCGCCATGGTGACGTTTCTCTTGAGTTCGGGATCGTATGCGGATTTTTCCAAATCTTCCAGCTTCGTTCGCCGCAGCAGTCGCAAGTTGGCGTGGCGGTTGAGTCCGTAAAGCGCGATCAGCTCCGCGGGCGGCGTTTCCGCATGCCCGAGCTTGATTGCCCATGCGTCCTGGTCCATCGGGGCGATCACCGGTTTGGTGTCAGCTAACATTTGCCGGAAGCGGTAGGCATAGACGATCTCGATGTCCGCGAGATGCCCCAGCACTTCCAGAATGCACCACTCGGTGGGTACCGGTTTGAAACGCAGCGTCTTGTCGGGCAGACCCGCGACCGCGATTGCGATTTGTTTTGGACTCTTCTCCGCCGCTTCAAGATGCTCTGCCAAATCAGCTTCGGTCATGCTTTCTCCTGATCGCCTTTTTTCATTTCAGTGCACGGTGGCGGGGATTTCGATTTTGAAAGTGTTCTTACTCATGTCACTTTCCGGCACGCTGCCGTCGTTGACCACGACTTCGATTGGCGTGGATAAACAATCGATCCGTACCGAGACCTTGGCCTTCGCATGGACTTCCAAGCGCCGGGTGATTTCGCCCTCAATCATTTTAAGAGTGACGGGCACTTCAGCTCCCACCGCACCAGGATTCTCTAGCGTAACCGTGACCACGTAGCCGTGGCCGGCGGTGGCACGGGGATACGCGGATTCCACACGCGGTTGCGGCAGTCCTCGATCGTGATAGACCCAACCGTCAAAAAACCACTGCAGGTCCCGGCCCGACTGCGCCTCAAGTAAGTGCTGCATGTAGGCAGCATCTTTGTCCTGTTCGGGCCGGTAGGCGGCCAAAGCTTTTTTTAGAGGCGGCTCACCGATTATGTCGCGCAACATCCACCAGACAAACATCGCCTTGCTGCGATAAAACTCCTCGTTGCTGGTATTGATGAGCGCGTCGTTTGGGTCGCCCTTGGGGTTCGCGGCCAGAGCTTTCTCCACGTCTGCAATCGATCCCCGGTGCGGTGCCATGAAGTCCAGCGCAGCCTGGCGGCCTGACTGCTGCTCGCGGTCAAGTGCCTGGGCGAAATGAGCAAGGCCCTCACGGATCCAGGGACGCGGTGATGGGAAAGCTGCGTGCGTCAATTGATGAACCGCGTTGAGCCGGTAGAGACGCGAATCGCTCCCCGCAAGTGGGGTCAACAGCAGCGTTCCACTCTCGTACGGTTCGGCTTCGGGATCGGCAAGTTCGACGACTTCTATTTTTTCTTTGGGCACACCGAACCATTCGGTCACGAAGGGAACCGCCACCTCCGCTGCCAGCGCATAGTTGTCCGCGGCGGATTTGTGCGAATCCAAATGATGAATGGTGATGGCCGGCTGATCAAGAACTGAATATTGACCGAGCGCGAAAGTGGGAACCGCCATTCCCATACCAGGAAAGGAACAGTCGGCACTGGCTTCGCTCAATCTGTCCATCTCCTCTCTCCTAGGAGCGGAAGCCCTGGTGTTGCACAGAAGGATCGGGGGGGGCTCGGCACTCTCTCCGGCGTAGGCCAGATGAACTTTCATCTCCGCTTGCGCTTCCCGCACCTTCCACTTTCCCACCGCCTCAAAAACGCTGTTTCCTTCCGACAAATTCGCGGATTCGGTGGCCACCGGATACCACGCCACATATCCGATCCCGCGTACCGCGCTGAAGGATTTTCCAATCACGTCCCAGTCGCTGTGCTCCGCTACCTTTCTCGGAACTCCAATTCTGGTTAAACGCGAGGCATCGAGAGGGATGACGCCTTCATAGCCGACCTCCAGTTCGACCACGCCCTTTGGCGGGATGTCCTGGGCCAGGGTCACGATGGCTTCGGAAAGTTCCCCGGTGTGATCGATGTCGGAGGTGTAGGACTGAGTGACGTACTGGACCGCTTTGTCAGCGACATGAATCGACCGCCAGTTCAGAGTCGACGAAATCTGCAGGGAGAGGTTCTTTTCGGGAGACGCAGAGTCATTGCGGACCGTGATCTTGCCGCGCACCGCCAGTCGTTGCTGCTCAGGCTCGATCCGTACGTCCAGATCATATTTTGTGAAAGTGAAAGCCTCACGATCGATGGCAGAGCAATTCACCACCCACGCACAGAACACACAAGCCACGAAAAGAACCTTCATTTTGATCTCGAAGCCGCCTTGATGCGCCGCTGCCGCACGATTTCATACAGCATCACCCCGGCGGCGACCGACACATTCAGCGACGACATCTTGCCGAGCATGGGAATGGAGACCAGGAAATCGCATTTCCTCGCCACCAGATCGTGCACGCCCTTGCCTTCGCCTCCGAGCACCACAGCGCAATCCATGTTGTAGTCGAGCGAGTCGTAGCTCTGCGTGCCTCGCTCATCGAGCGCCACCATCCAGATATTCTTTTCCTTCAGCTCTTCGACGGTGCGCGCGATGTTCGTCACCTTGGCGATGGGCAGGTGTTCACTGGCGCCCGCGGAAGCCTTGGTCACGGTCGCAGTCACGCCCACGGCCCGCCGCTCGGGGATCACCACGCCATCGGCGCCAGCAGCATCGGCGGTGCGCAGAATCGCGCCCAGGTTATGCGGATCTTCGATTCCGTCCAACACCACCAGCAGCGAATATTGTCCACGCTTGGCCGCGATCACATCGTCAAGTTCGTTGTACTGCTTTGCGGAAGTGACTGCCACCACGCCCTGGTGCGCGTTGTTTCCCGCCAACTCATCGAGCTCGGCTCGGCTGACGAAACGCACCGCCACGCCCTGCCTGCGGGATTCGTCGACCACCTGTTTCAGGCGCAGGTCGTTTCGTTCTTTGGCGACGCCAACCCAGGCGAAGGTGCGGCCCCGGGCCTTCAGCGCCTCAGCGACTGCGTTAATTCCATAAATGTAATTCATGTGAGGTCAGTTTACCGCCTGTGGGCTTTTGCGGCGAACGCACCGGCTCAATTTTGGGTCGGGACTGCCTTCGCTCCTCTTGCCAATCTTTTGCACCCCTGGCGAACCAGAGCCTGCAAACAACAGGGCTTCGCGAAGGATTCGCCAAGAGCGCGAAACAGACCATGCGAGATCGCTCGCAGTGGCGATACGGCCTCCGGCGGCACATGGCCTGGTTCGAATCGCGCCGATGCTAGACTGGAAATCCAGGGAAAGTCATGGAGAACGTTTACATTCTATCCGCGGTACGCACCCCGATCGGCAAGTTCGGAGGCTCGCTAGCTTCGATGAGCGCCGCCGATATGGGGGTGGTGGCGGCGAAAGCTGCGATCGAGCGCTCCGGAGTTCAGCCCCATCAAATTGAAGAAGCAATCTTCGGCAACGCCCGCCAGGCCGGAGGCGGTCCGAACCCGGCGCGCCAAATTTCCATTCGCAGCGGCGTTCCCCAAGAAGTTCCCGCTTACACCGTCAACCAAGCCTGCGCGTCGGGATTGAAGTCCATTGCGCTTGGATATCAGGAGATCGCCATGGGCAATCTCGGCTGCGTGCTCGCCGGCGGAACTGAATCGATGTCACGCCTGCCCTACTATCTCGAGGGCGCCCGGTGGGGCTACCGCTTAGGAAATGAGGAGCTTGTGGATGGCATGTACCGCGATGGATTTTTCTGTCCCCTGGCGAAAATGTTGATGGGCGAAACCGCCGAAGTGCTCGCCGAACAGTACAAGATCACGCGCGATGAGCAGGACGAATTTGCCCTGACCTCACAGACCCGCGCCGCCGCCGCTGTTGCGGCTGCACGTTTCGACGATGAGATCGTTGCCGTAACTCTGGAAAACAGGAAGGGCTCGCATACTTTCAGCCAAGACGAGCATCTGTTCCTCGGAGCCACGACGGAAAAGATGGCAAAACTGGCTCCGGTTTTTTCCAACGCCGGAACGATCACTGCGGGAAACTCTTCGGGCATTACCGACGGCGCCGCTGCCGTGATCATCGCCAGCGAAGCCTTCGTGAAAGAGAATCATTTGAAGCCGCTCGCCAGGATTGCGGCCGTCACCTCGGCCGGGGTGGATCCGCGCATCATGGGAATCGGCCCGGTCCCGGCGCTGCGCAAGATGGAGCGGGAGCACAAACTGCTGCTGGGCGACTTCGATCTGATCGAATTGAATGAAGCCTTTGCCGCTCAGGTGATCGCGTGTGATCGCGAGTTACACTTCGACCGTGAAAAGCTCAACGTCAACGGCGGAGCCATTGCGCTTGGACATCCCATCGGCTGCACCGGCACGCGCCTGACCGTGACCCTGTTGAACGAAATGCTCAGACGTAAGGTGAAGCGCGGTGTTGCCACCCTCTGCGTAAGTGGCGGAATGGGCATGGCGCTGGCGCTGGAGAATGTGGCTTCCTGACGACCAGGCCCCTGCGAGGCTGATGCGGCCAGCGTTTTGCGAGCGGCGATCGTGAGTTCATCGAGTTCGGTCAGACCTCGGCCCAAAATGATCACCCGGTGGAATAGGAGTCCCATTCCGATTTTGTTCAGTTTGGGCTCTCGAACGCGGTAGAACACCAGAGTGGCAAGCGCGGCTGGACGAACCAATCCAAACGGAAAACCATGTCCGCCGTAATAATCGCCTTTGCCATCCACAAACATGAAAGACAAATATCCATCTCTGGCCGAGACCGACCCTGCGCTGCAGGCCTCGGCATCGCGCAGGACCCAGCGCTCACTTATCCATACCGACAAAGAACCGACGACAAGAAACAGCAGAAGCGCGTAAATCCTCAGGGAGAAGTATCCGCTTGTCAGAAAAGCGCGCCCACCGAAAGTTTCGGGGGAGAACATCCAGTTCATCACGCTGTATCTTCCAGCCCTTCCGCGGACCGCGGTCACCAGCAGAAAAGACAGAGCCAGGAAAGTCGGCGGAAATAGCAGCCATAAACGTGCCAATTCGACTCTTATTGCGAGAACATCGTGTTCGATGGCGGCGTTGAAATCGGGATCGGCGAAATTCACCGTCGTGCGCACGTAGAACACTTCCTTGCGCGGCTGTAGCAGAAACCCGAAAGCGACCGCGGCCATCACCACCAATGCTCCCATCCCCGCAATGAACGGTTCGTAGAATGGTAACGACAGCCCGGCGATGACGGCGGCCGTACCCGCAAGGAAGATTTGCCACATTTTCATGTTGCCATCGCTGCTTTGCAAAAAGGGGAATTGCAAGTACTCTATCGCAAAATTGCTCGAGTTCCATGGCATCGGCTGCGGCATCAATTCGATGGCAATCCTTCTCGTCCGCGGGAGGTCGCCGGAGACGGACTGGTTCTTTGCTCGTTTCGCCATTTCAGGCTCTTCCCAGCCCCATTCGCCTCGAACAAGTGCGCCCCCTGGCCGGAAAGTCGCTATACTTCAGCTTAGGATCGGTTCACTGAGGGGGCCCGTTCCCGGCCACCTCAGGCGCTGAGACGGGTTCGGATTGCAAGTTTTAAGGCAGCGCTGCGAGCGCGGCTCCGCCAAAACCGGGTTTCTCGGCAAGCGGAAAGGCCTGGAAGGAAACGATGTCGCTATCAACCGTGATTGTCGATGACGAGCAGCTAGCTCGCGACGAGCTCGCCTTCCTCTTGAAAAACATCGAGGATGTGGACGTCGTGGCCCAGGGCAAAAATGGCTTGGAAGCGGTGAACCTCATCCGCGAGCACAATCCCGATCTGGTTTTTCTTGACGTGCAAATGCCCGGACTCGATGGCTTCGGGGTGATTAAAAAGCTACTCGACCGCAAAGTCCCGTTGCCAAAAATTGTATTCGCCACCGCCTTCGACCAATATGCGGTCAAAGCCTTTGAAGTCAACGCTGTCGACTACCTGCTGAAACCGTTCGACCGGAAACGCGTGGCCCAGTCCGTGCAGAAGGCGAAGTCCAAAAGCGAAAGCAACAGCGCATCGTCCGACAAACTGGAAACCCTGGTCCGCATGCTGGAGTCGCAGAAGCCACAAGCTTCCAAGATCCTGCTCAAGGCGGCGGGACGCCTTTTTTTGGTGAACCAGAAAGACATCTGTTTTGCATCCATCGAAGATGGCATTATCAGCGTCGTCACCACCGGGGTCGCCGGCATGGAGGGGCAATCGAACTGCCGTACTCTCGAAGAGCTTCTCGACAGTCTCGATCCCAACTTTTTCTGGCGCGCGCACCGCTCCTATCTGGTCAATATCAATCGCATCAAAGAAGTCGTGCCCTGGTTCAAGAGTTCCTACCAGCTCCGCATGGACGACAAGAAGCAGACTGAAATTCCGGTCAGCCGCGCCCAGACCAAGCGACTGCGCGAACTCTTCGGACTGTAAATCAGCAGCCTTTGGCCCTCGGCGCTTGGCCGGCAGGCGACCGGCTGGCAACGGCTGCGTCCCCAAAGAGGGCAAGTGCTGATCGCTGTGAGCCCATCTGCTGGCAACCCTCAGTTCCGTTGCCCGCATCGTAGGCACTTAGGGGTAGTCGTGTACCTGCGGCATTCAAGCGTGATTGAACTTCTGCACAAATCGTGTAAGCGCTGGCCCATCAGGACTTTAGGTCTGCTCTGCGCGTTGCTAGTTGGGTTCAGCGGCTACGTCCAGGCAGTTCACGTCCACCCCGGAAATACCAAGCTTCCCAGCCACGAGTGCTCGGTGTGCTCGCTGGCACATTCGGGAGCAATTGTCTCCGCAAGCTATCAGCCCTCGCCGGTATTCGCCCGCTCGGTGCTTTTCGTCGCGCCGCCCGCCATCGCTCAAGCTTCAGGCTTCGTTTTTTCTCTCCGCATTCGCCCGCCCCCACAAGCATAGATCGAAAACAATTTGATCGGGATCGTGAGTCGATCCTATTCCCCAAACCCTTTTTCATTGCTATTGGAGGAACTATGCTGGCTTCCTATCAGGAGTCGCTGCGTGCGGCTTTGGCGGTGCTTTTCTGCCTAACTTTGTCTTTGAGTGGTCATGCCCAATCTGGAAGTTCAACGTCGATCAGCGGCACCGTCGTGGACTCATCGGGCGCGGTGGTTGCGAATGCGGGGGTTGAAATTCACAATCCAGTCAGCGCCTTTGCCCGGTCCACGACTACCGACAGTGCCGGCAATTTCAGCTTTCCGAATGTCCCGTTTAATCCGTATCATCTGAGCGTTACGGCGAACGGTTTTTCTCCTTTCTCGCAGGATGTGGATATTCGATCGCTGGTGGCAGTCAACCTCAGCGTCACTCTGAAAGTTGCCGGATCGTCTGAGACCGTAACCGTGGAGACCGGTGGCGATCTCGTCGAGAACGATCCCACCGGGCACACCGATGTGGACCGCGGGCTGTTCGACAAGATCCCCCTCGGGAACCAGACATCCTCTGTGAGTTCGCTGGTGACGCTGGCGTCACCGGGTGTCGCCGCCGATTCGAATGGCCTGTTTCACGGCCTCGGCGACCATGCCTCAAACTCCTTCTCGGTGGACGGCCAGCCGATTACCGATCAGCAGAGCAAGGTCTTTTCCAACCAGATTCCGGTGGATTCGATTGAGTCGCTCGAGGTGATCTCCGGTGCCCCGCCTGCGGAGTATGGCGGCAAGACGAGCCTGGTGATTGTGGCCACCACGCGCTCGGGTCAGGGGGTCACCAAGCCCCACGGCAGCATCACCACTTCGTATGGCAGTTTTGGGACCTCCAATGTCGGGTTTAACCTGGCCTACGGTGGCGCGAAGTGGGGGAACTTCATTTCCGCGAACGGCACCAACAGTGGCCGGTTCCTTGATCCTCCTGAGTTTGAGGTCATGCACGATAAGGGGAATGAAGAGAACCTTTTCGATCGCGTGGACTTGCAACTTTCGTCCAAGAATTCCGTTCACCTCAACCTGGGTTTTACCCGTTCGTGGTTTCAAACACCCAATTCATTCGATAATTTGAATGTGCTTGACCAGCTGGGAAATTCCCTCGGCTCAACCGATCAGCGCTCGCAGATACAGACCCTTAACTTCGCGCCGACGTGGACGCGAGTGGTCAGTCCGAATGCGGTTTTTACCTTCGGAGCTTTCCTAAGAAGAGACGCCTATCACTACTACCCCAGCAACAATCCCTTGGCGGACCTGGGGCCCGCGGATCTTCAGAGCGAGAGCATCGCGCAAAATCGAACCCTGGCGAATACCGGGCTGCGGTCGGATCTGTCGTATGTCAAAGGCATGCACAACATCAAGGCAGGAGCCACCTATCAACAAACTTTTCTTACCGAGAACTTCGGCCTGGGAATCGTCGCTCCGACGCTCAACTCGCCATGCTTGACGCTGTCGACGGATGCCAATCCGAACGCCCCGGTCGCGGGTTTTACCGATCCAGCCGATTGCGGGGTGAATGGCCTTCAGCCGAATACCGCCGCCAATCCGAGCGCGACGGCTCCGTTCATTCCTCTTCTCGGCTGCTTTGACCTCACCCGTCCTGCTCCGGCGGCGGGTGACCACTGCCCCAGCGCGAGCAGCACTTCCTACCTCTTTCATGGTCACACCGATGTGAAAGAGTTGGCTCTCTACGTTCAAGATTCCATCACCAAGGGAAGGTGGTCTTTCAACCTGGGCCTGCGCGGAGATCTCTATAATGGGCTGACTGTGGCTCGCCAGGCGGAACCGCGCCTGGGCGCATCTTACAACATCAAGGGGAGCAACACGGTCCTGCGGGCTTCGTATGCGCGGACTCTGGAGAGTCCGTTTAATGAAAATCTTGTGCTGGCAAGCGAAGGCTGCAATTTCCCGGTCATCGCCAACCTGATTGCGTGCGTGCCTGCGGTCAACACCCCGGGCTATCGCAATGAATTCCACGCCGGGTTGCAGCAAGCGATTGGCAAGTATGCCGTCGTGAGCGGGGACTACATTTGGAAGTACACGCACAACGCCTACGACTTCAGCGTGCTGGGCGCGACGCCCATCACCTTTCCGATCGGGTGGAATAACTCAAAGATTCCGGGATACGCAATTCGCGTGAGCCTGCCGGACTATCACGGATTTACAGCGCTGGTCGTCATGTCCAGCGTGGCGGCCCGTTTCTTCCCGCCGCAAACCAGTGGGCTTGGCACAACCGTTGGGCAGAGCGGACTTCCCTTCCGCATCGATCACGACGAAAAGTTTAACCAGACAACGCATCTGCAATATCAGCCATGGAAAGCCGGGCCATGGTTGGGCTTCAACTGGCGCTATGATAGCGGTCTAGTTGCGGGTTCGGTTCCGTTTGCCAGCGATGCCACAACCCCAGTCGATCTGACTGGGCTGACCGCAGACCAGCAAATACAAGCTGGGCTATTTTGCGGAGCTCAGCTCCCCACCTTGGCCGCCCCTCTTACCACGTGCGCGCCGGCACAGTATGGATCCACTCGCGTACAAGTGCCTGCGCCCGGCACGGAAAACGATGATCACAATCCGCCGCGGATCGGTCCTCGTAACCTATTTGATGTAAGCCTGGGAGATGACAATTTGTTCCATGGTGATCGCTATAAGTGGAGCCTGCGTTTGACCGCGATCAATGTCACCAACAAGGTGGCACTGTATAACTTCCTATCAACCTTCAGCGGGACGCATTTCGTGACGCCGCGCTCGCTCTCAGCGGAGGTTGGATTTCACTTTTAAATGCCTCAGCTACGGGATTGGTGTCAGGGCACGGCTCTCGGGCCGTGCCGTCCGAACATGTAAACGCCACGAGTGCAGCTCGTGTCTCCCGGATACATCGAGTCTCGCAGAAGCCTGTTTCGCCGCGGGTGTCTATGTTCTTGAATCTTGACCCAGACCGCAGGTGACCAGTTTTCGGTTGAAGTATCTCCAACTCTCAAGCTGGCTTCGTCGATTCCATGCGAACTGCGTCCGCGTATAATTTAGTCATGGCGCGAGGGTGGGAAAGCAAGTCGGTTGAGGATCAACAAGCCGAAGCTCTCTCCGCAGTGGATAAATCCAGGCCGCAGCTTACTCCGGATCAACTCACCCGGAAGCGCGAGCACGATCTGGTGCTTCTCACCCGGCAGCGGATCCTCCATCAACTGGAAGCAGCCCAACACCCCCAACATCGCGAAATGCTTGAAAATGCGCTCTCCGACATCAATTCCCGGCTCGCAAGACTCAGCTAAGTGGCTGTTTAGACGTACTTTGGTCACCTCCTGACGTATAATGTTGTTTGCCCCCATGAAAGCTTACGTGTACGTTTCATTAAAGAAGACGGTTCTGGATCCGCAGGGTAAGACCATCCAGGGCGCCCTTAAGAAAATGGGGTACAAGGGATTGGAAGAGGTCCGCCAGGGAAAGTGCTTCGAGCTCACGCTCGACGGCGGATTAAATCGAGCCGAAGCTGAAACCGAGGTTGGACGCATCGCTCGCGAAGTATTGACCAATCCGGTGATCGAAGAATTTCGCTTCTCCCTCGAAGACTGACCGTCCCCCCGGTCTGTGGTGCGTACGATTTTCTGCTCAACAGGTGTCGGCCCTCCGGCAAACGTGTTTTTGCCGGGAGGCGATTTCATTTTCATAAGCGAATTGTCAGTAATCAGCCAGCAAGTTGGGAGCCACCCTCATTATGTGCGGAATTGTTGGATACGTTGGTAAGAAGCGCGTAGTACCGGTCATCATCGACGGACTGCGCCGGTTGGAATATCGCGGTTACGACTCGGCTGGCATTGCCGTCTGCGGCAATGGTGACGGGCTACAAATTCGCCGCGCCGAAGGCAAGTTGCGCAATCTGGAAGAAGTGATTCGCCTCAAGCCGCTCGATGGCACCTATGGAATTGGACATACCCGCTGGGCCACGCACGGCCGCCCCACGGAAGAGAACGCCCATCCGCATCGCGATTGCACCGGGCGCATCGTGGTCGTGCACAACGGCATTATCGAAAACTACGTCACCCTCAAGAAGCAGCTGATCGGCGAAGGCCACAAATTCACCACGGAAACCGACACCGAAATTATTGCCCACATGGTGGAGAAGTATTACGCAAAAGATGGCAACGGCAGCCGCCCCTCGCTCGAAGAAGCGGTGCGCAAGACGGTGAAATTGCTGACCGGCGTGTTCGCACTGGCGGTCATTTCCGTCGACGAACCCGACAAGATCGTGGCCGCGCGCATGGGGCCGCCATCGGTCATCGGTTTGGGTAAGGATGAGTATTTCGTCGCCTCCGACGTTCCCGCGATTCTGTATCACACTCGCGATTTGTTTTTCCTCGCCGATGGCGATATGGCCGTCCTGACGCCCGGTGGTGTGCAACTGACGGACTTCGACGGCCAGCCGGTTGTCCGCGAAGTCCAGCACGTAACCTGGGACCCGATCATGGCGGAAAAAGGCGGGTTCAAACATTTCATGCTCAAAGAGATTTACGAGCAGCCGCGCTCCGTTCGGGACACCACCCTCGGACGCATCTCGCAGGAAACCGGCCACGTGTTTCTCGATGAAATGGAGATCACGGAAGCACAGTTCAAATCTGTGAAAAAGATCAACATCGAAGCCTGCGGAACCAGTTGGCATGCAGGGCAGGCGGGCAAGTTCATGATCGAAAGCCTGGCTCGGATTCCCGTGGAAGTCGATTACGCCAGCGAGTGGCGCTATCGCGATCCGATCGTCGCCGCCGATACCATCACGGTTCTGATTTCGCAATCCGGCGAAACCGCCGATACCATCGCGGCGCAACGGGAAGCCAAAGCCAAAGGATCGAAGACGCTGGCCATTTGCAACGTGGTCGGTTCGATGATCACCCGCGAAGCTTCCGGCACCATTTACACGCACGCCGGCCCGGAAATTGGCGTGGCTTCGACCAAGGCTTTCACCGCACAACTCACCGCGCTTTATCTCTTTGCCCTTTACCTGGCGCAGCTGCGCGGCACCATGACCGAAGAACAGGCCAAGGCCGCGGTGCATGAACTCACCCGGCTTCCAGGAAAGCTGGAGCACCTGCTGACGCATGACGAAGATTGCGAGGAACTGGCCAAGTTGTACGTACGCGCACAGGACTTTTTGTTCCTGGGACGCGGCATCCATTATCCGATCGCGCTCGAGGGCGCGCTCAAGCTGAAGGAAGTTTCCTACATTCACGCCGAAGGCTATCCGGCGGGCGAGATGAAACATGGGCCCAATGCCCTGATCGATGAAAATTTGCCGGTGGTGATCATCGCCACGCGCGATCCGAAGAACGCGCTTTCCATGACTCGCTACGAAAAGACGATGTCCAACTTGAAGGAAGTGAAGGCGCGCTCCGGAAGAGTAATCGCCATTGCGACCGAAGGCGATGAAGAAATTAAAGAAGCCGCTGATCACGTCCTGTACGTTCCGGCCGCGCCGGAAGAGCTGGCGCCGATTCTCGAGATTGTGCCGTTGCAGTTGCTGGCGTATCACATCGCGGTGCGAAGAGGATGCGATGTCGATCAGCCGAGGAATCTGGCGAAGTCGGTCACCGTGGAATAGTCCCGCTCTAGGCCGCGCTGCGGAGCGGCTCTAAGGCGCCGGGAAGTGCCTCCTCGATCCTTCGCTGTTTGCTTCGTCGATCCCGCCATCTCAGGGCGGGGCGCTCGATGCAGTAGTACGAAAGCGCCGCAGCCGCGATCGCGAAAGTCACAAAATATCCATGACGCAAACGTGGATCAGAACAAAATGGCTGCTGCCAAAGATAGAGGCCGTAGCTGATCCGTCCCAACCACACGACCGGCCCGGAATTCAGGAATTTGTAGGGCGTCTGCATGACGTGCAGCAGCATCCCGGCCATGGACAAACATTGCACCGGTCGCAGAACGAACAGCTGCAGCAGCGTCCGGGCAGGGGTATTGGCCGCGAAAAGGGGGACTAGCAGTACTCCCAGCATCATGACCAGACCCAGAGGCGTCCTGATTCGTGGCATGGCGCTTGCGACGAAGGCCAGCAAACATCCAGCGGCAAGATTGCTCGCCGCCCAGGGATAGCCCCCGAAATCACCAGGCAGCTTGAAGAAATGGAGCGCACTCTGGGCCACCGGCGCCAACACCAGCAGGCTCACAAGCACGGTCTTGCGATGCCCGTACCATCGCTTCAGTATTCCCGGCCACAACAGGTAGAACTGCTCCTCGACCCCCAACGACCAAAGATGTCCGAAGATCCACGGCCGGGTGGTGTCGAAATTCGCCAGGTACAGCGACGCCGCAACCAGGTGATACCAGCGAATCTCCCGCCCGTAGAAGATCGCAACCAGCGCCAAGAAAACAGCGGCAGCGGGAAAAATTCGAAAAGCCCGGCGAAGGTAGAAATTCCGCAGATTGATCGATGAAGTCCGTTCCTGCTCTTCAATCAGAATCTTGGTAATCAGAAATCCGGAGATTACGAAGAAAAGTCGCACTCCGGTATCGGCGTAAACTTCCCAAAAGATTCGCGGCCCATGTCCACTCTTGGCGAGGTGCCCGAGAACCACCGCAGTGATCGAAATCGCCCTCAGACCATCCAGTGATGGAATTCGCTTCACGAAAGCATGCTACCAGTGATAGGCCGCGGGGTTGCGGTGGGGACGGTAACTACTGCGGTGCAGGATGGATAATCCACTGCGGCGCTGAAGCGCGAGTCGACATCGAAGCTTGACCGCAAAATCTCGCTTGAGGAGAGGTCAGCGATGGCATGAACATCCCGTCATCCGGTCGGCTGGCGGCTACGCGCCGCGAAGCACCCCGGAGGCAAAGGCCCCCAGGGCGGTGGCGGGCAGAAGGACTGGAGGCGCTCCCACGCCCTTCCGTTCCCTTAGTGGAGCGACTCACCCGCGGGGCACGACAACCAATGCACGGGCACCGATCGCGAGCGTCCAACTGCCCTGCGGTATCATCTAGATCTTAGATGGCCTTCCCCGCCCACAACGCACGCCTAACCCGTTCACTCTCGCTCTCCCCGTTCACCAAGCACCTGGAATTTGAAATCGAGGGGCAAACGCGCTTCGGCTTCGTCGCCGGCCAGTGGCTGTCGCTGAAACACAACCAGCCGGATGGCGAAGAAATCACCCGCGCCTATTCGATCGCATCGCCGCCGGGAGGCGGCAATCAGTTCGCCCTCTGCCTGAACCGGGTACAAGATGGCTTCATGTCCAACTTTCTGTGTGACCTGAAAGAAGGCGACGAAATTTCATGCCAGGGGCCGTTTGGGGATTTCATTCTGCGCCCTCCTCTGCGGGATACCGTTTTCATCGCGACGGGCACGGGGATCGCGCCTTTCCGGGGAATGCTGCATTGGCTGCTCGCCGATGAATCCCGCCATCAGGGAAAAAATCTGGTCCTGGTCTTCGGCAACCGCACCCAGCAGGACATTTATTATCATGACGAGTTCTTGCGCCTGGCTGCGGCGCATGCGAACTTTCACTACCTTCCGACTTTAAGCCGTGGCGGGCCGGAGTGGTTGGGCTTGCGGGGCTATGTGCAGGAACACGTGCCCGCCATTGCCCAGGGCCGGGTCGACATGCATGCCTACGTTTGTGGTCTTGACAAGATGGTGAGAGCGAACCGCGATTTGCTGAAGTCTCTGGGCTGGGAGCGCAAGTCGATTCTGTACGAGAAGTACGACTAGACACTCGCGGGCGGGGCAGGGTCCCTCGCATCCCCTGGCCACCCCATGTTTCCGAGCGGAATTGCCGGTCGCACGACAGCAGACAACCGGGCCCCAAACCACCTCTCGAACCACCCTCCGGGCGCCCTGTATCTTTCACTGCTTTCCATGCATCCTCTATTCTGTCCCCGCATCTAAACATTGACAACGATCCACTCAAGTCTTATGATTGCATCGTTTCCAGGCATAATTTCATTGATTGTAAAGGACTTAAAAGTTTCAGGAGGAGCCAGATATGGCCAAAATTATCGGAATTGATCTCGGAACGACCAACTCTTGCGTGGCTGTGATGGAGGGTGGCGAGCCCAAGGTCATCGCCAATGAAGAAGGAGGCCGCACCACCCCTTCGGTCGTGGGCTTCACCAAGACGGGCGAACGGCTGGTCGGACAGGTGGCAAAACGCCAGGCCATCACCAACCCGGAAAACACGGTCTATTCGATCAAGCGGTTTATGGGACGCCGCTTTGACGAAGTGACCGAAGAAATCAAAATGGTGCCCTACAAGGTGGTGAAATCGGGCG
>Ga0193726_1001315_pt1 | contig 20022 bp, 18 predicted proteins | sample H2c1metaG_FD_144928 | JGI IMG/M metagenome (GOLD analysis project Ga0193726, IMG submission 144928) | Soil microbial communities from a riparian zone of the East river system, Colorado, United States - H2c1 | ecosystem: Environmental > Terrestrial > Soil > Riparian zone | place: USA: East River... | reverse complement strand
CGCGCCGGTGTCGTTGTGAAACGCGTGATCGACGTTCGGATACACGATCTTGCGAAAGGTCTTGTCGTTCTTTTTCATGGCCGCCTCGATCGCCGGGATGTTCTGGTTGACGCGTTCGTCGCGCCCTGCGTAGATGGCCAGCACCGCCGCGCCTATCCCGGGCGCCTCCGCCTCCGGCACCGGCACGCCGTAGAAAGGGACGGCGGCCCGCAGGGCGGGCATGCCCGCCGCGACGCGCCAGGTCACGCCGCCGCCGAAACAGAACCCGACCATGCCGACGCGGTCCCCGCGCGCCGCGGGCTGGGACTTCGCGTAGGCGAGTCCGCTCCTGAAATCCTGCACGTGGCGCGCCGGGGGCGCCTTGCCGAGCAGCCCGGGAATCGCCTCGAAATCGTGCAGGCCGGTGCCGCCTTCGCGCGAAAGCAGATCGACGGCAAGACCGACATAACCCGCCTTCGCCGCGCGCCGCGTGACGTCTTCGATATGGCGCGTGAGGCCGCGGTTTTCGTGGCAGACGAGGACGATCGGGAACCGCCCGGACTGCGCCGGCCGCGCGAGGTACCCGGAAAGCCGCACGCCTTCGCCGGGAAATTCCGCGATCCCGGCGACGATGGCCGGGTCGTCCGGCGCGACCAGCGGCGCCGTACTCGGCGGCGCCTTTGAGCCCGCGGCAGGAGCACCCTGCCCATGCGCCTCCAGTATCTGCGCCGCGAGCACCGCCCCGGTGAGGCCTGCGATCGCTTTCAGTGCCTCGCGGCGCGACAGCCGCCCCTCCTCGTAATCCTCGACAGCTTCTTCCACCAGATAACGCTGCAGATCGTTCACGATCTTCTCCTTGGTCAAATTAGAACCGGGGACAGACCACCATTTTCCTTGACGCAAGTGCGTGAAGAATAATGGAAGGGCCGAAAATGGTGGTCTGTCCCCGGTTTCATTATAGTTTCGCCCGCAGCCAGGCTTGCGCCTCCCGAAGAAAATTTTCCAGCGCCTCGCCGCGCGCGGTCGGCAGGTTCGGATTCACCTGGGCGCCGTTGCGCGTCTGCAGATAGGCCAGATGCCGGTAGCCTTCGGGAAAGCGCTCGAGCAGCGCGCGGTCGAGCGATATCACGGCGCCCGGAACGACCGGATCGATGCGGTCCTTTTCGTAAATCACCGAGCGTTTGGAGATGCGCCAGACGCCGTCGCGCCTTTCCACCCGGTCGAAGAAGCGGCCGATGCACAGCGCATCGACCTCGACGCCTTCGAGCCTGGAACGCACGCTGATCGACATCCGGGTCTGCGCGAGCGCGCGCGCGCCGTTGATCTCCGCGACCGTGCCGCCGAGAAAATGCTGCGAGCGCGATCCCTTGCGCCACGACGCCTGGCAGGCTTCGATAAAATCGTCGAAAGTCCCGTCGAACCACGTGGCGGTCATGGTGGCGCCGGGGTGCGCGGTGCCGCGCAGGTTTTCCCAGTCGCCGGTGTCGCGCGCCAGCGCCCATCGCTGCGCGAGCGCGGCGATGGCGAGCTGGTCCTGGAGATCCGGCATTACTCGGGCTCGATGCCCGCCCGGCGCAAGAGCGCAGCCCACCGGGCGACTTCGGCTTTGACAAATGCCTCGGTCTCCGGCGGCGTCATGCGCAGGCTCCTGCCGCTGCCCGTCTCCAGACGAGCACGCACTTCGGCCGACAGCATCGCCTTGTCCACTTCGGCGCGCAGGCGCTCGACGATCGCACGCGGCGTGCGCGCGGGCGCGAACAGGCCGAACCAGGTTTCCATTTCCAGGTCGATCACTCCGGTTTCGACAAGCGTGGGCACTTTCGGCATGGTCGGGGCGCGGGCGCGGCTCGACACCGCGAGCGCCTTCACCTGGCCGGAGTCCACGTAAGGCTGCGTCGTGGTGGTGTTGTCGAAGAACAGGTCGAGGCGTCCGGCGAGCAGGTCCTGGTAGACGGGCTGCGCTCCCTTGTAAGGCACTTTCACCATGTCGACCCCGGCGAGCGCGGCGATGATGGCCGCGCCGATGTACTGTCCCGTGCCGATCCCGCTCGTCCCGATGTTGAGCCTGCCCGGGTTCGCGCGGGCGAAGCCGATCACGTCCGCGAGGCTCGCGAGCGGCAGGTCCTTGCGCGCGATCAGCGTGTAGGAATGACTGACCACGAGCGCTATGGGCACGAAGTCGGCGAGCGAATCGTAGCCGGGTTCCTTGTACAGGCCCATGTTGAGCGCGATATTGGAAAGCCCGCCGACGACGAGGCTGTAGCCGTCGGGCGCGGCACGCGCGACGAGCTGCGTGCCGACCAGGGTCCCCGCGCCGGAACGGTTTTCCACCACGAAGGGCTGCCCCGTCTGCTCGCCCAGCTTTTGCGCGAGCACGCGCCCCACCAGATCGAAACCACCGCCGGGAGCCGACGGAGCGACGATACGCACCGGGCGCGCCGGATACTCCTGCGCGAGCGCCGCGGAGAACGCCAGGCACGCAGCGAGAGCGATCGACACCGCGCAAGTCTTGCGCAGGCGCGAACTTCCGAATTTCGACATGCCTTTCATATTAGAATACCGCGGCATTTCACGCACACCCCTCACTCTTTCACTCTTCCGGCCCGGACAAATGACTCGACCGCTGGTCGCAGCCTTCGCTCTCGCACTGTGCGCAGCCGCCCCGCCCGCGATCGCGACCAGCGATTTCCTCGCCGGCGCGCTCGACGGACGCGGCGACTCCGGCACGGGAATGTTCGCGCGCTTCGAGCAGTCGCCCTATCGCGGCGGCGGCGTGCGCATCGACCTGATGCCTCTTTACCTCTACGAGGGCGAATACGTCTACCTGCATTCCTACCGCGCGGGTCTCAAATACGATTTCGGACCCGGCAAGCGCGTGGATGCCTTCCTTTCGCGCCGATTCGAGGGCTTTCCGGTGGAACGAATCCCGGACAGCCTCACCGTGATGGCCACGCGCACGCCCGAAACCGATTTCGGCTTGAGCTACGAGCAAGGTTTCGACTGGGGCAACGTGTTCGGCGAGGTACTGCGCGATGTCTCGCGCACCTCGGGCGGAACCGAATGGCGGATCGGAGCGGGAACCGAGCGGCGAAGCGGGCGGCTGAAGCTCGCACCGTATTTCATGCTCGCCGCCCGCAACGCCCGGCTGAACGACTACTACTACGGCGTGATGCCTTCCGAAACCACCGCCGACCGCCCCCCCTATCAGCCGGGCGCCGGCGTCAACGGAACGGTCGGACTGAACGGCCGCTACGACATCACCGACCGCTGGTATTTTCTCGCCGGCGTCTCGGCCACCCTGTGGTCGGGCGGCGTGCGCCGCAGCCCCATCGTGGAGGACCGCGTGCAGCTCGCCGCTTTCGGCGGCATTGCCTACGAATTCACGCCGACGCCGCGCAAGGACGACGGCGAACGCGTCCCGCTCACCTTCAAGGTCCTGCACGGCTGGTCCAGCCCCTGCAACCTGCTGCCGATCATGGAACTGCGCTGCAGGTCCGTCAGCACGGACGACAATACGAGCGTCGATGCCTTCGAGATCGGACGGCCCTTTATCGAAAGCCCCAACGGCTGGCCGGTCATGATCGCCTGGTACGCGGGGCTCCTGCGCCACGAGGAGCGCGGGCCTCAGCCGGACTTCCTGCAGGTCAATCTCTACCTGAAGGCCTATTACTGGGGATTTCCCTGGAGCGAGCGCGTGCGCACGCGTATCGGCTTCGGCGGCGGACTGTCCTACGCTCAAAGCGTGCCCTTCGTCGAAGCGCGGGACCAGGCGCTGCGCGGCCGCAACACCTCCAAGCTGCTGCAATACCTCGATCCTACCGTCGACGTCAGCGTCGGCGACCTGTTCGGATCAAGGAATCTGCGCGAGACCTACTTCGGCCTGGGAGTCAGCCACCGCTCGGGCCTTTTCGGCATGTCGCAGCTTTTCGACAATGTGAACGGCGGCTCGAACTTCATCTACACCTACCTCGAGTGGAAGATCTGAGTTAGCAGGCGGTTGAAAAACGCTTTCTCGCGGGTTTCAGAGGAAAGCGTTTTTCTGCCGCCTCCAATTTGGGGGATCCCAAGGGGGCGTAACCCCCTTTTCATGACCGTCAGGTCTTTTCCCGCCAGAAGCCCAGGGCTTCCTGCGCGGCACGGTCGGAGTAGCTGAAAATCACGCAGTCGCTTTTCGCCTCGAAGCGGTACGGTTCCCACGAGGGGACGACGAACACGTCGTTCGGAACAAATTCGAAGCGCGTCTCTCCGATGGAAACACTGCCTTTCCCCTCGACGACGCAATAGACCGCGCCGTCGGTGCTGCGGCAGTTCCGGCCCGGGAATCCTTTCGGCAGCCGCTGCATGAACGCAGCCATGGTCGGAAACGGGTCGCGGCCGGTGGCGGGGTCCGTGTAGCGCAGCCTCCAGCCGTGCGACGGGTGAGGCTCGCCGCGTTTCGCGGATTTTTCCAGCGCTTCGCGCGTGCGCTCGTAGGGGTAGGACAGGGTTGCGGAAACGCCCGCAGGCCGGGTCACCGGCGGGGAATCTTCGGGAGTGTCCTCGCGGAAATGCGCGCCCATGAGGTTCGCGAACGCAGTGTCCAGGCCGTCCAGCCATACCACAGGCTCCGAGCCGGTATTGCCGTGGTCGTGCCAGGTCCAGTTTGGTGTCACGACGAAATCGCCGGGCCGCATCGCGACGCGCTCGCCTTCGACCGTGGTATATGCACCCTCGCCTTCGACGATGAAGCGCAGCGCGTTGGGCGTATGCCGGTGTGTCGGTGCGATTTCGCCAGGCAGGATCGCCTGCAGGCCGGCGTACAAGGTCGTGGTGATGAAAGTCGTTCCGGCGAGCGCGGGATTTTCGAGCATCAACACGCGCCGCTCCGCTTCCTTCGCTGTGATGATTTCACAGGCATGCATAAGGAGCGGCCGCACTTCTTTCCAGCGCCAGAGGGCCGGTACTGCGGCCGTGCCCGGTTTCAGCCGCATCACCCGCTCCCACAGCGGCTTCATGTTGAGCGCTGCGATCTCCTTCGAGAATCGCGCCCGGTCCGGATTCAACAGGGCGGTAGCGGACACTTCACTCCACCTTGGCGCCGGAGATCTTGACGGCCTTGGCGTAGCGCTCCGCGTCGGCTTTCAGCATGGGAGCCCAGTCTTCTCCCGAGATACCGAGGGGATCGATGCCGAGATTTTTCATGCGCTCGATGACGTCGGGGACCTTCACCACCTGCGCCACGTCTGCGCCGACCTTGACGATGATGTCCTTGGGCGTCCCGACGGGCGCGAACAGGCCGAAGGTCGGCGCAAAATCGAATCCGGGAATCGTTTCGGCGATCGCCGGCACATCCGGGGCGAGGTCCGAGCGCTTGAGCGAATTGATCGCGAGCAGCTTCACCCGCCCTTCCTTCGCCTGGGCGGCGAGCGTCGGATATCCGGAAAACACCATCGGCACCTGCCCGCCCACGAGAGCGGGCACGCTCTGCCCCGTGCCCTTGTAAGGCACGTGGACCATGTCGAGGTTCAGCGACGCCGCCAGGTAGGCCATGCACAGGTGATGCGTGCTGCCTATCCCGGAGGAACCGTAGCTGTATTTGCCCGGCGAGGCCTTGATGAGCGCGATCAGCTCCTTGAAGGAATTGGCCTTGACCGACGGGTGCACGGCGAGAAACAGCGGCGCGCGCGCGGTGAGCGAAACTGGAATGAGATCCTTGTCCGCGTCGTAGGGAAGCTTGGTGAACAGGAACGGAACGATCGCGTGGGTCGAATTGTCCGTCATCAGCAGCGTATAGCCGTCCGGCGCCGCCTTCGCGACGAAATCCGCGCCCAGGATGCCGTTCGCCCCGGGCTTGTTCTCCACGATGAACTGCTGGCCCCAGCGCTCGGAGAGCTTCTGGCCGATGACGCGCGCGATCGTATCGGGCAGGCCGCCGGGCGAATAGCCCACGACGACGCGCACCGGCTTGTCCGGATAGTTCTTCGCGCCCTGCGCCAAAGCGGTCTGCGCGACGCACAGCGCGGCAACTCCCAGCAGCCGGATGAATCGGTCGAGTCTCGAATGCATGGACGCTCCTGCGAAAGTCCGAATTGTACTATTCCCCTAGTTTCCTTCGGCAGTTTTGGGCGCCGCCCCAGGGTTCCACTGGCCTCTGCGCATGCGCGAGATCTTCACCGTGTGGAATAGTCCGGCTTTCCGAAACGGCTCGTTCGCGGAAAAGGCCTCGGCGGCCTTGCGATCCGGCACGTTGATGATGAGCACGCTGCCGGTGCGTGTCGCCCCGTCCTCGGCGAGCAGGCCGCCGCCGAGCACGAGGATATCCTTGTGCTTGTCGAGATAAGCGAGATGCGTGTCGCGCGTGGCGTTGCGGACCGCAAGGCCGTCGGGCCGGTCTTCCTGATAGATGATGTAGAGCATGTCTCTCCCTCGACCTCAAACCATCTTGTCCGGACGCACCCAGGCATCGAACTGCTCGGCCGTGACGTAGCCCAGGGCGAGCGCGGCGGCCTTGAGGGTGGTGCCCTCCTTGTGCGCCTTCTTCGCGATCTGCGCCGCCTTGTCGTAGCCGATGTGCGGATTGAGCGCGGTGACGAGCATCAGCGAGTTTTTGACCAGCTGTGCGATGCGCTCGCGCCGCGGCTCGATGCCCGCGGCGCAATGCTCGTTGAAGCCCGCCGCTCCGTCCGCGAGCAGCCGCACGCTCTGCAGGAAATTGTGGATGATGAGCGGCTTGAATACGTTCAGCTCGAAGTTGCCCGACGCGCCGCCGATGTTGATGGCGACATCGTTCCCCAGCACCTGGGCGCACAGCATGGTCATCGCCTCCGACTGCGTGGGGTTGACCTTGCCCGGCATGATGGAGCTGCCGGGCTCGTTCTCGGGAATCGCAATCTCGCCGATGCCGCTGCGCGGGCCGCTAGCGAGCCAGCGCACGTCGTTCGCGATCTTCATGAGCGAAGCGGCGAGCGTCTTCAGCGCGCCGTGGGAATTCACCAGCGCGTCGTTCGCGGCGAGCGCCTCGAACTTGTTGCGCGCCGGAACGAAGGGCAGACCGGTCGATTTTCCCAGCTCTTTCGCCACCCGAGCGCCGAATTCCGGATGCGCATTGAGGCCCGTGCCCACGGCCGTTCCGCCCAGAGCGAGCTCGCACAGGTGCGTGAGCGAGGCCCGCACATGCGCGACGCCGTGTTCGAGCTGCGACACCCAGCCGGAGATCTCCTGCCCGAGCGTCAGCGGCGTGGCGTCCTGAAGGTGAGTGCGCCCGATCTTGACGATGTCCTTGAAGGCTTCGGACTTCGCCGCCAGCGTATCGCGCAGTCTGGAAACCGCGGGTATAAGGCGCTCGTGAATCGCCTGGACCGCGGCGACGCTCATGGCCGTGGGAAACACGTCGTTCGAAGACTGCCCGCAGTTCACCTCGTCGTTCGGATGCACGCCGCGCCTGTCGCCGCGCTCCCCGCCCAGCAGCTCGCTGGCGCGATTGGCGAGCACCTCGTTCATGTTCATGTTGGTCTGCGTGCCCGAGCCGGTCTGCCAGACCACGAGGGGAAATTCGACGTCGTGCCGGCCCGCGAGCACCTCCTCGGCGGCCGAGGCAATCGCCTTCGCCTTGTCCGCGGGCAGCGCCTTCAACTCCAGGTTGACCATCGCGCAGGCACGCTTCACCTGCGCCAGGGCGCGTATCAGCTCCAGGGGCATGCGTTCGCCCGAGATCCGGAAATTTTCCAGCGAGCGCTGCGTCTGCGCGCCCCACAACCTGTCCGCGGGGACGCGAATTTCTCCGAAGGTATCGTGCTCGATGCGGGTGTCCGCCATGGTCTGCTCCAGTCGCCGGGAAACTATGCTACGCTAAATTTTACTTCCCACGATTCCCTTCGGCCGTTCAAAAGACATGAAAATCGACATCTACAATCACGTGATGCCCGCGCGGTATCTCGAGATGCTGAAAACGCACTCGAAGGACGCGGGCATCGTCAAGCGCATGAGCAACCTGCGCATGCTCTGGGACATCGAGGCGCGGGTGCAGATGCTGGACGCGAAGTTCCCCGACGTGCAGCAGGTGCTGACGCTCGGCCTGCCCTCTCCGGAGCTGCTCGGAGGCCCGGACCTGTCGCCGGAACTGGCGCGCATCGCCAACGACGGCATGGCGGACATGACGGCGAAATGGCCGAAGAAATTTCCCGCCTTCGTCGCCTCGCTGCCCATGAACAACGTGCCCGCGGCGCTCGACGAAATGGACCGTGCCATAGGCAAGCTGGGCGCGCGCGGCGTGCAGATCTGCACCAATGTCAACGGCCGGCCGCTCGACGAGCCGGAGCTCTTTCCGGTGTTCGAGCGCGTCACCCGAAAACACGATCTTCCGATCTGGATGCATCCGGCGCGGCCGGGAACGCGCGCGGATTACGTCAGCGAGCAGAAATCGAAATACGAAATCTGGCAGGTGCTGGGCTGGCCGTTCGAGACCAGCGTCGCCATGGCGCGCATGGTGTTCTCGGGATTCTTCGACAAGCTCCCGGAGCTGCGCCTCATCACCCATCACTGCGGCGGCATGATTCCCTACTTCGCGGGCCGCGCCGACACCCTGTGGGCCCAGCTGGGCAGCCGCAGCGCGGACGAGAACTACGAAGACGTGCTTAAGCGCATGTCGAAAAAGCCGATCGAATATTTCCGCATGTTCTACGGCGACACCGTGCTCGGCGGCTCGGCCTCCGCCTTGCGCTGCGGGCTGGATTTTTTCGGCGTGGACCGCGTGGTATTCGCGAGCGACTGCCCGTTCGATCCCGAGGGCGGGCCGATGTTCATCCGCGAGGGGATACGCTCGGTGGAAGACCTCAAGCTGCCGGAGGCCGACAAGCGCAAGATCTATTTCGGCAATGCCATGAAACTGCTGCGCCTGCCGGCGGGCCGCGGAAACTGACCCGGCCGGGCCGTCAAGGCCGCGATCGGACGATCCGCCTGATGCGTTCGACCGGTTTGTCGACGCCTTGGTAGAAAAGAACGGAACAGGCGAGGACCGCGGCAAACATAGTCAGGAAATAGATGGCGCCGTCCAGGAAGGTCACGGCGTCGTAGCTCGCCCGACCGTCGAAGAAAAGGCCGCTCACGAAAACGCACACGGTCCAGTGCGTGAGAAACATGGGGTAGGAAAGCTTTCCCAGGACATTGGCGAAATTCGCGAACCGCTCGTTTTTGAAATCGTTCTGCACTAGGTAGACGACGATCAGCGAGAAGGACGCGAGGCTTCCCGTGATATCGGCGTTGCTCAGATCGTAGTCGCCCAGCAGGGGAATGGCGTAGGTGTGCAGCAGGTATGCTGCACACGCGATCACGAAAATCGGGCGGCTGACGCGGTAGGAGTAGCGATAAAAATAGGTCAGCGACCCGAAAGCGAAGACGAACCCGTTTCCGATTGGGTGCCCGTAAAAATCGAACGGCAGGACATGCAGCGCGCAAAGCGCGCCGACCGGCAGGCTGACGAGAAACAGCGCGACCGTTAGCTTTCTCGAGTGCCCCGTTGCGAGGCCTATCAGCAGGTAATAGTAGAGCTCGGTGCTCAGCGACCAGGTCGCCGGCAGGAGGCGCAGGTCGCTGCCGTACAGGCCGAAGATCGCAAATTGCGGAACCCATTCCGCCCAGCCTTCCGGCCAGCTCATATAGTCGTTGATATGCTCGGCCACGTCCGGATACGAGTAGACCGCCGCCAGGCTGAACAGCACGGCGACGAAGTACTGCGGATATATCCTGAGAAACCGGTTCAGCAGGAAGGCACCGGCCCGCCTCGGGCCGGTATAGACCTCCTGCACGATCTGCGTAATCACGTACCCGCTGAGGTAGAAAAAAGCCATGACCGCGACCGGGCCGGCGCCCCGCGCGAACGAATTCCAGAGATGAAACTCGACGACGTTGAACGCCAGGAAAAATCTTACAAGGTTGATGCCGGCGTTCATGCGGGCGGGACTAGCGCGCCTGGAGATATTTCGAAATTTCGCGCTTCCAGACCAGATAGCCCTCGCCGTTCAGATGGACGCCGTCATAGGTCAGGTCGGACTTGAGCCCGCCTTCTCCAACGAGGCCCGCGTTGACGTCGACGAATGCGACGTTCCCGGAAGCGAGGGCGGCAAGGCGTCTGTTCAGCTCCAGGATTTTTCCCTGGATCGCGGCGCACGAAATCCAGCCGGCCTTGGCTTCGTTGCACAGCAAGGTCGACTGGATGAACACTTTCATGCCGCTTTTTTCCAGTTGAGACACGATCTTCGCGTAATCGCCGAAGACGACATCGACGCTCCGGTTTTCCTTTCCGAAATCGTTGATGCCGATCATGAGGAATGCCTTTCGCGCATGGACGGATTTGATCCCCTCCATCCTCTTGAGCACTCCGCCGGTCGTGTCTCCGTCGATGCCTCGATTGGCGATGGCCGTGCCCGGAAACATTTCTCCCCACTCGGCCCCGTCCGTAAGAGAGTCGCCGATCATGACGACAGAGGCGTGCGCGCCGAAGGTGTCGAAGAAAGATGATTTTTCGAGCCAGTACGCGGAAGGCTGTGGTGTTTCCTCTGGAGCGGCGATGAAGTATTTCTTCACCGCCTCAATTTGGACGGATGGAAACACTTTGCCGATGCCCGCCAGATATCCCCAGCCGAACGAAAGGACGAGCAAAAAAACCAGAAGCGATTTCAACGGACGCTCCGACCCTCAAAGAAAAAGGCCGCATCGCGCGGCCTTTTTTTTCTTTAGAGCTTCTTATTTTACGGTTGCTGCGCCCGCTTTGGACGCCACTTCGTCCTGCGAACCGGTGCCGCCCGAGCAGCCGATCGCGCCGATGATCTTGCCGCCTTCCATCAGGAGAACGCCGCCGCGCGAGGCGATGACGTCGTCCAGGGTCAGCAGATAGTTCAAGCCGCTCTGCACGCCGTTCTCGAACGCCTTGGTTTCGCGACGGTACTTCGCCGCGGTGCGGGCCTTGTGCTCCGCGATGGCGATCGAACCGAGTTGCGCCCCGTCCTGGCGCTTGAACGTCACCAGGTTGGCTCCGGAGTCCACCACGGCGCAGTTCAGTTTCCAGCCGCGCTTGGTGGATTCGCCCAGCGCTGCGTGGAGGGCCGCATCGGCGCGCTCGAGCGAGATCGGGGCGCCGTAGGGAATATCGTTCGGCATCTTGTCGGGAACGACGTCCATCGGGTTCGCGGCCGGCTGCTGCGCGGCAGCGCTCAGTGCAAATGCCGCAAGCATCGCGGGTAATACGATTCGAGCTACGGATTTCAAAAACATGCGTTTTCTCCTCTTGGGTTGAACTGCTTTGCAATACGGTTCTACCTGCGGGTGAACATCCGCGGACCTGGTTTCATTCCCCGGCGCCGCGACCCTATTCCTTCAGCGTGCTTCGAATCTGCTCCAGCGCCGCCGGGTCCTCGATGGTGGTGAGATCGCCCGGGTCCCGCCCTTCCGCGAGCGCCTGGATCGTGCGCCGCAGCGTCTTGCCCGAGCGGGTCTTGGGCAGCAGGGACACGAAGTGTACCGCCTTTGGCCTTGCGATGGCACCGAGCTGCCGGTCGACCGTCTCCATGACCTCCTTTTCGAGGCGGGCGCGGCCTTCGGGCGTGGCGAGCTTCGAGGAGTCTTTCACCACGGCAAACGCCAGCGGCATCTGGCCCTTCAGGGAATCGGCCACGCCCACTACCGCGCATTCGGCGATGTTGGAATGCATGCTCACCGCCTCTTCGATCTCGCGCGTGCCCAGGCGGTGCCCGGCGACATTGATCACGTCGTCGGTGCGGCCGAGAATGAAGTAGTAGCCGTCCTTGTCGCGGATGCCCCAGTCGAAAGTCGAGTAGACCTGCTTGTTCCGGAACGTGCCGAAATAGGTTTTCACGAAGCGCTCGTCGTCGCCCCACACCGTCGTCATGCAGCCCGGCGGCAGGGGCGGAGCGATGGCGACCACGGCTTTCTCGCCGGTCCCCGCCTCCCCTGCGTCGGATTCGCGCAGCAGCTTCAGGTCGTAGCCGTAGGCGGGAAAGCCCGGGCTGCCGAACTTGATCGCCGTCTTCTCCACGCCGGGTACCGAGGACAGAATCGCCCAGCCGGTCTCGGTCTGCCAGTAATGATCGATGACCGGTTTTCCCAGTGCTTCCGCGATCCAGCGGTGCGTCGGCTCGTCGAGCGGCTCGCCCGCGAGAAACAGATGCCGGAGCGAGGACAGGTCGTATTTCTTCAGATATGCGGGATCGTGTTTCTTCAACACGCGGATCGCGGTGGGCGCCGAGAACATCACGTTTACCTTCTGGTCCTGCACGATCTTCCACCAGATCCCGGCATCGGGCCGGATCGGCACGCCCTCGTACATGATAGTCGTCATGCCCGCGATCAGCGGGCCGTAGATGATGTAGGAATGTCCCACCACCCAGCCGATGTCCGAGGTGGTGAACATCGTCTCCCCCGTGTTGCCGCAGTAGATGTGCTTCATGGACGCCGCAAGCGCGACCGCGTGGCCGCCGACATCGCGCTGCACGCCTTTCGGCTTTCCTGTGGTACCCGAGGTATACAGGATGTAGGACGGCTCGTTCGATTCGAGCCAGGTGACCGGCACCTTTGCGTCCATGTGCTCGGCGCGCAGCCCGGCGTAGTCGAGATCCCGGCCGGGTACCGATTGCATCGCCTCGTCCAGCCCGCGCCGCAAGATGAGGACCTTTTCGGGCGGATGCCTGGCGAGCTTCAGGGACTCGTCCACCAGCGCCTTGTAGGTCACCACCTTCCCCATGCGGCTGCCGCCGTCGGCGGTGACCATGAGCTTCGGTCGCGCGTCGTCGAGGCGCGCCGCGAGACTCGCCGCGGCGAAACCGCCGAACACCACCGAATGGATCGCGCCTATCCTCGCGCAGGCGAGAATGACGAAAGCCGCCTCGGGGATCATCGGCATGTAGACGATGACCCGGTCGCCTTTGCCGACTCCGAGCGACCGCATGATGGCCGCCGCGCGCTGCACCTCGGCATGCAATTCGCGGTAGCTGAAGCTCCGTTCCTCGCCGGTCTCCGTGGAGACATAGACCAGCGCCTTCTGATCGCCGCGCGCTTCGAGATGCCGGTCGACCGCGTTGTGGCAGAGATTTGTTTCCCCGCCCACGAACCAGCGGGCGAAGGGCGGCCGGCTGTAGTCGAGCACTTGAGCGTGCGGCCGGTGCCAGTGAACGAGCCTCGCCTGCTCCGCCCAGAAACCCTCTTTGTCCTCGATGGAGCGCCGATGGAATTCGCGGTAAGTCGTCATCGTGCGCGCCTTGCTGCGGCGCTACTTCTTGTGGTTCCTGAGCGCCTGGGTGATCTTGTCCAGCGGAAGCTCGACGTTGAGGCGCCGGCACACCGCCAGAAGGAAAGGCAGCATCCGCCGCAGCACTTCGCTGGACGCGTCGCCCAGCTGCTGCGCATCGGCGTGTTCGAGCACCTGCACCGCCCGGTCGATGTCGCTCGGCAAGGTCACGGGCTTCAGCGGGCTCGGTTCGTCCGGGGTGGCCGCGCGCTGGGCCTTGCGGGCGGCTGCATCGTGCAGGCGCTGCTGCGCCATCTTCATGAGTTCCTCGATCGAGGCAACGGTGTCCACGTCGAGCGCCGCAAGGCCTATGCTCGTGGGGACCTTGAGCACCTGGTCGCGGTAGGTGACTTGCGCTTTCTCCAGTTGTTCGTGCATGCGGCGCGCAAAAGTAAGGGCCTGCTGGGAGGAACTCCCGGGAAAGATCACCGTAAATGTCGACTCGGCGGTGCGCCCCATCGAATCGTCCGCGCGCAGCGTGCCCATCACCAGCTTGGCGACTCTCGCCAGCAGCTGGTCGGCCACGGTCTTCCCGACTTTCCCGGTGATTTCCTCGTAGGAGTCCATCCGGAAGACCAGCACCGAAAGCAGCCCGCCGTGCCGCCTCGCGTGGGAGAAATGCTTGCCGCCTTCGGTGACGAGGTAGTGCGAGGTGAAAGCGCCCGTGACCGGATCGCGGGTGGCGGTCTGGTCGACCGCCTCCTTGTTGACGACCAGTTGCTGCTTCGCCTCGACCAGGTGCAGCAGATTGTCGATGCGCGAAAGGATCTCCGTGCCGTCGGTGGTCTTGGTGATGAAGTCGTTCGCTCCGGCCGCGCGCGCGCGCGCCTTGGTGGCGTCGTCCTCGTTCCCGGAGATCATGATCACCGGCAAGCCGCGAATGCGCGAGTCCTCCGACTGCCGGATGCGCTCCAGAAGCGCGAAACCGTCCATCACCGGCATCTGGATGTCGGAGAACACCACCATGATGGAGGGGTCGGTCGAAATCGCCTGCCAGCCCGCCTCGCCGTTCATCTCCTCGCGGACGTCGAAACTCTTGCGTATCAGACGCCCGATGGTCGTGCGGACGATCTTCGAATCGTCGACCAGCAGCACGCGCTGCTTCGGGATCTGGGAGGGCGGAGGAGCGGGTGGAGTCGAGCTCATCAGGCCGCCAGGTCGACGACGATGCGTCCCTTCGCCGCGCCCTTGAGCAGGCCCTCGAAGGCCTGCGGGAGCTCGTCGATAGTGATGGTTCGCGTCATGTCCTTGAGGTGGGCGGGCCGCATGTCGCCCGCCAGCCGCCGCCACACCTCCTGACGCAGCGGACCCGGCGTGGTGCCGGAGTCGATGCCCAGCAGGCTCACGCCGCGCAGGATGAAGGGCGCGACCGTGGTGTTCAGGCTCATGCTCGCCGCCAGTCCGATCGCGGCGATGGTTCCGCCCTGCATCATGGTGCTCGCCATCCAGGCGAGCACTTCTCCTCCGAGATTGTCCACTGCTCCGGCCCAGGTGGCCTTGTCGAGCGGCCTGATCTTGGAGAAATCGAGGCCTTTTCTCGACATCACTTCCTTCGCCCCCAGCCCTTTCAAGTATTCGGTTTCACCGTCCTTGCCGGTGAGTGCCACCACCTGATAGCCCAGGCGCGAAAGGATGTCTATGGATATCGACCCGACGCCGCCCGTGGCGCCGCTCACGACCACCGGACCCCTGGCCGGCGCAAGGCCGTTTGCCTCCATTCTCACGACGGCGAGGCCGGCGGTGTACCCGGCCGTGCCCAGAGCCATCGCTTCGAAAAGACTCATTCCCTTGGGCATGGGAACCACCCAGTCCGCCGGGACTCTCGCGTACTCGGCGTAGCCGCCGTCGTGAGCCACGCCCAGGTCGTAGCTCGTGCAGATGATTGCGTCGCCGCGCTTGAAACGCGCGTCGGCCGATTCAGTCACGGTGCCCGACAAGTCGATGCCGCCGACGCAGGGGAAACGCCGGATGATTTTTCCGGCGCCGGTCGCCGCAAGCGCGTCCTTGTAGTTGACGCTCGAATACGCGACGCGCACCACCACTTCTCCCGGGTCGAGGTCCTCGACCGCGAGATCCTCCAGGCGCGCAACCACCTTTTTCTCGATTTCGCGGATGCGGTAGGCCCTGAACTTGTGCATGAGTCGATTATACCGGCGCTGCGGCGCCCGACCGGCCGCTCAATCCGGAGTGCGCCGGCGCTCGGCGAGATACTCGCGCGACTGCATCTCGACCAGCCGGCTCGCGGTGCGGTCGAACTCGAACACCATGGCCCTCAGCCTCGCGTCGCCGGGATCCTCCTCGAGCTTGAGCAGTTTTTCGGGAGCGGTTTCGGCCGACACGATCAGCTTGACGCGATTGTCGTAGAACACATCGACCATCAACGTGAAGCGGCGCGCTTCCTCGGCGAGAACCAGCCCCATTCGCGGCACGTCAGAGACGATCACCGTGTGGAAGCGTTTGGAGAGGTCGAGATAATCGTGCTGGGAGCGGCCCCAACCGCAGATGATCTTGAAATCGAACCACACCACGCCGCCGGCGCGGTGGCGGTAGGGGATGACCCGTCCCTCCACGTCGAGCTCGTGGAACTCCTCCTCGACTTCCGCGATCCTGTTGAAGGTCTCGAGCAGCATCCGGTCGGCCTCTTCGCCGAGCGGCGTGTGGTAGTCCTTGACGCCTTCGAGCATGCGCTGGCGGTAATCGACCCCGCCGTCGACGCGCAACACGTCCAGGCGTTCCTTGAGCAGCGCGATCGTCGGCAGGAAATTCTCGCGCTTCAACCCATCCTTGTACAAGTCGTCGGGACGATAGTTCGAGGTCATGCAGCAGACGACGCCCAGGTCCATGATCCGGCCGAGCAGCCGGCCCACGATCATGGCGTCGGCGATGTCGTTGACGTACATCTCGTCGAAGCAGAGGAGGCGATAGCGCTTGGCGATGAGCTCGGCGAGCGCGCTCAAGGGATCTTCGCGGCCCTTGAGCTCCTCCAGCTCGCGGTGCACGTCGCGCATGAAATGGTGGAAATGCACGCGGCGCTTTCTCACCAGCGGCAGGCACCGGTAGAAGCTGTCCATGAGGAAGCTCTTGCCGCGCCCCACTCCGCCCCAGAGATACACGCCGCGCGGCAGCGGCGGATGCACCACCAGACGCCTCAAGGCCGTGCTGCGCCGCGCCTTGTATTCCGTCCACTCCTCGTAGAGCTGTTGCAGCCGCTCGACCGCGCGCAACTGGGAGGAGTCGCTCTTGAATCCGCGGCGTTCCAGCGCCCGGTGGTAAAGATCTACGACCGACAGCGATTCGCCCGCGTCCTGCAACTTTTCGGCGGTCTCTGGCGGGCTCTCGCTCATCAAATATTGAGTGCGCGCTTGTCCACCGCGAGCGCCGCGTCCTTCAGGGCCTCCGAGAGCGACGGGTGCGCGTGGCAGATCATGCCGATATCCTCGCTTGACGCACGGAACTCCATCGCGACCACGGCCTCGGAAATCAGTTCGGAGGCGAACGGCCCGATGATGTGCACCCCGAGTATCGTGTCGGTTTTCGCATCGGCGAGAAATTTCACCACCCCGCTCGTATCTCCGAGAGAGAGCGCGCGCGCGTTTGCCATGAACGGGAAGGTCCCGGCGCGGTAGGCGACGCCTTCGGCCTTGAGTTGCTGCTCGGTCTTGCCCACCCATGCGATCTCGGGCGTGGTGTAGATGACCCAGGGAACGGTGTTGAAATCCACGTGCGGGTGCTGGCCTACGATGCGCTCGGCCACGGCCACCCCCTCCTCCTCTGCCTTGTGCGCGAGCATCGGTCCGCGCACCACGTCGCCGATCGCCCACACGCCCGCGAGGTTGGTGCGGCATTGCTCGTCGACGGCGACGAAGCCACGGTCGAGCTTGAGGCCCACACCTTCGGCGTTGAGCCCTTCGGTGTTGGCGACGCGGCCGATGGAGACGATGAGCTTGTCGAAGCCCGCGCTCTGCGTCTTGCCCGCGGCGTCGGCGTACTCCACCGTCACGTCCTTCTTCGCCTTCACCGCCGCGATCTTCACGCCGAGGTGGATCTTGAGACCCTGCTTGGCGAAGATCTTCGCGGCCTCCTTCGCGATCTGCTCGTCGGCGGCGCCGAGGAACGCGGGCAACGCCTCGAGGATCGTCACGTCCGACCCGAGCCTGCGCCATACGCTGCCCATCTCCAGTCCGATCACGCCGGCACCGACGATGCCGAGGCGCTTGGGCACCTCGGGAATGGCGAGCGCCCCGTCGTTGCTGAGGATCAGCTTCTCGTCGAACGCCGCACCCGGAAGCGCGCGCGGAACCGACCCGGTCGCGACAATGACGTTCTTCGCCGACAGCGCCTCGCCGCCGACTAAAATCTCGCAGCCCTCCGCTCCGGCGTTCACGAAGCTGCCGCGTCCGTGGAAGAACGCGACCTTGTTCTTCTTGAACAGGTACAGGACCCCGTCGTTGCTCGCCTTCACCACCTGGTCCTTGCGCTTGAGCATCTGCGCGAGGTCGAGCTCCAGGCCTTTCACGCGCACGCCGTGCTCGGCGAACTGGTGCCCCGCCTGCTCGAAGTTCTCCGAGGACTGCAGCAAGGCTTTGGAGGGAATGCAGCCGATGTTGGTGCAGGTTCCGCCCAGCGCAGGTTTGCCGTCCGCGCCTTTCCAGTCGTCGATGCAGGCGGCCTTCAGGCCGAGCTGCGCGGCGCGTATCGCGGCCACGTAGCCTCCCGGCCCGCCGCCGATCACGACTACGTCAAATGTCTGGGCCATGCAGTGGCTTTTCTTTCAATGTGCTTGACCCGACACGGGGATGTATTGGCCCCCGGAAACCTCTGAAAGGCTTGTGGCGCTCTGACGGGCGTAGCTTCTCAGTTTTTTGCTTGCGGCTGTGTTGGACACGTCGAGCAGGAATGGTTTGTATCGCCCGTCTCCGCCTTTGGCGATGATCTTGCACAGCCACGCAAGGCCATCGGCAACCTGCTCATTCTGTTCTTGGCGGGATTCATTTAGTCGATCCGCAACTCGATCCAAAATACCCTTGCTGAGAGTGCCTCGTTCAATCAGATACTCGGCAATTTCGCGCAGCTGCGAACCATTGCCATGGGCGATCCGATCTTCAATAGGTACGAAGCGCCCCTCATTAGCCGACCAAAATAGCCCTGTCGTACTCGTTGCATCGACTAGTCTCCAATCGTTCTCGTTTTCGCGGTAGATGAAGCGAATAGTCCCCAGGTTGATGTACGCAAGCACCAGCGCAGTATGCTCCGTTCGGACTTTGACGAAGCCGTGCCCGACCCTTCCTCCGGGAATGGAGGACCTGCTTACTTCATTCGGCAGGCCGAAAGTCGAATATATTTCCTCAATTTCCTGGCTCTCATGCAAATCAGAGAATTTGTCCGCCGAGCGGGGGCGCAACACATCGCTTTGCTTCGCAACACGCGCGCGCATTTCACGCAAATCCATCTTGCCGCCCTCGAAGGCATTGCTCATCGGCGGGCCTGGAATCCTGTCCCTGGCCTCTTTCATGTACTTTTTCGTCTTCTCGTCCTTTATCGTGGAGAGGCAATAGTCAAGGAGTCCGGCGTACCGAGGTTGCGCCGTGTTGCCCAGCGTTTTACCGAGCCAGGACAGTGTGTCTGCGTCCATCGTCCGGTTTCCCGAGCAGGCGGTCCAGGCAACCTCCGCAAGCAAATCAAAGGTGTTCTGATTTCCGAAGCCCGCCCTGTACAAAACCTTCGCCGCGGTTCGGACATCTGTGTCCGACTGACTGAGCAGCAGCATGGCGTAGGCATGTTCGCGCCCAGTGAACTCCTGCGATAACGCAGTGCTGGGGCTTGCCATGACAAGGCAGGAAAGAAATACCGAAGACCCGAGTCTCATATCCATGCTCTTCAATGAATTACTTGTCTGGCTTCGTCGAATAAAGGGATGACTTGTCCTGCGTGGCCCGTATCAGCCACTTGGCGATATCCTCAGCAAGGCCTTGCGCCGCGCGATCGAGTATCGCGCACGTGCCTTGGAACGGGCCGAGCACTCCGCCGCTGGACGAATTCCTATCTTTGAAAACGCCGATAACCTTGCCCCCTTGCTGCAACTTGGCCTGGGCGGTAATGCTCTTCGAGCCGCTCCAACCACCACCGCCAACACCGTATACCTCGGAGATCGCCAGTCCCACCACTTTCTCCTCACCGGCCTCGGCGACATCCTTGATCGGGATGACATAAAAATGCTTGCCGAGCTGATTCCGAACCTGACCAGCCAGCTTCACTTCCACAGCACATTCATCCTTGACTCTCTGGACATAACTCGCGCCCGGAGCATACACAGCAGGACTCTGAACATAGAGCCTGCCTTCAGCCTGAACAAAACCGGCCGCCAGCACGCCAGCGAGCGACATTGATAAATGGACGATATGTTTTCCCGACATAGTCATTCTGGTTCTCCCTCCCCTTGCCGACAATCGTGCCAGTGTCGGCAATTGCGACAACCCGCTTTCTCGGCCTGGTCTCAGAGATCCAACAGCAGCCGCGCCGGGTCTTCCAGCGCCTCCTTGATCGCCACCAGCGACAGCACCGCCTCGCGGCCGTCGACGATGCGGTGATCGTACGAGAGCGCGAGGTAGTTGATCGGCCGGATCACGACCTGTCCGTTCTCGGCGACCGGCCGGTCGCGGGTCGCGTGCACGCCCAGGATCGCCGACTGCGGCGGGTTGATGATGGGCGTGGAGAGCATCGAGCCGAACACCCCGCCGTTCGAGATCGAGAAGGTGCCGCCGGTCAGC
>Ga0193726_1001314_pt1 | contig 20029 bp, 18 predicted proteins | sample H2c1metaG_FD_144928 | JGI IMG/M metagenome (GOLD analysis project Ga0193726, IMG submission 144928) | Soil microbial communities from a riparian zone of the East river system, Colorado, United States - H2c1 | ecosystem: Environmental > Terrestrial > Soil > Riparian zone | place: USA: East River... | reverse complement strand
CATGAAAGCGGTGCCGTGAGCAAGCTGGTCGCTGTCACCGGCGCCACGGGCTTCGTCGGACCGCATCTCGTTGCCGCCCTGGCGCGCCACGGCTGGAAGATCCGCCTGCTGGTCCGTCGCTGGTCGCCGCTGCCCTCGCTGGCCGGTGTCGAGGCCGAGCTGGTGCTGGGCGACGTCTCGGACGAAGCATCGCTTCGCCGCCTGGTCGACGGCGCCGACACGATCATCCACGCGGCCGGTCTCATCAAGGCGCGCCGGCCCGCCGACTTCATGGCGGTCAATCGAGACGGCACGGCGCTCGTGTCCGCGCTCGCGCCCACCGCGCGTTTTGTCCTGCTGTCGTCGCTGGCGGCCCGCGAGCCGCTTCTCTCACCTTATGGCGCCAGCAAGCGCGCGGCCGAGGAAGCTGTTGCCGGCCGCTCCGGACCCTGGCTCGCCGTGCGGGCGCCGGCCGTCTATGGCCCGGGCGATCGCGAGACGCTCGCCTATTTCCGCGCCGTCGCGCGGAGTTTTGCCCCCCGGCCGAACCTGCCCAATGCCCGGCTGTCCCTGATCCACGTGGCGGACCTGGCCGAAGCCCTGGCGCTGGCCGCCGAGCGGCCGCCGTCCGCTTCGGTCTGTGAAATCGACGACGGTCGGGAGGGGGGCTACGGCTATGGCGACATGCAGGCCGCCGCCGAAGCCGCCTTGGGGCGAACGGCCCGGACTCTGGCGATCCCCCGGATCGCAATGGACGGTATCGCCCTGTTGAATGGCGTCGGCCAGGCCTTGGGGGGGCCGGTGCAGATCCTGACCCCTGGCAAGGTGAACGAAATTTTTCACAGCGATTGGACGGTCCATGACCGGCGGCTGGCCCCAGCGATCGGTTTCGCTGCGCGTTACGACCTGGCCCGCGGGTTCGCCGACACCATCTTGTGGTATCGCCGGCACGGCTGGCTCTAGGGCATGTGAAACACTGCGTAACAAATTGTTATTTCACAAAGAATCGCTCCTTTGCCACATCTGTCGTGCCCCGACCCCCGGGGACCGGAGAGACGCTTTTGCGCACTGCCCATCAATTGACCGTCGAAAACGACGGCATCGCCGACACCGTCACCCTCGCGCGCGGGATTCTGCGCGCTGACGTGATTCGGGAGATTTGCCTTCACCTGGAGCCCTACCAGGCCGGCGAGAAGCCCATCATCGGCGAGACCGTGATCGCCAAGGACCTGACCATCGATTCGCTTGCGATCATGGACATGGTCATGGAGCTTGAGGATCGGTTCGACGTTTCGATTCCCATGAGCGTCATCGCCGAGATCCACACGGTCGACCAGCTCGCCGACACGATCCAGGACCTGCGCGCCTCCAGAGGCTAGGCGGGGCTAGGACCATGGGCCTGTTCGACCGCCATGCCGGCTTGCTCGAGGCCTATCGGGACGTCCGCACCACCGGGCTCGATCCGTTCCAGATCCGCATGGAGCGGGTGCTGTCGCCGACCGAGGCGATCATCAACGGCAAGCCGACCCTGCTGGTCGGCACCAACAATTATTTCGGCCTGACCTTCGATCCGTCCTGCATGGAGGCCGCCATCGAGGCGATCCGTGCCGAGGGAACCGGCACGACCGGCTCGCGCATCGCCAACGGCAGCTATACCGAGCATGTGGCGCTGGAGCAGGAGATCGCCCAGTTCTACGGCAAGAAGCACTGCATGGTGTTCACGACCGGCGACCAGGGCGACTTCCTGCTGATCGACGCCGACAGCCACGCCTCGATCTACGACGCCTGCAAGATGACGCGGGCCGAAGTCGTCCGCTTCAAGCACAATGACCCGTCGAGCCTGGAGGCCCGTTTGCGCCGGCTGGGCGACAAGCCGGGCAACCGGGTGGTGGTGCTGGAGGGCATCTACTCGATGCTGGGCGACAGCGCGCCACTCAAGGAATTCATCGACGTCTGCAAGAAGTACGGCGCCTACGTGCTGGTCGACGAGGCCCATTCGCTGGGCGCGCTGGGCGACAACGGCCGCGGCCTCTGCGAGGCGGTGGGCGTGCTGGACGACTGCCATTTCATCGTCGGCACCTTCTCCAAGACCTTGGGCGCCATCGGCGGTTACTGCGTGTCGGACGATCCCGACTTCGACATCCTGCGCGTCACCGTGCGCTCCTACATGTTCACGGCCTCGCTGCCGCCCTCGATCGTGGCCTCGGTCCGCCAGGCGCTGCGCGTGGTGAAGGCCAAGCCCGAGCTCCGCAAGCAGCTGTGGGACAATGTCTCGACGCTCTATGACGGGCTCAAGGAGCAGGGCTTCACGCTCGGTCCTGAGCACGGCCCGGTGGTGGGCGTCCACCTGCCCGACCGCATGACCGCGATCGGCTTCTGGCGCGCCATGCTGGAGGCCGGCATCTATGTGAACGTCGCCGTGCCGCCCGCCACGCCCAACGGCGTGTCGCTGCTGCGCTGCTCGCTCTGCGCCGTCCACACCCGTGAGCAGCTTGAGCATATGGTCGAGGTCATGACCGGCATCGGCCGCCAGATGGGTGTCCTTCCGCCGCCGAAATTGCGCGCCGTCAGCGGTCGCTAAGTCCGGCACCGCGCGCGCAGTAGTGCCGGGCGAGAAATTCCAGGAATTGCCGGTCCTGGGCGTCCCGGGCCTGAGCATGGGCGCGTTCGACGGCCGGGCACTCGAAGGGGCGCCACTCGGCGCCGCCGCCCAAAGGATGGAACAGCGCGCCTTGCCGGTCGGAGCGAAAGTAGGTGTAGAAGGCAAGCGGTATGCGCGACCAGTCGTAGCTCGGCATCACGCCGTCCCGGACGTATTCCTCTCCCACACCGAACTTGAAAAGAATGCGGCCCGCCACGGGCTCCGGTCGCTGGGAAGGCCAGGGGGCCGGTAGCGTCGCTGCATCGACGATGCCGGGCCTGAGTTCGCGGTCGATGAAGCGGCCGAACAGCCAGAGATCGATGTTGAAGGACAAGGCACTGACGGCAACGATCGTGGCAAACAGGATCAACGGCCGTTCGGCGCGCCTCAGCCACGCCGCCGGCGCGGGCAAGGCAAGGACGAGCGCCAGGGTCATCGCATAGAGGCCCGTGTGGCGCGTCCAGGTGCTCGTCTTCAGGCTCGTGCCGGCCGCGGCACACCATAGGCCGAACACCGCGATTGCCAGCGTGGCGAGCGGCAGGAACCGCCAACGCAGCCGCAAGGTGTCGGCGCCAGGCACGAGCAGCAAGAACCACAGGACCGCAATCATCGGAAAATACATCAGCGTCCTCAGCATCCAGACGGGGCTGAGGTAGGCGAAGCGGTTTGCCTCCTGGGACGCACCGTCCGTCGGGTTGGTCGGTGGCAGCCAGCGCGCCGCCGCCAGGTAGAACGCCAGCAGCGCCACGGAGAGCACGGCGACCGCGACCAGGCTCCGCGTCGGCAGGCGCTGGCCGAAAAGCGGCAGCGCGAGGCCGGCGGCTACGAAGAACAAGCCCATCAAGGCGAGCGCGGGATGGCTGAACGCCATGATGGCGCCCAGCAGCAGCGTGGCCAGCACGACGCCCCAGGTCGGGCGCGCCGAATCGCTCACCAGCGCCAGCCAGATCAGCCACACGCCGACGCCGAAGATCAATTCGGTCGGGAAGTAGATCATCGCCAGGGCAAGCGCCAGGTAAAGCCGCGAGAACAGCCGATCACGCTCGACGGCGCGCAGCATCAGCCACAGCACGAGCGGGACCGCGAAATAAAGGACGTGCGCCACGGTCAAATAGGCGCCGGCATCGAGGTCGAAGGCGGCGCGCGCCAGCCACGCTGGTCCGTGCATCGCGAAGACCGCGACGGCGCGGCTCGCGATCTGACTGACATAGAGATCCCAGAGGCTGCCCAACCAGCCGGACGAGAGGATCACGGCGCCATCGTCGTGCATCAGGCAATGCGTCCAAGTTCCCAGTCCGGCGGCCAGCAGGAACGCCGCGACGAGCGCCTTGTCGCTTCGGTCCATGAGGCGGCCTTCGACACTCGGTGTACGCCACCGGTGCTCAGGACGGACATCCTCGAGCGGCTGCCTTAACAGGGTCACAACCGCAACTATGCCGTGTTTTGATGAGCTGCTGGCGGCGGTGCGCGCCTGCCCAGCCGGTTACACACGGTTGTCACAACACGCGCTCGTGGCGAGGTTCGGCGTTCCAGGCATCGGCCGCCAGCCGTCCCCTCGTCATCCGTGCCGGACTGGGCGATAAAGGCGCGTCATGTTCAGGCTGGCGCATCTCTCCGATCCCCATCTGCCGATGCCGCACGCGCGGCCCCTCGAGCTGATCGGCAAGCGCGCGACCGGATATCTCAACTGGTGGCGGAGCCGGGTGCATCTGCATGTGCCCGAGGCGCTGGCCGGCATCGTGGCCGACATCAAGGCCGAGAAGCCCGACCACATTGCGTTGACCGGCGACCTGGTGAACATCTCGCTGCCCACCGAGTTCAGCCGCGCCGCCCAGTGGCTCGCCGCCCTCGGCAGCCCGCACGACGTCACGGTCATTCCCGGCAACCACGACGTCTATGTCGCCACGGCGTGGCCCGAGAGCCTGGGCTTGTGGGGCGCCTACATCGCGAGCGACGGCCAGCCGCCGGCGACCACCTTCGACGTCTTCCCGACCTTGCGCCGGCGCGGCCCCGTGGCGCTGGTCGGCCTGTCGAGCGGCGTGCCCAAGCCACCCCTGTTCGCCACCGGGACGCTGGGCGAGGCGCAGATCGCCGCGGCCGAACGGATGTTGGCCGATCTCGGCCGCGAGGGTCTGTGTCGCGTGGTGCTGATCCATCATCCGCCGCTCACCACCGAGAAGCACTTCAAGCGCCTGACCGACGCCGCCGCCTTCCAGGCGATGATCCGCCGCGCGGGCTGCGAGCTCGTGCTGCATGGCCACAATCACCGGAGCGAAGTGGCGCGCATCGTCGGTCCCGACGGACCGGTGCCCGTGATCGGCGTCACCTCGGCCTCGGCGGCGCCGGACAGCAAGTACGGCCGCGCGCGCTACCACTTGATTCACATCGAACGCGAGAACGAGGGCTGGCGGATCGGTGTCGAATTGCGTGCGCTACGCAATGACGGCGCGGGCTGCGAGCCCGATGGCGACCTCGTGTTCCACAGCGGCGGGGCCCTCGCCGTGGTAGCTTGAGGCAATGGCCTCTCCTGACATCGTCGTGTCGCCGGTCGGCGGCAAATCCGACCTCAAAGCCTTCATCGATCTGCCCAAGCGGCTCTATGCCGGACACAAGGGCTACATCGCCCACCTGAATGTCGAGCGGCAGGAAGCCTTCTCACCCAAGAAGAACCCGCTCTTCGGCCACGTCGAGGTGCAGTTCTTCCTGGCGCGCCGCGCCGGGCGCGTGGTCGGGCGCATCACCGCGCAGATCGATCGCGCCTATCTCGAGCGCTATGCCGACGCCACCGGCCATTTCGGCTGCCTGGCGGCCGAGGATGACCCGGCAATCTTCGCCGCCCTGTTCGCCGCCGCCGAGGACTGGCTGCGATCCAAAGGCATGAAGCGATCCACCGGCCCGTTCAGCCTGTCGGTCAACGAGGAGGTCGGCCTGCTGGTCTGGGGCTTCGACAGCCGGTCGGTGCTGCTGGTGCCGTACGATCCGCCCTATGCCGGCGCCAGGGTCGAAGGCTGCGGCTACGCCAAGATCAAGGACGTCTTTTCCTACGACTACGACGTCCAGAACGCACCGGAGACGATTGGCGCCAAGCTGATGGCGCGCGCCGGCATGGCCGGCCGGGTGAAGGTGCGCACCGCCAACATGAAGATGTTCGACGCCGAGGTCAGGACCCTGGTCGGCATCTTCAACGACGCCTGGAGCGACAATTGGGGCTTCGTGCCCTTCACTCAGGCCGAGATCGACCATGCCTCCAAGGCCTTCGGGCCAGTGATCGTGCCCGAGCTCGCGGTGTTCGTGGAGGTCGACGACGAGGCGGTGGCCTTCATCGTGGCGCTCACCAACCTCAACGAGGCGGTCGACGGCTTCAACGGCAGGCTCGACCCCCTCAACCTCGCCAAGCTCCTGTGGCGGCTCAAGATCGCGGGCGTCGGCAGCACGCGCGTGCCGCTGATGGGTGTGAAGAAGAAGTTCCGCAACCATCCGCTGATGGGCGCCGGCCTCGCCATGATGGCCATCGACCAGCTCCGGCAGAACGGCAAGCGGCTGGGCAAGACCCGCGCCGAGCTGGGCTGGATCCTGGAAGACAACAAGGCGACCAACAACATCATCCGCTCGGTCGGCGGGGTGCATTACAAGACCCATCGCCTCTACGAGAAGGCCCTCGGTTGAGGGCAGAATGAACGCCCCGCCATCGCCCGTCGTCGCGCGGCCGCACTCCGCCTTCGCTCCTTTCAGCAACCGCGCCTTCCGCCTGCTGTGGACGGCCAACGTCCTGTCCAACGTCGGCGGTTGGATGCAGACCACGGGCGCGGCCTGGGAGATGACCAGCCTGACGCCGGAGCCGATCTTCGTGGCCCTGCTGGCCGCGGCCGGCACCTTGCCGATGTTCCTGTTCTGCTTTTTCGCCGGAATCCTGGCCGACCGCTTCGACCGCCGGCGCTACATCATCGTCTGCCAGATCTGGATGATGGGCGTGGCCGCGACCCTGGCAGCGCTGGCGTATCTCGGCCAGCTCACCCACTGGAACCTCCTGGCGCTGGCCTTCTGCATGGGCCTGGGCAACGCCATGAACGCGCCCGCCTGGCACGCCGTGGTTCCCGAGATCGTCTCCGGCCCGCTGCTGCGACCGGCCATTGCGCTGAACAGCGCGGGCTTCAACCTCGCCCGCACCGTGGGGCCGGTGCTGGGCCAGATCCTGCTGGGCCTGGTCGGCGTCTTCCTGCTCTTCGCCATCAACGCCTGCACCTATATCGGCGTCATCTTCGCCATGGCGAGCTGGAAGCGATCGGCCGAGGCGCGCGCCAGCCAGCGCCGCGAGGGCTTCGTCGAAGCGGCGCGCACCGGCATCGCCTTCGTGCGCGCCTCGGGCGAGCTCAAGGCGGTGTTCGCCCGCGGGCTCTGCTTCTTCGTGCCCGGTATCGCCATCAGCACCCTGCTGCCGGTGATCGGCCGCTTCGAGCTCGGCCTCGACGAGTTCTCCTTCGGCGTCCTCTACGCGGTGTTCGGCGTCGGCGCGGTGGCGGGCGCCATCCTGATGTCGACCGTCAACCGCCTGCTGAGCCCCGACCGCGCCAACATCTGGGCGATGGGGCTGCACGCGGCGGCAACGCTGATCGCGGCGCTGGCCATGACGCCCATCGTCGTGGGCGCCTGCATCGCCGTCGTGGGGGCCTGCTGGATCACCGTGATCGCCAACAACGGCACGGCCGTCCAGATGATCCTCCCCAACTTCATGCGGGCCAGAGGCATGGCGGTACACCAGATGGTGTTTTTCGGCGCCATGGTCGTGGGCTCGCTGTTCTGGGGAAAGATCGCCACGCTGTTCGGCACGCAAGCCTCGCTGATCGTCTCGGCCGCAGCGCTGGTGCCCTTCACGGTGCTCGCCGCGTCGATCCGCTTGCCCGGTTCGCCGGTGCCGCGCGGCTGACACGGTTATGTGTTTTTTTGAACACAAGACCCCAAAGAATTTTCCAAGCAGGGAAGAATCCCCTTGTAACCGCGTCGATTAGTTGTATTTAAAAAATCAAGACGCCCAACGCACGTGCCGCTGGCCCTTAGTGGTTACGCAACGACGGAAAGTGTTCTTTTTGGCAGCGCCGGCTTCGAGCCGGGTCCGGGAAGGAGCTTCTGATATGTTTGCTTACCGCGCGGGGCGTCGCCCCCGCTATTATGTCATATGCCCGGTGAATTTCGACCGGGCCACGTTCGATCTCCCGCTTCTGCGGACAGAGACCCCGTCGAGTATCGGCTGACGAACGCTGCCTGTTAGGCACCGTTCGTCGCGTTCGACGTTTCCACCGAACCAGTTTTGACTAATTGACGGGGAACCCCCCAGCGATGACCGAGCGTATTTTTCGTTATCTCCGAGAGCAGCAGCCCGAGACCCCGTGCCTGGTGGTCGATCTCGACGTCGTCGAGAACAACTTCCGCCGCATGCGCGAGCTGCTGCCGGCCGCCCACATCTTCTACGCCGTGAAGGCCAACCCGGCGGCGCAGATCCTGACGCGCCTGGCCACGGCCGGCTCGAAGTTCGACACCGCGAGCCGTGGCGAGATCGAGCTCGTCCAGGCCACCGGTGTCGCCATGGACCGCATCTCCTTCGGCAACACCATCAAGAAGGAGAAGGACATCGCCTGGGCCTACCAGCAGGGCGTGCGCCTGTTCGCCTTCGACAGCGAGGCCGAGCTGCAGAAGCTCAGCCGCGTGGCGCCGGGCGCCCGCGTGTTCTGCCGTGTGCTGGTCGATTGCGGCGGCGCCGAATGGCCGCTCAGCAAGAAGTTCGGCTGCGCGCCGGAGATGGCCAAGGACCTGCTGCGCAAGGCCAAGGAGTGGGGGCTCGATGCCTACGGCATCTCCTTCCATGTCGGCAGCCAGCAGACCGACCTCGAGCAGTGGGACAAGGCGTTGGGCCAGGTCTCGCAGATGTTCTTTGCGCTGGCCGAAGAGGGCGTCGACCTGCGGATGGTCAACCTGGGCGGCGGCTTCCCGGCGCGCTACCGCGCCGAGGTCAACAGCATCGAGGCCTACTGCGAGGCGGTCGGCCGCGCGCTGGTGCGCCATTTCGGCAACCGCATGCCGGAGGTCATCATCGAGCCGGGCCGCTCCATGGTGGGCGACGCGGGCGTGATCCAGAGCGAGGTCGTGCTGGTCTCGCGCAAGTCGGCCAACGACCGCAAGCGCTGGGTCTATCTCGACATCGGCAAGTTCTCGGGCCTGGCCGAGACCATGGGCGAGAGCATCAAGTATAGGCTGCGCACGGGCCGTGACGGCACGCGCGTCGGCCCGGTGGTGTTGGCCGGCCCGACCTGCGACTCGGCCGACATCCTCTATGAGAAGACCGAGTACAAGATGCCGCTGTCGCTGAAGCCCGGCGACAAGGTCGAGATTCTCTCGACCGGCGCCTACACGACGACGTACTCGTCGGTTGCTTTCAACGGCTTCGCGCCGCTCAAGGCGATCTGCATCTAGCCTCGCTTCCGTAACAGGAACGACACCAACGGGGCCTTGAGAAAGGCCCCGTTGCCGTTTATCGACCACAACAACTTAGGGCGGGGACGCTGAAATGGCGAAGAAAGTCGCGCGCAAGTCGAAGAAGGCTTCCAGGAAGCTGATCTCGTTCTCCGGCCGCATGGTCATGATCGGCTTCGGCTCGATCGGCCAGGGCGTGCTGCCGCTGATCTTCCGGCACATCGACATCAAGCCGGAGCAGATCACGGTCATCTCGGCGGAGGATCGCGGCGGGCTGAAGGAACTGAAGAAATTCGGCGTCACCTTCATCAAGAAGCGCCTGACGCGCGACAACTTCCGCTCGACCCTGGAGCGCCGCCTGGGCAACGGCGACTTCCTGGTCAACCTGTCGGTCGAGGTCGCCTCGACGGCCCTGGTCGAGCTCTGCCAGGAGAAGGGCGCGCTCTATATCGACACCTGCATCGAGCCGTGGCCGGGCGGCTACACCGATCCCAACCTCTCGGTGTCGCTGCGCTCCAACTACGCGCTGCGCGAGAACATGCTGAAGCTCGTCCCCAAGTACCGCGGCGGGCCGACGGCGGTGATCGCCCACGGCGCCAACCCGGGGCTGGTCTCGCATTTTGTCAAGAAAGCGCTGGTCAACCTCGCCAAGGACACTGGCCTGGGCGGCGTCAAGCCGACCACCCGCGAGGGCTGGGGCGAGCTGGCGCGCGACCTCGGCGTCAAAGTGATCCACATTGCCGAGCGTGACACCCAGGTCTCCAAAAAGCCCAAGAAGGTGGGCGAGTTCGTCAACACCTGGTCGATCGACGGCTTCGTGTCGGAGGGCAGCCAGCCCGCCGAGATGGGCTGGGGCACCCATGAGAAGGACCTGCCGTTCGACGGCGCGCGGCACGAATTCGGCTGCGGCGCCGCGATCTATCTCAATCGCCCGGGGCTGATCACGCGCGTGCGCACCTGGACGCCGCTGGAAGGGCCGTTCCACGGCTTCATCATCACCCACAACGAGTCGATCTCGATGGCCGACTACTTCTCGCTGCGCCAGGGCGACGAGGTCGTCTACCGGCCGACCGTGCACTACGCCTATCATCCCTGCGACCAGGCGATCATGTCGATGCACGAATGCGCCGGCAAGAACCTGCACCAGCAGAAGATGCAGCGGCTGATCGTCGACGAGATCACCGACGGCCGCGACGAGCTCGGTGTGCTGCTGATGGGACACAAGAAGGGGGCCTACTGGTACGGCTCGCAGCTCGACATCCACGAGGCGCGCGAGCTCACGCCCTACAACAACGCGACCTCGATCCAGGTCTGCGCCCCTGTCCTGTCGGGCATCATCTGGGCACTGGAGAACCCCGAGCGCGGCATCGTCGAGGCCGACGACATGGACTTCGACCGCAACCTCGAGATCTGCATGCCCTATCTCGGGCCGGTGGTCGGCAAGTATAGTGACTGGACGCCGCTGCGGGATCGCGGGGGCCTCTTCCCCGAAGACCTCGACAAGGACGATCCCTGGCAGTTCAAGAACTTCCGCGTTGTCTAACCGTCATTTTCCGGTATGGGGAGCCATGGGACAGCCGATTTCCGAAAACAAGAAGGCGGTCTTTTTGGAGCGAGCCGAGACTAGGCTGAACTTCGCCTTGAACTTGCCCGCCGGGGACATCACCCGGGAAGCCAAGATCAAGGCGGCGGAGAGGGCGATGAAGACTGCCCTCGCATCGAAGACGGCCAACGTGCGAAAGGCAAAGAAGCCCACTCGAACAAAACCTTGACCAGCCAAGGCCGCTTGCTGCCGCAACGAGACGGCGCGCCAGCCAGAAACAATGAGCACGAATAATGCCAATGAAGCGCCGACCGTCGGACCTGAGATCTTGGCTGCAGTTTGCGTGATCCAGAGGTAAAGCCGGTCGTCGCTCAGTGAGCGCGTGAGGAAGGTGCGGCACTGGTGGCTGGCGGTGTTTCCTGATCAGCCAGCTGGCATACAGCTGGTTGGATGAACCGGCATTTGAGTGCGGGGTGCTGCTAACTGCTCATGTGGCAGGCTCGCGATCATTCAGCATACCGGCATGACCAATGCGTCTCCCTCACCTGGTTTCTTGGCAGGGGATTTGCAGGAGCCAGGCATGAGCAAACAGTTTCATCTCGCCTGGTTTCTCGGCCAGAGTTTCACTTCCAAAACCTGGCGCTCGACGTGGCCCGGCAGTGTCTCCGACGTCGCGCGCTGGATGATGCCCGACATCTTCATCGACCTTGCCAAGGGGATGGAGCGGGCGTGCATGGATTACATGATCATCGAGGACTCCTCGAACGTGCCCTATACCTACAAGGGCAACCACGACACCTATCTGCAATATGCCCAGGGCTGCCCCAAGCTCGACCCTGCGGTCCTGGTGCCCTGGCTGGGGCAGGCCACGCAGAACCTTGGCCTCGTACCGACGCTCTCCGTGTCGGAATACCCGCCCTACCTGCTGGCGCGTCTCATCAATTCGCTGGACCATGTCACCGAGGGCCGCATCGGCTGGAACTGCGTCACCGGCAGCAACGATGGCACCGCGCAGAACTATGGCCACGACAAGCACCGCCCGCACGACGAGCGCTACGAGGTCGCTGATGAATTCGCCGACGTCGTCACCAGGCTGTGGGAGGCCTGGGAACCCGATGCCGTGGTGCTGGATCGCGACAAGCCGATGTTCGCCGACGGCAGCAAGGTCCATCCCATCAACCACGAGGGCAAGTACTTCAAGGTGCGCGGGCCGATCAATGCACCACGCTCCCCTCAGGGCAGAGTGCCGATCGTGCAGGCCGGCGGCTCGGCGGCGGGCAAGAAGTTCGCGTCGAAGTGGGCCGACACCATCATCACGGAAGGCAGCGACATCCAGAAGATGAAGGAGTATCGCCAGGAGGTGCGCCGCAACGCTGCCGCCATCGGCCGCAATCCCGACGACATCAAGCTCCTGTTCCTGTGCTCGCCGATCGTCGACACGACGATGGAGGCGGCGCTCGAGCGGCGCCGGCTGCAGCAGGAAGATTCGCTGAAGTACGTCGACATGCAGCTCTCCGGCATGTCGCGCTTGACCGGCATCGACTTCTCCAAGTTCGATCTCGACGAGCCGCTGCCGCTCACCCTGACGACCAATGGCCACCAGTCCTCGCTGGCCAGGTGGCTCGGCAAGCCTCTGCGCGAGATCGTGCGCACCTACGCCAGCAAGGGCAGTCTCGACTATACCGGCACCGCCGATCATGTGGCGGGGGTGATGCAGGACGTCATGGAGGAGGTGGGCGGCGACGGCTTCCTGATCTCCAATACCGTTATCGACCGGCGGTATGTGATGGAGGTCTGCGACGGGCTGGTGCCCGAATTGCAGCGCCGTGGCTTGACCCGCAAGGCCTACGCTCACAAGCACCTCGCCGACAATCTAAAGGAATTCTGACACGATGCTTTTGATGACGCCTAAGCGAGCGCCTTCAAGCGGCTTTCAAAATGCAGGGACAGGTACCCCAAGAGGAGCTTGATCATCTCGACTGGCCAGTTGTGCCTTGAGAGCGTTGGCGGCGCGAAAGATCGGAGGTGCCCCACGCGATCAATGCCACGTCTGCCATTCCATGCCTGCAATCGACCGAACGCTCCTACTCGCTGTAGAATTTCGACGCGCTCGAAATATTGGCGTCACTCGACGGCGAGAGTGCTGGCGGAACATGAAAGCGCCGCCGCTAACCATGCGGAAGTGCCGAACGGATCGAAGCTGGACCAAAGCCGGAGCGCATGGCGCACACGGCGCAGTCGTGCGCAAAGGTTCTTTTCTTTGCCAAGGAATGCGCGAGCAGTCGATTTGCGTTGGACTACCCGACCAACTCGTAAGCAAGCCGTCTGCGCAGCGGCACTCCGCTTGACGCGCGGCAAGCTGGGGTAATTATTCTTGCACGTCATTCGCGGAGGGATACGCCATGAAAATTCGGCTGGTCGTCTCAATCAATGCGGCCCCAGGCAAAGGGGCGGAACTCGCGCAGGCCTTCCGGCAGCGTTGCGCCGACGTCGCGAAGGAACCCGGCTGCGAACAGTTCGAGGTATTTCAGAGTGTGCTGAACCCCGACAAACTCGCGCTGCTGGAATTGTGGTCCGACCAGGCCGCGCTCGACGTCCACGCCAAGGTCAACCTTACCCGCGCGCCGATGCCGCCAGGGCTGCGGGCCGAAGGCAGTTCGCGTGAGGACTACCAATACAACCTGACCCGCTGACCCGGCGGTGGCAGCCCGTCATTAAAGTCTCGTATTTCGAGGCTGGCCGCTACCAGGCGCCGCCGGATACGCGAGCAGTCGATTTGCGTTGGACGACGTGAGTAGGTTTTGCCGAGGTCTCAGCGTCGTTTTGTTGGTGCACAGATTTTGCATGGGTCGATTTTGAGGAATCGTCGTTTGTAAAGCATTGAAAATTCTGGTCTTTTCTGCCGCCCACGAAAGTTCAAGAACGTCCGCGTGGTGTGATTTCATCCGGGAAGAACACAGGCCCGGGCACCGCGTAGGGGGCGGTGCCTGGGTTTGGGCTGTGGCCGGTCGACAAATCCGGGGCGTTCATTTCAGGGACGCAACCAGCGCATCCCCGCCCTTCTCGATTCCGACCTTTGCTGCGCTGAGCGACCCCATGCTGGCCCCGATGTTCAGTGCGTTTGGATATTGTTTTGTGACGAAGGCACTGAGCAGCCGGTCGGTTGAAGCGTCGTAGATCTCCGTGACATAGAGCACCGAGCCCGTCAGCGTGCCTTCGCCGCCGCGCATCGCTTGCACGCCATTGTAGAGACCGCCCGCGAGGTCGAATCGGGACAGGGTCGCCAGGACCGGCGTGTTCGTCGCGGCACCCGTCAGCGTCAGCTTCACACGCAGGGTATTGGGAGCCGGGTCGGTCGCAAGGGCAAAGCGGCGGCGCAGCTTTTCGGCGAACTGGATGTACATGTAGTTGGCGAGGGTCGCCTTGTCGGCCTGGGACATGTCCCCGAACTGGTTGTCCGAGCCGCGGTATATCGCGACGGGGTCGACGATCACCTTGCTGTAGGTCTGCCAGTCCACCGGCGTCGAGTAGCGATACGGAACACGCTGGGCATCATCCTGCGCGTTGGCAGCCATCTGGGATGACGATGCGATCCCTGAATAGGCGACGGGGTCCGGGCTTCCGCACGCCACCAAAGCCGCGCAAAGCGCGGCGCACAGCAGTCGTTTGCTCATCTGCATTTCAGTCTCCTCTCGAGGGGAGCACTACCACCTGAAGACAAAGAAGTAAACCGACCAGTCGGTTTTGTTATAAATAGGCCAGATGGCCCTCTTCGGGTGCAGTCGTGTTTGGGGCCTGGCTAGGCCGAGGGCTGACGCCGGCGGACCCTGGAGCGCGCTCCGGACGGCGCCGGCCTAGGAGCGGGCCATCGGTGGTCGTCGAGCAGGCGATCGAACAGCCGGCTGCGTTCCTTCTCGGGAATCGGGCAGATGCCGAGCATCGCCGTCAGCGCCAATCCGTAAGCCGCAAGCCAGCGCAGGGTCGCCAATTCCGGATCGGCCGCCTCCGCCTTGATGGCCTTCAGCGTCGAAGCGTCGATCTCCTTCGTGATGGAGAGAAGACCGGGTTCCTGGGCCACGGCTCCCAGGATGGCGAGGGAGATGGCGCGTTGGCCCGTAAGGGTTTCGCGCAAGGTCGCTATCTGTGCCGCCAGATGCGGCTCTGGCGCCGGGCCATTCTCGGCCAGGTATCTTTTGGAGAAGTCGCCGAAATGCTGGATCTGATGTTCCAGCAGCGCCTTTATCACCGCCTCCTTGTTGCGAAACTGATGCATCAGGCCGCCTTTGCTGATGCCGCTCTCGCGCGCGATGGCGTCCAGCGTCAGCCGGCCCGGGCCGTCGCGCGCGATGATGGCGAGTGCCGCCTGAATTACGGCGTTTCGGGTTTTTTCCGATCGCGAGGGATTGTCCATGTCTCTATCTGTAAGACGCTTGGAGAAGGGGAATACGCGCACACAGGTATCAGATGAGAGAGCTGATAAACAATCCAATGAGTCTGTTTCACCCGCGAGATAGTCGGGAGCCGCAAAGGTGGCAGATGAGCCGGCGCGGGCTGCTGCAGGCGTCGCTGCTGGGCGGCGGCGCGTTGGCGGGCTGTTCGACGGCGCCCGGCGGACCGTCCTTCGAGGCCGGCCCGCCGCTCGTGCCGATCCGCGCCCGGACCGACCGCATCTTCGACATCGCCGTCTGCCTGCGTCCGTTTCGTCCCGCCGGTCCGAGAGTGGACACCGAGCGCCTGGGCGACACCCTGGTCGTGCACAATTACGGCCATGGCGGCAGCGGCTGGTCGCTCTCCTGGGGCTCAAGCGCCCGCGCGGTGCGCCTGGCCATGCAAAACAGTCCCGGCGAGGTGGCAGTGATCGGCTGCGGGGTGCTGGGGCTCACCTCGGCGATCCTCGCGCAGCGTGCCGGCGCGCGGGTGACGATCTACGCCCGCGAGCAGTTACCGCTCTCGACGTCGGCCCGGGCCACCGGCGAATGGACGCCCGACTCGCGCATCGCGCTGGCCAATGCCGCAGGACCGGACTTCGCGGCCGTGTGGGAGGATATGGCGCGCACGGCCTTCAAGGCGCACCGCGACTATCTGGGCCTGCCGGGCACGCCGGTGGAATGGATCGACCAATACTCGGTTGCCGACGACAATTCGCGTAGCCAACCCACCGGCGCTGCGAGCAGCCAGGGCGCGCCGCCGGCCGTCGACTTCGCCAGCTACAGCCGGCGCATCGCCGATCTGACCCCGAAATGGCGGCGGATGCCGGCCGACGCCACGCCGTTCAAGGCGGGGGCGGTCGCGCGCAGCGAGATCATGATTTTCAACATCGCCGACTACGGCCATACGCTGCTGAACGACTTCTTCATCGCCGGCGGCCAGTTCCGGCATGCCGAGTTCCAGGCGCCCTCGCAGATCGCCGCCCTGGGCAGGAAGGTCGTCATCAACTGCACCGGCTACGGCGCGCGGGCGCTGTGGAAAGACGAGACGCTCACCCCCGTGCGCGGGCAGATCGCGCGGTTGATCCCGCAGCCCGATGTGCGCTATGGGCTGACCTACCGCCAAGTCATCGCCGTGCCGCGCCGCGACGGCATCGTCGTCCAGTCCTTCGAGGGCGGCGAGATGAAGGGCTATGGCGACACCAACGAGACGCCCGACCGCGCCGAGGCGGAGCAAGCGGTGAAGACCCTGGCTGAGCTGTTCTCGCCGGTGCGCCCGCGCAGCTGACGGAAGGACGCACTTGCGATGGACTGCGTCGCGATCTGCATGTTCTATTTCGTCGTCACCAGAAGAGGAGGAGGGGATGTCATCCATCGCCACCGTCGCCACGCAATTCTTCGACGCCTGTGAAAAGGGCAAGGGTTGGGAGGCGTGCAAGACCTACTGCAAGCCCGACGCCACGTTTTCCGCCCAAGCCGAGCCGCTGGCTGAGGTCCGCACCCTCCAGCAGTACGCCGACTGGATGCAGGGACTGATGAAAATGATGCCCGACGGCCGCTACGACCTCAGGTCGTTCGCCACCGATGCCGAAAGAAACAACGTGACGGCCTATGCGGTGTTCTCCGGCACGCATACCGGAGAGGGCGGCCCGCCGCCGACCGGCAAGAGCACGCGATCGGACTACGTCTATTCGATGGAGTTCGACGGCGACAAGATCCGGCACATGACCAAGATCTGGAATGCCGGCTGGGCGCTGAAGGAACTGGGTTGGTAGTGGAGACTGATCTTCAGGAAGCGCGCCTGAGTTGCGTCGCGGCGAACAGCACGGCCAGCACCGCGGCCCCGGCGAGATTCACGACAGTAGAGCCGACGTAGAGCCACAGCGCGAGATAGGCCGACGACATCACCAGCGTCAGTCCCGCGACCCGCGAGCCGAAGGCGGTGAATTCGTTGAACGAGATGCGCTTGCCGTCTTTCTCCGCAAGGCCGGTGACCGTGACGTTGGCCGAGGCGCCGATTAGGGTGCCGTTGCCACCCAGGCAGGCACCGAGCGCCAGGGCCCACCACAGGACCTGGCCGTCGGTGCCGGCCTCGAGATGGCCGAGCAGACTCGCCACCAGCGGGATGGTGACGGCGGTGTAGGGGATGTTGTCGATCACCGCCGAGAGAAAGCCGGAAACCCACAGGATGATCAGCGCCGCAACGAGAAGCGTCTCCCGGGGCGAGAGATCCAGGCCGCCGGAGACCCCGTCGATGATCCAGCCCAGGCCGTGCGCCAGGCTCTCGATCAGGCCAGTCGCCACCGCGGCGCCCACCAGCACGAACAGGAAGAGAAAGAAGGCCAGGGTCGGCCACTCGATGTCTTTCTCCAGGATGGCCAGCACGCCGTGCTGGCGTTCCTCCGCCGTCGGTCTGTGTTCCTTGAGGTAATAATAGTCCTGCGCCAGCAGGATGGCGGCGATGCCGATCACCGCCGGCACCGCCACAGGCATGTGGGTCAGCGTATGGGTCATGAAGCCCGCAAAGATCAGCGCCGTGATCCAGCAGGTTGCCCGCAGCAGCGGCACGTTCTGCAGCACCGCGCCGACCGGCCGGGCGGCGCCGGCGTGGTCGGCATCGGCGGAACGGCCGATATCGGCGGGATAGAAGCGCCGGCTGTACCACACCAGCACGAACATCATGAACGTGCAGGGCACCGTGAGATTGTAGATGAACGCCATGAAGGAGAGGCCGGTGCGCGGGTCGGCGCCGATCAGCACGTTGGGCGGATCGCCGATCAGGGTGGCGGTGCCGCCGATATTGGCCGCCATCACCATCGGCAGGAAAAAGGCCGAGCCATTGATCTTGAGGCGCCGGGCCATCTCCGACGCCATCGGGTAGGTGAAGATGACGGTCGTGACGTTGTCCAGGATGGCCGACAGGATGCCGGTGAACCAGATGATCAGCCGCGCTGCGCGGCTCGGATTGCCGCGCGATCGCTCGAGCAGCCGGTCGACCGCCCACGGGAAGACGTTGGTGGTCTTGAGCACGCCGACCAGCGCCATCATGGCGAACAGCAGCAGGATGACGTTGAGGTCGATCGCCTGCTGGGCGGCCTCGAACGAGATCAGCCTGAACGGCGAGAAATACGAGATCAGCCAGACCAGCGCCACGGCGCCGATCGGGATCAGCACGCGGTGCACGCGGTCGGCGGCCAGCAGGGCGAACACGCCGACCAGGATCGCCGCGACGATGACCTGGCTGAATGCGTCGCGTGTCGAGTCAAAGCCGGTCATGAGCCTCTGTCATTCCGAACGTCGGAGGCCCTCTCCCCCGCTGCACGGCGGAGAGGGATTCTGAGCGTGACAGCGGCAGCGGCTAGACATCGATTTCATGCGAGATACGTCGCCGACACACCGCCATCGACCGTGAGCGTGTGGCCGTTGACGTAGGAGGCGGCGGGCGAGGCGAGGAAGAGCGCGGCGCCGGCGATTTCCCATGGCTCGGCCCAGCGCTTGGCCGGGCAGCGGTCGCGCTGGCGTTCGCCCATCGGCGAGGCGGCCAGTTGGGCGTTGGTCTCGGTGGCGAAGAAGCCGGGCGACAGCGCGTTGGAGGTGATGCCCGTGGGCCCGAGTTCGGCCGCGAGGGCGCGCGCCAGCGCCGACAGGCCGCCCTTGGCCGCGATATAGGACGATGCCCCCGGCACGGCGAGGTCGCCCGCGATCGAGGTCACCAGGATCAGGCGTCCCCAGCCCCGCTCGATCATGCCGGGCACCACCAGCCGGACCAGGGCGTGGGCGGCCGTGAGGTCGACGTCGATCAGGCGGGCGAAGGCGTCGGGCTCGATCTCGGCAAAGGGCCTGCGGTCGCGCTCGCCGACATTGTGCACCAGGATGTCGATCGGCCCGGCGCGGGTCACTTCGACCTGCATCGCGGCCCGGTCGGCCATGTCGAAGCAGAGCGTGTCGGCGGCATGGCCGGCGGCGGCGAGCTCGCCGAGACGGGGTGCCAGCCGTTCGTGCGAACGGCCGTGCAGCAACACCTTGGCGCCGGCCTCGGCCAGCCCCTTGGCCATCTCCCAGCCCAAGCCTCGGCCGGAGCCCGTGATCAGGGCGGTGCGGCCATCGAGCCTGAATCGGTCGGGAAAAGTCGACATGGGATGGGTCATTCGTCTATTGCGGCAGCCCGAGTTAGCTTTGTAATGGCAAATGCTGCAACTGCCGAAAGTCATTGGTCATCGCGGGGCGGCCGCATATGCCCCGGAAAACACGCTGGCCTCCTTCCGCGAGGCCCGCCGGCGCGGCGCCACCTGGGTCGAGGCCGACATCGTGCTGACCGCAGACGACGTGCCCATCGTGATGCACGACGATTCGTTGAAGCGCACCACGGGCATCGACCGGCTGGTGGCCGAGACGCGCCGCGCCGATCTGCCAACCGACGTGCCGACCTTCGAGGAAGCGATCGCCTGCTGGGGCGAATTGGGGCTGGGCTGCAACGTCGAGATCAAGCCCACCAAGGGCCGCGAGGCCGAAACCGCGCGCGCGGTGGTCGAGACCCTGCGGCGCTGCTGGCCGAGTCATCTGCCACAGCCCTTGCTCTCGAGCTTCCAGGACGCCTCGCTCGCCGCCGCCCGCGCCGCCGCGCCGGAGTTTGCCCGCGCCCTGCTGATCGGGGAGCTGGCCGATGACTGGCGCCCGCGCGCCGAGGCGGTGGCGGCGGCAGGGATCAATACCGACGGCAAGCGTCTGACCGCCGTCCGCGCCGTCGAAATCCGCAAGGCAGGCTACGCGCTCGGCGTCTACACCATCAACGATGGCGACGTGGCGAAAGCCCTGGTCGGCATGGGCGTGGATTGCATCATCACCGACGCGCCCGACGTGATCCTGGCGGCGCTCGGCTGATTTGCCGCCAAATTGAGGGGTTGCGTTCTCTACACAGGCTTGGTGGACTGTCATCAGACCGCAACAAAATAGACACATCGCAGTCTTGCGGCC
>Ga0193726_1001313_pt1 | contig 20037 bp, 16 predicted proteins | sample H2c1metaG_FD_144928 | JGI IMG/M metagenome (GOLD analysis project Ga0193726, IMG submission 144928) | Soil microbial communities from a riparian zone of the East river system, Colorado, United States - H2c1 | ecosystem: Environmental > Terrestrial > Soil > Riparian zone | place: USA: East River... | reverse complement strand
AGCGGGTTCCATGGCAACCACAATTGACTCCTCGCCGCGCTCGATCCAGCGCCGGAACGTGTCCACGCGCTCGCGGACGATAACGGCAGGAGCCCATTCATCGATGATGGCCGGACTGTAGGCGGAGGCAGCAGTTTGCCTGATCGCCGAGCGTTGCGCTTCAAGGATCGCCAACGCGTCATCCGGGCGTCCCGGTCGGAGTTGAAAAGGCAGCGCCGCTATCGTCATCCCGTTAGGATAGCGCTCCATGCAGCTCACTTTCCAAGAGTTGGTCGATGTCGCCAAGCGACCCCGATCCGGACCTTCGTGACCGGCAGCTTCCGCGCAACGAAATCGCGGAACCTTCCCATTACCCTTTCCCATTTAGTTAATAAATCGCCCAGGTTTAGTTAATGTTTCAGCGTCTAAACTGGGCTGTGGTGGATCGATCCTGTAGGTTTTAGCAGGGTCTGGCCGACTCGCAAAACTAGCTGGTTCTGGGGCACAGACCATACCATGCGGCAATTAATCTCGTGGCAACTCTCAATTTTGCTCCTGGTCGCAATGGCAGCGGGAGCTCACGCAGACAATCCAAACCAGAGCAGTCAGTCACAAGACAGTCCGCCAGACAGCACATCTCCGCCCGGCGACGGTGCGACAGCGACGACACCAGCAACGAGCACACCGTCAGTTACAGTCACCGGTAAAGTGCCGCGCAAGGAGCCAACGCTGCCAAGACTTCCAGCGGATCAATTCACCAACTGCTATGCGAGATATACAAGTCCAGAAGCAATGAGCTTGTGGGCAATAATTAGCTGCCAGGGTGAGCTCGCGAGGGACGAGCGTATCGTGATTGACAAGTGCATCAATCGCGACGGGAAGAGCGCGCCGCCCGTGGCCATTCAGGCATGCACCGAGTTGCTGGACCGCAATGTACTTCAGGGCCACGAGCGCTTCTATTTGTTTGTGAATCGTGCCTTGGCTTATGTTGCCCGGGGCGATAGGCAGCATGCGCTCGATGATTACAATACAGCCGTCAAAGTGGCTCCCAAAAAAGCGCAGCCTTACTACTACCGCGGGGTTTTCTATACAGCACAAAATGATGGCGCAGCGGCCTTGCGGGACTTCGACACCGCTTTGAGCATCGATCCCAAACTAGTCGCAGCGCTGCGCCAGCGCGCGATAACCTACCTTCTGCAAAAGAATTTCAGCGGCGCACTCGCGGATTTTTCCGAGGCGCTCCGCTTGCAGCCGAAAGCAGCGGCGTTGTGGAGCGAACGAGGGCATGTGTGCTTGCTACAACGGGACTACGAAAGTGCTGTAAAGGACGAGGCCGAAGCGATCCGTCTTGATCCGAAGCTGGCTCGGGCTTATTTTCTCCGTGGGGCAGCCTTCGGAGATCTTGGCAACTCGCCCAGTGCAATCAGCGATATTGTGACCGCGGTAGACCTCGATCCCTCGCTGGATCATTACGTTTCGACCAAGGATAAGACCGCGTCGATTGCGCTGCCGCCTTTTTGAATGTCCTATCTATTCCGCGCGGTGGACCGCTGTCCGATTACTCTGTGGCTCGTCGCTGTGAACTGCGATTGACTGCTTTGTGTCCGGCAATTTAATGCATGGCGTGACCGGATTTGGCCGGATGGCGACCGTGGTCAACGAACCAGCGCTTTCTACCCGGTCACTGTCGAGCGTCCCTTACCAGGTAGAAGGCGCGTTGACCAAGTCGCGCAATAATCTGACACGCGGCGCCGCTGATAAAGCATGGGATCGCCACAGCGTGACGGCAGTCGGCGATTAAAGTGCGAAGGGATTGGCGGGGAGCCCTTTGTTCACGAGCACGCGCCGGGGCACGCCCGTTTTTCAGTACCGAACGCAACGGATAGAGATATCCGCATCAGGCCACTATTTCTCGCAGCACCGCGCCGATTTCAGCGTGGATGACGACGTCCGCCCTGCCGTCCATGTCGGTCGGCTCGCGGTTGATAATGGCGAGCGCGGCGCCGTTCGACTTTGCGACCATCGGTAGTGCCGCAGCGGGATAGACCACCAGCGACGAGCCGAGCACGATGAACAGGTCGCAGTCACGCGAAGCGGCTTCGGCACGGCGCATCGCTTCGACGGGCATCGGCTGACCAAACGAGATTGTCGCCGACTTGACGATGCCGCCGCACGCTCGGCAGGCTGGCAGCGTGCCTTGCTCTAAAAACGAGTCGCGCAATTCCGCCAGTTGGTGTCGCAGCCCGCAAACAAGGCACGTGGCATAGCCGGCATTGCCATGAAGCTCGATCACCTGATGCGCGGGCACGCCCGCATCCTGGTGCAGATTGTCCACATTCTGCGTGATCACATGGCCGACCTTGCCGGTGTCGACCAGGCGCGCAATGGCAAAATGACCTTCATTCGGTTTGGCGCCAACCCAGCCGGCCGTCCCGGAAAAGGTCCGCTGCCAGGCCTCGCGCCGCGCGTCTTCGTTGTGCATGAATGTGTCGAAGTCGATCGGTTTCATCCGGCTCCAAATTCCGCCCGGACTACGGAAATCTGGAATGCCGGATTCAGTCGAGATGCCGGCGCCGGTGAAGACGACGGTTCGCGCCGAACCGGCAAGAAGGGCCGCGAGGCGGGAGATCGCTGACATGGCGGCGTTATGCGGCGTGCCAAGAACGCGGGGCAAGCATATTCCGTTTAATAACTCTAAATTAGCCGACAGCCGGCATGGAGGCATTCTCGCACATCACTCGTGACGATCAGGTCTTTTGCACACGTTCACGACCCCGTGAAGCGAGCTTTGGGGCCGAGCTGCCAGGATTGAAGGTCGTCGACCGGCTACTTTGAGTCATTCGACCGTCAGAAATACCGCGTATAGGCTGTCATTCTCGGCGGGAGGTACACTGATCGGAGTCGTGGTTAAGAGACGCCGAAACTTTCCCATTTCAGTCCCGGGAACCACTCATGCGCATTAGAGAGTATCGACCAAGCGACGCGGCGGACCTAGCGACGATTTTCTATCGCTCCGTGCGTGAGGTTGCTTGTCGCTTCTACAACAAAGCGCAGGTAGAGGCATGGGCGCCGGAAATTGGCGACCCTAGCGGCTGGAACAGCCGCGCGACAGACGGTCGTGTAACGATTGTCGCTGTAAACGATGCGGACAAGCCGATTGCCTTTGGAGATATGGAGAGTAACGGTCACGTCGACCTTCTTTACTCCAGCCCTGAGGCATTGGGAACGGGAGCTGCATCAGCGATTTACAACAAACTCGAGTTGGAGGCTATACATCTAGGGCTCACTCGACTGTATGTCGAGGCTAGCGAATGTGCTTTTCCCTTCTTCGAGCGTAAGAGATTCATCAAGGTTCGGAGAAATGATTTCGAGATACGTGGAGTACCGATCCACAACTACACAATGGAAAAGTTTGTTCAGGGCTGACATTCCCATTTTGAGCGTAAATGAGCGAGTTAGGGGAACCCCATCATTGTGTCGCAAGGAGTTGATTCTAATGCGCCGCACCGGCGCCAATACTCGTTTTAGGGAGAGTTAGCGATTTAAATGCTCGGAAAGGAACTCGCCGCCTCGCTTTTCGGCAGAGTCGTCCTGACGATCTAACAGGCTCTCCCGCGCAGTCAATGAGTTGCGGTGACGTTTGCCGTATTGCCGCGGTGAAACCGCTAGTTTTGATAATTACGCGATCCTCTGTTGGGCAGCACCGTCATCGGTGAAGCCGGCGTCGATCGCATCCTCCTTTAGTTTGCGCGGCTTCTTCGTCGGCGCACTGCTTGGAGGGCTATCGATGAGTTGTTGAATTATCGTCATGAGATGACAGGAAAGTCTCGCGCGGCTTGCGTGGACCAACGCCTTGCTGCCAATGACTTTGCGAAAGAGCTGGAAGCCCACGACCAGGGCGAGGATCATTGCGGCTCGCTCACCTGCGTGGGGACCCGGCAGTGAAGCTTTCAACGGCCGCTCGAAATGCCGAGCAATGTTCTCCCGCAAAATCTCCGCCGCTCGAGGATTCGGCGCCGAGCGCAGGATCAGAAGCAATGCATCGATGGGTTCGGTTTTAGACATGACCTTGGCGGCCAGCCGCCTTGCCAGCGTCGTCGAGTCATTTTCAAAGATCTTATTATCGGCACATATTATCGCGACGGTGGCGGTAAACAGTTCCTCTTTCGAGCCGAAATAGCGATTCACGAGAACGCCGGTCACGCCGGCCATCTGCGCGATCTCCCGAACGCCAATCCCGTCGTAGCCATAGTGCGAGAACGCGGCTAAGGCCGCATGCAGAATCGCCTCGCGGGTAGCGGCCGCGTTTCGCGGCCGCTTGGGTCGATCGACCCGCAGATGCTTCTTCTCAGTCACGTATACGCCTGCGGACACATTTATCCGCGGGAAGTATACACGCGTTTACATCAATAAACCAATTCCTTTCGAACGGCGTCAATATTTGCGCTTCTTCGTATGTATACGTCTGTTGACTTAAATCTCCTTCATGTCTACGATCGTTTACATGAGCAAATCCACGCGTTTCGGTTCCCAGGCGACGGCGCATGCTTTGGCGTGCAAGCGATTGAGCCTGAACGTGGTGCAGAACTTCATCTCGCAAAATCGAGAGGCGTCCATGCAAGCATCGCATCTAGATCTGCGAGTTCAATTTCGCTGTCCGGTCATGTTGCCGGCCACGAACGCATGCCTGTTGTCGAGGTGACTCTATGCTGGATGGAGTTTCACTGGATCAACTCCGCACTTTCATCGCGGCGGCGGACGAAGGCAGCTTCTCGGCGGCTGGCCGCCGCCTGAGACGTGCCCAGTCTGTGGTGAGTCAGACCCTCGCGAATCTCGAAGGACAGCTCGGTGTGAAGCTCTTCGATCGGACGGCTCGTCTTCCGGCGCTGACCGATAAGGGAAGTGCGCTGCTCGCCGACGCACGCGCGGTGGCGAGCAGCATGGACCTTTTCAAAGCCCGGGCGAAGAGTTTGAACGGTGGGCTTGAGCCGGAACTGCGTGTAGCCGTCGACGTCACGTTTCCGCTTGCGCCGTTCACGGCCGCCGTCGCCGGCTTTCAGAAGGAATTCCCCGCAACCCTACTGAGGTTCGACGTCGAATCAAGCGCCGTGATCGAGCCCGTGCTCGACGGTCGCTGCGCCGTCGGCATTTGCGGAATTGGGCCCTGGTCGCTCGCGCAGCCTCACCTCACCCACCAGCGCCTGCTGACGGTTAGGATGCCCCTGGTCGTTTCGCCACAGCACCCGCTGGCGTCCCACCGTGTGCCGATTCCGACGGGCGTCCTCGCCGCGCAAATCCAGCTCGTTCACATTGATCCTTCAGATTTATCGCGAGCCGGCAGATTAGCGTTGCTATCGCCGCGAGTGTGGCACCTTTCCCACCTCGGAACCAAACTTGCCTTTCTGCGGGCAGGACTTGGATTTGGCCGCTTGCCGATGCACGTGATCGAGGCGGACTTGGCAAGCGGCGCGCTCGTTGAGATTGCGGCCGAGTCCTCGCCCCCCGAGGGTTACGTCATAGCAATGTCGGCCGTCTATCGAACCGACAGCCCACCGGGGCCGGCGGGACGTTGGTTCATCGATCGCCTTAAACAGCGAAACGCGCGGTGGCTACAAGAGGAAGCGCGCCTGTCCCTGGCCGCGGCCGCCAAGCGCCAGCGATCGCACAGTGGTTCGCCCGCATTGATCCGTTCAATGCCCGGTAACAGTTCGACCGCAGTCAATCGCTAAAGGATCCACTTATGCGCAAGCGCAGTTTTTTGCCTCTCTACAGAGCAACCAGCCTCTGTCTCCTCTGCAGCGCAGGGTTGGCCGCGTGTTCGTCCGGGAGGACCGCACCGCTGCCCAACCCGCCGCCGGAAGTCGGTGTGGTGACGCTCCATCCCCAGCCAGTGACCATCACCACCGTCCTGCCCGGCCGCATGGTGGCCTACCGTATCGCCGAAGTGCGCCCGCAGGTGAGCGGCGTGATCTTGAAGCGTCTGTTCACCGAGGGCAGCGAAGTAAAGGCGGGACAGCAGCTGTATCAAATCGATCCGGCACCGTTTCAGGCCAATGTGGAAAGCGCGCAGGCGTCGCTGGCACGCGCTCGGGCGACATTGAAATCGGCCACGCTGCTCACGCAACGTTATCAGCCGCTGGCGGAGGCGCACGCCGTCAGTCAGCAGGACTACGACAACGCCATCGCCGCGGAAAGTCAGGCGGAGGCGGATATCGCCTTGGCCAAGGCAGCGGTCGATACGGCACACATCAACCTGGCGTACACCCGGATGTTCTCGCCGATCTCCGGACGCACCGGCCGTTCTTCGGTAACCGAAGGCGCGCTGGTGGCTGCCAACCAAAGTACCGCACTGGTGGTCGTTCAGCAGCTCGACCCGATCTATGTCGACGTGACACAACCGAGCGCAACGCTGCTGCGCTTACAGCGTGAGTTTGTTAGTGGGCAGCTGAGGAAGGTCGGCGACGCCCAAGCACAGGCCAAGTTGATACTGGAGGACGACATCCTCTACGAGCAGACCGGAAAGTTACAGTTCGCCGAAGTCGCGGTCGATTCCGGCACCGCCTCGGTGACCCTGCGTGCCGTATTTCCGAATCCGCAGCACATTCTGTTACCGGGCATGTTCGTGCACGAGCAACTCGAGGAAGGCGTCAACGAACGGGGGTTGCTGGTTCCGCAGCGCGCAGTCACGCACAACTTGCGTGGCGACGCGACCACGATGGTCGTAGGCGCCGATGACACAGTCGGCACGCGAGTTATCAAGACCGAGCGGGCCATTGGCGACCAATGGCTGGTAAGCGACGGCGTCGCTGCCGGCGACCGGGTGATCGTCGTCGGACTGCAGCGGCTCGGGTCCGGTGTTGTCAAGGTGAAGCCCATGGAAGTCTCGCCCGACCAGCCCAACATCGGCCAGGTTGCCTCCGCGAATCCGGCCGGCATTGAGGGATCCTCCAAGTCCCGGTCACGGCTGAAGCAATAGCCCAGGAGCCCTCGTGTCCAAGTTCTTCATCGAACGGCCGATCTTCGCCTGGGTGATCGCCATCGTCCTGATGATGGTGGGCGCCATCGCGGTCGTTACCTTGCCGGTCGCGCAGTACCCAAGCATTGCGCCGCCTGCCGTCCAGATCACCGTCACCTATCCGGGGGCCTCGGCCGACACCGTGCAAAGTACCGTAGTGCAAGTGATCGAACAGCAGCTGTCCGGCATTGATCATCTGCTGTATTTCTCGTCCGAAAGCGACAAGGACGGGAGCATGACCATCACGCTCAACTTCGAGCAAGGCACCAATCCCGACATTGCCCAGGTGCAGGTACAGAACAAGCTGCAGCTGGCGACACCTCTATTGCCGCCGGAAGTGCAGCAACAAGGGATTCGTGTCGCCAAGGGGTTCAAGACCTTCTTGGTGGTCATCGGCTTCGTCTCCGACGACGACAGTATGAGCTTCGCTGATATCGCCGACTTTCTTGCGAGTAACGTGCAGGATCCTGTGAGCCGCACGCCGGGCGTCGGCAACTATCTATTGTTCGGCGCGCAATATGCGATGCGCATCTGGCTCGACCCGGCCAAGCTGAATAACTACGGATTGACGCCGGTCGACGTCAGCAATGCGATCCAGGCGCAGAACGTACAGGTCGCCTCTGGCGAACTCGGCGGTCGGCCGTCGGTGAAGGGCCAGCAGTTGAATGCCACCATTATCGGCCCAACCCGCCTGCACACCCCCGCGCAGTTCGGCGCCATCCTGCTGAAGGTGAATGCCGACGGTTCGCAGGTGCGCCTGAGCGATGTGGCCCGGATCGACCTCGGCAGCGAGACCTACGCCTTCGACGTGCACTACAACGGCAAGCCCGCCGGCGGCATTGCCGTGCAACTCGCGAACGGCGCCAATGCGCTACAAACCGCGAAAGCGGTACAGGCCACCATCGACAAACTGAAGCCGGGGTTCCCTCACGGCCTGAGGGCGGTCTACCCTTTCGACACCACGCCGTTCGTACGCGCCTCGATCGAAGAGGTCGTGAAGACATTGCTCGAAGCCATCGGCCTGGTGTTCCTGGTGATGCTGCTGTTCCTGCAGAGCATCCGCGCCACCTTGATTCCGACTATCGCAGTGCCCGTGGTGCTGCTTGGTACGTTTGGGATTCTGCAGGCCTTCGGCTATTCCATCAATACGCTGACCATGTTCGGCATGGTGCTGGCGATCGGTTTGCTGGTCGATGATGCCATCGTGGTGGTCGAGAATGTCGAACGGCTCATGCAGGAGGAAGGTCTGTCGCCGCGCGATGCGACGCGCAAGTCGATGGAACAGATCAGCGGTGCCTTGGTGGGTATTGGCTTGGTGTTGTCGGCCGTGTTTGTGCCGATGGCGTTCTTCGGCGGATCCACCGGTGTTATCTATCGACAGTTCTCCATCACCATGGTGGCGGCCATGACGCTGTCGGTGCTGGTCGCGTTGATCTTCACGCCGGCGCTGTGCGCTACCCTTCTCAAGCCGCCCGAGAAGGAACACCACGAGAAACGCGGCTTTTTCGGCTGGTTTAACCGCCACTTCGAGCGCGGCAATCGCAAGTACGAACGCGGCGTGGTGCGAGTGGTCAACCGCACCGGCCGCTACCTGATCGTGTTCGTCATCATCCTCGGCTTGATGGCCCTGTTGTTCACGCGCATTCCGAAGTCGTTCCTGCCTGATGAGGATCAGGGCATCCTCTTTGCGCAGGTCACTACGCCACCGGGCGCAACCACGGAGCGCGCTGAGAAAGTGTTGGCCGAGGTGACCGACTATTTTCTCAACGACGAGAAGCAGGCGGTCGACGGCGCATTCACCGTCTCAGGCTTCAGCTTCTCCGGTCGCGGCCAAACGTCCGGCGTGCTGTTTGTGCGGCTGAAGCCCTGGGCTGACCGGCCCGGCGCGCGCAATCGCGTGCAGGCAATCGCCGCGCGCGCGAACCAGCGCTTCCAGAAAATCGCCGATGCTCAGGCGATTGCGTTCGCCCCACCGCCGGTACTGGAACTCGGTAACGCCAGCGGCTTCGACCTTGAACTGCTCGACCGCGCCAACCAGGGTCACGACAAGCTGATGCAAGCACGTGACCAGTTGCTCGATCTGGTGCACAAGGATGCGCGCCTCGAGCAGGTCCGCGCCAACGGGCTAGATGACGAGCCGCAATACCAGTTCAACGTCAACTGGGAAAAGGCCAGAGTCTTGGGACTGACCATCACCGACATCAATAACACGCTGTCGGCGGCTTGGGGCTCGCAATTCGTCGACGACTTCATCGACCGGGGTCGCGTCAAGCGCGTGTTCATCCAGGGCGATGCGCCATCGCGCATGTTGCCGCAGGATCTGACCGATTGGTACGTGCGTAACTCTGCCGGGCAGATGGTGCCGTTCTCGGCGTTTGCCGATGCGAAGTGGGACCATGGTTCGCCCAAGCTGGAGCGTTATAACGGCGTGCCCTCGGTCGAAATCCTGGGTGCGCCGGTCGCCGGCGTCACCACCGGCGCTGCGCTCGATGCCATGGAGGGCTATGTGAAACAGCTGCCGCCGGGCTTCGATCTCGAATGGACCGGTTTGTCGTATGAAGAACGTCTATCGGGTTCACAGGCGCCGGCGCTGTATGCCTTTTCGCTGACCGTAGTGTTCCTGTGTTTGGCAGCACTCTACGAAAGCTGGTCGATCCCGGTGGCGGTGATGTTGGTGGTGCCACTCGGCGTGATTGGCGCCATCCTCGCGACTTTGCTACGGGGTCTGGCCAACGACGTGTTTTTCCAGGTGGGCCTGCTGACCACGGTAGGCCTGTCGGCAAAGAACGCGATTCTGATCGTCGAGTTCGCCAAAGAAAATCACGATAAAGGCATGGAGCTGATCGAAGCGACCGTGCACGCGGCTCGTCAGCGTCTGCGGCCCATTCTGATGACCTCGCTGGCCTTCATGCTCGGTGTGCTGCCGCTTGCGATTTCAAACGGTGTCGGCTCCGGCGGCCAGAACGCGATCGGCACGGGCGTCATGGGCGGCATGCTTTCGGCGACGGTGTTGGCCATCTTCTTCGTGCCGGCGTTCTTCGTCGCGACGGTCAAGCTGTTCGGCGGCAAAACAACTGCGCAGCACGATTCGCCGTCGCGACAGCACAGCGGCGGAGAAGCGGAGGACCCCATATGAAAATGAGTCACGCCACGTTCCCCGTCGGCAAGCTGCGCACCCTGGCGGCGGCGGTGATCGGCGCCACAATCGCCCTGCTGATCGGCATCGGCGGTTGCACGATGGAACCGAGTTACCGGCGTCCGGATGCGCCGGTGACCGAAGCATGGCCAGACAGCACGTCCGTGGGGGGCCTGGGCGTAATTGCCGGTAATGGCACGGCACCTGCGGCAGCTGACATCGGTTGGCGCGATTTCTTCATCGACGCGCGTCTACGGACATTGATCGAAGTGGCCCTGCAACACAACCCGGATGCGCGGATCGCTTCGCTCAACATCGCCGCGGCGCGCGCTCAGTATCGAGGATAGCTCTCCGATTTGTTTCCGTCGATCGCGGCAACCGCGCTGGAGCAAGTGGAGAGCTATCCGCCCGGCGTGTTGGGCATCGCGGCCGCCTCCAGCGGCAGCATCGCGGGCAGCAGCAGTAGTTACAGCACGTTTCGCTACTTCGACACCGGCATAGGTTTCACCTCCTATGAGATCGACCTGTTCGGTCGCCTCCGTAGTCTCAATCACCAGCGCCTGCAGCAGTATTTCGGCTTTGTCGAAACCCGCCGCAGCACGCAGATTACCTTGGTTGCGGAAGTGGCGAACACCTATCTTACTCTGCTCGCGGATCAGGAACTGCTGCGCATCACGGCCGACACGCTCGGCAGCCAGCAAGACTCGTACCGTCTCACCCAGCGCAGCTACGAGGGGGGCATCGCCACGGCACTCGACCTGCGCCAAGCGGAAATCTCGGTCGATACCGCGCGCGCCAATCTCGCCCAGTACACACGCCAGGTCGCGCAGGATAAAAACGCACTGGTGGTACTGCTCGGCACGCCGCTGCCGGCTTATTTGCCGCCGGGCGCCGGACTCGACCAGCAGCAGCTACTGGCCGATCTGCCTGCCGGAATGCCCTCGGATTTGTTGGTGCGGCGTCCCGATATACTCGCTGCCGAGCATAACCTCGTGGCGGCGAACGCCAGCATCGGTGCCGCGCGGGCTGCATTCTTCCCGAGCATCACACTGACCGGCAACTACGGCACCGCCAGCACGCAGCTATCGGGACTCTTTGACCACGGCTCGACGGCCTGGACATTCTCGCCCCAGATCAGCCTGCCGATCTTCGCCGCCGGAGCGCATGTCGCTGCGCTCGATCTGGCAAAAGTGCAGAAGAACATCAATATCGTGCAGTATGAGCAAGCTATCCAGACAGCATTTCGCGAGGTCGCCGATGCCCTCGCCGGCCGCAGCACGCTCGACAGCCAAATAGCGGCCGATCAAGCACTCCTCGATGCGACCAGTGAAACCTACCGGTTGTCCGATATGCGCTTCCGCAGGGGTGTCGACAGCTATCTCGGCGTGCTCGATTCGCAACGCTCGTTGTATACGGCGCAACAGACCCTGGTGGGCGTGAAGCTATCGCGACTGCAGAATCTCGTGACGCTATATAAGGCGCTGGGCGGTGGTTGGAGTGAGCACAGTCCGCAGAATGGCGGCGCGGCGGCCAGCACCGAACCCCGGCCCGCTCCTTCCTGGCCCGCGCGTACTAGTGGACTGTAACAGCTGATGTGGAAGTAATTCGTTTGGTCGGATCGAAGTATTTCCACTTCACGGTTTTTGGATCCTTGTTGTAATGGCGAATGTAGCGCATGAGTTTTCTCTTAAGGTCGGGTACCGAGGTGCCGGATGACGCTGTGACTGCGACAGGTTTCGCTTCAGCGGCAACGACCGTCTGTGGATGAGCATTTGCCGCACCGATTGGCAACACGATGCTCGCCCTCAATGCATCGAAGTGCGACAAGGCGCTAGGCGTCCTCAAGCATCACGCGAAAGCCGCTAGTTACCGTGACAAGCCTTGCGTTCGCGGCCTCGAGTGGTGGGGGAGCTGTGCCTCCCTGCCAAATAATCACAGGATCTGATTCATCCGGCCCATAGCCAAGCTCCTCTTCGGCGCAAGGAATCTGGCGCGCGAAGCATCTGGTTAAAAGGGACGAGGCGTCGAAACAATGCGCGGCAGTGGGATTGTAGTAAACAATGTAGATGCTGCGGGGCTCGGTTCTGAGAGCAGCTTCAATCGTCCGCACTACTTTGGCAACGAGTTCGGCGCCAAATGGATTGTACAAAAATAGCACTACGTCGCCGGACGGTATCGGGAAATTGCTGGCATCTCCAACCGCAACGCGAATTCGCGTCCGATCCGGGAAACGCTCAGCAATGATGGCGGCGTTGCGTTCGGCGACCTCGGCAAGATCTGGCGACAACTCGACACCTAGAATATCCCAGAAAGGAAACTCGGACGCCACCAGAAGCGGGCGGCCTTTCCCGCAGCCTAAATCGACAAAGGTACACGTCTGAATGGACGGCAACGCTCTCAATCCTTCGCGCAACACACTCGGTTGCGATCCTGCATAAAAAACCGCGTGGGCACGAGCGGCTTCCTGGGCAGGTAATTGGTCCGCAGAAACGAAGCCACTCGTGTGTGTGCCATGAATTCGATCGAATGGATGTACCGCGTCCCACCCACTTCCATAGAGCAGTTTCGCCCCGGGTACATTCTTTAGCAGGCCCCGTGCTAACGGCTGACGAATGAGGGATGACACTACCGGCAATCGTCCGACGGCCGCTACGACGCGTTTGAGGTTCATCGTGCGGGCAAGTATGTGTCCGTAGATGGGGTGAAGCAATCTCCCACCCTGGCGGAGGTTCGAACCGCCCAGATCTTGGTTGTTGTTTCCGGGACTTTGTCGCTGCCGACATTCTTAGCGATTCGGCAATCGTGCAGGTTCCCGGTATCACCTCACTGCCGTATTTCATGGCGGCGAGACGCATTTCGCACCCGCAGGTATGCAGGACAATATGTCTAATCGCCCGCGGCTTACGGGCGAGATTGAACGCACAGTTTCACCAGTCATTTCATACCTTTCCCGAAACTATGTGCAAGATGTAGTGATTGCCCTTGTGTGCTGAATCACTATGCAAACAGACATTGGCGCACGGCTGCGGGGCCGCGTGCACCGCGCCGGCGCGTCGATTCGTCGAATATTTCCACTCGGAATAACGGCGCGGCTCGCCATTCCCTTTATCGCCATAGCCGTGCTTGCGGCCACCGCAAATTTGATAGCCCGGGAAAGCGTTTCCGTCATCCTCTGGGTCACACAACCCCCCGCCCCAGCCTCGCGCACCGTCGCTACGGTGCGCACGATCGACAAAATACCCGCCGAGGCGCTGGCATCCGTCGTCGATCGGTTTGAACTGGCAAGCCAACTACGGGCCGAGACGAATTCGGCCATGAGCGCCGCAGAATACGCCGCTGCGCTGGACGCGCTGCGCCGCAGGTCGTACGAGTATCTCGCTGCCGGACCTGACAAGACCGGGATAGGTCACGCCGCGACGGACTACATCGATCACGGTCGCGAGGTCGTGCGCGTGGCGGACCAGCGCCGTGTGGCGCGGGCCGAGCATTCCAAGCTGTTGGCGGCCATCAACGATCGGCTGCAAACCACGCTCGATGGCGCCTGGAAAATCTTCGGCCGGGTGATCGCACGTCAATCATTTATCCAGCTGCGCGTCGAACTTGACGCGGTCAGGCAGCATAGCGAGCCAATAGTTCTCGGCGAGGCCGTCGACGCCAACGAGGTTAAGGCACTGACGGCCAGTGAAAATGCCTTTATGTCGACATTCGCGAACAACGAAACCAGCTTTGCCGGTGCGGAGGGCGTGGATTGGGTAGAGCGCACCCTTGCGGAGTTCGATGAACTCATTGCGCTGCGGGTGAGCTTGGCGGCTCTCAATTCTCGCTACGATGATGCAATTCATCGCTTTTCTCAAAAGCACGTTTCTCTTTTGGCGGCCATAAGCGCGGCACCGCCGGCGGTACCCGCGCCGTCCGCACCACTGGAACATGAACCCTCATTGGCACCGCCGGCCGTATCGTCCCAGGTATCCGCTGTAAAGGCGCCCGACGTCTCCGAAACCGCGATAAGACACTTGGATCGCCATTCGCGGAATTTGATGGCCGCAGTGACAGCCATAGTCTTGCTTCTAGTAATTGCACTATCGATTCTGACAGTACGCAGCGTCGTCAAACCCGTGCGCAGAATTCTGAAGGGTGCAGGCGACCTCGCGGCCGGAAACGTGCAAGTCCAAGTCGAGGGCGGCGGCATACGGGAACTCGATACCTTGGCGCATGCCTTCAATGACATGGCCTCCAGAATTGCGGCGGCGCAGGCGGCGAGCCGCATTCACGAAGAAACCTTGGAGGAAACGGTTCTGGAGCGCACGCATAAATTGCAAACGCTCGCGCTTCAAGACCCCCTCACCTCGCTGCCAAATCGCCGCCATTTGTCGGCGTTGTTGAACGATGCGATTGAGCGCGCGACCCGGGAGAAGCGCCATATCGGCGTGTATTTCCTCGATATCGACAACTTCAAGAATATTAATGACAGCCTCGGGCATGTCTTCGGCGATCGCGTTCTCATGAGCGTGGCCAATCGCCTGGAGGAAATCGCCGACGGCCTGGGGTTTGTCGCGCGGTTGGGAGGTGACGAATTCACTTTCGTGTATGAGGATGTCGGCTCGGAGCAGGCAATTCATGAAACCGGCTTGCGCCTGGTCCAGGCGTTCCAGCAATTGCTTTCGGTGGACGATCGCGACCTCAGCGTCAGCGTCAGCGTGGGAGCAAGCATCTTTCCAGAGCACGGACGCGACGCCGCTGAATTGTTGCGCGGCGCCGATTCCGCGCTGTTTCGCGCGAAGGAATTGGGCCGCAGCCGGCTTGCTGTGTTCACGCCGGAACTGATCGAATCGGCAGCCACCCTCTTTGGAATCGAACAGGGCCTGCGCCGTGCGTTTGCGCATGGCGAATTCGAACTGGTTTACCAGCCGGAAATCGATCTTGCCACGATGAAGGTCATGCTGGTTGAGGCGCTCATCCGCTGGCGCATGCCTGATGGCCGGCTCGCCAAACCGGGAGAATTTCTCGCCGTTGCGGAACAGTCGGGGCTCATTGCGCAGATCAGCAAGTGGGTGCTGCGAACGGCTGTCCAAGCCGCCGCGCAATGGCACCACGGCGGATGGCCCGGGGCTCGAGTCGCCATCAACATCTCACCAAGACAACTTCTGGACCCGCGATTTTCCCAGTCTCTTGGTGAACTACTGCAAGAATTTGCGCTGCCGGCTCAAGCAATTGAGCTCGAATTGACGGAGACGGTCATTCAGACCGGCTCGACCACCATCGCAGCCCTTCGGCTGCTGCAATCGCAGGGATTTGGCATCGCACTCGACGATTTCGGCACGGGATACTCTTCGTTGACTTCACTGGAGCATCTGCCACTGTCACGGATCAAGCTGGACCGTAGCTTGATCGAGAGTATCGATTCGAGTCAGCGCTCTGCCGCAATCGCGCGTGCCATCATCGATCTGTGCGAAGGGTTAGGATTGGCGGTGACCGCCGAAGGCGTCGAACGACCGGCGCAACTCGCGTGGCTGCTGGCAAATAGATCCATATATGTACAGGGCTACCTGCTGTCGGACGCCGTGCCATTTGACGAAGTTTTGCAGCGCCGGTCGATGGTGATTCCCAAACTCCAGAGCATCCTGCGATCTCTGGAAGGTGATGCGTATCGGCGCCCGGCCGAGACGCGTACGAAAGCCTCCACGGGTGGTCGATCCTCCGTGACCCGTATCCCGCGCGCAACTAAATCGTGATTCTTTGCTTCACCGGCCAGCGCCCTCGCCGAGGTTTCCGCTCGTCGGCCGTACTGGTACAGTAGCGGCTCATCCAGCTTGGGGGAGCCTCTATGAGAACGGCGAGCGGCTGTCGAATTATTGCCGCAATTGCGGTGATGTTGGCCTTTTCCGGATGTGATATCCCGGTTGATGGCGATGGCTCCACCAAGGTCAACGGGTCCGTTCACATACCCGCCGGAAAGGCTGCGGATGATGCGCGGACGGTCAACGGCTCGATCCACATCGATGATAACGCCACGGTAACCTCGGCAAGCACCGTCAACGGCAGCATACGCCTGGGCGAGCACGCGACTGCGACGTCGGCGAAGACTGTTAACGGTGCCGTAACCCTGGGTGCGGGATCACACGTCTCAGAAAGCGCCGGATCGGTCAACGGTGATCTGACTCTGGCGAACGGCGCCGAAGTTGCCGGTCACTTGGCCAACGTCAACGGCAAGATCGGATTGAGCGCCGCGCATGTCGCAGGCGGCATCAAAACCGTCAATGGCAACATCAGTATCATGGGGGCCTCCCGTGTAGAAGGCGGGATCATGGTCGACAAACCATCTGGAATCATGTTTAACAGCGACGATCCGGTGATTGTCATCGGACCCGGTGCGGTCGTTCAGGGCGACCTACGGTTCGAGCGCAAAGTAAAGCTATACGTCAGCGACAAGGCGACCATCGGCACAGTCATCGGCGCGACGCCGGTATCGTTTAGCGGCGAAACTCCACCGAATTGAATCGAAAAGGACCAATCATGTTAATCACGTTCGTTCGATCGTTTTTCGCGGCGGCGCTGATCACCGCCATGAGTTCTGCCACCGCATCAGCCGCTGCGGCCGATCCCGCGTTGGCCGCCGCGGTCGCAAGCCCCGCGCGGCCTGCCGCCTCAGTGGCTCGTGACAAAGCACGCCACCCCGTCGAGGAGCTGACGTTCTTTGGAATCACTCCAAAAATGAACGTGGTGGAGCTGTGGCCGGGCGGCGGCTACTGGACGGACATTCTAGGCCCCTATCTTGCGCCAAGCGGTCACTACACCATTGCATTGCCGGCGCCCGGCGGCGAGGAGAATGCCGGAGTGGCGCGCTTCCGCACGCGCATCGCCGCAGAAAAGGACAGGCTCGGCACGATTCATGAGACTTATCTGGGCACGGGGCACTTCGAGATCGCTCCGCCCGGCTCGGCCGATCTCGTGGTCACCTTTCGGAACCTCCACAACTGGATGGGTGAAGGCTATGCCGAGCAAGCATTGGCGGCATGCTTCACAGCACTGAAACCCGGCGGCATCCTCGGCATAGAAGAACATCGCGGCCGCAACGACGTGGCGCAGGATCCGAAGGGTGAGAACGGCTACGTGCGCCAGGATTATGCGATCGCGCTGGCGAAGAAGGCCGGATTCGTGCTCGTGGGGTCCTCAGAAATCAACGCCAATCCCCGCGATACGAAGGATTGGCCAAAGGGGGTTTGGACGCTGCCTCCCAGCTTTGCGGAGGGTGATAAGGACCGCGCCAAGTATGCGGCCATCGGCGAGGCGGATAATTTCGTACTGAAGTTCCAAAAACCGCGCTGAGGCGCGGAGCTTTAGAACTATCAGGCGGTCTTTGCTTCCGATAGACCGAGTTCCTTGACCATGTGGTCGCGCATGGCGAACTTCTGCACCTTTCCGGTGATGGTCATCGGAAATTCGGAGACGAAGCGAATATATCGCGGGATTTTGTAATGGGCGATTTGGCCTTTGCAGTATTCGCGGAATTCTTCCTCGGTGCTGCTCGTTCCCGGCCTTAATTGAATCCACGCGCAGACTTCTTCGCCGAACTTGGTGTCCGGTACTCCGCACACCTGCACCGCCAGCACCTTGCTGTGCCGATACAAGAATTCCTCCACCTCGCGCGGGTACACGTTTTCGCCGCCTCTGATAACCATGTCTTTCAAGCGCCCGGTCACATTGCCGTAGCCTTGAGCATCGATGACGCCCAGGTCTCCGGTGTGCATCCAACCGGCGTCATCGAGAACTTCGCTAGTCTTCTCCGGATCGTCCCAGTAGCCCTTCATCACCGAGTAGCCTCGAGTATGGATCTCGCCTTGCACTCCGCGCGGTACGCACCGTCCTTGCGGATCGACCACCTTGACTTGGACATGCGGATGCACCCGCCCAACGCTCGATACCCGTCGCTCGAACGAATCGTCTCTGGCGGTTTGAAAGCTCACAGGGCTCGTTTCCGTCATGCCGTAGCAATTCGTGATTTCCGTAAGATTCATGCTGCCGATCACGCGCTTCATGACTTCGATCGGGCACGGCGAGCCCGCCATGATTCCAGTTCGCAGACTCGACAGGTCATAGCGCGCAAAATCGGGGGTTTCCAATTCAGCAATGAACATGGTGGGGACGCCATAGAGGGCAGTCGCCCGCTCCGCATCGACGATTTCCAATGTTTTCACCGGATCGAAACTCTCGGCCGGGTAAATCATCGCCGCCCCGTGCGTGATGGCGCTGAGATTCCCCATCACCATGCCGAAGCAATGATATAGCGGCACGGGAATGCAGATTCGATCACGCTCCGTCAGTCCAATCCCGCGACCCACAAAGTAACCATTATTCAAAATGTTGTAGTGACTTAAAGTCGCTCCCTTCGGCAGCCCCGTAGTACCGCTGGTGAACTGGATATTGATGGCCTCGTCCGGCTGCAAGTCCGAGCCAATCCGATCGAGACGTGCGCGATCCGACTGCGTTCCCAGCTGCAGTACTTCATCAAAATTGAGGCATCCGTCGGTATGCGCGTGCCCCAACCGGATGACCAGTTTAAGTTGCGGCAGCTTCGCGCTGATCAATCCATTGGGGGCGCAGCTATCGAGCTCCGGCGCCAAGACGCGAAGCATGGCGAGGTAGTCACTGCTCTTGAGCCGTTCCGCCGTGATGAGTGCCCGGCAGCCGACTTTCTTGAGGCAGAACTCCAATTCGGAAAGGCGATACGCGGGGTTGATATTCACCAGAATCAGACCCGCTTTGGCGCTGGCGAATTGGGTCAGGGTCCATTCGGCGCAGTTTGGCGCCCAAATTCCGATCCGATCGCCCGGATTCAATCCCAGCGAAATCAGGCCGGCGGCGAGCAAATCAACTCGACGTTTGAGTTCCGCGTAGCTCCACCGAACCTGCTGCGTGGGGACAATGAGCGCATCGCGCTGAGCGAATCGAAGCACGGTTTCGTCAAATGTCCTACCGATGGTTTCGTATTTCAGGGGCACGTCACCGGTACCTTCGACGAAACTTAGATTCACTCGATTCCCCCCCTGCTCTTGAACTTCCATTGTAGCGCCACCACTGTTCATTCGGATGAACTCTGTCCGGACCGTTCGCCGCGTCTTTTTGCATCCTCTCTGGCTGTTTCTCGCACTGCCGGGTTATGTGGGTTGGCGGCTACTATCGGCCATGTCGATCGGCCCGATTGGGACAACCGCAGGCATCGTACTGTTGATCGCGTCTTGCCTGTTTATTCCCTTCTCCATGCGGGCGCGCACCATGCTCGATCGGAAGCTGGCCGACCGCGTGTCCTGGGTGGGCTTAACGGCGATGGGGTTTTTCTCGTCTCTTTTTGTGCTCACGCTGCTACGCGAAGTCGTGCTGGCGGGCACACACCTATTCATGTCCAGCGAACAAGCGCAGCTTTGGATCACACCCAGTGCGCAGGCCAGTTTGTTACTGACCCTTTTCATAACCTCGGCAGGCATGATCATCGCGCGGCGCGAGCCCGGTATCGTCGAGGTGCGTATTCCGGTGACGGGTCTTCCGCGGGCCTTGCATGGCTTTTCGATCGCGCAGATTAGCGATGTGCACGTCGGCCCGACAATCAAACGGGGATTCGTCGAAGGGATCGTTCGCCGGGTCAATGACTTGAACGCTGACCTGATCGCGGTCACCGGGGACTTGGTCGATGGCTCAGTGCAGCAGCTATCGGTTCATACCGCGCCATTGGCTGGACTGGCCGCGCGCCACGGTGTTTTCTTTGTCACCGGCAATCACGAGTACTACTCCGGAGAGCGCGCATGGACCGAGGAGATTCGGCGTCTCGGCATGCGCGTGCTCAAGAATGAACACGTCGTCCTGAAGCACGACGGCGCATCGTTGGTACTCGCCGGCGTGACGGACTACAGCG
>Ga0193726_1001312_pt1 | contig 20041 bp, 16 predicted proteins | sample H2c1metaG_FD_144928 | JGI IMG/M metagenome (GOLD analysis project Ga0193726, IMG submission 144928) | Soil microbial communities from a riparian zone of the East river system, Colorado, United States - H2c1 | ecosystem: Environmental > Terrestrial > Soil > Riparian zone | place: USA: East River... | reverse complement strand
GGCCAGCTACGTGCCCATGCTCCGGCTGTACGGGCTGTCCCCGCTGCGCGCGCTGAGCCTGCCGCTGATCGCGCTGATGTACGCCGGGATGACGGCCGACTCGGGGCGCCGCCACCACGCCGGCCGCGGCGGCGAGTGGAAGGGCCGCACCATCCAGGATGACCAGGCGCACCGGGCGGCCAGCCAGGACGCGGCCCTGGCCGAGCACGACTGACCGCGGCGCGCCGAGCGCACCGCGCTGACCCGCGCGGGCAGCCCGGAGCCGGGCGTGCACACCTTCCAGCTGCAGCCGTAGAGGGCGAACGGGTAGGCGTCCACCTCGGGGCCGGTGCTGTCGGCGCCCGACCTGGTGACCGTGAAGTTCGGCCGCAGGCCCACGTTGGTGATGCACTCGGGCGGCCGCCGAAGTTGCCGTTCTCGATGACGTACTTCGTGCTCCCGGTGCCGGTCACGACCCGGTAGTTGTGCTCCTTGCAGATGGTGGTGACCTTGCCGCCGTAACATCCGCCGTCCTCCGTTGATCGCGCCCGAGCGGACCGGGGCGGCCGGAGAGCTGGACCAATGATCGGCAGAACCGGCGCCACTGTCCCGCATCCGCGCAAAGCCGGAGCGTCTGGCCCGGGGCCGGGCCGGGCGGGCGGAACCGGCGCACACCGGCTCTTGCCCGGCGAAGATATGCAAAATAGTATCCAGTTAAGTATCCCGGCCCAGGGGCGGCAGCCGCCCGGCGGAGGTCAGCCCGGCACCATGGCAGCGCAGGCGGCAGGCTCGGCCCCGGCACCGACCAGCGTGGGCCGCTGCATCGAGTCCATCCGGCAGCTGATCCTGACCGGCGAGCTGCTGCCCGGCGAGACCATCCGGCAGGGCCGGCTCGCCGAGCAGCTGGGCACCAGCCGGATCCCCGTCCGCGAGGCGCTGACCACCTTGCAGGCCGAGGGCGTCGTCACCTACACGCCGCGCATCGGGCACGCCGTGGCGCGGTTCAACCCCGCCGAGTTCGCGCAGATCTACCTGATGCGCCGGCTGCTCGAGACGGAGCTGCTGGCCACGGTGGACCTGCCGCGGGTCGACGTCAGCCTGCTGACTTCCCTGAACGATCAGCTCGAGCAACTCGACACCGCCGCGCCGGGCGGGCTCCCGGAGCGCGGCTGGCTGTGGGAGCGCAAGCGGCTCAACCACGAGTTTCACTTCCACCTGTTCGGGCTGTCCCCGCACGGCGTGATCCGCGCCGAGGTCGACCGGCTGTGGAACATGTCGGAGTTCTACCGCTCGCTGTACGCCTACGAGCCCGATGCGCAGCAGCGCATCGTCGCCGAGCACCGCGCGATCATCGCGGCCATCCAGTCCGGGAACCGGGCGCGGGTGCTCGACGAGCTGGACCGGCACCGGGGCGGGGCGGAAGCCGTCGTCCTGCGGCGCCTCGGACCGTTTACCGATGGAGGCAGCTGATGCCATTTGCGCCCGTCTCGCTCAGCCCCGCCCAGGAGCGGCTGCGGACCGAGGTCCGCGAGTTCCTGGCCCAGGAGCTGCCCCGCGGCAGCTACCGGCCGGGCCTGGGGATGAACGCCGCCGCGTCCCCGGAGTTCTCCCGCAAGCTGGCCGGGCGGGGCTGGGTCGGGATGACCATCCCGACGGAGTACGGCGGGCACGGGCTCGGGCCGGTGGAGCGGTTCATCGTGGTCGAGGAGCTGCTCGCGGCCGGGGCGCCGGTCGGCGCGCACTGGATCGCGGACCGGCAGACCGGGCCGACGATCCTGGCCTACGGGACCGAGGCGCAGCGGCGCCGTTTCCTGCCCGCCATCGCGCGCGGCGAGTGCTACTTCTCGCTCGGCATGTCCGAGCCGGACGCGGGCTCCGACCTGGCCGCGGTCCGGACCGCGGCCACCCGGGTGCCGGGCGGCTGGTCGCTGACGGGCAGCAAGATCTGGACCAGCGGCGCGCACCGCAATCACTTCTTCGCCGTGCTGTGCCGGACCAGCCCGCTTGGCGCCGACCGGCACGAGGGCCTGTCCCAGCTGCTGGTCGACCTGTCCGCGCCCGGCCTGACGGTCAGCCCGATCCGGCTGCTCGACGGCAGCCACCACTTCAACGAGGTCGTCTTCGACGAGGTGTTCGTGCCCGACGACATGGTCCTGGGCGAGCTCGGCTCCGGCTGGCACCAGGTCACCTCGGAGCTGTCCTACGAGCGCTCCGGGCCGGACCGGTTCCTGTCGTCCTGGCTGCTGCTGGAGACCTTCGTGCGCGAGCACGGCACCGGCCCGGCGCCCGGCGTCGCGGCCACGATCGGCAAGCTCACGGCCCGGTTCTGGGGCATCCGGCAGCTGTCACTGTCGGTGGCCCGGGCGCTGGAGGCGGGCCAGGGCCGACCGGTCGAGGCGGCCATGGTCAAGGACCTGGGGACCGGGTTCGAGCAGGAGGTCGCCGCGGTCATGCACGAGGTGCTCGGCTACGACCCGCTGCCGGAGTCGTCCTCGCTGTTCGAGTCCCTGCTGGCCCAGGCGCTGCTGGTCGCGCCGTCGTACACGATCCGCGGCGGCACCACCGAGGTGCTGCGGACCATCGCCGCCCGCGCGCTAGGGAGCTCCCGATGACCACTGACTCCGAGCGCGGCCTGCTCGCCCAGACGGCCGACGCCCTGCTCGCCCGGCACTGCGACGCCGCCGCCCGGGAAGCGGCGGAGGAGTCGGGCTGGGCCGGCGGGCTGTGGGACGCCCTGGAGCAGTCCGGCTTCACCCGGCTCGACGTGCCCGCGGCGGCCGGGGGCAGCGGCGGCGACTGCGCCGACGCGCTCACCCTGCTGCAGGCCGCCGGCCGGCACGCGGTGCCGCTGCCGCTGGCCGAGTCGTCCATGCTCGGTGGGTGGCTGCTGGCCGCCGCCGGGATCGAGGTCCCGGCCGGGCCGCTGAGCGTGCCCGTCCCCCACCCGGGCGACGAGCTGCAGGTCAGCGGCGGACGGGTCACCGGGCGCCTGCACCGGGTCCCGTGGGGCGGCCGGGCCGCCGCGGTGGCGGCGCTCGCGGCGTCGCCGGACGGCCCCGTGGTCGTGGCGCTGGACCCCGGCCAGGCGGCCGTGACGACGGCGCGGAACCTGGCCGGCGAGCCCCGCGACCGGCTGGTCTTCGACGGCGCGGCGCTGGCCGGCGACCGGGTGGCCGCGGCCCCGCCGGGCACCGCGGAGCGGCTGGCCCTGCGCGGGGCGCTGTCCCGGACGGCCCTGCTGGCCGGCGCGTGCGCCAGGGCGGCGAGCCTGACCATCGAGTACGCGCACCAGCGCCAGCAGTTCGGGCGGCCCATCGCCCGCTTCCAGGCGGTGGGCAGCCGCCTGGTGCAGCTCGCGTCGGAGGCGGAGCTGGCCGTGCTCAGCGCGACGGTCGCGGCCATCCAGTTCACCGCCCGCGACCTGGACGCGGCCTTCGAGGTCGGCGCGGCCCGGGTGAGCGCGTCCCGGGCGGCGGGCCAGGTCGGCACGCACGCCCACCAGGTGCACGGCGCCATCGGCATGACCAGGGAGTACGAGCTGCACCACAGCACCCGGCGATTGCTCGCCTGGCGGCAGGAATGGGGCGGCGAGGCACACTGGGGCGCGCAGCTCGGCGAGCGCGTGCTGCGCGACGGCGCCGACGCGCTCTGGCCTCTGGTCAGCGCCGGAATCGCGGCGCAGCCCGCCGAGGAGGTGCCCGCGTGACCGCGCTGGGCGCGATGTTCCGGCCGCGCAGCATCGCCATCATCGGCGCCTCCGACGATCCGCTGAGCCTGTCCGGCCGGCCGCTCGCGGTGCTCCGCCAGCACGCCTACGACGGCGAGATCTACCTGGTCAACCCGAACCGCGAGCAGATCGGCGGGCTGCCCTGCTACCCGGCCATCGGGGCCGTCCCGCAGGCCGTCGACCTGGCCATCGTGGCGGTCCGGGCCGCGCTCGTGCCCGGCGTCATCGCCGACTGCGCGGCGGCGGGCACGCGCGCGGTGGTCATCTTCAGCTCCGGGTTCGCCGAGCAGGACGAGGCGGGCCGGGCGGCGCAGGGCCAGCTGGCGCAGATCGCCCGCGACACCGGCATCCGGCTGCTCGGGCCGAACGGCGAGGGGTTCCTCAACGTCGGCGACGGGGTGCCCGCCTCGTTCAGCCCGACCGTGGACTACAGCCGGGGCCTGACCCACCTGGTGCCCGGCGGCCTGGCCGTGGTCTCGCAGAGCGGCGGCCTCGGCTTCGCCCTGTTCAACTGGGGGCAGACCGTCGGCCTGGGCGCCAGCTTCGTGGTCACCACGGGGAACGAGAGCGACGTCGACGCGCTGGAGGTCGCTGACTTCCTGATCGGCGACGAGCAGACCACGGTCATCGCCCTGCTGGTCGAGGGGTTCACGCACGGCCTGGACAGCCTGGCGCCGGTCGCGCGCCGGGCCCGCGAGGCCGGGAAGCACCTGGTCGTGGCCAAGCTGGGCCGCTCCCCCGCCGGCCGGCGGGCCGCCCCGACGCACTCCGCGCACGACGCCGGCGACCCCGCCCAGTACGACCGCGTGCTGGCCGGGAACGGGGTAGTGCAGGCCGACGACCAGGAGGACCTGCTGGATGTCTGCTTCGCGCTGTCCCGCGGCCCGCTGATGGCCGGCCGCCGGGTCGGCATCATCACCGCCTCGGGCGGCGCCGGGATCTGGGCCGCCGACGCGTGCGAGGAGCAGGGCCTGACCGTGCCCGTGCTGTCGGGCGCCGTCCAGGCCCAGCTGCGCGAGCTGATGCCGGCCTACGGGGTGGCGGCCAACCCGGTCGACCTCACCGCCCAGGGCATCTCCGGCGGCAACGTCGACACCGCGGTGCGGATCCTGGCCGCCAGCGGCGAGGTCGACGCGGTGCTGGTCGTGGTCACGCTGGCCGGCCCGGACGTGCTCCGCCGCGAGGGCGCCGCGCTCGGCGCCGCGGCGGCGGAGCTCAGCCTGCCGGTGCTGATCTACTCCTACACCGCGCCCGGCGCGGAGAGCACCGAGATCCTCCGCGGCCTGCGGATGGCCTGGTACACCAGCCCGCGCCGAGCGGCCCGGGCGCTGCGGGCGCTGGCGGGGGTCCCGGCCCTCATCCCGTAACCGGCGAGCCGGCTCGGCCGGCGGCCGGCTGGCCGGCTCCCCGGCTGGCCGGCTCCCCGGCTCGTCGGCTCCCCGGCCGACAGGTCAGCCAGGCTGCTCGCCGGCGGAGGCCGGCCCGGCCGCGGGCTCGTCCGGCGGGTGGATGCTCGCGTCCAGCAGCGCGGTCGACCCGGCCGGGTGCGTGCTCGACTCGTCGGTCCGCTCCCGGAGCCGCTCCAGCGACTCCGCGTCCCCGAGCGGGACGCTCGCCTCGAGCCGGGCGCTCTCCTGGACCTGCGGCAGGTCCATGACGGCGTCGACCAGGCTGGCCCGGCGGCCGGGGACAATGTGCCCGGCCGCGGCATGCAGGGAGGCACGGGCCGTCTCGTTCTCGTCGCTGGTGCTGACCTCGGCGGCGGCGACCGTCCGGTCGCCGTCCCTGATCTCGACATGCTGGGTCTCGGGGGGCTCGCTCATGGCGGACTTCCTCAGCTCGGCGCGGGCTCGGGACCACCGGCAGGCAGCGACGCTGCTGACGTCGGCTCGGCGCTAGCGCCTGACCTGCCCCCCGCACCCGGGCTCAAACCGGCGGCCGGTCAGCTTCCCGATCGCGCCGCCGGGATGGCCCGCCGGGACGTTTTCCCATGATCCCGCAGGATTTTGTGTAGCGGGGTACACCGGATCCTGCGTGATCATGGTGGTGGGCCCACTCTGGCCTCCCGCCGCCGGCCGCCGTCACGCAAGTCGCACACGCCGAGCCCCACTCGTCGCACCAGCCCCACCCCCAGTCCGCACCGTCAGCGTGAGGATGCCCAGCCCCGCCGCAACGGCCGCCTGAACCATGATCGCGACCGTTTGCCCGGCAACAAGGGGGGACAAACGGTCGCGATCATGACGGCGCGACCAGCGTAGGCGCCGGTGAGTGGCGGGCGGGTCTCGTGGGGCGACAAGGCGGATGGGGCGAGTGACGGGTGAGGCCCACAGGATGAGGGTGGCGCGAGTCACGGGTAGGGCCTAATGGGGCGGGCGCGGCAGGCGGGGCTGACGGAGCGGCCGGGCGGGCTGGCGCCCCACCCGGCGCCGCGCCGCGCCCGGCGCTGCTCGCCGCCGCCCGCCGGGCGGCTCAGGACTCGAAGGCCTCGGGGGGCGGGCAGGAGCACATGAGGTTGCGGTCGCCGTAGGCCTGATCGATGCGGCGGACCGGGGACCAGTACTTGGAGCGGCGGGTGGTGCCGGGCGGGTAGGCGGCCTCCTCGCGGTCGTAGGAGTGCTTCCAGTCACCGCTGAGCAGCATGCTGGCCGTGTGCGGGGCGTTGCGCAGGGGATTGTCGTCGCGGTCGTACTCCCCCGCCGCGACCCGGTCGATCTCGGCCCGGATCGAGATCATGGCGTCGCAGAACCGGTCCAGCTCGGCCAGGTCCTCGCTCTCGGTCGGCTCGACCATGAGCGTGCCCGCCACCGGGAAGGACAGGGTCGGCGCGTGGAAGCCGTAGTCGATGAGCCGCTTGGCCACGTCCTCGGCGGTCACCCCGGTCCGGGCGGTGAGCGGCCGCAGGTCCAGGATGCACTCGTGCGCGACCAGGCCGCCGCGGCCGGTGTACAGGACCGGGAAATGCGAGTCCAGGCGGCGGGCCACGTAGTTGGCGGTCAGGATCGCGGCCTGGGTCGCCTCGCGCAGCCCGTCGGCCCCCATCATCGCGATGTAGGCCCACGAGATGGGCAGGATGCCAGCCGACCCGAAAGGCGCCGCCGCGACGGGCCCGACCCCGCCCGAGCCGCCGGGCAGGAACGAGGCCAGGTGCGCGCGGACCGCGACCGGGCCGACGCCGGGACCGCCGCCGCCGTGCGGGATGCAGAAGGTCTTGTGCAGGTTCAGGTGCGAGACGTCCGCGCCGAACTCGGCGGGCCGGGCCAGCCCGACCAGCGCGTTCAGGTTGGCCCCGTCCACGTAGACCTGGCCGCCCGCGTCGTGCACGGCGGCGCAGACATCGGCGATGGTCTCCTCGAACACGCCGTTGGTGGAGGGGTAGGTGACCATGATGGCGGCGACGTTGCCCTCGTGGGCGGCCAGCTTGGCCGACAGGTCACCCAGGTCGACGGCGCCGTCGGAGCCGCACTTCACCACCACCACGCGCAGGCCGGCCAGCACGGCGGAGGCCGCGTTGGTGCCGTGCGCGGACTCGGGGATGAGGCAGACCGACCGCTGCGGCTCATTGCGGGACCGGTGGTAGGCGCGGATGGCCAGCAGGCCGGCCAGCTCCCCCTGCGACCCGGCGTTGGGCTGGAGCGACACCGCGTCATAGCCGGTGATCTCGCACAGCGCCGATTCCAGGCCCGAGATCAGCTCGGCGTAGCCGGCCGCCTGCGCGGCGGGGGCCAGGGGGTGCAGCCCGGCGAACTCCGGCCAGGTGATGGCCTCCATCTCGGCCGCCGCGTTCAGCTTCATGGTGCACGAGCCGAGCGGGATCATCGACCGGTCCAGGGCGATGTCCAGGTCGGACAGGCGCCGCAGGTAGCGCAGCATGGACGTCTCGCTGCGGTGCGCGCTGAACACCGGGTGGGTGAGGAACGCGCTCTGCCGGGACAGGCCCTCGGGGAAGGGCTCCGGAGGCGCCGAGGCGGGCAGCGGGACCTCCCGGCCGGCCAGCGCCGCCAGGACGGCCCGCAGGTCATCCTCGGTGGTGGTCTCGTCGCAGGCGACCTGGAGGGCGTCGGGGCCGTCCAGGTACAGGCTGTACCCGGCGGCGGCGGCCCGGGCGGCGGCGCTTTCCGCCGCGCCGGGCATGAGCACCCGGACGGTGTCGAAGAACGGGGAGCGATCCGTTTCGTATCCGAGGGCCTGCAGGGCGCGCGACAGCGCGGTGGCCCGGGCGCGCACCCGGTGCGCGATCGCGGTCAGGCCCTCGGGGCCGTGATAGACGGCGTACATGGCGGCGATGACGGCCAGCAGGACCTGGGCCGTGCAGATGTTGCTGGTCGCCTTCTCGCGCCGGATGTGCTGCTCGCGGGCCTGCAGGGCCAGCCGGTAGGCGGGCTGGCCGTCGGCGTCGACCGACACCCCGACCAGGCGGCCGGGCAGCTGGCGCTTGAGCGCGTCGCGGACGCAGATGTAGCCGGCGTGCGGGCCGCCGTAGCCCATCGGCACGCCGAACCGCTGCGTGGTGCCGACGGCGATGTCGGCGCCCAGCTCGCCGGGCGGGGTGAGCAGGGTCAGCGCGAGCAGGTCGGCGGCCATGGCGACCTGGGCCCCGGCCGCGTGGGCGGCCTCGATCGCCGGGCGGGGGTCGGTGACGGCGCCCGACGCCGCCGGGTACTGCAGCAGCACGCCGAACAGCTCGCCCGCGGGCTGGGCGGCGATGACCTCGGGGGTGACCGCGGCGGTGACCAGCTCGATGCCGAGCGGCTCGGCCCGGGTGGCCAGCACGGCCAGGGTCTGCGGCAGGCAGCCAGCGTCGGCCAGGAACACCGTGCCCCGGCCGGTGACCCGCCGGGCCAGGGTCATGGCCTCGGCGGCGGCGGACGCCTCGTCCAGCATGGACGCCCCGGAGACCGGCAGCCCGGTCAGGTCGGCGGTCATGGTCTGGAAGTTGAGCAGCGCCTCCAGGCGGCCCTGCGAGATCTCGGGCTGGTAGGGCGTGTACGCCGTGTACCAGGCCGGGCTCTCCAGCACGTTGCGGCGGATGACGGCCGGGGTGGCGGTGTCGTAGTAGCCCAGGCCGATCATCGAGCGCAGCGGCTGGTTGCGGGCGGCCAGCCGGCGCAGCTGCGCCAGGGCCTCCGCCTCGGACAGCGCCGGGGGCAGGTCCAGCGGCGTGCTGGTCGCGATCCGGGCGGGCAGCGCGGCGGCGGTCAGCTCGTCGAGGGAGCCGTAGCCGATGGCGTCGAGCATCCGCCGCTGCTGCGCGGCGGCGGGGCCGATGTGGCGGTCGGCAAAGTTCATCTGGAGAGCCTCCGTAGGTACGCCTGCGCGTTGACCTGCTCTCCCCCTCTGTCGTCCCGCCGGGGGCGCGCCTCCAGAGTTGCCCATGCCCGTCCGGTCCTGGGTGCCTGAGAGGTTCCGGGGAGGTTGCCCCTTCGGCGGCCCGCGCTGGCGGCGCGGGAACTCTCCCGGGCGGCATGTTCAGCGGCTCCAGCTTACCCGGCGGGTGACGGCCGCCGCGCGTTGACTTCTCTACGCAATTACGTAACTCTTAAAACTATGGACAACGACCGGGTGGCCCGGCTGGAGGAGCGCGTCGCCCGGCTCGAGGCGGCGGCGGCCAGAACGCCGGCGACCGGGACGCCGGCGCTGACGGCGGGCCCGCCCCCCGCCGGGCCGGAAACCGCCGGGGCCGGTGATTTCTGGGCGCTGCGCGGCCTGCAGGCGCGAGTCGGGGAGCCGGGCGCCGTCGTGTTCGCCGGCTCCGTGCACCTGCCCGGCGGCAGCCGCGTGGAGTGGCAGGAGGCGCGGCTGGCCAGCGAGCTGCTGGCCGACGACTGGAGCCAGTGCGCCGCGGGCCTGACCGCGCTGGCCCACCCCGTGCGGCTGCTGCTGCTGCGCGAGGTCCTGCTCGGCACCCAGACGGTCGCCGCCCTGAGCGAGCTGCCGCCCCTCGGCACCAGCGGCCAGCTCTACCACCACCTGCGCCAGCTCGTCTCGGCCGGCTGGCTGCGCAGCTCCGCGCGCGGCCAGTACGCCGTCCCGGCCGAGCGGGTCGTGCCGCTGCTGACCGTCCTGGCCGCGGCCCGTGGCTGACCCCCGAGAAACACAGGAGGACCCCCGATGCCCGGATGGCTGATGACGCCTGTGACGCGGCTGCGCACCCCGCTGACCCTGGCCGCGGGCATGACCCTGGTGATCACGTCGTTCACCGGGCCGCGCTGGCTCGCCTGGGCCGCGACCGGGCTGGCCGCCGCCGGGGTGGTGCTGCTCTTCGTGCCCGGCGCCGTCCCGGCGGCCAGCCGCCGCGCGGCGATCCGGGTGCGGCCGCCGGTCGCGGGCCGCTGGACCGCGGTCAACAGCCCGGCCTCCCGGACGCCCAGCCACGGCACCCACGCCTACGGCCAGACGTACGCCATCGACCTGGTCCACGAGCCCGACCCGGCCCGCCCCCGGCCGGGCCTGGCGGGCTGGCCGCTGGCCCGGCGGCCGGCCGCCTTCCCGGGCTTCGGCCAGCCGGTGCTGGCCCCGGCCGACGGCACCGTGGTCCGGGTCAGCGACTGGCAGCGCGACCACTGGAGCCGCACCTCCTGGCTGGCGCTGGCGGTCATGCTGCTGGTCGAGGCCACCGCGCGCGAGCTGGCCGGGCCGGGCCGGGTGCTCGGCAACCACGTCGTGATCGACCTCGGCGACGGGGCGTACGCGCTGCTGGCCCACCTGCGCCGCCGGTCGGCGCTGGTGACCGCGGGCCAGCGGGTCCGGGCCGGGCAGCAGCTCGCCGCGTGCGGGAACTCGGGCAACTCCACCGAGCCGCACGTGCACTTCCAGCTCATGGACCGGCCCGGCGTGCTGCTGGCCGCCGGGCTGCCGTTCGGGTTCGACGAGGCCGTCCCGGCCACCGGCCAGGTCCTGCTGGCCCCCGCGACCTAGACGTCGTCCCAGCGGAACACCCGGACCGAGATCACGCTGAGCACCGCGGCCAGGCCGAGCAGGATGCCGATGGCCGGCAGCGCCGCGGACGGCCCCTCGCCGCGAGCCATCACGTCCTGCATCCCGGTGACCAGGTAGCGCAGCGGCAGGGCGTAGGACACGTCGCGGATCCAGGCGGGCGCGAAGTCCAGCGGGATGAACGCCCCGCCGAGGAACGCCATCGGCAAGATGATCAGGTTCGCGATGGAGGTGGCCGCCTGCTGGGTCTTGGCGAACGAGCCGACCAGCAGGCCGATGGCCATGAAGGCGAGCGTCCCGCAGATCACCACGGGGATGGCCATCCACCACGAGGCGGTCAGCTTCAGGCCGAAGTACGGCGTGGTGGCGATGGCCAGGAACACGGCCAGCTGGACCAGCGCGATGGCGACGCTGACCCCGACCCGGGCCAGCACGATCGAGGCGGTGCTGACCGGGGCGAGGCGCAGCCGCCGCAGCAGCTTGTCCTTGCGCCACTGGACCAGGGTGATGGCCGCCCCGAACGTGCCGCCCGAGGCGATGGCCCAGCCCAGCAGGCCGGGGGCCAGGTACTGGATCGCCTTGAGCGACTTGTCCTCGACCTGGGCGGCCTGCAGCCGGTAGGCGGGCTGGCCGCCGGCGGCGGCCTGGTTGGCCTGGTCCACGATCGAGGAGAACACGGACTGGACGACGCCCGCGGTGGTCTGGTCGGCGATCGAGTAGTGCACCAGGAGCTGGCCGCCGTGCTGCTGGACGACGGCATCGGAGTTGCCCTTGCGGACGTCGCGCAGGGCCGCGGCCAGGCTGGCGGCATGCGTGACGGTGAGGACCTGGCCGAGCTGGCGCGGCGCGGCGGCCTCAGCCTGGTCGAGCAGGGTGACCCGGCCGACCTCGATCACGCTCACCCGGGGCGAGCTGGAGCCCTTGTAGATCGAGCCGAACAGCACCAGGAACAGCACCGGGATCAAGACGGTGAAGATCAGCGCGCCGCGGTCCCGGACGAAGCCCAGGAACATGGCCCGCGTCAGGCTGCGCAGGGCCCGCAGGCCAGCGGGATTCATGCCCGGTACTCCCGTCCGGTCAGGGTGAGGAACACGTCCTCCAGGGTGGCGCCGGAGACCCGCAGCCCGGCCAGGGCGCCGCGGGCGGCCAGCCCGGCCAGCACCGGGGCCGGCTCGCGGGTGGCGATGGTCAGCGACACCCCGTCGTCGCGGACATCTTCGGGCCCGCCGCCCGCCGCCGCGGCCAGGGCGCCCGCCTGCCCGGCGTCCAGCAGGCCGGACGCGACGCTGATCCGGGTCGGGCTGTCCAGCCCGCGGACCAGGGCGGCGGGCGGCCCGGACTGCAGGATCTGGCCGTGGTCCATGATGGCCACCCGGTCGCACAGCGTCTCGGCCTCGTCCATGTGATGCGTGGTCAGCACGACGGTGCGGCCGTCAGAGTTAATCTGCCGCAGCAGGTCCCACAGGTTGCGCCGGGCCTGCGGGTCCAGCGCGCCGGTGGGCTCGTCGAGGAACACCAGCTCGGGGTCGTGCACGAGCGCGCAGGCGATGGACAGCCGCTGGGCCTGGCCGCCGGACAGCTTCTCGGCCCGGGTCTGGGCCTGCTCGGTGAGGCCGACCACGCCCAGCATCTCGTCCGCGCGCGCCGCGCCCACCCCGTAGAGCGAGGCGAAGGTGGCGATCTGCTCGCGCGCGGTCAGCCGCTCGAAGAACGACGAGGCCTGCAGCTGGACCCCGATCCGGGGCAGCAGGGCCTTGTTGCGGGGCCAGGGCGGCTGGCCGAGCACGGTGACTTCTCCCCCGTCGGCCTCCCGCAGCCCCTCGATGATCTCCAGGGTGGTGGTCTTGCCCGCCCCGTTGGGGCCCAGGATGGCGAAGAACTCCCCTGGCTGGACGTCGAAGCTGATCCCGTCGACGGCGGCCAGGCGGCCGTAGGACTTCCGCAGGTCCCGGACGGAAATGATCGCTGACACGGCCAGCACCCTAACACGATATAACGCGTGACTTCGGGATAAATGTGCGGCGCGGACGCCAGTGCCGCGGGGCCGGGTGCCAGGACCCGCGCCCCGCGGCGGCGGAGCGGCTGGCGGTCAGCGCGCCAGTTCCGCGGCGGCGGCCTCCTCCACCTGCTCGGCGGTGGTCTCCTGCTGCTCCCCTGCCGAGCGGGGCAGCTTGCGCAGGGCCACGTAGCTGACGATGACGCCGACCGCGACCAGGGCCACGGTGAAGGCCAGGCCCGCGTGGTAGCCGGCCAGGAACGAGGCGGACGCGCCGTGCCCGTGGCGCAGGGCGGCACCCTGCCGGGAGCGCAGCACGGCCCCGATCAGCGTGATGCCGAGCAGCCCGGCCACCTCGCGGGAGGCGTTCAGCAGCGCGGCGGCCACGCCCGACCGGGCGGGCGGCATGGCGTGCAGCACGGCGTTGGTCAGCGGCACCTGCATCAGGCCCGCGCCCGCGCCGAACAGCAGGAAGCCGGGCATCAGGCTGGCGAAGCTGGCGCCGGCGCCCAGGCGGCCGAACAGGGCCAGGCCGACGGCCATGATCAGCATGCCGAGCGCGACCGTCCGGTGCGGCGCCAGCCGCGCCGCGATGGGCGGGGCGATCGCGGCCGAGGCGATCAGGAGTACCGCCATGGGCACGAAGGCCAGGCCGGCCTTGGTCGGCGAGAAGCCGAGGATGTTCTGGAGGTAGAGCGAGGTGAAGAAGTAGATCCCGAACACCCCGAACGCCCACAGCATCATGGTCACCGTCCCGCCGCTGAACACGCGCGAGCGGAACAGGGACAGGTTCACCATCGGGGCCGCGCTGCGCGACTCGGCCAGGGCGAACAGCCCGGCCGCCACCGCGCTGACCGCGAACGACCCGAGGATCAGGCCGGACGTCCAGCCCTTGTCGTGCCCCTCGATCAGCGCGTAGGTCAGCGCGAACAGCATCACCGCCGAGGTCACCAGGCCGGGCAGGTCGAGCCGCCGCACGGCGGTCGTGTCGCGCGACTCGGTCACCGTGACCAGGGCCAGGATCAGGGTGATCACGCCGACCGGCACGTTGATGAAGAAGATCCAGCCCCAGTGGAAGTGCTGGCTGATGAAGCCGCCGATCAGCGGGCCGGCCGCGAGCGCGGCGGCGCCGATGGCCGTCCACACCCCGATGGCCGTGGCCCGCTCGCGCAGGTTGTCGAAGCCCGCGACCAGGATGGCCAGCGTGGTCGGGACCAGCAGCGCGGCCCCGAGGCCCTGGGCCAGCCGGAAGCCGATCAGCTCCCCGCCGCTCCCGGCCAGCCCGGCGCCGAGCGAGGCCAGGGTGAACACTGACAGCCCGACCACGAACAGGCGGCGGCGGCCGTAGACGTCGGCCAGCCGGCCGCCGGCCAGCAGGAGGCCCGCGAACACCAGGATGTAGCTGCTGACCACCCACTCCAGGCCCGCCACCGACAGGTGCAGGTCGCGCTGGATGGTCGGGATCGCGACGTTCGTCACGTTGTTGTCGAGATAGGTCATGAAGGTGGCCAGGCTCACCGCCACGAGGGCCCACCAGCGTCTGGGCATCTGCCCGCTCCTCACGTACGCCGTAACTGTACACAGGTCATGTACGCCGTACCTATACGCCGTACATCTCTCGCTAACTCTGGCTTGTACGATGTACAGTTGTCAAGTCATGGCAACTACCAAGAACCCCCCGCAGGCGGCGGCCCGGCTGAGCAAGGCGGCCGTCGTCGAGCGCGCGCTCGCCCTCGCCGACGAGCTGGGCCTGGAGGCGCTCACCATCCGGCGCCTGGCCCAGGAGCTCGGCGTCACGCCGATGGCGCTGTACTGGCACTTCCGCAGCAAGGAAGAGCTGCTGGCCGGCCTGGGCGACCGGGTGTGGGCGGAGATCGATGTCGACATCCACCCGGCCGCGGACTGGCCGGCCCAGCTGCGCGGCCTGCTGGAGTCCCTGGTCCAGATGCTGCGCGCGCACCCGAGCGCGTCCCAGCTCCTGCTGGCCGGGGAGAAGATGCACGGCGAGGCCTCGATCATGGCCACCGAGACGGCCCTGGCCGTGCTGCGGCGCGCCGGGTTCGGCCCCGAGCAGGCCAGCGAGATCGCCCGCAGCGCGATGTGGACCGGGCTGACGCTGGTGATGAGCGAGCCCGGCTTCGACCCGTCAGGCACCCCGGAGGAGCGGACCGAGCTGATGCGCCAGAGCCGGATCCGGCTGGCGCTGCTGCCCCCGGACCGGTTCCCCTGCGTGGTCGAGGCGGCCGGGCCGCTGACCGCGTGCGACGACCCGGACTTTCACTACCAGTTCGGGATCGACCTGTTCATCGCGGGCGTCGTCGCCGTCTCCGCGAACCCCCGCTCGCCCGGCGCCAGCGCAGGCAGCTAGCCGGGCTGGCGGCTAGCCCGAGATTTGCGGCTAGCCGGTCTTGCGGACGCGGCGGCGGGATAGCTCGTCGGACGCGCGGGCGGGATCCGCGTCGTCGGCGTCGCTGTGCGCGCGCTCGGCGGGCATGTCGGCCAGCGTGCCCTCGACCTCGCGCCAGACCCGGCCGAGCGCGATGCCGAACACGCCCTGGCCGCCCTGGAGCAGGTCCACGACCTCGTCGGGCGAGGTGCACTCGTAGACGCTGACCCCGTCGCTCATCAGCGTGACCTGGGCCAGGTCCGTCGTGCCCTGATCATGCAGGTGCTCGACGGCGGTCCGGATCTGCTGCAGCGAGATCCCGGTGTCCAGCAGCCGCTTGACCACCTTCAGCACCAGAATGTCCCGGAATCCGTACAGCCGCTGCGAGCCGGAGCCCGCGGCGGGCCGGACGCTCGGCTGCACCAGCCCGGTGCGCGCCCAGTAATCCAGCTGCCGGTAGGTGATCCCGGCCGCGGCGCAGGCCGTCGGCCCGCGGTAGCCGATGTCGTCCGGGCCCGTTATGACCTGGTTGCCGAAGAGCAGTCCCTGCTCGCCGGCTTCCTGGACGGCGGCGCTGCGCGCACTCTGCGCGGGCTCCTCGCCCCTCAATACCGCCACGCCCACCTCCGGCCCAGTTCGTCCTGGGTACACACTTCGCACCGTAGGACCATGGCGCCGAGTCCGTCAACGACCGGGCACGGCGCGTCGCGAGAGATCGTTTTTGCCCGAGATCGTCAGGTGGAACGACCGAAATCTTCCGGGGAGATCGTGTCGAGGAACTCGCGGAACTTCTCGACCTCGTCTTCCTGCTCATCGGGGATGGCAACCCCCGCCTCGTCGAGGATCTCCTCGCTGGCAAAGATCGTGGCCCCGGTCCGCAGCGCGAGGGCGATGGAGTCAGACGGCCGGGCGCTGACCTCCTTGCCGTTGGAGAAGATCAGGTCCGCGAAGAAGATCCCGTCCCGCAGCGCCGTGATGTTCACCGTCGTCAGCCGGATGTCCAGGGCCGCGAGCACATCACGCATCAGGTCATGGGTCAGCGGCCGCTGCGGGACCATGCCGTTCTGCGCGAACGCGATCGCGGTCGCCTCCATCGGGCCGATCCAGATCGGCAGGTATCGCTCCCCCTGCACCTCCTTCAGCAGGACGATGGGGTTATTCGTAGGCATCTCAACCCGGACGCCGACGACCTCCATCTGCCTCACAGCAGCTCCGTCCTCGCACGCGCCTCATGCGCTGCCCTCAGTGGCCATCCCTGCTTACTGCCATTCCCCTTGTGCTGGTACGCACTCCCTTTGTCAAAGTACACCCGGTATCGCTGCGGCCGGCTCACGCGCTCGCGCCCCGGGCGCCCCGGCCCGTCTCCGGCGGGGCCTGCGGGCGCGGCGCGGCCGCGGGCGCGGACAGGCCCGCCTCGGCCAGCGCGCCCTCGATCAGGGCCTGGTGCAGCCGCACCGCGAGGGCCGCGAGCTCGCCGGCGGTCCGGCCGGCCTGCTCCCGGGCACCGGGGCCGCGCTGCTTCAGGATCGGCGCCACGACGCCCTCGATCAGCGCCGTCTCGCGGTCCACGGTGGCCTGGATGGCCCGCAGGTGCCGGGGCTGGACGCCGTAGCCGCCCAGGGCAGCCGCGGTAACGGCCACCTCCAGCGCGTCCGGCCCGTACAGGCGGCCCGCCTTGCGCAGCAGCCCGAACGACTCCAGCTCGGTCAGCTGCGGCTCGGTGATGCCGGCCCGGTCGAGCAGTTCCCGGCGGGTCAGCAGCGGGCCCGGGCCGCGCGGGCCCGGAACGCGCTGGCCCGCCGCGCGGGGGCCGGCGCCAGCCGGGCCGGCGCCGTCCGGCTCCGCGCCGTCCGGCTCGCCGCGGCCGAGCCGCTCCTTGATCACCCGCAGCGGCAGGTACTGGTCCCGCTGGGCCGTCAGGATGAATCGGAGCCGCTGCACGTCGGCGTTGTCGAACCGGCGGTACCCGGACGGCGCGCGGGCCGGCTCGATGAGTCCCTCGCCCTCCAGGAACCTGATCTTGGAGTGGCTGATGTCGGGGAACTCGGCGCGGAGCTGGGCCAGCACCGCGCTGATGCTGAGGTAACCCCGGGCGGGCTGAGCGCTCATCCCCCGACCCGCGAGCCTCCGCCGCCGTGTTCCGCCTGCGACCGCGGGCCGAGCAGGAAGACCAGCCGGAACTTGCCGATCTGGACCTCGTCGCCGCCGCTCAGGCCGGTCTCCTCGATGCGCTCGCGGTTCACGTAGGTGCCGTTCAGGCTGCCGACATCGCGCACGGTGAACCGGCCGCCGTTCCGGTAGAACTCGGCGTGCCGCCGGGAGACCGTGACGTCGTCGAGGAAGATATCGCTGTCCGGGTGCCGCCCGACCAGGGTCAGGTCAGCGTCGAGCAGGAACCGGCTGCCCGCGTTGGGGCCGCGCCGGACGACCAGCAGGGCCGTGCCGGACGGGAGGGCGTCGAGCGCCGCGGAATCGGCATCGGACTCGTCGCCGAACTCATCCCCCAGCTCGCTGCCGCCCAGGGAGATCGTGGAGGTGGTATCGGCGGCGCGGTCGCTGTGGCCCCGGAGCAGCGGCGTGCCGCACTGCGCGCAGAAGCGCGCGCCCTCGGGGTTCGGCTCACCGCACCCGGTGCAGTACACACTCGGCATCTGCTGCCCTGGCCTCCCACTCATCACGGGGGCCGCCGCCGCGGCCAGCCCCGTCCCGGCACCACTGCGGGCGAACTCCGGTGGCGGGCTCAACGGTACCGGCGCCGGGTCGGCCCGGTCCAACCGCCACGCACGCCGGGCGGCCCGGGACGCGCGTTCCCCGGCGGGGCCACGCGCGCGCGTGTCCGCCCGGGCATCTCCGCGACGCCTCCGCCACATCCCGGCTGCACCTCCGACGCACAGTAACGCCCTAGCAATCACCACCGAATAACCAAGCGACGAACGAGATTCTCTCACGCCAGGAGGCCTGCGCGTCCATAGTCTGCGGCCGGGGACAGCCCCGGGCCCGCCCGGCGGGCCGCAAAACCGCAGGCAACGGGCCGGAGTACCGCAAACTCACCGGTCGGCCCGCTGCACCACCGCGGCCCACTCGTCCAGCAGCGCGGCCGCGTCGTCCAGGGCGTCGCCCTCGGCCCACAGGTGCGTCACGGCCTCGGAGGGGTCGGGCAGGACCAGGATCCAGCCCCGGCCCGGCTCGATGACGCGGACCCCGTCGGTGGTGTCGAGCTGCCGGTCGCCGGCCGCCTCCACCACGGTCCGCATCACCATGCCCTTGGCCACCCACGGGGTCGGGATGGAGCGCTTCAGCAGGTGCGCGTCGGGGATCCGGTCCTCGATCTGGCTCAGCGTCAGCCGCGTCCGGGCGACCAGGCCGAGCAGCCGCACGAACGCGGCGATGCCGTCGATCGACCGGGAGAACTCGGGCACGACGAACCCGGCCCGGCCGTCCCCGGCGAAGATCACGTCATCGCCGGCCGCCGCCCCGTACAGGCCCGGCAGGGCGGTCGGCGTCCAGTCGATCTGCACCCCGTGGAACCGGCTGACCTGCTCGGCCACCCGGGTCGTGGTCACCGGCAGCGCGGCCCGGCCGCCGCGCCGCTCCGCCGCGACCAGGTCCAGCACGACGAGCAGGGCGCGGTCGTCACTGACCAGCGCGCCCTTGTCGTCGACCAGCGTCAGCCGCTCGCCCACCGGGTCGAACCGGACGCCGAAGTCGGCGCGCGAGGAGGAGACCAGCTCGCTGAGCCGCTGCAGCCCGGCCCGGGTCTGGGCCAGCGACTGGGTCGGCGCCGACTCATCCAGCCGGTTGTTGACCGTGAGCACGTCGACGCCGATCCGGCCGAGCAGGCCCGGCAGGACCAGGGACGCCGTGCCGCCCGCGCAGTCCGCCACCACCTTGAGCTCGGCCTCGCGCACGCCCGAGATGTCGATGCAGCGCAGCAGCTCGTCGGTGTAGGACTCGAGGATCCGCGACGGGTAGGTGAGCCCGGCGATCTCGCCGGGGAAGGCCCGCCGGAACTCCTGCCGCGAGTAGACCCGCTCCAGCTTGCGCTGCGCCGACTGGGACAGGTCCACCCCGCGGGAGTCCATGAAGATGATGTCGATGGACTCCGGGTCGTCCGGGGTGGTGCGCAGCGCGATCCCGCCCGCGCAGTCGCCGCGGGCCGTCTCGAACCGGGCCACCGGCATCGGCTGGGCCTCCAGGTCGACCACGTTGATCCCGCTGGCGTTCAGCGCGCCGTGCACCGCGCGCTTCAGCGCCCGGGCGGCGCGGGACACGTCCCGGGTGGTGGTCACCGTGCTGCCCTTGCGCAGCGTGGTCGCCCACGCGCTGGCCAGCCGGACGCACAGCTCCGGCGTTATCTCGACGTTGACCAGGCCGGACACGCCGGCCGGGCCGAACATGGTGCGCTGGCCGCGGGACTCCCAGATCACGCTCTCGTTGACCACCGCGCCCGCCTCGATGGTCTTGAACGGGTAGACCTTGACCCCGGCCGACACGTAGGCGTCCGGCTCGATGACGCACTCGTCGCCGATGACCGCGCCCTCCTCGATCCGGGCCGCCCCCATCACGTCGGACTTCTTGCCGATGACGCAGCCGCGCAGCGTCACGCCCCGGCCCACGTAGACGTTGTTGTGGACCACGGCGCGGTGCAGGAAGGCGCCCTCCTTGACGATGACGTTGCTGCCGACCACCGTGTACTCGCGCAGCTGCGCGCCGGCCTCGATCTTGGCGTAGTCGCCGACGCAGACCGGGCCGCTCAGCACCGCGTCCGGGTCGACCTCGGCGCCCTCGGCGACCCACACGCCCGGCGAGAGCTCGAACCCGGCGATGTCGGCGTCGACCTTGCCGTTGAGCACGTCCGCCTGCGCCTTGAGGTAGGACTCGAGGGTGCCGACGTCCTCCCAGTACTTGTCCGATACGTAACCGAAGATCGGGGCGCCGCGCTGCAGCAGCTTCGGGAACACGTCGTGCGACCAGTCCACCGACTCCTTGGCGGAGACCTCCGCCAGGACCTCGGGCTCCA
>Ga0193726_1001311_pt1 | contig 20052 bp, 18 predicted proteins | sample H2c1metaG_FD_144928 | JGI IMG/M metagenome (GOLD analysis project Ga0193726, IMG submission 144928) | Soil microbial communities from a riparian zone of the East river system, Colorado, United States - H2c1 | ecosystem: Environmental > Terrestrial > Soil > Riparian zone | place: USA: East River... | reverse complement strand
GAGGATTGCCGGTCAGCCAGGTAAAGTCGGCGAACGCGAACGGGTCTGGCTTTTTCGGAGCGGGCGCCGCAGCGGGTGCGTCCTGCGCGCCGGCCGGCGCTGATGCGCACAGCACGGAAACCGCGACGGCGGCGATGAGTCGATGTGTGAGGGTCATGACCCCTCAAACATAGAAACTCCGGCCTAAAACGAGCCGAAAGACCGCCTAAAAATCCGCTAAAACACTCGACGATTCGTCGTCGGCGAAGCTTGTATAATCCGCCCCATGCAAGGCATACCCTGGAGAACCATTGCGCTCGGCTCGCTCTTGCTCATCGCGGCCGGCTCAACAGGAGGACAGGACGTGCCGAAGCGCGGGCGCATCCTTGGAATCGGCGGTGTCTTCTTCAAATCCGCCAATCGTGATCAGATGCGCGAATGGTATTCGACGCATCTTGGACTCGCCGACAAAGGCGGAGGCGTGATGCTTCCGTGGCGCGAGCACGACGACCCGCAAAAGGAACACGTGACGGTGTGGACTGTTTTTCCCGCCTCCACTACCTATTTCGATCCCGGCCACGCGCCGTTCATGATCAACTACATCGTGGACGATCTGGATGCGTTGCTCGACCGCTTGAAACAAGAGGGAGTCAAGATCGACGCCAAGCGAGGGAATGAATCCTACGGTCGCTTTGCCTGGATCTATGACTCGGATGGGAACAAGATCGAGCTCTGGCAGCCGCCGTCCTCAAAGCCCTGAGCCTTCTAGTCGGCCGGTTCGGTGGCGAGACGGTAGCCGACCCACGGCTCGCTGAGCAGAAATCTCGGCTTCGACGGGTCCGGCTCGATCTTCTTGCGGAGCTGCGCGACGAGGACCCACAGGTGCTCGGGCTGATCCACGGCGTTCGGTCCCCACACGGCCTTGAGGATCGCGCGGTGGGTGAGGACGCGATCGGCGTTGCGCGCGAGCAGCGCCAGCAGGTCGAATTCCTTCGGCGTCAGGCGGATCTCGTCGTCGCCCCGGAGCACGCGATGGCGATCGTAGTCGATCGTCAGATCCCCGACCTGCACGCGGCCGGCTTCCGGCTCCTCCAGGGTGAACACGCGGCGCAGCGCGACGCGGATCCGCGCGAGGAGCTCTTCCGGGCTGAACGGCTTGGTGACGTAATCGTCCGCGCCGAGATCCAGCGCCGACACCTTGTCCTGCTCGGCGCCGCGCGCCGAGAGCACCACGATCGGCACCCTGGACTCGTTCCGGATCCGGCGGCACACCTCGGTGCCTTCGAGATCGGGCAGCCCCAGGTCGAGGATCACGAGATCGGGCGGATGGTCGGCCACGATCCTCAGCGCATCGGCGCCTGTGCCCGCGACGTCCACGTCGTAGCCGCGCGAACGCAGCAAGGGCGCGACCGCGCGCTGAATGGACACCTCATCGTCGACGAGCAGGATGCGGGCAGTTCGAGTCATTTGACGTGCGCGGGCACCACCATCGTGAACCGCGCGCCGCCGTCCGCGCAATTCTCCACCGCCAGGGTCCCCTGCTCCACCGCCAGCAGCCCTCGGGCGATCGCCAGCCCCATGCCGGTGCCGGACACGCGCTGCTTCGCCTGGCCGCCGCGGTAGAAGCGCTCGAACAGATGCGGCAGATCCGCGGCCGCGACGCCCGGTCCGTGGTCCCGCACCGAAATCGTCAGGCCCGCCGTCGTCGTCGCCGCCCGCACGTCGACCGTCGTGGCGGCCGGCGCGTACTGCGCCGCGTTCTCGAGCAGATGCGAGAGGGCGGCCGCCGTCAGGCGCGGATCGAGGCGCACGACGCGCTCCGAGTCGGTGGTCACGTCCAGGCGATGCCCTCTCATCGTGTGCTCGACGAGCGCCTGTGCGCCCTCGATGATTTCCGACGGGTGCACCCATCGGAGATCGGCGGCGACGGCGCCGGCGTCGATGCGCGCCATCTCCAGGATGTTCTGGAACAGCCGGGTGAGGCGCTCGACCTCCGCCAGCACGAGCTGGCTCTGCTCGAGGCGGTCCGCGTCGTTCAACCACTCGCCCTGGAGGTTGCTCGCGGCGATCCGGATGGCCGTCAGAGGCGTACGGAGATCGTGTCCCAGTGAGGCCAGCAGCGCGGACTTCAACGCTTCGCTGCGGCGCGCCACTTCCGCGCTCTCGCGATCTTCAAGAAACTGGGCGCGCTCGATCGCGATCGCGGCGACGCCGCCGACCGCGTCCAGCGTGCCGGCCTCGATTGGTCGGCCCGCCATGGCCAGCAGGCCCACCGCGCGGGCGCCAAGGCGCAGCGGCACCAGTCCCACCGCGCGCCCGCCGCACAGAATCGTACGATGCCCCTCCGCGCCGGGCTGCGGCAGCGCCAACAGGCTCGTGTCGAGCGTCAGCGCCACCGGCCCCGCGGCGAACACGCTCCAGCCCGCCGCTTCGGGCATGCAGATCGCGACGTATTCGAGGTCGAACCGCCGCGCGATGAACCGTGCGAGCTGCGCGATCGCTTCGCGGCTGTCGGTCATCAACAGCACGTCGCGGCTCAGGTCGAACAGCCGCGCCACTTCGTCGCGCCGCGCCAGCGCTTCGTCCGCACGCGCGCGCGCGAGCGCCGACAGATTGCTGGCCACGAGGCTCACGGCGAGGAACGCGACGAGCGCCACCCAGTTCTGCGGATCCGCGATCGTGAACGTGCCGACGGGCGGGAGAAAGAAGTAGTTCACCGCGAGCATCGCGGCGATCGACGTCACGGCCGCCACCCAGAACCGCGACGTCGCCGCCGCCACGAGGACGATCAGCAGGAAGCTGAGCGCGGCGATCGTCGGATTGGTGACGCCCAGCCAGCGGACGTAGATCCACGTCACCACCGCCACGGCGCCGAGCGCGTTGCCAAGACGCCCCAGATCGCGAGCCATGCTGGTCCTCAGTGGATCTGGCGTTTCAGCCGATCCACCGCCTGCGCACGTGTCTTCGTCATCTCGTCTTCCAGGCTCCCCAGGGCGGCGGCGACGATGTCGCGGTGATGGATGTCCGGCCCGACGGTCTTCACCGCATCGAGCCAGAGCTGATGGATCCGCTCGATGTCCTCCGGCGACAGGTGCGGCGCGTGTGCACCGAGCGAGAACTGCTGGACCGATTGCTCCGGACCGAGCACGATGAGCCGGGGCGCCAGTTCCCGATCGTGCGGCGTCCGATCCCACGCCTCGCCGAGGAGCCGCGCCTGCTCGCCGGCCGCCATCTTCGCCGACGAGCCGACCTCGATGTCATCGGCCCGCAGGCGGACGGCGGTCTGCGCCACCGCATCATAGATATTCGTCGCCGGCACCACCAGCAGTTTCACGGTCCGGCCATGCCGTTCCGCGATCGCCACGACGCGCGTGAACAGCACTTGCTCGTAGTCGGTGAACAGCTCCTCTCGCTCGATGTCCTTCACGCCCGCGTCGGGACCGGTCAGCAGGCGGATCGTCAGCACGACGACGTCGCGCTGCGCCGTGTCGGTATCGCGGACGACGCGGTCGAGGTGCGTGAGCGTGTTGTAGTCGCGCACGGGGACGAGGACGCCGCCGGGCCGCGCGTGCAGCTGGTCGAGGCCGACGTCCGCCTCGCGCATCAACTGGAACTGATCCGTGTGCTGCCCGCCGGCTTCGCGCCGCCGGCGCGCCGTCGCGTGTTCGGAGAAGACGAAGATGCCGTACAGCAGCAGCGTGAAGGCGATGCCGGACATCGTCGCGGTCTGCTTGGTGAAGAGATTGACGACGGCCGCGGCGAACAGCACGAGCGAGATCAGCGCGAGGCCGACCGGAATCTCACGTCCGCCGATGTGCAGGTTCATCGGCACTCGCCACTCCCGCGGCGCGTCGGGCTCGGTGAACCGCAGCACCAGCATCGCCAGCGACTTGAACGCGAAGCTCCAGACGACCCCGAACGCGTACGCTTCGCCGAGGACGTAGACGTCGCCGCGGCTCAGGAGGATCGTCACGATCTGCAGAATGACGACCATGTTGATCAGGCGATACGACGTGCCGAACCTCGGGTGCGGCTTGCGGAACCAGTCGGTCAGCACGCCGTCCTCAGACACGCGGTTCAGCACGCCGTTCGAGCCGACAATCGCCGTGTTCACCGCGCCCGCGAGGATCAGGAAGCCGACAATCACGACGAACGCCTGGAACAGCAGCCGCAGCGGCAGCGGCCCGACGACGTTCATGGCGAGACCCGAGATCAGGTTGTCGAAGAAGTGCGGCCGGACGGTGTCGGGAATGATCGCGACGGCGAAGAAGCTGACGAGCGACGTGAACAGCAGGCTGTAGACGAAGATCACCATCCCGGTGCGCTGCAGGTTCTTCACCTTGGGATGCTCGATCTCGCGATAGACCTGCGCGAGCGACTCCTCGCCGCTCATCGCCAGGATCGAGTGGCCGAAGCCGACCATGATCGCGACCGCCGTGAACGTCGGCCAGATCGTGCCGCGCAGCCAGCCCAGGCCGTCGTTCGAGAAGTGCAGATTGCGCGGCACCGGCGCCGGCGGCCACTGCCCGCCGCGCCACAGCAGCGTCAGCCCGCACCAGGCGATCATCAGGACCACCATCACCGTGGTGACCTTCATGATCCGCAGCGCGTCCTCGCTCGACTCGTGGATGCCCTGCGTGTTGCGCCACCAGAAGTACACCGTGACGAGGATCGCGACGAACGCCGCCGTCGCGTCCACGGGCAGGCTGTGCGCGCTCCCAAGCCGGTGCAGCAGATCGTTCAGCAGGCCCGCAATGTACTGGCCCGCCGAGACGCCGCTGATGGGGCCGGTCAGCACGTAGTCGAAGAGCAAGGCGGAGACCGACAGCTTCGCGAGCGTGCCGCCCATCGCCTCCTTCACGACGCGATAGACGCCGCCCCGCACGAACATCGCGGAGCTCTCGATGTACACCGCGCGGACCGCGTACGAGAACAACATCACGCCGAGGATGAACCACGGCGCGGCCTTCCCGACCGCCTGCTCGACGATGCCGCCGACGTAGAACGCCGTCGATCCGAGATCGCTCAGCACGATCGCGGCGGCCCGCCAGAATGAAATAAAAGAAAGGAGAACGGTCGTCGCAACGACGACACGCACGCGCCCGTCGCGGGCAACCGGTGTGGAATCCACAGACGCTTCCGTATGACGCCGGCGGGGTTAGCTGACGGGCTCGGACTTCGGAAGTGTCCTACGGCGCCACGCGCCGATACGCCCCAACAAACTCGGTTCCCCCGCGTCCTGCGTGTGGCGCAGGACTTAGGCCGGTTCGAAGATACGCCTGCCGAGGTGACGTGTCAATCCGCCTCAGCGGGTCACCGCTTGTGGTTCTTGCTCTGGTTCTTGTTCTTGCTCTTGCTGTGACGCGGCCCCCTGCGCTGCTGGGCGCGCCGCTGCTGGTCGGTCGGTTTCCGGCGCCGCACCTGGATGCGGATCGGCGTGCCGACGAATCCGAACTCCTCGCGCAGCTTGTTGACGAGGAATCGCTGGTAGGAAAAGTGAAAGGTCGTCGCGACGTTGGTGAAGAAGACGAACGAGGGCGGCGCGATCCCGATCTGCGCGGCGTACAGGATCCGCACGTGCTTGGTCCCGGGGCTCATCGGCGGATTCGCCGCGGTCACGGCGGCGACGAACTTGTTCAGCGCCGGGGTCGGGACGCGGATCCGCCGCGTCGCGGCGATCTTGTCGATGGTTTCGAGCACCTTCGGCGAGCGTTCGCCGGTGAGAGCCGAGATGTGCAGGATCGGCGCGTAGTCCAGAAACCGCATGTGCCGCCGCGTCTCATCGTCGAACTTCTTGGAGAAGTCCGGTCCGCGATCCTTGACGAGGTCCCACTTGTTCGCGAGGATGACGACGCCGCGTCCCGCCTTGTCCGCTTCTCCGCCGATGGCGGCGTCGTGATCCATGGCGCCGGCCGCCGCGTCGATCACGAGCGCGACGACGTCCGCCTCGAAAATCGCGCGCTTTGCGCCGGCCACGCTGACGAGTTCGACCGCGCCGCCGGTCCGCACGCGCCCGGGACGCCGCATCCCCGCCGTGTCCACGATGCGGAAACGGCGCTGATGCCAGGTCAGCGCGGTGTCGATCGCGTCGCGCGTCGTCCCCGGCATGTCGCTGACCATCACGCGCTCGGCGCGCAGCAGGCGGTTCACGAGCGACGACTTGCCGACGTTGGGACGTCCGACGATCGCGATCGATGTTTCGCGCTGGGCGTCGTCGTCGGGCCCAGCAGGCTCGCGGTCGCCGGGCCGAGCAAGCTCGGCCCCTACACCTTCTCCGTCGACGTCTTCGCCTTCCTCCGTAGGGGCCGAGCTTGCTCGGTCCTCGTCGCTTGCTCGGCCCTCGGCGTCCGTTCCTCCGATGCGAGCGACGATCTCATCGAGCAGGTCTCCCACTCCAGTGCCGTGCTCGGCGGAAATCTCGACGACCGGCTCGATGCCGAGCGTATAGAAATCCATCGTCGCGTGGCGCGCGCGGTTGTCGTCGATTTTGTTGATCGCGAGGATGACCGGCTGGCCGGATTGCCGCAGCTCCCGCGCAATCGTCTCGTCGCCGGAGACGAGGCCGTCCCGTCCGTCGACCACGAGGACGAGGAGATCCGCGCCGACGATCGCCCGTTTGCCCTGGACGACGACCAGATCGTGCAGCGGATCCTCGCTCGCGCCGTACAAACCGCCCGTGTCGAACAGCTGAAACGTGACCCCCTGCCACACCGCCGGCCGCGCGAGCGAATCCCGTGTCGTCCCGGCGACCGGGGCGACAATGGCGCGACGCCCGCCCGTGATTTTGTTGAACAGGGTCGATTTCCCCACGTTCGGACGTCCGACGAGCACAACTGATGGGGTTTTACGTGGCATTTGTGTAAAGCAAGTTAGCCTCAGCCTTGACTTGGTAAGTCCCAGTCCCTATAGTAGTTACCAGTTCCCAGGAGCCCTTAAGCATGATCAAGGTCGACATCGTCAACGAAGTGTCGAAGATCGCCGACATCACCAAAGTCAAAGCTGAGGTGGCCGTCGACGCGGTGTTCGACGCGATGCGGACCTCCATGCAGCGCGGCGAGCGCATCGAACTGCGCGGCTTCGGCGTCTTCCAGGTGAAACCCCGCAAGCGCGGCATCGGCCGCAACCCGCGGACCGGCAAGGAAGTCCGGATTCCACCGGGCCGCACCATCCGCTTCAAGCCGGGCAAAGACCTGCAGAACATCGGGTAATTGGACAAGTTCCGGGACAGAATCTGGCTGCACGTTCTCCTGTTCGTCCTGACGATCGTCTCCACGACGCTCGCCGGCGCCGGCCATTACGCCAGTTTCCGTAGCGACTTCCTCGATCGCCCGCTCGGCCTGCCACTGACCACCCTGCTGCTCGGCGGCCTCTGGTACAGCGGAACCATCCTCGCGATCCTCGGCTGCCATGAACTCGGACACTATTTCGCCTGCCGCTATTATGACGTTGACGCGTCTCTGCCGTTTTTTCTGCCGGTGCCGCCGCCGTTCCTGACCGGAACCCTCGGCGCCTTCATCCGCATCCGCGAGCAGATTCCGCAGAAGCGCATGCTGTTCGACATCGGCATCGCCGGCCCGATTGCCGGCTTCCTCGTCGCCGTCCCGGCGCTGTTTCTCGGCCTCGCGATGTCGCACGTCGTGAAGCTCCCCGCCGACTTCACCGGGTTCGAGCTCGGCGAGCCGCTGCTCTTCAAGGCCGCGTCCACGCTCCTGTGGGGCACGGTGCCGGACGGCTACTCGCTCAATCTGCATCCGATGGCGTTCGCGGCCTGGTTCGGCCTGCTCGCAACGGCGCTCAACCTGTTTCCGATCGGGCAGCTCGATGGCGGGCACATTTCGTACGCCGTGCTCGGCCGTCGATCGACGTACGTCACGTTCGCCATGATGGCCGCTGCGATCGGGCTGGCGTTTTTCTCGCGGAGCTGGCTCGTGTGGACCGGGCTGATGATCGGGATGCTGGTGGCGTTCGGGCCGCGTCATCCCCGCGTCTTCGACGAAGACGTGCCGCTCGATCGCACGCGCTTCGTCCTCGCCCTGGTGGCGCTGGCGATGCTGATCGTCTGCTTCACGCCGGCGCCCATCGAACCGACGCAACTCATAGGACGCTGACCGGATCCACGTCGACAACGACGCGGCGCTGAACTTCGGGCCTCGCCGAAACGGCGGCCATCAGCGCTTCCCGCATCGCCTTCCGATTCGCTCCCTTCAGCAGGAACTGCGCGCGGTATTCGCCGCGCAGCCGGCCGAGCGGCGCGGGTGCGGGCCCGAGGACGCGAAAGCCGCCGCGATCGCTCCGCGCGCGCAGGCGATCCACGACGTCCGCCGCATCGTCCATCGCGCCCGCAAAGGTGCGGGCGCGGACGATCGTGTTGATGATGGACACGAGCGGCGGATAGCGCATCGCCTGCCTGAACTGCAGCTCGCGCTCGTAGAACGCCGGGTAATCCTGCCGGCACGCCAGCTGGATGCTGTAGTGATCCGGATAGATCGTCTGGACGATCGCTTCGCCGGCCTGCTCGCCGCGGCCGGCGCGCCCGGCGACCTGGGTCAGCAGCTGAAACGTGCGCTCGGACGCGCGGAAATCGGCGGTGCCGAGCCCGACGTCTGCGGACACGACGCCGACGAGCGTGACGCGCGGAAAGTCGTGGCCCTTGGCGATCATCTGCGTCCCGACCAGGACGTCGATCGCGCCGTCGCGGAAGCGCGTGAGCAGATCGCCCAGCGAGCCCTTGCGGCGGATCGCGTCGCGGTCGAGCCGCGCGACGCGCGCGGAGGGACACGCGCGCTGCACTTCCGCCTCGACGCGCTCGGTGCCGAAGCCAGACTGTTCGAGGTACGGCCCGGCGCAGTGCGGACACGTCGCCGGGACGCGCGTCGAGTAGTTGCAGTAGTGGCATCTCGCCCGCCGCGCGTGGCCTTCCCCGTGCACGACGAGCGACACGCTGCAGTTGGGACACTCGAGCGTGCCCGCGCACTGCCGGCAGAACACCGCGGTGGCGAAGCCGCGCCGGTTCAGCAGGATGAGCGCCTGTTCCTTCCTCTCGATGCGTGACGCAATCGCGTCCTTCAGTGCGCGGCTGAGCACCACGTCCGGTCCGGCCGCTGCGTACTCCTCGCGCATGTCCACGACGGTGACCGCCGCGAGCGGCCGGTCGAGCACGCGCCGCTCGAGGACCACGCGCTCGTACCGTCCGCTCATCGCGTTGTGATAGCTCTCCATCGACGGCGTGGCCGAGCCGAGCACGAGCAGCGCCTGGCTCCGCTGGCCGCGCACGATCGCGACGTCGCGTCCGTTGTAGCGCGGGCTCTCCTCCTGCTTGTACGAGGCGTCGTGCTCCTCGTCCACGATGATCAGGCCGATGTCGGCCAACGGCGCGAAGACCGCCGACCGCGTGCCGACGACGACGTCGATGTCGCCGCGGCGGATGCGCTGCCACTGATCGTGGCGCTCACCGTCCGAGAGTCCGCTGTGCTGGATCGCGACCTGATCGCCGAACGCCTGGCGGAAGAGCGACGCGATCGCCGGGGTCAGCGCGATTTCCGGCACGAGCATCAGGACGCGGCGGCCCGAGGCGCGGACGGCGGCCGAGAGGCGGATGTACAGCTCGGTCTTCCCGCTGCCGGTGACGCCGTGAACGAGCGCGACGCCGAACTTCTTCGAGTCCGCCATCGCGCGAAGTCGCGTGAGCGCAGCTTCCTGCTCGAGGGTCAGCCGGCGATCGGCTTCGGCCATGGTCGCCGCGAACGGCGACGCCTCGAAGGGATCGCGGTCGACGCGGTCCTGGCGCAGCGTGGCGAAGCCGCGCTTCACGAGCCGCGAGACGGTGTCCGCGCCGATCCCGCGTGCCGCGAGTTGCGGCGTCGGGATTCCGCCCGGCGCGCCGGCGAGCACGTCGAGCGCCTCGCGTTGTTTCGGAGTGAGTGCCGGCCGAGCAAGCTCGGCCCCTATCCCCGACGTGTAGGGGCCTGCGCCAGAGGTGTAGGGGCCGAGCTTGCTCGGCCCCGCGTCGATCACGCCCAATCCCGCGGCAGTGATCGAGGCGACGCGGATGGTCTTGTGCGAATCGGCGCGCTCGCCGCGGGTCTTCGGCGGCAGCACCGCCGTGATCGTGTCGCCGGGGCCGGCGGCGTAGTACTCCGCCGTCCACTGCGCGAGCGCGACGACGTCCGCCGGGAGAAACGCCTCGTCGTCGAGCACCTGGCGGATCGGCTTGATGTCGGCGCTGGTGGCGAGTGCGACGCCGCGATCGACGACGATGCCCGTCACGGTCCGCGAGCCCACTGGCACGACGACGCGCGCGCCGACCGCCGGCGGCGTCATGCCGTCGGGGACGCGATACGTCAGGAGGTCGAGCGCGGGAACGGGAACCGCGACGTGAATCAGGAAATCAGGATTGGAGGAGGCGGCGGACAAGCTTCATATCTTCCCACACCTCGCGCTTCGACGAGGGATTGCGGAGCAGATACGCGGGATGAAACGTGGGGATCAGCTTGGCGCCGCGGAAGTCGTAGACGTTCCCCCGCAGGCGCGAAATCGGATCGAGCGTGCGCAGCAGCGTCTGCGCGCCGAACTTGCCGAGCGCGACGATCACCTTTGGCTTGATGATGTCGATCTGCCGGAACAGGAACGGCTCGCAGGTCTCGACCTCGTCCGGCTCGGGATTGCGGTTTTCCGGCGGCCGGCACTTGATCACGTTCGCGATGTACACGTCGTCTCGCGTGAGGCCGATCGCTTCGATGATCTTCGTGAGCAGCTGGCCGGCGCGCCCGACGAACGGGATGCCCTGGAGGTCTTCGTCGCGGCCAGGCGCTTCGCCGACGAACATGAGGTCGGCCTGCGGATTGCCGACGCCGAAGACGATTTTCGATCGCCCCAGGTTACAGAGCTTGCAGCGCGTGCAGTCGCCAATGTCCGCGCGCACGGCGGCCAGGGCGTCAACCGGTGTCAGCAAAAAGGGGCCAGGCCCCTTTTTGTCAGGTTCGTCCACCAAAAAGGGGCCTGGCCCCTTTTTGGCGCGCCAGTCGGGGTTCGTGCCCGTCACGCCCAGTTCGGCGGCGAATCGCAGATGTTCTGTGAGCTGGTCGCGGTTCACGCGCGCACGACACGCTTGGCGAGCAGCTGTTCCACGCGATCGAGGATCGCTTCGGCCACCCGCGCCTTGGTCTGCAGCGGCAGCGGCTCTGCGCCGTCGGGCCCGATGACGGTGACGGCGTTCGTGTCGACGTCGAAACCCGCGTCGGCGCGCGAGACGTCGTTGGCGACGATGAGGTCCGCGTGTTTCTTTTCGCGCTTCGCGGTCGCGCGCGCGACGAGGTCGCCGGTTTCCGCCGCGAACCCGACCAGCAGCGGCCCGCGCCCCGACGACAGACGACGCGTCCCAAGCTCGCCGAGGATGTCCGGCGTCTTCTTCAGGACGAGCGTGATCGTGTCGTCGCCCTTCGGTATCTTCTGCGCGGCGCGTTCGGCCGGCGCGTAGTCCGCCACAGCCGCCGCCAGGATCGCGACGTCGACGTCGTCTGCGCGTTCGATGACGGCGTCGCGCATCTCGCGCGCGCTTCGCACGCGCACCAGCTCCCGCACCGGCGGCGCCTCGACCGTCGTCGGACCGGCGACGAGCGTCACGTCCGCGCCGCGCCGCATGGCCTCCGCGGCGATCGCGAATCCCATCCGCCCGCTCGATCGGTTGCCGACGTACCGCACCGGATCGACATCTTCGTAGGTCGGCCCGGCGGTCACCAGCACGCGCTTGCCGCGCAGCGGTCCGTCGGGCCGCAGCACCGCTTCAGCCGCGGCCACGATTTCGTCCGGCTCCGCCAGGCGTCCCTTCCCGATCCAGCCACACGCGAGATAGCCTTCGCCCGGCTCGACGAACCGGACGCCGCGCGCCGCCAGCGTGTCGAGGTTGTGGCGCACCGCTTCGTGGGAAAACATCTGGGTGTTCATCGACGGCGCGACGAGGACGGGGGCCCGCGTCGCGGTGAACAGCGTGGAAAGGAAATCGTCGGCGATCCCGTTCGCGAACTTGGCGAGAATGTTCGCGGTGGCGGGCGCCACGAGCAGCAGGTCGATCGTCGACGCCAGCGCGATGTGCTCGATGTCCGCGTTCGCGCCCGGCTCGAACTGATCCGTGATCACCCGCCGGCGCGTGATCGCCTCGAACGTGAGCGGCCCGACAAAGCGCGTCGCGGTCGCCGTCATGATGGCGACGACCTCGTGGCCGCGCTTCTGCAGCCCGCGCGCCACTTCGACCGCCTTGTAGGCGCCGACGCCGCCGGTCACGCCGAGCGCAATTAGCATCGAATTACTCGATGACCGGATCCTTCGAGCGCTCCAGCGCTTCGACGACCTTCGTCACCACTTCCTGCTGCGCCACGGTGGTCTTCTTGTGATCCCCGACCGCGACGCGCGGCGTGGAGCCGGCCATCAACTGGCGCGCACGCGCGCCGGCGGTCACGACGAATTCAAAGGAGTTCGGCAACTTGCTGCGATCGATCATGATGTTCCTCATCTTCTTTCCCGGGGGTCTGCCCCGCGTCCGGCGCTACCCGAACGTTCTCACGATGGCGTCGGCCTCGCCGCGCATGCACTTCAGCCGGGCCCGTTCGGCGACGACGATGCTCCGCAGACGATCGACGGCCGTCGTCAACGCGTCGTTGATGACGACGAAGTCGTATTCGGCGAACGAGGCGACCTCCTGCCGCGCGATCTGCAGCCGGCGCGTGACCGCTTCATCGGAGTCCTTGCTCCGTCCGCGCAGCCGCTTTTCCAGCACGTCGAACGACGGCGGCATCACGAACACGGCCGTCGTCTCGATGCCGCGCCGCCGCACCTTGCGCGCGCCCTGGACGTCGATCACCAGGACCAGATCCGACCCCGATTCGAGGATTCGTTCGGTGTCCGCGGCCGAGGTCCCGTACAGGTTGCCGAAGACGTCGGCCCACTCGAGAAACTCGCCCACCGCCACCATCGCCTCGAACCGTTCCCGCGTCACAAAATTATAGTCCACGCCGTCGACTTCGCCCTGGCGGGCCGCGCGCGATGTGTAAGAGCGTGACAATCTGAGATGCGGCACCTGCTCGACCAGCCGTTCCACCAGGGTCGTCTTGCCGGCGCCGGACGGCGCGGACACGATGAACAGCAGTCCGCGGCCCTTACTCGGCATTCTGCACCTGCTCGCGCATCTTCTCCAGCTCCGCCTTCGCGGCGATGATCAGCTCGGAGACGCGGAGGCCGTCGGCCTTGGAGCCCATCGTGTTGACCTCGCGGTTCATCTCCTGAAGCAGAAAATCGAGCTTCCGGCCACACGGCTCCGGGCCATCCGCCAGCGCCTGCCAGTGCGCGACATGCCCACGGAAGCGCTCCACCTCTTCACTGATATCGGATCGAGCGGCCATCCGCACAATCTCCTGGGCGACGGCGGTCTCGTCCGCCTGCAGCTGAGTTCGAAGCTCGCGGACGCGCTCCGCGAGGCGCTCTTCCATGGCGGCGCGACCCTGGTCCGCGGCAGCCGCCACGCGCTCGACCAGTTCGGCGACGGCGGTGCGGCGATCGTCGAGGTCGGCGCGCAGGTGGTCCCCTTCGCGGCTGCGCATGAGGTCGAGGTCCACGAGCGCGGCGTCAATCGCCTCGCGCGCCCGCGCCGCGATGTCGGCCTGCTGCGCGTCACCGCCGCCGGGGCCGGCTCCATCGGCCGCCCGCTCGCGGATCGTCAACGCCTGCGGCAGGCGCAGCAGATCGCCCGGCGTCAGCGGACCGGCGACGAGCCCGCGCGCCCTCGCCTGATCGAGCGCCGCCGACAACGCGCGGCCGAATTCCTCGTTGAACTCCACGTCGACGCCGGGGAGCTGCCGCATCTGCAGCGACACGCTGAGCTCCACGCGTCCGCGCGTCACGCGCCTGGCCACGAGCGCCCGCACGTCGCTTTCGATCGCCGCGAGCGACTGCGGCATGCGGAGCTGCAGATCGAGGTGCCGGTGATTCACCGCGCGGATCGTCACGGCGATCGTCGCGCGGTCGTCCTCGCGCGTCAGCGCCGTGAATCCGGTCATGCTCCTGATCATGTGCTGGCCGCGCCGCCGAACCGGCGCTCACGCCGCCCCTCTTCGAGCACCTGCAGCTGATAGAGCGACGCGTAGGTGCCCCTGGGCCGCGTCACGAGATCATCGTGGCGGCCCATCTCGACCACGCGCCCGCGCTCGAGGACGATGATCGCGTCCGCGCGCCGGATCGTCGACAACCGGTGCGCGATGACGAACGACGTCCGGTCCTTCATCAGGTTCGCGAGCGCTTCCTGGACCAGCAGCTCGGATTCCGAGTCGAGCGCCGACGTCGCCTCGTCGAGCACGAGGATCGGCGCGTTCTTGAGGATCGCGCGCGCGATCGCCACGCGCTGACGCTGGCCGCCGGACAGGCGCTGTCCGCGCTCGCCAATCATCGTCTCGTACCCGTTCGGCAGTTCGGTCGAGATGAAGCCGTGCGCGTTCGCCGCGCTGGCGGCGCTCTCGATCTCCGTCCGGCTCGCGTTCGGGGATCCGTACGCGATGTTGGTCGCCACGGTGTCATCGAACAGCACGGTCTCCTGGGTCACGATGCCGATCTGCTTGCGGAGCGACGCGAGCGTCACCTGCCGGATGTCCACGTCGTCCACGAAGATCGCCCCGCTGCTGACGTCATAGAACCGCGGGAGCAGGTTGACGAGCGTCGTCTTCCCCGCGCCGCTGCGGCCGACGATGGCGATCATCTGACCGGCCCTGACGGTCAGCGAGACGCCGCGGAGAATCCGGCCGGGGCCTTCGTCGTAGCCGAACCCGACCTCGCGGAATTCGATCGCGCGCTGGAACGGTTCGAGCGGCTTCGCGTCCGGCGCCTCGACCACCTCGGTGTGGGTGTCGAGCATCTCGAAGATGCGCTCGGACGCCGCCATCGCCTGCTGCATATTCGCGTTCACCCGGCTCAATTTCTTCGCGGGCGCGTACATGAGCAGCAGGGCCGCCATGAAGGAGAAGAAATCGCCCTGTCCCATGTTTCCGCGGGCGACCTGCTCGCTGCCGTACACCAGGGCCAAGGCCATACCGACCCCGCCGATGAGCTCCATCAGCGGCGGCAGGCTCGACAGCGCCGCCGTCACCTTCATGTTCGTGCGATAGAGCCCGAATCCGGCACGGTTGAACTTCTCGGTTTCGTGCCCTTCGGTGCCAAACGCTTTCACGATGCGATGGCCGGTGAACGCTTCCGCGCTGATGTGCGAGATCAGTCCCAGCGCTTCCTGGCTCCGGCGAGTGGTGCGGCGCACGCGCTGCCCGAGGCGAATCAGCGGGTAGATGATGAGCGGCGCGCCGGTCAGGCAGACGATCGTCAGCCGCGCGTCGAGATAGAACATCCAGCCGACCAGCCCGACGAGCGTCAGCGTCTCGCGCGCGAGATCGCCGAGCGTCTCGGACACGACCTGCTGCACCTGCCCCACGTCGTTGGTGATGCGCGACATCAACTGGCCCGTCGTCCGCTGCGCGAAGAAGCCGGCCGACTGCCCGAGCATGTGCTTGTAGAGCGCGTTGCGCAGATCCCTCACGACGCGCTGCCCGACGTCCACGAGGAGATACGACGACGCGTACGAGCCGAGGCCCTTGACGAGATACAGGCCCACGATGCCCCACGCCATGATCGCGAGGTACTCTTTGTTCGGCAGCGTCTTGTCGACGATCGGCTTGATGATGATCGTCAGGCCCGTAGACGCCGCCGCGTAGAACACCATGCCCACGAACGCCAGCATCATGAGCCCGCGGTAGGGGCGCGCGTACGCGAACAGGCGCTTGAGCGGATTCACTCGGTGAACCGGTACTTGATGAGGACCCAGAGCGCGACGACCCCGTCGCGCCATGTGATCTTCTTGCCTTCGTCGTAGCTGCGCCCGTCGTACGTGATCGGGATCTCGTAGACGCGGTAGCGCCGCTTGAAAATCTTCGCGGTCAGTTCGGGCTCGATGCCGAAGCCGTTCGACTCCAGCGAGAACGAGCGCAGGACGTTCACGCGCATCACCTTGAAACACGTTTCCATGTCCGACAGGATCGTGTTGTAGAGCACGTTGGTGATGAACGTCAGCAGCTTGTTCCCCAGGTAGTGCGTGAACAGAAACACGCGATGCCGGCCGAGGAAGCGCGAGCCGTACACCACGTCGGCCCGGCCTTCGCAGATCAGCTCGATGAGCGACGGATACTCCTCAGGCGAGTACTCGAGGTCGGCGTCCTGGATGACGACGATGTCGCCGGTCACGCGCGTGAAGCCGGTACGGAGCGCCGACCCCTTGCCGCCATTGGCCTCCTGCAGCACCAGCGTGAATCCGAGTTCGCGCTGAAGCGCCTGCAGCAGATCGCGGGTGCCGTCCTTCGAGCAGTCGTCGACCACGATCAGCTCGATGCGCAGCGGCACCGCGAGCACGCGGCGTACGATCTCGTCGATGGTGTCGCGCTCGTTGTACACGGGCATGACCACCGACACGAGCGGGTCGACGAGCGTGTCGCGCGAGGATCGCTTCATGGCTTCGCGTACCCGTTCGGATGGGACTGATGCCAGGCCCACGCCGTCTGAACGATCGCGTCGAGATCCGGGAATCGTGGTTTCCAATGCAGCTCGGCCTGCGCTTTGTGCGGCGCGGCGTACAGCACCGCGGGGTCGCCCGGCCGCCTGGGCGCGAGCGTCCAGGGGACCGGCGTTCCTGCGACGCGCGACACCGCGTCGATGACTTCCCGCACCGAGTGCGGGCGACCGGTGCCCAGATTGTACGCGTTCGAACGCCCCGTCTCGACGATCGCCTCGAGCGCCTTGACGTGGGCGTCGCCCAGATCCGACACGTGGACGTAATCGCGCAGGCAGGTGCCGTCCGGCGTCGGGTAGTCGTCGCCGAACACCTCGAGCGAGCCCACGCCCTGCGCCGCCTGAATCGCCCTCGGGATCAGATGAATCTCCGGCGCGTGATCCTCGCCGAGCTCCCCGTCCGGATCGGCACCGGCCGCGTTGAAATACCGCAGCGCGGCCCAGTGCAGTCCGTGCGCGCGCTCGATGTGCGGCAGCGCCCGTTCCACCGCCAGCTTCGACTCGCCGTACGCGTTGATCGGCCGCTGCGGATGCGTCTCGGCGATCGGCGTCTCGATCGGCTCTCCGTAGGTGGCGCAGGTCGACGAAAACACGAAGTAGCCGACCGATTCGGCGACCATCGCTTCCAGCACGCCGAGCGCGCCGCCGACGTTGTTGCGGTAATAGCGCAGCGGATCGCGAACGGACTCGCCGACGTCGAGAAACGCCGCGAAATGCATCACCGCAAACGCGCGCGATTGCTGGAGCGCCGCTCGCACGGCGGCGGTATCGGTGATGTCCCCCTCGATCAGCTCGCCGTACCGCACCGCCTCGCGGTGCCCGGCCGCCAGGCTGTCGAACACGACGACGTGATAGCCCGCGCGGCTCAGCGCCTTCGCCGCGTGACTGCCGATGTAGCCGGCGCCGCCGGTGACGAGCACCGTCCGCGCGTTAGCGTCCAATGGAGAAATACGTGAAGCCGAGCGCGCGCAGCTGCTCGGGAGAATAGATGTTGCGCCCGTCGAACACCACCGGCGTCTTGAGCTGCGTCCGCATCTTGCCGAAGTCCGGTTCGCGGAACTCGTTCCACTCGGTGACGATGGCCAGCGCGTCGGCGCCGGCCAGCGCGTCGTAGCTGCGCTCGCAGAGCTCGATGCGGTCGCCGAAGATCCGGCGCGCGGTCGCCGACGCTTCGGGGTCGTAGGCGCGGACGCTCGCGCCCTGCGCGAGGAGCCGCTCGATGATGGGAATCGCCGGCGCCTCGCGCATGTCGTCGGTGCGCGGCTTGAACGCCAGCCCCCACATCGCGATCGTCTTCCCCTTCAGCGTCTTGAAGTGCGCTTCCATCTTGTCCACGAGGCGCGATTTCTGGCGATCGTTGACCGCCTCCACCGCGCGCAGAATCTGGAAGTCGTAGCCGCGATCGCCGGACGACTTCAGCATCGCCTTCACGTCCTTCGGAAAGCAGCTGCCGCCGTAGCCGACGCCGGGAAAGAGAAACGACGTCCCGATCCGGCGGTCCGCGCCAATCGCCTTGCGGACGTGATCCACGTCGGCGCCCACGAGCTCGCAGACGTTCGCGATCTCGTTCATGAACGAGATCCGCGTCGCCAGGATGGAGTTCGCCGCGTACTTGCAGAGCTCCGCGCTCGCGGTGTCCATCAGCATGATCGGCGCGCCGGTCCGCGTGAACGGGGCGTAGAGCTCCTTCATCACCTCCGCCGACTGCGCATCGTCGCAGCCGATCACGACGCGGTCCGGCTTCATGAAGTCCTCGATCGCCGCGCCCTGCTTCAGGAACTCGGGATTGCTGACGACGCTGAACGGCTGCTGCGTTTCCTTCGCGATCGTCTCGCGCACCTTCGCGGCGGTGCCGACCGGCACGGTGCTCTTGTCGACCACGACGGTGTATTTGTCCATCGCGCGCCCGGCGTCGCGCGCCACCGCCAGCACGTGCTGCAGAGCCGCTGATCCGTCCTCGCCCTGCGGTGTGCCGACGGCGATGAACACGATCGTCGACGCGCGGACGGCGCCGTGCAGATCCGTGGTGAACGTCAGGCGTTCCTCACCGTGATTGCGGCGAACGATTTCCTCGAGGCCCGGCTCGTAAATCGGCATCTTGCCCGCTTCGAGCGTGGCGATCTTCGCGGCGTCCTTGTCCACGCACGCAACCGTGTTGCCGTTCTCGGCAAGACACGCGCCCACAACCAGCCCCACATACCCTGTACCGACGACAGCAATTTTCATGTCACAACAAGATACTGATTGTGAACGACTTAGACAAGAGCACCCGCGGGGCCCCGAATCCATGTGATAACGTCCCTGCGTGCGCGTGCTGTTCGACTATCGCCCGGCCCTGCGGCAGCGCACGGGCGCCGGCGAATACGCCCACGAGCTGGCGAGAGCGCTGCTGGCCGCGTTTCCACCCGGCGCGTCAGAGGCCGACCTCGAGTTGCTGCTGTTTTCGAGCTCGTGGAAGGATCGCCTCGTGCTGCCCGAAGGCGAGCTGGCGGGCGCGACGACGATCGATCGGCGCGTGCCGGTGAGCGTCCTCAATCACGCGTGGCACCGGTTCGGCTGGCCGCCGGCGGAGCTGCTGACGGGCCGCCGCGTCGACGTGACCCACTCCCTGCACCCGCTGATTCTGCCGGCGCGCAAGGCCGCGCACGTCGTGACGATCCACGACCTGTATTTTCTGGCGCACCCCGAGCGGACGCACGCCGAGATCCGCCGCGACTACCCGGCGCTCGTCCGGGCGCACGCGTGCCGCGCCGATCGGATCATCGTGCCGTCACGCTTCACGGCCCGCGAAATCGAACGGCAGCTTGGGGTCGGCGGCGATCGTATCAGCGTGTGCGCGCCGGGCGCGCCCGACTGGGCGCCGCGTCAGGCGCCGCCGCCGGATCGGGGATACGTCCTGTTTTTTGGTACCCTCGAGCCGCGTAAGAATGTCGGCGGCCTGCTGGATGCGTACGAACAATTGATCGCGACGCGCAAAGTGCCGCCGCTGGTGCTCGCCGGCCGCGCCGCCGAGGGATCGCAGCCGTGGCTCGACCGGATCGCGCGCGCGCCGCTCGCCGGCGTCGTGCGGCACGTCGGCTACGTCGAACCGTCGGAGCGCCAGGCGTTGTACGCGGGTGCGCGGCTCCTCGTGCAGCCGTCCTTCGACGAAGGCTTCGGCCTTCCCGTCCTCGAAGCCATGACGCTCGGCGTGCCGGTCGTGGCCGCCAATCGCGGCTCCCTGCCGGAGGTCCTCGGCGACGCGGGTCCGCTCGTGGATCCGGAGGCGCCCGACGAGCTCGCCTCCGCGATCGCGCGCATGCTCGACGATGAGGCGTACGCAGCGGTGTGCGCGGCGAAAGGTCCGCTGCGCGCGAGACATTTTCGCTGGGACCTCACGGCGCGTCACGTGTACGACACGTATCGGCAGGCGATCGCCTGATTCAGGGATCTATGCGGATTGGCATCGACGCCCGTGAATTGTGCGGCCGCGCCACCGGCGCC
>Ga0193726_1001310_pt1 | contig 20064 bp, 13 predicted proteins | sample H2c1metaG_FD_144928 | JGI IMG/M metagenome (GOLD analysis project Ga0193726, IMG submission 144928) | Soil microbial communities from a riparian zone of the East river system, Colorado, United States - H2c1 | ecosystem: Environmental > Terrestrial > Soil > Riparian zone | place: USA: East River... | reverse complement strand
CAGCAGTCGCGGGAATGGGATGGTCTCGCGCACGTGCTCCAGTCCGCAAATCCACGCCACGGCTCGTTCAATGCCCATGCCGAAACCCCCATGCGGGACGCTCCCGAATTTCCGCAGATCCAGATACCACCGGAAGGCCTCCTCCGGCAGGCCGTGCTCGCGAATGCGCTGCACCATCAAATCGTGAGACGCCATGCGCTGCGAACCACCGATAATTTCGCCATAACCTTCGGGGGCAAGCACGTCCACGCACAGGGCCAGTTCCGGTCGCACCGGATCGGGCTCCATATAAAACGCCTTCACCCTGGCAGGGTACCGGTGAATCATCACCGGCCGGTCGAATTGCGATGAAATATAAGTCTCGTCGGGCGATCCCAGATCGCCGCCCCACTCGAATTTATTTTCCAGGGCGCCCTTGGCGTGACCTTCCTGCAACATCTGGACGGCATCGTCGTAGGTAATGCGCGGGAATGGCACCTCGATCTTTTCCAGCTTCGCGACCTCCCGCCCGATGGTCCGCAGATCGGTCCGGCGTTTCTCGAGACAGCGCTTCACCAGAAAACTGATCATTTCCTCGGCCAATGCCATGAGGTCGTCGAGTGTGGCGAACGCGACCTCCGGCTCGACCATCCAGAATTCAGTGAGGTGGCGGCGAGTTTTCGATTTCTCCGCGCGGAAAGTTGGCCCGAACGAATAAACCTTGCCGAGTGCCATCGCGGTGGCTTCAATATAAAGCTGTCCCGACTGTGTGAGATAGGCCTGCTCGTCGAAATAATCTACGGGGAAAAGAGTGCTGGTGCCTTCGCAAGCGGCCGGAGTGAGGATGGGAGGATCTGTGAGCGTGAAGCCACGGTCATCGAAAAAATCGCGCGCCGCTTTGATGATCTCTGCGCGCACCCGCAGAATCGACGCCTGGCGCGGAGTGCGAAGCCAGAGATGACGGTGCTCCATCAGGAAATCAACACCGTGTTCCTTTAAAGAGATCGGATAGGGATCGTTTTCCGAGACGCGCTGCAACACCTGAATGTCGCTGACATCGAGTTCAAAGCCGCCGGGTGCGCGTTTGTCGGCTCGGACTTTGCCTTCGACAATCACGCTCGACTCCTGGGTGAGACCCTTGATGGCATCAAAGACTTCCGGCGGGACCGCGCTCTTGGGCACGACACCTTGAATCTGGCCGCTACCGTCGCGAAAAATGGGGAACAGAAGTTTTCCACTTTCGCGCAGGTTATAGAGCCAGCCCCGGAGGGTGACGGTTTCGCCGTCGTGCTTGCCGATTTCATGAATGGTGGTGATGGGAAAAGACATAGTTTTTAGAAAATCCACCTCGCCGCGCTGTGGGTGCGAGGACTGCTCTTTCGCCCGGCGGGGCTTCTCACTTTTCACGTCTCCCGCGGCTTGCGCCGCGGGCCTTACGCTCAGGCCACGTTGCGGCGAACCGCGTCCCGTTTACTGTTGTTCCAATTTCTCAAATGTCTCGCCCATCTTCTCGATGGGGTTGATCTTTTCGTCGTCTTCTATTTCCAACAGCAGGGCCGGGGTGTGGGGCGCTGAGCGCAGCAACTCCATGGCCTGTTTCCAGTCGATGGATCCCGCGCCCGGCCATAGGTGCGAGTCGCGGTCTTTCGCGTTGTCGTGAACGTGAGTCGAGTGAATGTGATCTTTCAGGGTAGCGAAGGCTTGCGGGACATCGCCCATCATGTTGGCGTGGCCCAGATCGAAGCACACACCGACGTCTTCAAAATGAGCGGCCTGGATGAATTCCACCAGACGCTCCGGCGCGGAAAGCTCGTTGGGAGTGTTTTCTACCAGGATGCGGACGCCCAACGGCTTAGCGAATGCCCGTAGGTGTTCGATGGAAGTCATGGCAGCTTCGAATTTATGTTCGTCGAACGATTCGTTCGTCACCCCGATGTGCTGGATCAAGAATCGAAACGGGATGTGTTCCGCGAGTTCAATGGCTCGCTTGATTTCGTCCATGGCCTCAATGCGGCCCGCGCGGTCGACCGAGGCCAGGTTCAGGGGTGGAGACCCCGCGCGTCCCCACTCGTAGTCGGCGTAGAGTGGCGCGTGAACGGAGTTGAGCGGGATTCCGCTGGTGCGAAACCAGTCTGCAATTTCGCGGACGTGCTGCTTGCGGTTGGCGTAGTCGAGGTGCTGGCGGGCGGCAAAGATTTCGAGCGCCTGGGCACCCCCACGCACCAGACCGTCCAGCAATCCCGGATGCAATCTCTCTTTAACATAAACGTACGTTGATATCGCCTTCAGCATTGATTTGTCTTACTCCGCTCTCGATTGTGCCTCGAAACTCTCCGCCAAACTCAGGCGCCAAAGCGCTTGCTTACCATCAATCTCTTGGACCGGCGATGGGTCGGGCGCTTCCCGAACCCCTGTGAGAACCGCTCCACACCTCACCCTGGCTCCTGGCCGCCGCTAAAATCCGACGGCCTTGCCGTTGTTGCGACCGTCGCTGGCTCCCAGGCGTTCACCGGTATTCAAATCTACCGCAATGCACTCGCCATCGCTCCAATAATTCTCTTCGTCGACGGGCTGGCCCATTTTCCGTAACACCTGAGCCGTGTCCGGCGAGATTCCCTTCTCCACATAGCTGGTGTCGGGGAGCCATTGATTGTGAAAACGCGGGGCGTTGACGGCTTCCTGAATGTTGAGTCCGTAATCCACCACTCCCATCAGGATATTCGCCACCGTGGTAATGATGCGCGGGCCTCCCGGGGAACCCAGCACCAGAAACAGTTTGCCATCTTTCAACACCATGGTGGGAGCCATGGAAGAAAGCGGCCGCTTGCCGGGGCCGATCGCATTCGCCGGGCCTTGAATCAATCCGTACGCATTCGGGACGCCGGGTTTCGCGGCGAAGTCGTCCATCTCGTCGTTGAGCAGAAAACCCAGGCCGTCGGCGGTGACTCCTGAGCCAAAACTGTCATTCAGAGTGGTGGTCACGGCAACCGCATTTCCGTCCGGATCGACAACAGAATAATGGGTCGTGTGTTCGGGCTCTTCGACCGCCAAGGGCTGCGCATGCAGCGCGGCGTATTGTTCAAGCTGGCTGAAGGTGGCGGGGCGGCGCAAGTCTTTGCTTGGTGTGGCGCGAGCGGGATCGATCGACGCTCGCCAGGCGATTCCATATTTCTTGTCAATCAACTGCGCGACCGGAATCTTCGAGAAATCGGGATCGCCAAGAAATTCAGCCCGATCGAAAAATGCACGCCGGAAGGCCTCCAGAGTCAGGTGCATCGACTCCGCCGAGCGGTTTCCGAACTTGCTGAGATCATAGCCTTCGAGAATGTTAAGGGTCTCGATCAGCGCAACGCCGCCCGACGACGGGGGCGGCGTGCTGATGATTTCGTATCCGCGATAGCTCCCGCGTACCGGCTCGCGCTCTTTTACTTCATACTTCGCCAGATCGTCTGCGGTGACCAGGCCTCCGCCTTTTTGGATCGACGCCGCCAGCTCGCGGGCGATCGCGCCCCGATAAAAATCGTCCGGATTCTTGGCGATGCGTTCCAGGGTTCGCGCCAGATCGGGCTGCGAGAAAATTTCACCTGGTTTGTAGTACCTTCCATCACGCTGAAAAATGCGTCGAGACTGTGGAAACTTCGCAAGACCGCCATGGTGAAAGCCCTGAGCATCTTCCCAGGACAAGCGATATCCATCGCGGGCGAACTTGATCGCTGCGGCCATCACCCGGTCGAGCGGTAGTTTGCCGTATTTTTTCTCGGCAAAGACCATTCCGGCGACCGAGCCCGGCACGCCGATCGCCTTGTAGCCAACCAGGCTCGCGTCTCCGATCAGATTCCCCTGGGCGTCCAGAAACATGTTCGCCGTGGCCGCTGCGGGCGCCTGTTCGCGGTAGTCAAGGAAGTGAGTGTTGCCCTCGGCAGTGCGGATCAGCATGAATCCGCCGCCGCCCAGATTTCCCGCCGCCGGATGCACCACCGCCAGTGCGAAGCCAACCGCCACCGCCGCATCCACAGCATTTCCGCCTGCCCGCATGATCTCCACGCCCGCCTGTGAAGCCAGCTCGTGAACGCTCGCTACCATGGCGTTCGACGCATGCGCCGGGCCGAACCGCGCCGCCGCTAACGGCAAGGCGCTTGTCAGCAGAGCTGCAACGGCCACGGGCATCAGAAATTTTCGGTTTATCCGCATGGATCTCGGGTGGCGTGGTGAACAGAACTCTGAGGCTAGCCCAGCCCGTGAGCGGGAGTCAAATGAGGTCGAAGGATGTGCCCTCCTAAGGCGGTGTAGAGGCATCCTTTGCTGGGGATAGAGTCCAAAGGTAGTACCGCTCCGGCGCCACCGGGCCGAAAGCAAAAGGCAGCGGCCCCCAAAGCGACGCGTAGAAACCGGCGCCGAGTTCCGGACGCATGGTTGACATCCAGGAGAGTGTCTTGACTTCCAGCACCTCGCCGGAAGCTGTCGCCCCCGGGGGCAATCCAAACTTGTTGGTATTGTTCTCAGGGATGACGAAGAGGTCTCCGGAATGGAATTGATACCGATTGACGTCGACGGGTTGCGCGCCTCGCGCCTGCATGTAGTACTGAAAGCCCCAATGCCCTTCGAAGACGATGGCGGTCTGTGCGTTCCGTGGCCTGGCGTGGATAAAAGCGGCTGCGGTTCGGGCCGAAGACGCCAGGCTGGCGTCGGCCGAAGCAGCCCAGAGCGACAGCCCGCCGGAAATCATCAGAGGGATCACGAGCCTTGGATCTGACCAGCGAGGAATCGCCAACCCTGATGCATCCCACCGGCGGGCGAGAACGATGCCTGCGGCAGGAATCAATGGAAGAATCGAGCGGGCATTGATCGTCCAGTTGAGAAGGGCGGCAAACACGAATGTGCCGAAGATCCAGAGCGCCAGCAACAGAGAGTCCGCGTCTCGCCTTTTCCAAAGATCAGCGACAGCAAGCCCAAGGATGGAAATCGCCCCAGCGAAGTAGAGAGCCAGCTGACTGCTCACCGCCAACCAGTGTTCCTGCGCCGCCGGGGACTGAAGCTGTATCCAGCCTCTCCAGGCCGCGAACCCTGCCAGGGCGCTGAGCGCGGCGCCCGCCCCGATCTGCCGGCGAGACCACAGCAAGGGGGCAAAGGTCAGCCCCGGCAGGGCACATCCTCCGAGAAAGGCCAGGCCCACCACGATCTTCGCCAGTCGTGAGGCTCCATGACCTTGAGGCAAGGAGTTGCTGTACACCGCGGCGTCCCAAAGCAAGCCGCGTCCGTACAGAGCGTGGGTCCACATCTGGTATCCAGCAAGGGCGCAAAGGGGAACCAGCAGAAAAAAGATCCAGCTTCCCAAGCGGCGCAAGCGGACCAGGGTATAAACGAACAGCAGCGGGATCAGCGCGATGCCGAAATATTTTGTCAGCGGGCAAGCGGCCATGAGCAGCGCGGAGGCGAGCAGGTAGCCGGGCTTGAGAGGTTCCAGGCCCGTGATCCAGAACATCACCGCGACCACCCAAAGAGCGAGCATCAGGGTGTCGCACATCACGCTGGTGGCGGAGACCATGAAACCGGGAGTCAGCAGGGTGGCCGCAGCGGCAATCCACGCGGAGGGAGTGAATCTTTTCGCCAGATGGAAGGTGCCGAGGACCAGGGTGAGCGCCGGCAGCAGAAATCCCAGGTGCAATGCTTGTTCCGACCAGCCTGCGACGGAGCCAACCAGTGCGCCGAAATAGGCTCCCAGGGGAGGATTCTTGGTTACTTCCGACATCGACATCTGGGTCGCGTACCACACCACCTTGAATCCATAGGGATCGAGAGGATGTCTGGTGATTTGTTGCGCCGCCCAAACAAACAGCGGATCGTCGATGTGAAAGGCTTTGCCGGAAAATGGGACCAGACAGAGCAGCGTCAGGAGCCCCAAAACCAGGCCGGTGCGATGGTCTGACGACGCGGGGGGAATGCGATGGGGGGTGGTGGCCATTCTGCAGTCGACCTAAGGGTAGATAGAGGAGCACTTTGCGTCAATATTCAGGGATGCACCTCGCTTGCTGGTTCACGGTTTCTTCCTGGGCTTTCTCTTGACCGGACGAGTTTTCTTTTTCGTCGCTTTTGTTTTCGCCGCGACCATTCCGTAGGATTCGCGGATCAGGTCTTCCAATTCCGCATCCCGCAGGATATCCAGGTGCTCGAACAGCACCCATTTGTAACGTCCGAGATAGGGCGCCGGAACGATGCCTTCGTGCTCGGTGAGTTCGAAAAAAGTTTCCGGCGTGCATTTGAAGCAAAGTTTGGGAGGGACGGAATCGACAGCGAGAATGGCGAAAATCTTGCCGCCCACCTTGAAGCAGAGGTCGCCACCCCATTGCAGATTTTCTTTGGCCGAGGGAAAGGAAAGGCAGAAGCGGCGGAGGGAATCGGGGTTCATGATGGTGATGGTAATGGTGATGGTCGGCCCGGACTCCTCACGAGTTCCGACGGCGTGGGGATGACGATGCTTTCGCCCCCTCCCGGGGGAGTTGTTTGGGGCCCTCCCACGGCATGCTCTGTGGGCTTATGGTTTCGCCTCGGCGCGGAGGACAGCGAAACCCTCCGCAGGGTTACGCTAAACCTGTTCGCGCTGTTCCCTGGCTTCGCCCAGGGTCACTGTGACGTCCATCTTTTTCTTTCCACGATAGATGGTGACACGGATCTTGTCGCCGGCGCGGTGACTGTTCATGACCTGGCTTAGGTTTTGCTGGTCTTGAACATCCTGGCCGTCGATGGCGACGATGAGGTCGCCGCCGGTCATGATGGGATAGTTTCCCAGGTAGGCTTGTTCACTGCCTCCGCGCAGGCCGGCTCGGTCGGCGGCGCCGCCCGAGACGACTTGCTCGATCAGCAACCCGTTGTCGGCAGCCAGGCCCATCTGCTCCGCGAGTTCCGGGCTAATGGGGATCGTGCGCACTCCGAGAGCTGGACGCCGCACCCGGCCCAGAGTGACCAGATCGTTCAACACTGCTTTGGCGGTATTGATGGGAATTGCGAAGCCGATGCCCGCGCTCTGCCCTGAATTGGAAGCAATCATGGTGTTGATGCCAATCACTTCGCCGCGCCAGTTCAGCAGGGGACCGCCCGAGTTTCCAGGATTGATCGCGGCATCGGTCTGAATCGCTTCATCGATGGTCATGCCCTCGGGTTCCTGCACCGAGCGGATGGAACTCACGATGCCGCTGGTCAACGTGCCCGAGAGTCCGAAGGGATTGCCGATCGCATACACTTTCTGCCCGACCTGCAAATTGTGGGAATCGCCCAAAACCATGGGCGCAAGCTCTCCTCCCTTGATTTGAATCACGGCCAGATCGTGGGAGCGATCGGTACCGATGACGGTGGCGCGAAACTTCTTGCGGTTATGCAGGGTAACTTCCAGCTGACGGGCGTCTGCGATGACGTGGTAGTTGGTGAGGATGTGACCCTCTTTGTCAATGATGAAGCCGGACCCCTGGCCTTCCTGCGGAACCAGTCCATAGAAAAAATCGAAGGTCACGGCACGGGACGTAATGTTCACCACCGATTCGATATTTCTGTGGTAAACACTGATGTTGTTCTGCTCTTCCGCATCCTGGGGATTGCCGCCCGCCGCTTCGGTGATCTCGACCCTGTCGGGACGGCTGATCCAGCTCATGGGCCACGATCGGGTCGACCGATAGGTGGTGAAATAGAAAAACCCGCCGACAAGGATCGCAGCGATAAGAAGGGGTCGAAACAGCTTCATGGTCAAACGCCTTTCGCTCCGGTTACGAAACCGAAAACACCCCTTAATCTTAACTGTTTATGGGTGGGATATAAAAAGCTTCGTATCCGGGCAAGGCGCTAATCGATCCGGCAAACCAGCAGAGTCTGATTCTCATAGGGACAGGCCAGCCCCGCAACCCCCGGTCGCTCGAGCAACACCCAATTCACCCCAAATTCACCCTTAAGCCGCTGGAAGTCTTTCGCCAGAAAATTTCTCCAATCGCTTTGCGATCTTGTCTGTTGGCGCCAGCTCTCAGCCAAAGCCGGAAACATGGTCACGGCGCCGCTGTCTTTCAGTCGATCGGCGAGCATCGAGCGCTCGGCAATGGCCCGGAAGCCATGCTGGTCTTCGCCGTGGAGCTGCATATGATTGGGATCGAGCGCAAAATACGCGGTGACCGGCGTATTGTCGCGAACCCAGAGAAAGGCCTGCACCCATCCGTTCTCCGAGCTGCGCCCGGGCAACTCCAAATGGACGGTGGCGGGAAAAAGCCGCCGCTGCACATTGAACATTCCCGCGCAAAGCGGCAGGAACAAGGCCAGCCATCTCCAGACCCGCCCTCGTAAAACATGTTCCGCAAGCAATCCGCCGACAAAGACAAAAAGGAGAACGTACAGGAGTTGAAGAACCCGCATGGGCTGCAGTTCGGCGAGATTATCCAGCCGGGGTGAAATCCCCAGCAGCATCGCAAGGACGAAATAGAACAGGCCGAACACAATCAGCGAACGGCACATCCGCGCAAGCACGGGGAGTTCTTGCCTGCGGGCGATTCTCTGCAGCCACCACAGCAGCAGCAATGGCGCAAAGATACCGATCCACTCGTACCACTCCCATCGCAACAGGAAAAAATAGGAACGGCTGTTGATTGCCTCCCGGTACGCATCCGTCACGGGCGGAAAGAAACCGAATGGAAAGAACAGCATCGCACTCACAGACAACGGTCCGGCCGCACTCCGATGCGTCCATAGCAAAAGCATTGCGTACGACAATCCGAACACGACCATGAGCGGATGGATCGCCGCGGCGAAAATCGTCCAGAGCGCCGCCCGCCAAAACTCTTTCTCGATGGTGTTGATGACGATGAAAAGCACCGCCGGGGTGGACAGTGATCGCGTGTTCAAATACTGGTCCATGATGTAGAGAGCGGTTCCGGCAACGGGAATCGTCAGCAGCGACGCGACCAGCGCCACACCGCCCCATTGCGCCCGGGAACTGCGGAAACACAGCCGCCCGATGTGCCAGCATCCCAGCAGAAGCAGGAAAATTGAGAAGCCATGCCACAGCAGCAAGGCCCAGTCAAAAGGCAGGTGAGTACTGCGAATCGAGGCGGCAATCAGATTCGGGAATAAAGTCAGCCGCGCATGGGAGGCGAAGAAACCAGCGTTGAACGGGTACAGCGAAGGGTCAAGCGCCTTTTTGATTCCGGGAACATAAATTTCCGCGTCCTCCACGTAGGGATGGTATCCGTGTACCAGGATTGCACCCGCGGTGAGGAGCAACAAGATCGCGATTTGCTTGAGGCCAGGTCGAATGGTCAAAGTCTCGAGAGCACAGCTTTTTCAACCCCAGAAGAACGAAAGCAAGTATGCAAAGTTGAGCACCCCATCCTGACCTTCGTGGCCTTGGTCGCTCAACAACTTCGGGGCACGACCAGAATGCAACGCGGTCGAATCTAACTCTGTGGTCCGCCCGCCGCCCCGCGCGCATAGTAGGTCGCTTGTCCGGGCTCCAACCGGCGTCCCTGTGCACTGAAAATCCGGAAATGCGCCAGCCCTATCTTTTGCAGAGCGAACTGGAGAGTTGTCGCCAAGACGCCAAATCCGTACTTCACGCTGCGGCTGAAATTGATGGACGATGCTTCCTCGAAATACTTGGTTGGACACGAAACTTCGCCGATGCGAAATCCGAAGTGCGCACATTGCGCAAGCATCTGATTGTCGAAAACGAAGTCATCGGAATTTTCGCGCAGCGGTAGCTCGGTCAGCACGTTTCGGCTAAAGGCGCGGTATCCGGTGTGATATTCGGAAAGCTTGATTCCGAGAAAGAGATTTTCAAAGGCCGTCAAAAACCGGTTGGCCACATATTTGTAAAGAGGCATGCCACCCCGCAAAGCCCTGCCTCCGATAATGCGTGATCCCAAGACCACATCATAAACTTCGTAGGCCACCATGCTGGCCATGGCCGTCAGCAACAACGGAGTGTATTGATAGTCGGGATGCAACATGACGACCACGTCAGCGCCCTCCGCCAGGGCTTCGCTATAGCAGGTCTGCTGATTGCGTCCGTAACCGTAGTTCTGGTCGTGCACGAAAACCGTCAGCCCCAAACGCTTGGCTTCTGCAATCGTGCCGTCGGAGCTGTTATCGTCGACCAGGATGCGAATGTCCACCACCTCGGCCAGCTCGCCGACCGTCACGGCCAGCGTCTTCTGGGCGTTATAGGCGGGCATCACGACCGCAATGCGCTTGCCGTTAATCATTCCTTGTTCTCACTCATGCAATTCAGGGCACAAATCATATGCATCATAACTCACGATACTGCCTTCCCTGCGTATCTGCCCATATAATCAGATGCATTCGCCCTGCGCCTGCATCGGCAAGACTGCATGCCCGCCAAGCCGTTGAATTCGTCCACGAACGTCTCCTCCATCCGGGGGACCGCGTTCGCACACCTGGACTTCATCCTGGCCGGCATCGTGATGACGATGCTCGGGCCGATGCTGCCGGTGTTTTCCCGCCAGTGGTCCCTGAACGACACCCAGGCGGGATACCTCTTCGTCGCCCAATGGGTGAGCGCGACCGTGGGCATGTATTTCTCGAGCCTCATCATGCAGCGCCATGGATACCGCATTACACTCATGGCCGGGCTGGTCCTGATGGCGGTTGGGCTGGTTGGCTTGGGATCGGCACACTGGGCGCCCGGCATGATCTGCGTGTGCATTTATGGCTTGGGCACCGGAGTGAACACTCCCGCCGCGAATCTGATGACCGCCGAGGCAAATCCTAGGCGAAGCGCGGCCGCCCTGAATCTGCTGAATTCGTCCTGGGGAGTCGGGGCGTTGGTGTGCCCTTTCATCATCGCTGCCGCGGTGCGCTCGCATCACACGCCGCTTTTTCTTTACGGACTCGCGGCTGCTCTGATGGCACTGACGATCGCCCTCGCCAGTGTCCATTTCACTGCCGACCAGAAAGAACCCGCCATCGATGAATTTCCCAGCACGCCAACCAGCATATGGACTCATCAGCTCGCGCTGGTATGCGCATTGTTCTTTGCTTATGTTGGGACTGAAACCGCGGTCGGTGGCTGGATCGCTTCTTATGCGCGCCGCATTGATCCGGACGCCAAAGCCCTGTGGACGATCATGCCCTCGTTCTTCTGGGGAACCCTGCTCGCGGGACGCGCTCTTGCGCCGCTGGTTCTACGCTACGCGCGAGCCACCAGCGTCGCCAAAGCCGGCCTCGCAGTGGCCGCATCCGGTGTCGGCATCTTGCTGGCCGCAAAGACCATCACGCCGGTCATGATCGGCGCGGGCGTGGCGGGGCTGGGACTGGCCTCAATTTTTCCCATCAACGTTTCCCTGCTTCCCCACTGGTTCGGCCCAAATACCCGCCGCAGCAGTGGCGTCATTTTCCCTCTGAGCAATTCCGGCGGAGCGGTGCTCGGCTGGCTGGTGGGCGCGCTATCATCCCGCTTCGGAAGCCTGCGGGTAGGATTTCTGGTGCCGTTGGTGGGCGCCGTCAGCATGCTGATGTTCTATCTGTCGCAGAAATCGTCGCCCGAGGCAACCAACCAGCCCCGCGAGCGCGTTTCCCGAAAGACCTAGCCAGCCACCTCGCTCGAGACCAGGGTCTGAGACTTCCTTGGGGATGGTTCGCGTCCTTATTGGCGGTTCCGCACTGCAGGCCGTCTTCGAGCTTCTTAACATCCAACCCGGCGCAAATTTCTTGATAAACTATGCCCAGCCCCAAATGCCCGAAAAACGCACACTCTTCGAGAAGATCTGGGACGAACACGTAGTCTGCCAGCCCCCAGACCGCTTGCCGCTGCTCTACATCGATCTGCACCTCGTTCACGAAGTGACTTCCCCGCAAGCCTTTGATGGCCTGCGAGCTGCGGGACGAAAAGTCCGCCAGGCGCATCGCACCGTGGCCACGGTCGACCATAATATTCCCACCGAGCCGCGTGGAGCGCCGATCACCGATCCCATCGCAGCCCGCCAGATCGAAGCGCTGCAGAAAAACTGCAGGGAGTTCGGCGTCCCCCTGTTCGACATGGATTCGCCTTCGCAGGGCATCGTCCACGTAATCGGACCGGAGTTGGGCATCACGCAACCGGGGATGACGATCGTCTGTGGCGACAGCCATACCAGCACTCACGGCGCGTTCGGCTCGCTGGCCTTCGGCATCGGCACCTCGGAAGTCGAGCATGTTCTGGCCACGCAATGCCTTCCCCAGCGCAAGGCGAAGACCATGCTGATCCGCGTAGCTGGCAAGTTCGGGGAAGGTATCAGCGCCAAGGATCTGGCGCTCGGCATCATCGGACAATTCGGCACCGACGGCGCCACCGGACACGTCATCGAATACGCGGGCGAAGCCGTCCGCGGGCTGTCGATGGAAGGCCGCATGACCCTGTGCAACATGAGCATCGAAGGCGGCGCCCGCGCCGGCATGGTCGCCCCCGACGAGACAACGTTCGCCTACATGAAGGACCGCCGCTTCGCACCGCAAGGCGCAGATTGGGACCAGGCCGTCGCTCGCTGGCGCACCCTGCCCACCGATCCCGGCGCGCATTACGATAGGGTCGTAGACATCGACGCATCCAGGCTGGCACCCTTCGTCACCTGGGGAACCAATCCCGGCATGGTCGTTCCCGTAGACGGCCGCATTCCAGAACTAAACGCTTTGGGCACCGACGCCGAACGCCACTCCGCCGAGCGCATGCTGGAGTACATGGGACTCAAGCCAGGAACCAGCGTTGAAGATATTTCCGTGGATCGGGTGTTCATCGGCTCCTGCACCAACTCTCGCCTGGAAGACCTACGTGCGGCCGCCCGCGTCGCCAAGGGACATCATGTGAACGGAAAAGTTCGAGCCATGGTTGTGCCCGGATCGCAGATGGTGAAAGCACTCGCCGAGAGGGAGGGGTTGGACAGGATTTTCCGCGAAGCCGGCTTTGAGTGGCGCGAGTCGGGATGCTCGATGTGCCTGGGAATGAATCCCGACATCCTGCAGCCAGGCGAACGCTGCGCCTCCACCAGCAATCGCAACTTCGAAGGGCGCCAGGGACGCGGTGGACGCACTCACCTGGTCAGCCCGATGATGGCCGCCGCCGCCGCCATCGCCGGCCACTTCACCGACATTCGCAACTGGCATTTCAATTAGCCGGCTGCGCAGAAAGAGATCATGCAACCGTTTCGCAAGCACAAAGGCAAGGTCGCCCCGCTCGATCGGGCGAACGTCGACACCGATCAAATCATTCCCAAGCAATTTTTGAAACGCATCGAGCGCACCGGCTTCGGCGAATTTCTGTTCTACGACTGGCGCCGAGGAAAAGATGGCATGCCCGATCCGTCTTTCCCTCTGAACCATCCGCGCCATGCCGGTGCCAGCATCCTGGCGGCAGGGAAAAATTTCGGATGCGGGTCGTCTCGCGAACATGCCGTCTGGGCGTTGGAAGATTTTGGGTTTCGCTCGGTAATTGCACCGTCATTCGCCGACATTTTTTCCAGTAACTGCCTGCAGAACGGCGTGCTCGCTGTCGTTCTCGAAGACCGTGAAGTCAACGAAATCATGCGCCGCACCGCCGAGTTCGCGGATTACCAGCTCACCATCGATCTCGAACAGCGCACGGTGCAGGATGATCGTGGCTTCTCGGCTCGCTTCCAGATCGAAGAAACCACACGCCATCGTTTGTTGAATGGACTGGACGATATTGGACTCACGTTGCTGCAAGAGTCCGACATTGCCGCGTACGAGCGTCAGCATCCCGTACCCGCCGCCGCGAAACAACTCTGAAGATCAAGATTGAAGATTTCAAGATTTCAAGATTTGAAGACTTGAAGACCGAAAAGATACCCGTCCTCCCGCCTTTGTTGCAGCGGGCGGGGCTTCTCGGGGTGACGGTCAACCAGCCAGGCAGTTGCGCCTTGAGGCGCGTGGTCTGGTTGTCTTGCCGCCCTCCGGGCCGAAGCCGGGTCGATTCTCTGGAGTGGCGCGTTTTTCGACCGCAACTTTGAAACACAACTGGCAAAGCTACTTGCAAAGCTACGAAAAACGCCGCCCGCAGGCGGCGTGGGCTGATTTTACCAGCATGATTCAACGGTGGCCGCTGTGCCCCCCACCTCCGCCGCCGCCGTGTCCGCCGACGCCACCGCCCGAACTGCTCGGGGACGGGGCGCTTCGGCTTGGCGCTGGAGAACCGTGTCCTGCGTAGCCACCTCCGCCGTGCGGCGATCCGCCGAGTGCGCCAGGTCGGGGTGATCCGCCACCGTAATTCGGACGGCTATACCCAGATCCGCCGCCCGGCCTCGGAGCCTGGCTGGAGCGGCCCCCCATATCTCCATAGGATCTGGCAGCGTAGGTGCTGCGCCCGCTGTCGGAAGAATAGCTGCGAGGGGAAGGCAACACCCGGCCGGTTGGACGGGGCACGTTGTTCGATCCTCCCCGGCCGAAGCTCCCTCCCTCGGAGCCGCGCGGAACATTCCCCGACTGCGGACGAGGCGCGGACCCGGAACCCACGGACGACCCAGGGTTCCTTCCCGTTTGGCCGCGGTCCGCACTTCCCAAGCTCGGCCGATTCATGTTCGCCGGAGGACGCGGCACATTGCGCTCTGAGGGCGAATTGACAGGTCCTCTGCCCACCACGTGAGAGGGCGACGGCCTTTCGGAATTTTGCAGTGAACCTGCTCTGTTTCCGCCCGGGCGGGACAGACCAGAAGGATTGCCCGACCGGCTGACGGTTGGACGGGCAAACGAACCTTGCGGCGCGCCCCGCACACCGGTTCGGCCCCCCTGCCTGCTTTCACGGGATGGATTCAGATCCAGGTGGTTCAATGGCGTGGCATTTCGCAGCGCACTCTGATTAACGCGGATGGAATTCCGGTTCACTGGCAATCCACGCTCCATCGCCGTTCGAGAGACCGCATGGAAGCCGCCGCGAGCATTCAGGTTCACAGAACGTTCATGCCAGTTCCCGTTGCGGAAGCCATGGTTGAAACCATCGTGGAAGCGATTGAAGTTGTGGAAACGACTGTTGTAAATATTCACGTTCCGGAAATAGCCCCAGCCGGTGCGATACCAAGGGAAGAACGGCTCTCCGAAACCCAGAGGACACCAACCAAACCCTCCGCCGAAACCGATGCCTACTCCAAATCCGCCGCCATACCACGACACCAAGGCCGGCGCATACCATGAGCGGGCCCAGCCGCCATAGTAAGGGCCCGGCGCCCATCCCCAGTATCCGCCGAAGCTCACCCAGCGGCCGTAGTGAAAGGGAGCAAATCCCCACGGGGCGTAATCCTGCCAGGTCCAGCCCCAGGGATCCTGCCAGATCCAATTGCCGTTGGTGTAGGGAGCCCAGTCGGAATCGACTCCGCTCGGAACCCATACGTGGCCGTAGGCTTCGGTGTCGCGCCAAGTTCCGTTGGCGTCCAGATCTTCGGAACCGATCACGTCGGGAGAAACATAACGGCTCGACTGCGAGGAGTCGGCGCGGCGATCGCGGCTCTCACACCATTCATCGAAACTATCCGGATCGGGAGCTCCATTCAGGTGCACCGTGAGTGAAGTGCCGTTGGTGAAGCGCGCCTGGGTGTGCGCCTTCACCCGCACCGCGGGACCATCTCCGGTGGCTTCGCCTTCGCCCCTCCACACGGTAACGACCGTCGCATCCCCGTCGGGATCAACGTCGAAGCGGTAATCTCCGGTCCTACTCGCGGTAAACGCCTGGTTGGGCGTATCGATCTCATAGGTCTCGCCCTCAAACAGATGGCGCAAGTGCAGGTTCACCGTGCCCTGATGCAACGACACCTGAACCGTATTTTCGTTCACATTCGTCAGAGTGAGGCTGCTCTCGCTTCCCAGACGAAATACCCCGGTGCCAAGGTTCAATTCGGCGCGGGAATTCTTGTCGGCCCAGACGTTGTCCGCGTTGGTGAGCGGGCGATTGACCGCGCCTTCAACCCAGTCGCCGGTTCCACGGGGCTGGATCGAGACCGATCCGTTCATGTATTGCAAACGGGCGACCCGGCCCGGAGGATCAACGTCCTGGCCTTGCTGGTCGTCACCTTGTGGATTCGCATCTCGCCGATCTCGGCCGTCCCGCGTTCCATCCGGGGGCGGCGGAGCATGCCGGGCCATGGGTGTTTCCAGAGGCTGATCGGACGCATCGTTATCATCCTGATCCTGGTCCTGCGCTACCACGGTCGAAAGGGTTGCCGACCACACCGAAATCAGAACAATGACTAGAATGAAACGCCGTAACGAGTTCATAGGTCCCCTCCTCAGGAACATCTGGGAACATGGCTCCTTGAGGCCTTCCACAACCTACCTGACATCAAGATTAAACCCTAGAAAAGGTAAGGAGTTGCGCGGACTTTTGAGGAGAAAGAGCCCTCCCTCAATTTGTTGCTAATAGGACACTTAGCTTGCGCGGGGAAAGCGCCGCCGTCCCTCCGCCAGCGCCGACCGCCAGCCTCGATACCGGATTTCCAGCCCAGAGTTCGGACGGCGTGGGAAAAGGCCCGGCGCCGGTGGGCACCCGTCCTGCGCGCTCCGCTTGAGCGCAAATCGCGAGGAGCTTCTCGATCTCTCGAAAAGCTCCTGGCATTACCTCGAGGCGTTCTTATTTTGGCTTGTTGTCTTTGTCTCGATCCTTATCCTTCGGCTTTTCTTTTTCCTCGCTTTGAGGCCTTGCCGGCGGCCTTGGAACCGGTCGATCGGCAGGGGCGGCTTGGCGATTTGGAGCTGAGCCACGGTCGGGTCGCACGTTCGGACGGTTTTCTCCCGGCGTGTTGTCCCGCTGTGCGGGCGGCACGTTGCGATTCACCTCCGGCGCCCTTTGCGGGCGCTGCGGGGCGGCTCCCCGATCCGGTGCGGGTGTGGGAGTCCGGTCGTTCGATCCCGCGTTCGGACGATTGTCGCGGCGGTCCTCGGCCGGGGTGTTGTCCCGCTGCGCCGGCGGCACGTTGCGATTCATCTCCGGCGTGTTCTGCGGGCGCTGCGGGGCTGCCCGATCCGGTGCGGGCGTGGGCGTCCGGTCGTTCGATCCCGTGCGCGGACGATTGTCGCGGCGGTCCTCGGCCGGGGTGTTGTCCCGCGCCGGCGGCACGTTGCGATTCATCTCCGGCGCATTCTGCGGGCGCTGCCGCTGCGGCGTGGCGTCACGATCCGGCGTCGGAGCCTGATCGGGTGCGTTCCTGTCCGGCGTGGTCTGTCTCGGACCTCGGCTCGGGTTGCCGCTTGCGTTCGGCGGCCGAGGAACGTTTCTTGGCGGATTCACCGCAGGCGGGTTCGGAGTGTTATTCCCCGGCCCGACGTCGTTGTTGTCGCGATTGTTGTTGCCTGGCGCAACCTCCGGCTGGTTCCGGTTTGGACGCGCGTTGGTGTTCGAATCCGCTCCCCCGGGACGCGCGTTGTCATTGCCGGCAGGCGGTCGTGGATTCACCCTCCCATTGTCGGGACGGGGCACGTTGCGATTGTTCGGGCCGCCGGGATTTGCCGGAGCGTTGTTGCCATTGGCCCCTGCATTTCCGTTCACGTTCCCGGAATTTCGCGGAGCATTGGGATTGTCGGGCGCGCCGGGCCGCGGCGGAGCGACATGGCTATTGGGTATGGCGGTGTTGTTGGCACCCCGGTCGTTTCCACCCCGGTTGACTGCGGGCGGGGGAGGTGGTGGCAGCTTGGCTCGAATTTGCTGAGCGTTTTGACGATTCAGCGGCCGGCCCGGATTTTTCGCCAGGGCTTCCTGCTTCGCGGCAAACGGAATCGGCCTTGGAGGAGGAGCGTTCTTCGTCACAACCCGGCGCTCGACCACTCGCGCCGGAGGCGCTACGGCGCGTCTGCCGGCATTGGCGCCGAGAACGCTGTTCCTGACGGGCGCCACGGGCGCGGTCCGAACCATGGAAACACGTTCGATGTCGGCGCGCGGTACGTTCACCGCAACCCGTCTCACCGATTGGCCGCTCGACATGGCGCTCGCGGACACCGCCACAAAAGCCCGGGGCTGCGTACGGTTCACGTAGCGAATGTTATTCACCGTGGTCCGGTTGTTGTAGTAGTTGTTGATCACGGTCACGTTGGTGACGTGGATGTTGGTGACATTCACCTGGGTGAAGTAATTCCGGCTGGTGTGATAAGGCGGTATGTAAGGTTCGTTGTAGCCCAGCGGGAACCAGCCCACGCCGGCGCCTCCGCCGAAGGAAACTCCAACTCCCCAGTTGGAGCCGCCCACAAAAGCGACCAGCGCTGGCGCATAGACCGGACGAGCGTTCACCACTCGTGGGCCCGGCGTCCAACCCCAGTACCCACCGGTGTAAACCCAACGGCCATAGTGCGAGGGGGCAAATCCCCAGGGAGCATCGTCGACCCAGGTCCATCCCCACGGCTCAACCCAGAGCCAGTGCCCATCGTGATAGGGAGCCCAATCGGCATCGACGTGAGTAGGTCTCCACACCGGACCATAGTCCGGCACCTGGTTCCAGGCTCCGTATTCATCGAGATCCTGGGCTCCGACCACATCGGGCGAAACGTATTGGGCGGATTGCGAGTGCGATTCGCGTTCGTCGCGAACCCGGCACCAGTCGTCGAAACCGTCTCCGCGGGGAGCGCTCGACCTTTGATTTTGCATGGATTGGCCGTTGCTGAAACTGGCTTGCTGGCCTGAGCCGACGGAAACTTCGGGGCCGTCGCCGGTGGCTTCGCCAGCCCCATTGCGAACCGTCACCGAGGAGGTGTCGCCTTCGGGGTCCACGTCAAAGCGGTAGTCGCCGGCCCGGCTGATGGTAAATGCCATGTTCGGGGTGTCGACTTCGTAGACTTCGCCATCGTAGAGTTGACGCACCCACAGGTTGAGCGTGCCCTGGTCGAGCTCAACCTGAACATTCTGGTCGGTCACATTGGTCAAAGTCAGGCTGGTCTCGGAGTTCAGCCGCAGGACGGAGTTTCCCAGATCCAGTTCCGTGCGGGATTCCTTGTCCGTCCAAACCTTGTCGGAGGTGGTCAAGGGACGATTGATGGCCGCTGCTACCCAGTCGTCCACGCCGCCCGGCTGGATGGAAACCTGTCCGGTCATGTATCGGCGGCGCGGCCCGGAGGATCGTCACTGGCGTTGTCGCCATCTTGATCCTGGTCCTGCGCGAACGCCAAGCTCGTCAGCAGGGTCAGGACGAGTGCTGCGAAAAGCGTTGATATAAATCGCTTTGAAGTTTTCATAAGGTCTCCAGTCTCACTTTCACTGGCCCACCAGTTCATGATGAGCAACGTCCCCAACGGTTCAAACCCAGTAGCTCCCGAGCAGTTGCGGTAGGGCGAATAGACACCGAGGTAACCTGCCCGTCCTCCCGTTACGGGAAGGCGCACAAGTCCATGAGTCTTAACGAGAATCGCCCCAACCACGAGATAACTTCATATCCCGAAGCACCTAGTTGGTACCCGCCCCAGCGTTGGTTTCTCCACCCGCGGGAGAAACACGTGCTACACTGATGCTGCGGTTAATACCACGGTTGTGTGGTGCGGTTCCTACAAGGTTAAGAAGTTAAGATCGTGATCCAAGACTTCCCGCCCTGCTGTATCCTCCGTTGATTTGTCGCTAATTCAGAGAAATAAGACTGGCCCAAAAGCCATAGCCCAGCCACCCGGATCGGTGTGTGCCAGGCACGCTACCGCCAGACAGAAAGATCTATCAATCAATGACTCAATTTTTAGAACTGCCGATTTGCTCGCAAATCATGGAGCAATTGACGGCAGCTCGTTTTTCCACCATGACCCCGGTGCAGGCCGCCGCGATTCCTCACGCCCTTGCAGGCAAGGATGTTTTGGCCACCGCTCAAACCGGGGCCGGCAAGACACTGGCATTCCTGATTCCAGTGATGGAACACCTGCTCAAGTCGCACATTCCGGCGATCACCGCGCTGGTGCTTGTGCCCACCCGCGAACTGGCCATGCAAGTCGCGGCCCAGTACGACGCGCTGCGCGGCAAGAGGCTGGCAGCCGCGGCGCTGGTCGTCGGCGGATTGCCCGAAAGGCAGCAACTTGCCTCGATCCGCAGCGGCGCCCGTTTGATGGTCGCGACTCCCGGCCGTTTGGAGGATTTCCTCGATCGCAAGTTGGTGGATT
>Ga0193726_1001309_pt1 | contig 20066 bp, 17 predicted proteins | sample H2c1metaG_FD_144928 | JGI IMG/M metagenome (GOLD analysis project Ga0193726, IMG submission 144928) | Soil microbial communities from a riparian zone of the East river system, Colorado, United States - H2c1 | ecosystem: Environmental > Terrestrial > Soil > Riparian zone | place: USA: East River... | reverse complement strand
ACCTGATCGTCCGCCGGACATCACAGCAGACGATTGTCTCGGGGGAGCTGGCGCAGCTACAACAGGTAATTCTTAATCTTTGCAACAACGCCGCCCAGGCGATGGATGCGGCCGGCACAATTGAGGTCGAAGTCGAAGCGCGCGACATCGAAACTGCGATCTCGATGGGTCATGGCGAGATCGTGCCCGGCCACTATGTCGTCATTTCGATCATCGATTCAGGACGCGGCATGGATGAGGCCGTGCTCGAGCGAATCTTCGAGCCATTTTTCACAACGCGTCCGGAAGGAAACGGCCTGGGTCTCGCCACAGTTCGCGAGATTGTCTTGGATCATGGCGGGGCTGTGAATGTGCAGAGCGCACCCGGTACGGGCACGCGCTTCGATATCTGGCTTCCCGCAGTCTCATTCGTTGAGCCCTTGTCGAGGCAGGAAACACCTGGCTCGGTGCATCGCGGATCTGGAGAGACCGTTCTGGTGTTGGAAGTCGACGGCGAGCGGCTGTTGCGGCACGAGGAAATTCTGGCAGCGCTCGGCTACGAGCCGGTCGGATTTACTGATGCAGCCGAGGCGGCAGCGGCCTGTCGCCCGGAGCTACGGAACAATCGGGTCGCACCAACGGGGTTTGACGCCGCGCTGCTGTGTTCCCATTTGCATGGGGCCGTCGCGGCGCTCGAGCACGCGGCGCTCTTGCGCGAGAGCGCGCCTGCGTTGCCTATGATCCTGGCAGCAGCGTCGGCGAGAGAATTCGGCGCGCCCGCTCTGGCGGCAGTGGGCATCTCGGAGGTCATCCGGCAACCGCTGATGTCGGCGGAACTCGCTGGTGCATTGGCGCGCTGTATATCATTCTCCGAATCCGCATCGCTCGAAGTTCGCGGCGCAACTACCAACAACGAGGTCGCATCGCCGTAGCGGTCCATGTTACCGCCGTAACTATTCTGTTCGACATGAAACCTCCGTGTAGCGCCGCCGGTGCATATTCAATTGCACTTGAAACGGAGGCGGCGATGCTACAGAACAATGATTGTCCCGGTACAGAACAGATGGATTACCGTGCATGGAGTGCTTTAGTACGCTCTCATTGCGGGCGGCACAGGTTGGTGAATGAGGATCTGAACTCGTTCTCCGGTTGGCTGCGCACTTTGAACGTGTGCGGTTTCACGGCAGTGGATGCCTCTTGTAACGCACACCGACTCGAGCGCACCCAGCAGGACGTTCGCCTCGACGATCTGGACCACTACAAGGCAGTGTTTCAGGTCGCCGGCCAATCAACGATCTACCAGAACAATCAGTGTGTGCAACTCGCCGCGGGCGACGTCGCGCTCGTCGATGCGGCCCGACCCATGACGTGCGTCTCCGACGACGTGCGCGTGCGGCGGCTATCCATTCATCTGCCTCGCCGGTCGTTCGTTTCCCATCTTGGATTTGAGCCGCAAGGAGGAGCTTGCCGGCGCAGCGGAACACCTGCCGCGCGTCTCCTCTACGAAGTAGTTCTCGATGCCCTCAAAGGGGTTGAAGCAGCAAGCCCGCCTGTCGATTCCTATATGCAGCTGGCGGTCTACAACCTTCTCGGCGCGCTATTTGCGCCGTCCGATCCGCCGCCGTCCTCACGCCATGCGCACGGGTTGTTCATGCGCATCCGCGGCCTGATCAAAGACCGCGTTGCCGATCCGGATTTCGGTCCTACGGAGGCGGCATCTGAAGCCGGGATCTCTTTACGCTACCTGCAGAAGCTCTTTACGCAGCGCGGCCTTACCTGCACCGAATTTATCTATTCACTTCGTTTGGACCACGCCGCACGCCTTCTTGATCGCCGTAGGCTGTTGAACACAAGAGAGCCAATCAGCGCGATTGCCTACGCGTGTGGTTTTCACGACTACACGCATTTCGCACGAAAATTTCGCCATCGTTTCGGTTACTCGCCGGGTGCCTACTCCGCCGCGGAGCATCGCGCTGGAAACGGCGCAGTGCGTGCCGGTGCCGATGATAGTACGCGGCAGGCTCACGACCTGCTCAGTGCGCTGATCTAAGCTCATCCGCACTCTCCCCCGCAAATTTCATCACTTGAGCAAACCATCCCAGGATACTTTATGCATACCCGAATATTTTCGAAACTCACGTTCTTAGCAGCAGCCGTTTTGATCAACGCCCTGATGTTCGCCGGAGTGAACTATTTGTTCGATGGCCAGCATGAGCGCATAGCCCGAGCTTCGCCCGCTCAGGAAGCTGATGGCGTGCGCCTGCTGTATTCGTGAAAGACCGACGCCTGCGCGCGCTGGTTGGCGGAGAGGGTGAGATTCGAACTCACGAGCCCCGTAAAGGGCCTCCGGTTTTCAAGACCGGTGCATTCAACCGCTCTGCCACCTCTCCAACGGGTAACCTACCGACGATCTCGCAGCGGGCGCGTCGACTCTGAATTATACGCAATTGCACATTCGGCGGCGGCCGGCGCTACTGTGGCCCTCCTTACACGATTCCAAGCCTCGACCACCAGTCCAGGCGGAGTGCAGGTCATGGAGACAGGGCTTCTTTAAGCCTTTGGCAACTCGCGCCGACGCGCCTGCGAGATTTCAATCAACGTTTCGATGCGGATCAACCGCCGCTCGTGGTCCTCGAGGCGGGCGGTCGTTTCTTTCCGCCCCGTCATGAGCGCGTCCACCCGCTCGCCCAAGAGTACGATGTCCTTGCCGTACCTGATCACTTCGGCGATGAGACTCATGCGGTCGCCTGCGGCGCGAAGAGTTCCACGATCCCTTGAGCCTTCTCGGGGTGTGCATTGAACCACGCTCGCGTCTCGGCAACCACTTGGGCACGGAAGGTGCCGTCGGTAAGCGCTCGCTCGCGCGCTCGAATCTCAGAAAGGTTCGCATCGATCCGCGTGAGAACCGCGCGCACTTGGGTATGAATGTCTTTGAGCGCCGCGCGCGAAGCCACCTCTTCTTCGGGCTCGGTGACAATCTTCCCGGAAGTGTATGCCTCGATGGCCCGACGCGCGAGTTCACCCGCGGAGACGCCTTCGCGTCGGCTCATCTCGCGAAGCTTCTTCACGCTCTTGCGCGGCACTAGGTACTGCTGGCGCATGAGAGCTTCGGCTTTTGCAGACATATCAGAATCCTCCGCCTTGAGCTCCATGAACCCCACTGCCACCATACCGCGAATCATACACATACACAACAGCATACACAGCATAGTAGAAGTCATTGAAACTGAAAGACTCTCCCTTGGAAATAGCTCTCCGGCGGATCGCGGCTTGAGAAAGATGCGCCGGGAGCGGTTGCGGCGCGATTCTACCCGCCAAAATATGCCTGTGTCCGCTCGCTAAGCCATTGAACCGCCGCCACTTAGCCCTATATTCCTTTAAACCGGCTAAATCAGCGCCCCGAGGTTAGGGGGTGCTAAAATAGCGGCTCAAGGCTTATGGAGGACACGATGGCCACTTTCCCTGGTAGTAATTCTGCTTTCCCGCGCGCCGGCGTCGACAGCCGCGCCACGTTCATTACGCGCACCTACACACACGTCGTGGGTGGCATCTTGGGTTTTATTCTCATCGAGCTGGCATTGTTCGAATCCGGCCTCGCGGGGCAGATCGCGAGCTTCATGCTCGGCTTCAACTGGTTCCTGATCCTCGGCGCCTTCATGCTCGTGGGCTGGCTGGCAACGCGCACGGCGCAAACCAGTTCTTCTCTCGGCATGCAATATTTCTCGTATGCAGCCTACGTGGCTGCGGAAGCGCTGATCTTTGTGCCCTTGCTCTACATCGCCGACCGGAAAGCGCCCGGAGCGATCGATAGTGCCACATTGATCACCGCGCTGGGCGCGGGCGGTCTCATGGTTGTCGCGCATCGCACTCGCAAGGATTTCTCCTTCCTGCGCGCCATTTTGATGTGGGGCGGCGTAGTCGCCATCCTGGCAATGATTGGTGGTGCCGTATTCGGCTTCCAACTGGGGACTTGGTTCTCGGTCGCCATGATCGGCTTCGCCGGTGCCGCGGTGCTCTACGACACGTCGAACATCATCCAACACTATCCGGAAGATCGTTACGTGTCGGCGGCGATGCAGTTATTCGCATCCATCGCGCTGATGTTCTGGTATGTGCTGCGTCTCGTGATGGGCAACCGCAACTAAATGACCTCGCGCACAGCTGCTGCAGGTCACTGCAGCAGCTGTGCCCCGCCCATGTAGGGCTTGAGTACGGTTGGTATGGCGATGCCGCCGTCCGCCTGCTGATAATTCTCCAACACTGCCACCAGCGCGCGACCCACGGCGACGCCCGATCCATTCAAGGTATGCACCAATTCAGGCTTGGCAGTCTCGGGGTTGCGCCACCGCGCCTGCAAGCGCCGTGCTTGGAAGGATTCGCAGTTGCTGCAGGATGAAATCTCGCGATACCGTTTCTGCGAAGGCAGCCAGACTTCCAGATCATAGGTCTTGGCGCTGCTCGCCCCCGTATCGCCGGCACACAAAGACAGCACCCGATAGGGCAACTCCAACGCTTTGAGCACGTTCTCGGCGTGCCCGGTCAACTCCTCGAGCGCCGCATAGGAATGCTCCGGGCGCACGATCTGCACCAGCTCGACTTTATCGAATTGATGCTGGCGAATCATGCCGCGGGTATCTTTGCCCGCCGCGCCCGCCTCGGATCGAAAGCAGGGTGTATGCGCAACGAACTTCACCGGCAGCCGCTCGGATGCCAAAATCTGATCGCGCACCAGATTCGTCAGCGACACTTCGGCGGTTGGAATCAGATAAAAGCCCGGATCGCCGCGCACGGCGAACAGGTCCTGTCCGAATTTCGGCAACTGTCCCGTGCCAAGAAGCGCCGTGGCGTGCACGAGATACGGCACGTAGGCCTCGCGATAGCCGTGATCGCCGGTATGTAAATCCAGCATGAACTGCGCCAGAGCGCGGTGCAGCTTCGCCAGCCCCCCGGTCAGCACCACAAACCGCGCGCCGGAAATACGCCCTGCGGCTTCAAAATCCATCCCCAGAGGCTCGCCGAGCGCCACGTGATCCTTGGGCTCGAAAGTAAATTCTCGCGGCATCCCAAAGCGGCGCACCTCGACATTGGCGCTCTCGTCGCGCCCGTCAGGCACGCTGGCATCCAATATATTCGGCAGTCCCAGCTGCAGATCCGTGATCTGCGCCTGGATGTCTTCAAGCCGCTTCTCCACGGCTTGCAGCCCGGCGCCCAGCGCTTCCCCCACGCCAAGCAAACTGCCCAGGTCCTGTCCCTTCGACTTGGCGAACCCCACCGCCTTGGCATTGGCGTTTCGTTCGGCGCGCAGCCGATCGGCCTCGATTTGCACGCTCTTGCGCTGCTCCTCGAGCGAGGCAAAGGCCTGCACATCGAGCACAAAACCGCGCCGTGCCAACGCGGCGGCCACTGCGGGTAAATCGCTGCGCAGCAGCTTGGGGTCAAGCACGATGGACTCCTTGGATCATGGTTTACCAGTGTCGGGCATCTTCGCGTCGCGTGCGCGCCGCGCCGCCAGCGCCTCGCCGATTTTAATTTCCAGTCCGCGCGTCACGGGCACATAGTAGCGGCGGTCCGGCATCGCATCCGGAAAATAGCGCTCCCCCGCGGCATAGCCGCCCGGCTCGTCGTGCGCATATCGATAGCCTTTGCCGTAGCCGATTTCCTTCATCAGCCGCGTCGGCGCGTTGCGCAGATGCAGCGGTACCTCCAGCGATCCTAACTGGGTCGCATCCTCGGTTGCCGCATTGAATGCGGCGTAGACGGCGTTGCTCTTGGCAGCGCACGCCATGAACACGATTGCTTGGGCAATGGCCAGCTCGCCCTCAGGACTGCCGAGGCGCTCATACACCGCGCACGCTTCCAATGCCATGGTCAGTGCCCGGGGATCGGCATTGCCGATGTCCTCGCTCGCCATGCGCAGTGCGCGGCGCGCCACATACAAAGGATCGCAGCCGCCGGCCAGCATGCGGCACAACCAGTACAGCGCCGCATCAGGATCGCTGCCGCGAACGGATTTATGCAGCGCCGATATCTGGTCGTAGAAATTCTCGCCGCCCTTGTCGAAGCGCACGTACGTGCTGCCGATCACGGCACGCATCGTATCGACATCGAGCCGGCGACCAGTGGCTTCGGCAGTGCTCAAGTCCGCGGCAGTTTCCAATAAATTGAGCATGCGCCGGGCATCGCCATCCGCGGCCGCCAACAACAGCTCGCGCGCCCCCCCGTCCACCTGCAGATTCAACGTACCTAAACCACGTTCCCGATCCGCCAGGGCCCGATCGAGGAGCTTGCCAAGATCGTCAGTGGTCAGGGATTTCAGCACATAGACGCGTGCGCGCGACAGCAACGCGTTGTTGACTTCAAACGACGGATTCTCAGTCGTCGCCCCAATAAAGATCAACGTTCCGTCCTCGACATAGGGAAGAAACGCGTCCTGTTGGGCCTTGTTGAAGCGGTGTACCTCGTCGAGGAATAAAACCGTGCCCCGCGTACCGCGCAGACTGCGCGCCTGCTCCACCACGGCACGAATGTCTTTAATTCCCGCCTGTACCGCTGAGAGCCCGACGAATTCGGCATTCGCGCCCTGGGCAACCAATCGTGCCAGCGTCGTTTTTCCGGTTCCGGGCGGTCCCCACAGAATCATGGAATGCGGATGACCGGACTCCAACGCACGGCGCAGCGGCGCACCTTGCCCCAACAGATGCGACTGCCCGACATACTCATCGAGAGACTGCGGACGCAATCGATCGGCCAGCGGCCGATACGTGCCGTCGCTGACGGTCACTTGCCGGCGCGCCCAATCACATCGACGCCCGCCGGCGGCACGAAAGTAAACAGGTCAGCTGCAAATTTCGCATTGCGGCTCGGGTTGGTAAAGGTCAACTGCGTGATCTGATTCAGTTTGTCCGCGAGGAACATCGATGCCAGGTCGCCGTGGCGAAATCCGATCCGCACCACTTGAAAGTCGGTATCCGAATGCTTCGGGATGAGCTGGTACCACTCCAGGCCGTCGCTCGGCGGCAACGATGTCACATCGAACTGGCTGCTCAAGGATCCGGCGCCGGACAACAGTACCGCCGGTGTGTTGGACAGACTCGCATCCATGTCGCGCACATTGGCCTGCTGCAGATCCTTGTCGTAAAACCAGATCTGCTTGCCGTCCGCCAGGATCAGCTGCTCGGAAGGCTGTGAATAGTCCCAGCGAAATTTTCCAGGTTTCTGTAAGGACAGCTTTCCCGCGGCACTGCGCACGACTTTGCCATGACCGTCATCGATGGTCTGCGTAAAGTCAGCCGACCAGGTGGCGAGACCGCCCAAGTACTTCTCGACTTCCGTCGTCGGCGAGGCGAAGGCGCCGGCTGCGCTCAGCAATGACAGCAGGCAACCCAGCAGCGCGAAGTTGAAGGTCTTATGAACCATCGATGTCATTCCTCGGGGGGCGCGTTGCCGTAGATTTCGCGATTGCCATTCGACTGCAGCGGACCCACGAGTCCTGCCGCCTCCATCGCTTCCACCAACCGCGCCGCGCGGTTGTAGCCGATTTTGAGGCGCCGCTGGACACCGGAGATCGACGCCTTGCGCGTCTCGGTGACGATGCGCACGGCCTCGTCGTACAACGGATCGGCTTCCGCATCGGCAGCACCGCCCTCGCCGCTCTCCTCCTCGTCGGACGGAAATCCCGGTATGGGATTGCGAGGGCCCTCCAGAATCTCATCGATATACACCGGCGGCGAGGCGGCTTTCAATCCCGCCACCACACGATGCACCTCTTGGTCCGAGACGAACGCGCCGTGGACGCGCGTGGGAATCGATGTACCGGGAGGCAGGTAAAGCATGTCGCCGTGGCCGAGCAGCGATTCGGCGCCGCTCTGGTCCAGAATCGTGCGCGAGTCCACTTTTGCAGAGACCTGGAAGGCAATGCGTGTAGGGATATTGGCCTTGATCAATCCCGTAATGACATCCACCGACGGACGCTGCGTCGCCAAGATCAGATGGATGCCGGAAGCTCGCGCCTTTTGCGCCAGCCGGGCGATAAGTTCCTCGACCTTCTTACCGACGATCATCATCAGGTCCGCGAGTTCGTCGATGATGACCACGATGAAGGGCAACGAGGTGAGTTCCGGCACATCCTCTTCAACCACACCAGGCACGCCTTGCGCGATTTTCTGCATGCGAATCGGGTCTTTGATGGGCTTGCCGCTGTCGGCCGCCTCTTTCACTTTGCGATTGAAGCCGCCGATGTTGCGTACACCGAGCGCCGACATGAGTTGATAGCGTCGCTCCATCTCCGCCACGCACCACCGCAATGCATTGGCGGCCTGCTTCATATCGGTCACGACCGGCGACAGGAGATGCGGAATACCTTCGTAGACCGACAGCTCCAGCATCTTCGGATCGATCATGATCATCCGCACATGTTCCGGCGTCGCCTTGTACACGAGGCTCAAGACCATGGCATTGATGCCCACCGACTTGCCGGATCCGGTGGTTCCCGCGATGAGCAGGTGCGGCATGCGCGCAAGATCCGCGACAATGGGAACGCCGCCGATGTCCTTGCCGAGCGCGAGGGCCAACGGCGAGCCGACCTCGTCGTAGGGCTTGGATTTGATGATTTCGCCCAACGTCACGATCTCGCGCTTCTCGTTGGGAATCTCCAACCCCACCACGGACTTGCCGGGAATGATTTCGACGACGCGAACACTGATGGCCGACAGCGCGCGCGCCAGATCCTTGGCCAGATTGCTGATCTGGCTGACCTTCACGCCGGGCGCCGGACGCAGCTCAAATCGCGTGATCACGGGTCCGGGCTGCACGGCCACGACCTCGACCTCGATTCCAAAGTCCCGCAGCTTGATTTCCACCAGCCGCGACATCGCCTCCAACGCCTCGTCGGAGTAGGACTGTTCGCGCGAGCCGGGTTCATCGAGCAGGGACAGTGCCGGCAACTCGCTGGACTTCGGCGCATCGAACAAGGGCACTTGACGCTCCCGTTCGACCCGATCGCTTTTTTGCGGCAGCGGGGCCGGCGCTTCAATCCGCGGCGGCGGTCGACTGGCGACTTTTTTCTGCTCCTCGCGCACGACTTCTTGGCGCGCCTGTTTGCGAAGCTGGCCGGACGCCAGCTCGCGCCGTTGCTCCAAGCGGCTGCGGGTCCACTCGATCCCGCTCAAGACCCACGCACCGAGCTTGTCCATCACCTCGAACCACGACACGCCCAGAAACAACGCCACACCGGCCAACCAAAGGCCGAGCAACAACAACGTGGCGCCGAGAAAACTCAAGCCGCGGGCGCCCCCCCTGCCTGCCAGCTCGCCGAGTACGCCGCCGGCGCTGTTTGGCAACCCGGCTCCGCTCCAGTGCAGGGTGGCAAGGCCGCAGCTGGTCGCAAGAGTCAGCACGAAGCCGATCGCACGCAACAGCGTATTGATGCGCGAGCGGCTATCAGGCAGTGATTGGTCCTTATGGACCAGCCAGCCGGCATAGGCCAGCATCACCGGAAATAGATAGGCCGGGCGGCCAAAAAGCAGCAGGAAAAAACTCGCCACCCATGCGCCCACCGGTCCGATCATGTTGCCGACGGGCCCCGGCCCACCGGTGTCCGAGAAACTGCGATCGTGATCGTGATAGGACACAAGGGCCAACAGCAGCAACAGCGCGAGCGCGCCCAACACCCAAAGGGTCCCTTCGCGCAATGAGCGCGCGACGGCAGCAGAGAGTTTCGCCTTCTGCTTGGCCTTCTTGGTCGAGGAGCCTTCGATTAGATCTAGACCTTTAATGATGATTACTTCTTAACTGGTTGAATAATATGTAATAGTAACCCGGTCAACGTGCGGCAACAACATCGAGGGGGCCGTTGCTGAAGGTGGACTTGTAGGAACTGGCTGGAGCCCACAGATTTACTTACCATGGGTCAGCTAATCTTTAGCGCTCGCCGGCGGCCACGCCCTGGCGACTTTTCAAGACGAGGGGCAAATTATACATGAGCGTTGTCAGGCACAGTCGTCTCCTAATCCTGGGGTCCGGACCTGCAGGCTACACCGCGGCTGTTTATGCAGCGCGGGCGAATCGCAGTCCCGTTCTGATCACCGGCTTGGAACAGGGTGGGCAGCTCATGACCACCACCGATGTGGATAACTGGCCGGGCGACGTCGAGCACCTGCAGGGACCTGCGCTGATGGAACGCATGCGTCTGCACGCCGAGCGCTTCAATACTGAAATCGTGTTTGATCACATCAATCGTGTCGAGCTGCGCCATCGCCCGTTTCATCTTTACGGCGATAACGGCACGTACACCTGCGACGCCCTGATCATTGCAACCGGCGCCTCGGCGCAATACTTAGGATTGCCCTCCGAGGAGACCTATCGTGGCAAGGGCGTGTCCGCCTGCGCAACCTGCGACGGCTTCTTCTATCGCGGCAAGGCGGTTGCCGTGGTCGGGGGCGGCAACACGGCGGTCGAGGAGGCGCTGTACCTCACCAATATTGCGTCGCACGTGACCCTCGTGCACCGGCGCGACAAATTGCGCGCCGAGAGGATATTGCAGGACCGCTTATTCGCGCTGGAGAAGGCCGGTAAAGCCAGCATCGTTTGGAATCACACCATCGACGAAATTCTCGGCGATGACTCCGGGGTCACCGGCGCGCGTCTCAAGGCCGCGGGCGGCGGCGCCACACGTTCCATCAAGGTCGACGGCGTATTTATTGCCGTCGGCCATGTACCGAATACCCAGCTCTTCGATCAACAATTGGAGATGCGCGGCGGATACATCGTGGTCAAGGGTGGCAGCGAAGGCGGCGCCACCGGTACCAGCGTTGCGGGGGTTTTCGCGGCCGGCGATGTGGCCGATCACGTCTATCGCCAGGCCGTTACCTCGGCCGGCACCGGGTGCATGGCGGCACTCGACGCCGATAAATACCTGGAACGAATTGAGGCCGAGGCCCACGTCAAACCGCACGCTGCCCACGCGTGACCTTTCGGCCGGCGCGAATCCTCGAGAGCATCGCGCAAATCGAGGCGCGAGGTTGGAACGCGCTGGCGGGTTCGGCGCAGCCTTTCCTGCGCCACGAATTTTTTTTGGCATTGGAGCAATCCGGATGCGCCGCCGCACGCACCGGCTGGGGCCCTCGACATCTTGTCATCGAGGACACCAAGGGCGTGCCTGTGGCCGCCATGCCGCTGTTCCGCAAGGCGCACTCCCGCGGCGAGTTCGTCTTCGATTTTTCTTGGGCCGGCGCCTACGCGCAACACGGTCTTAATTACTATCCGAAATTGCTGACGGCGGTGCCGTTCACGCCCGTGTCGGGCCCCCGTGTGCTGGTGGGTCCCGATGTCGATGCCAAGGCCGTCACCAAGAGCGTGGTGCGCGCGGCGCTCGACTATGCGCGAAGCGAACAGCTGTCCTCCTGGCACGTGCTGTTCCCGAGCGACGAAACCTCGGCCGATCTCGATCGCGCCGGGCTGATACTGCGCCGCGACTGTCAGTTTCATTGGTACAACCAGGGCTACGATTCCTTCGAGTCGTTCCTGGCGACGTTCACCGCTGAGAAGCGCAAGAAAGCCAAGCGCGAGCGTCGGCGCGTCGCCGAAGCAGGCATCGAATTCGACACCCTGCACGGGGGCGACATGACCGCTTCACTGTGGGATATCGTCTATGAATTCTATGCCGAGACCTTTCATCGTCACGGCCACGAGCCGTACCTCAACCTGGATTTTTTCAAGCGCATCAGCGCCGCGATGCCCAACGAGCTGATGCTGAAAGTGGCGCGCATGGGAGCGGAGCCGATTGCCGTGGCCATATTCTTTGTGGGTAGTGAGGCACTCTACGGCCGTTACTGGGGCGCCGGCGGCAACTTTCACAGTTTGCATTTCGAGGCGTGCTACTACCAGGGGATCGAGTACTGCATCGAGAAGAAGCTGCAGCGATTCGAGCCAGGAACTCAGGGCGAGCACAAAGTGCCCCGAGGCTTCATACCCACCCTGACGCACTCCGCGCATTACATCGCCGATCCGCGATTTGCGGCGGCGATTCGCGACTACGCTCAGCGCGAAGCGCGCGGCGTGGACAGCTATGCCGCTGCGGTCAATGAGCACGTGCCGTACCACCGCACGCCCGACGAGGAGCTGCGACTCTGAGCAGACTGGTTTGGCTGGGGGAGCAGGCGGATCCGAGTTGGTTTCCGCCCTTGGACCAGGCCTTGCGCGAGCCGCCGGGTCTGCTGGCCGCGGGCGGCGATTTGAGCCCGACGCGGCTGCTCGCGGCCTACGAGCGCGGTGTGTTTCCCTGGTATTCAGCGCAACAGCCGATCCTTTGGTGGTCGCCGGACCCGCGCATGGTGCTGTTTCCGGCTGAATTCAAATGCTCGAGAAGCCTGAGCAAAACCTTGCGTCATGGCCCGTTCACGACCCGTGTCGATCAGCTGTTCGGGGCCACGATACGCGCCTGCGCTGCGCCGCGCCGCTCAGGACCCGAGACGTGGCTGAATGCGGAAATGATCGAGTCGTACGACCGGCTGCATGACCTCGGATTCGGACACTCGGTCGAGACCTATCGGGGTGAGGGCCTTGCCGGGGGCTTGTACGGCATTCAGCTGGGGCAGGTGTTCTTTGGTGAATCCATGTTCAGTCTCGAACGCGACGCCTCAAAAGTGGCCCTGGCGCGACTGGTGGACGAGTGTCGCGCGCGCGACATCAAGCTGATCGACTGCCAGGTCGCCAGTGCGCACCTGGCGGGCTTCGGCGCCCGCGAGGTCTCGCGCCGCGAGTTTGCCGGGCTGCTGGGCCAGTACGCCAGCCGCGCGCCCCAGGGCAAATGGCGCAACGAACCCCGGGCGCCGGTCTCAAGTATTCCGCGAGGCTAGTAAATTGAGGGTGCTTTATGCACAATGCGCGCGGTTTCACGCATACCACAAGGACGCATGTCAAAAGAAGAGGCTATACAATTCGAGGGCGAGGTCGTCGAGACTTTGCCCAATACGACATTTCGCGTCAAACTCAAGACCGGCCATGTAGTTACCGCACATATCTCAGGCAAGATGCGCAAAAACTACATCCGAATCTTAACCGGCGACCAAGTCACCGTGGAGATGACCCCCTACGACTTAACCAAGGGCCGCATCGTCCCCGTTTAAAGGTGGCGCGCAGCGCCTAAGTAGTGGCGCGCAGCGCCTAAGAAGTGCTGTCCTGGTGCGACAGCAGCGCCGGCTTCGGATCCGCGGCACGGGTTTCCAGCTTGAGCTTCTCGCCATCCTCGCTTAAGGACACCTCGACGTGGCCGCCATTCACCAGCTTGCCAAACAGCAGCTCTTCGGCCAGCGGACGCTTGATGAACTCCTGAATGATGCGCGCCATGGGCCGCGCACCCATCTTCGGATCATAACCGCGCTTGGCGATCCAGCGCCGCGCCGGCTCGTCGACGGAAATCGAAACGCCTTTCTGTTCGAGCTGAGCTTCGGCCTCGACCAGGATCTTGTCGACCACCCGCTCGATGGTGTCCTGATCCAGGCTGCCGAACTGAATGACGGCGTCCAATCGATTGCGGAATTCCGGTGAAAACAGCCGGCGAATCGCCTCCATGCCATCGGCGCCCGTGTCCGACTGGGTGAATCCAATGCTCGGCCGGCTCATCTCGAATGCTCCCGCGTTCGTGGTCATCACGATGATGACATGGCGGAAATCAGCCTTGCGGCCGTTATTGTCGGTCAGGGTGCCATGATCCATGACTTGCAATAAGAGATTGAACACGTCCGGGTGCGCCTTCTCGATTTCATCGAGCAACAGCACGCAGTGCGGATGTTTGGCGATGGCTTCGGTCAACAGGCCGCCCTGATCGAAACCGACATAGCCGGGGGGCGCGCCGATCAAGCGCGACACCGTGTGCCGTTCCATGTACTCCGACATGTCGAAGCGCACGAATTCCACGCCCATGGCGATCGCCAACTGACGGGTCACCTCGGTCTTGCCGACGCCCGTGGGGCCGGAGAACAGGAAGGAGCCCACCGGCCGCCGCTGATCGCCCAAGCCTGAGCGCGACATTTTGATGGCCGCCGACAACGCTTCGATGGCCTTGTCCTGGCCGAATATCGTCAATTTCAAATTGCGTTCCAGATTCTTCAGCACGTCGCGATCGGACATGGAGACATTCTTCGGCGGAATACGCGCAATGCGCGCGACGACATTTTCGATTTGCGTCACGGTGACGGACTGCGCGCGTTTCTCGACCGGTTGCAGGCGCAGATTCGCGCCGGCCTCATCGACGACATCGATGGCCTTGTCCGGCATGTGCCGATCGTTGATATGCCGCGCCGCCAACTCTGCCGCCGCACGCAGCGCGTCATCCTCGTACTTGATGCCGTGATGCTCCTCGTAGCGCGATTTCAAGCCGCGCAGAATATCGACCGTGTCCTGCACCGACGGCTCTGTGATATCGATCTTTTGGAAGCGCCGCGCCAGTGCGTGATCCTTCTCGAATATCCCGCGGTATTCGTTGTACGTGGTCGATCCGATGCAGCGCAAATCGCCATTGGCCAGAGCGGGTTTGATCAAATTAGAGGCATCCATCACGCCGCCGGAAGCCGCCCCTGCACCGATGACGGTGTGAATCTCATCGATGAATAGAATCGCCCCGGGCTGCTTCTTGACCTCTGCCAGCACGGCTTTCAAGCGCTTCTCGAAATCGCCCCGATACTTCGTTCCCGCCACCAGCGAGCCCATGTCGAGCGAATAGATGGTGGCGTCAAGCAGCACGTCCGGCACTTGATTCTCGACGATCATGCGGGCAAGTCCCTCTGCGATCGCCGTCTTGCCGACGCCGGCCTCACCCACGTAGAGCGGGTTGTTCTTGCGTCTGCGGCACAAAATCTCGATGGTGCGCTCGACCTCGAGCTTGCGGCCGATCAGAGGATCGATCTTGCCCTTGCGCGCCGAATCGTTCAGATTCGTCGCATACTTTTCCAGGGCATTGCCGTTGCCGTCTCCCTCGCGCTCGGCGTCGGGTGAGGCCGCACTGTCGTCTCGTTCACTGCGCTCCTCGCCCCCGGCCTTGGACAAGCCGTGCGCGATGAAATTGACCACGTCCAGGCGCGAGACATCCTGCATGCTCAGCAGGTAGGCGGCGTGGGATTGTTTTTCGCTGAAGATCGCCACCAGCACATTGGCCACCGTGACTTCTTTCTTGCCGCTCGACTGGACGTGAAAAACGGCTCTTTGCAGGACCCGTTGAAATCCCAATGTGGGCTGCACGTCCCGGTCCTCGCCGGTGGGCAGACGCGGCGTGGTTTGATCGATGAATTGCTTCAGTTCAGTCTTGAGCTTGGCGGTGTCCGCGCCGCAAGACTTCAAGATTTCCCGCACCTTGGGGGTATCCACGATCGCGAGCAGCAGGTGCTCGACGGTCATAAATTCATGCCGCGCCTCGCGCGCACCGGCAAACGCATCATTTAAACAAAATTCCAGTTCTTGACTTAGCACTTTACGCCTCTTCTAGCGTTGCCATCAGCGGATGCTGATGTTGTCGCGCATACGCGATTACTTGAGCCACCTTGGTCTCTGCAATTTCATAAGTGAAGACGCCACAGACTCCTTTGCCTTTGGTATGGACCTCCAGCATAACCCGAGTTGCTTTGGTACGGTCCATTGCGAAGAACCGCTGCAGGATGTCGACCACGAACTCCATGGGAGTGTAGTCGTCATTGATCAGAACTACTTGATACAGAGGCGGTCTTTTGAGCTTGGGCGCCGCTTCCTCGACGATTAAGCTCGTTCCATCCCGCCCGCGTTCAATGTCACTCATGAGTTATCAGTTTATAGGGCGCGTTTAGGCGCTTTACAAGACATGAAAGCCGAACCTCGTCGCAGGATCCAATAAATGCGCTGCCGGGGCATATTTTTTAAGGAGTGTCGCCAATCACTGTCACTTTGTTTTAACAAGCAAAAACAAATGCTTGAGCGTCCAAGCGCTGAGCCCGTATGATTGCCGCCACGGTTACCACCGCGGATGACGGCTGGCCCCTTCGCACGCAACTAACATCACGACGTTAAACACCTGAAATGCTCGATACACGCACAAATGAATGGCTGTCCCGGCTGCAGGCAAATACGCCTAAGCTGGTATCGCTGCTGTTTGCCGCGCTGATCCTGCTGCTGGTACTGCAAATGGGCTATTCGTTCATTTCCAAGCCCTTGAAGTCGCCGCAACCGGTCGTGGCGGCATCGGTGCCTCGTCCCCAGCGTACCGGCGTGGATGTCCAAAAGGTCGTTTCGGCCCATTTGTTCGGGGTCCCGGTCGCCGACCCATCCACTCAAGACCCCGCCAACGCTCCCCAAAGCTCGGCCAATCTGCTGCTGGCCGGTACGATTGCCACCCAGGACCCGAAACGCGGGGTGGCCATCATCAGCGACGCCGGCAGCGCGTCAAAGGTCTATTCGGTCGGCGAGCGCATTGGCGGCGCGTCTTTGCATTCGGTCTACCTCGATCACGTCATTCTGGATCGAGGTGGCGCGCTGGAAACCTTGCTGCTGCCGCGCCAGCTGCCGCCTTCCGCCGCGCGCGCGGTCTCGGCCCTGCGCCGTCCCGGGGCCGACCCCCGCACCGCGGCGGCAGTCGACAACATACGGCGCATGGTTCAGCAGGACCCCAGCATTCTTGACCAAGTGATGCGAACCGTGGCCTCGTACGACAACGCAGCGGGGAAACTGAGAGGCTTTCGTGCTTATCCTGGACGAAATCGCGCGATATTCGGCAAGTTGGGTCTGAAGTCGGGAGATTTGGTGACGGCCATCAACGGGACGCCGTTGGATGACCCACAACGCAGTCAGGATGTCTTCAATACGATTCAGACCTCCGATCACGTCACAGTGACCATCGAGCGCGGCGGTCAAAAGCAGGACATCACATTGAATATCGCACAGGTAGCGGCACAGGCCACCAAGGATTTGGATAACGAGTCAAACGCGACAGCCGCTCCCAATAGCGCCACGCCACCACAGCCAAATACCCCCAATGAAAATTCAAACGAATAGCGTCAGCGGCGGTCGAAGCCGTTCAACATGCGAGTACACATGACTCCTAAGTCGACTGAATTTCAATCCAAACGCAGGATTGCGGCGGTAATGGCGCTGTCGAGCTTGCTGGTGTGGGTGGTGCTACCCGCCGCTCCGCAGCAGCCGAAACCTCAGGAAGGCGCGACCATCACGCCGAACTACAAGGATGCGGACTTGGGTCAAATCATCCAAGCCGTCGGTGAAGTGACCGGCAAGAATTTCATCATTGACCCGCGGGTCAACGCCAAAGTCACCATGGTGTCCTCGACGCCGATGTCGCCGGCGGCATTTTATGAGGCGTTTTTGGCGGTGTTGCAAGTGTACGGCTATGTCGCCGTACCGTCCGGCAAAGTCATCAAGATCGTTCCCAATACGGACCTGCGGCAACTGCCCGCCAACGACCTGCCGAACAATGTGAGTTCGACGTCGGATGAAATCGTGACGCAGATCGTGACCTTGAAGAATGTCAGCGCCGCCCAACTGGTGCCGATGCTGCGGCCTTTGATTCCTACCTATGGACACCTTGCCGCTTACCCAGGCGGCAACATGCTGATTATTTCCGATCGCGCCAGCAACGTGAGCCGCGTGGTGCGCATCATCCAGCGCATGGATGAGAGCGGCGATGAGCCCATCGAGGTCATCCCGCTGCACAACGCGGGCGCCGCCGATGTGGTGAAAATCGTCAACTCCTTGAATCAGGGCGCGGGCGCCGAAGCCGGCGGCGCCATCGTCAAGATCGTCGCCGATGAGCGCACCAACAGCATTCTATTGACGGGCGAGCGCTCGGCGCGATTGAGACTCAAGGCGCTGATAATCAACATGGATACGCCCATGGCCTCGGGCGGCGATATTCAAGTGCGATATCTGCGCTACGCCGATGCCGAAAAAATCGCCGACAAGCTCAAGGGTCAGGCCACCGCCTCCGCCAAGGCACAAGGCGGGCCGCCCATCTCAGCCCCGGCCGCAGGCGGCGGCGGCTCGAATGTGGACGCCAGCGTCACCATTTGGGCGGATGTCGCCACCAACGCACTGGTTATCACGGCGCCGCCGAAAATCATGAAGTCATTGATGGGTGTCATCGACAAGCTCGACATCCGCCGGGCGCAGGTTCAAGTGGAAGCCATCATCGTTGAAGTCGATGTCAACAAGAGTTCGAATCTGGGCGTGCAGTGGCTGCTGTTTGGCCAAGGAAACAGCACCGTGCCGGCCGGCATCATCAATCTGCCCGGCACGGGCACCAGCATTGTCGATCTGGCCACGGCAGCATTGGGCGTGTCTCAAGGCACCGTCACCGGCACCACCACCCCGGGCACCGTACCCGGCATCGCGGGATCGTCCACCATCAGCAGCTCGACGGTGGGCACCGGCGCCACCGTGGCGATCGGTCGAGTCGTGAACAATGGCGTCAGTTTTGCCGCGCTCATTCAGGCGCTGCGCAGCGACGGCAGCAGCAACATCATCTCCACGCCCTCATTGATCACCATGAACAATGAAGAAGCCGAGGTGAAAGTCACGCAGGAGATCCCGCTGATCACCGGGTCCTTCTCAAACACGACCCAGAGCGTTGGCGGCACTTCCAGCCCCTTCCAGACCATCCAACGCGAAGAGGTCGGCACCATATTGAAGGTCACGCCGCACATCAACGAGGGCAATTCAGTTCAGCTCAAGATCGAACAGGAAGACTCCTCGCCCGGCGCGAAGCTCACCGATTCGGCCGATATTTCGACCAACAAACGCTCCATCAAGACCACGGTGCTGATCGAGGACGGCGGCATCATCGTCCTCGGCGGCCTGATGTCGGACACTGTGACGGAGAGCGAGGATCGCGTACCGGGGCTCGGGGCCATCCCGATCATCGGCAATTTGTTCAAGTCGCGCAGCGGTTCGCGACAGAAGAAGAACCTGGTGGTTTTCATCCGCCCCAGGATCATGCGAGATGCGGACGTGACCCAGAGCACCAGCGAAGCGAAGTACAATGAAGTGCGGCGCAGTCAGCAAAACATAACGAACGGCCACATCACCCTGCTGCCGGGCGAGAAGCAGCCGGTGATCCCGGCGATCCCGCCGGGCATCGCATTGCCGCCGGCGCCTCCGGCGTCGGATACGAACGAGCAGGGAGCGACGCCCAATCCGCCCCAGCAATTCACCGTGCCCCCGCCCGCGACGCCGCCGCCTGAGACTTCGCGTCCATGAACGCGGAACTTCAAGATCCGGAACAGCCGCGAAAACTGTCGTTTCCGTTTGCGAAGCGTCACGGCGTCTTGGTTCGCGGGGTCTCCGATGGCACGGCTGACACGGTTTGCCGTCCCGGCGTGACCCCGCAAAGCCTGGCGGAGGTGCGCCGCTTCGTCGGCGTTCCCTTGAAGCTGCAGCGCGTATCGGTCGAGGCTTTTGACACGATGTTGCGCACCGCCTATGAAGCGGGCTCCGGCGCGGCGATGCAAATGCTGGAGGGTTTGGACGACAACACGGATCTGGCGCACCTCGCCGAGGACATCCCGGAATCCTCCGACCTGCTCGAAAGCGATGATGAAGCGCCCATCATTCGTTTGATCAACGCGCTGCTGACGCAGGCGGTCAAAGAAAACGCCTCCGACATTCATATCGAACCCTACGAGAACAGGCTGGTCATTCGTTTTCGCGTCGACGGGGTTCTGCGCGAGGTGCTGCAAACCAAGCGCGCCGTTGCGCCGCTGGTGGTTTCGCGCATCAAGGTGATGTCAAAGCTGGATATCGCAGAGCGGCGCCTGCCGCAAGACGGCAGAATTTCGCTGCGCATCGCGGGCCGCGCGGTGGACGTACGTGTATCCACCCTGCCCTCCGGGCACGGCGAACGCGTCGTGCTGCGTTTGCTCGACAAACAGGCCGGCAGAATCGAGCTGACCTCACTGGGGATGGATCCGAAGACTCAAGATACGATGGATGAAATCATCCACAAGCCGCACGGCATCATTTTGGTGACGGGACCTACCGGATCGGGCAAGACGACGACGCTGTACGCCAGCCTAGAGCGTATCAACGACAACACCCGCAACATCATGACGGTCGAGGAC
>Ga0193726_1001308_pt1 | contig 20069 bp, 23 predicted proteins | sample H2c1metaG_FD_144928 | JGI IMG/M metagenome (GOLD analysis project Ga0193726, IMG submission 144928) | Soil microbial communities from a riparian zone of the East river system, Colorado, United States - H2c1 | ecosystem: Environmental > Terrestrial > Soil > Riparian zone | place: USA: East River... | reverse complement strand
GCGGCGCTGAAACCCGGGACGATCGCGCTGATGCACGGGCCGACGTTCAAGGGTGACGGGTCGGCGGCTTTGAACGGTCTCGCCGATCATTATGCGCAGCGGCCGAGCGCGTAGCCCCTCACCTAGGCTAGAAAGGGCGCCACAGGCGCGCGAGCAGGGCCACCACGCCGAAGCGGCCCGGATACTGCCGGGCGTGGCACCTCACGGCGTACATCTTGATGGCACGACGATGCAGCCGATGCGCCGCCTGCTTCGCGTCGTCGGCCGGTTCGCGCGGCGACGCGCGCTCGTCGATCTCGGGCAGGAACGTCGGCCTCCGAAAAAGCCGGTTACTCGCCAAGCCTCTGTGCCGCATGGCTTGCTCCCGTAAATTGAGCAAGTCCGTTTCATAGGCTCCGCCGCTCATTCAGGCTGTCCAATACGGCACACCCCGTGGCCTGGCGAGCATGCTGAAATACTGCCCACCGAGTCCTGTTTTGAACAGTCGGTGGCCTCTTCGTCTTCTAGTTTTGGCCGATCGGTATCATGGGGAATGACCAAACCATCGCCGGCAGCCTACTAGCGACGCTTAAGCGATGTGGTATTTACCTCTCCATCGCAGAAACAGCGGGGTGCTCACATGAGTGATATTGCCGACCGAGTTAGCAACGTGGTCGTTTCCAAGCTCCACATCCCGGCCAACAGGGTTACCCAAGCAGCCAGCTTCATCAACGATTTCGCGGCCACCAGTCTCGACGTCGTCGAAACCATCATGTCGCTGGAGGACGAGTTCGGCATAGAGATATCGGACCGGGACGCCGAAAAGCTGCAGACCGTGGGCGACGTGATAGCGCTGATCAGGACCAAGGTGCATTGAGATATCCCTGCGGCGCCACCTTTGCCCGCAGGATGGTTTGCCTCCTCAGCCCATATGCGGTCCTGGCCCTCCGCCGGCTGCATCCAGTACCGCCGCGCGCCATTCGCGCTTGACGGGCAGGATAGGAGGCATTGGAGCAACATCGGGCTCCGCCGTGGGCGCCACGATCGAGCTGATGTTCTCGGTCTGCGACGCCTTGCGCATGAAAAGATTGTAAATCAGCCATTGCGCGCGGTGTCGCTTACCGCGCAGCGGGAATCGGCTGGCCATCGAAGAGGCCGAATAGAAGTTCCTGAAGGCGCCTTCCATGCCGCTGCGAAGCTCGGGGCCCGACATCTGCGCAGGGCGATAGACGACGTGTCCCTGGTCATACTTCGTCCAGTCGAAGGAAACGATGCGGTTCGCCTTCTTCATCTCGTACCAGGTGAGCGTTCCCGGATACGGCGTAAGCGCCGAATAGGCACAGGCATCGTAGTTGGCGTCGATGTTGAAGTTGCTGGTGTTGTCGAAAACCGAGCGATCGTCGCCGTCGAAGCCGAACATGAACAGACCGAACACCATTATTCCATAGGAGTGCACCTTCTCCACCAGGGCGGCGAAGGTCTCCGGCTGATTGACATGCTTGTGCACGCTTTTGAGCGTCTCGCGCGAGATCGATTCGAAGCCGATGCTCAGCATCGTGCAGCCGCTTTCGGCCGCGAGCTCCAGCATGCGGTCATCCTGCGCAAGCTTGGAGGTGACGCCGGCCTGCCATTGGATGCCGCGCCCCTTCAACGCACGCATCACTTCCTTCGGACGCTCCGGCGTGCCGAAAAAGTCGGCGTCGTTGATCGAGATGGTGCGCGCACCGCAGTTCTCGATCTCGTGAATCACCTCGTCGACCGGCCGGTAGCGGAATTTGAGGCCGTTCATCAGCGGCTCGGCGCAGAACGTGCAGCCATGGTGGCAGCCGCGCGAGGTCTGGACGAATGTGCGGTTCACGTAGCGGTGCTTCTTCAGGAGATCGTACCGCGGCATCGGCATCCCGGCCATGGGATGCAGCTTGTCCGCCCTGTAGGTTCCGCGCATCGCGCCCTGTCCAAGATCATCGAGCAGCCTGTCGATGACGAGCTCGACTTCGCCGATGACGACGGCATCACAATGCTTGAGCGCCTCCTGCGGCATGAAGCTGGGATGCACGCCACCCATGACGACGGGAATCCCTTTTGAGCGGAATTGATCGGCGATTTCATAGCCGCGGTTGACGTAGCTCGTCATGGCGGAAATGCCGACGAGATCCACCTTCAAATCAAAGTCGATGGTCTCGATGTTCTCGTCTGTCAGCACCACGTCGTACTGATCGCGGGGAATGGATGCGGCAACTGCGAGTAGGCCTGCCAGCGGGGAATACAGGGCTCTATTCAGATAGAGCGGGCGGGTCGTAAGCGAATCCGTCTTTGGATTGATCAGGTGAATGATACGGGTGCGCATGGAGACCTCCGATTGCATTCCCCTGTACCGCGATCCAACGGCATAAGTATGAAGATGGTTCCGTCGAGCGCAATCGCAATCGATTGTCGTGCTGTTAGTGGGTTGCAAGGGGAGACGTAGCCATATTCCGCGCACGCAGGTCGATCGCGTGAGCAGCCGTCCTAGATAAACGGCAGCGAAACCGGCCGATTAACCGCCGATTCTTGACCTCGCAGGACACGCGAACGAAAAACCAATCAAGAGGAGTTGTGCGATGAAGATGAATTCCGCACAGATCAGGCAGACTCTGCATCAATTCGAGGCGCAAGCCATTCCAGCGGGCCAGCGGATCGCCGCTCCGGCTGTCAGCAGTGAATGGCGTCTTTTCCGGGCCGGCGATCGGCGTGGTTCGTCATGCTCCATAATGAAGGAGCTGTCGCCGGCACTAAGGCGTTTCGGCCGCGCTCTTCAATCCGAGTGATGCCAGGTAGCTCCAGCGCACCACCCCGTTCCTGAATCTGATGCCGTCGAGGTACTGCGCTATGGCACGATCAATAACCGCCGCGGCGGGCTTGTCCTTTCGCGTGCCGTCGGCAAAGGCCACGATCTCGGACCAGCCGTCGGGCAGCGGGATCGACACCACGGTCGAAGGCGTGTCGAGATTCTTGTACGTCCAGAACGCCCAGCCGATGCCGTGTGCCTCCTGCAGCTTGCGGAAACGCTCATTCCAGTCGTCGGTGAGCTCGCCGGTCTCGCCCAGGAACAGCGGCACGTCATAGCGATTGGCGAAATTGAGATGGCGCTGGATGGAGTCGCGCTGCGTGCTCGCCCAGAACAAGTGGTAGGTGTAGGCGAGGTTATCGGCGAAGGGCGGGCCCAGCATGTCGAAGCTCGAGCTCCACTGTCCGCCGGCCAGGATCACGATGCGGCCGGGATCGACCTCGCGGATCGCCTGGGTGACCTGCCGGTAGAACGGCTCCAGCCGCATGTTGAGTGTCGCCGTATCGTGATAAGGCGCGATCGGTTCGTTCAGGATGTCGTAGCCCAGGATCACCGGATCGCCGCTGTAGCGCTGGGCGATGGCGCGCCACAGCTTGACCGTGAGCGCCCGATCGCGCGGCACATAGAACATCAGCGGATAGCCCGGCCCGTCGTCGTGGTTGATGCCGGTCTGGCCGCCGGGGGCGGCGTGCAAGTCGACGATGGCGAAAAGGCCCGCCTCGCGCACCCATCCCAGCACGCGATCGAGCAGCGCCCAGCCCTCGCCCGTCATTTCGCCCTGGTCGGTCATGAACAGGTGGTAGTGCAGCGGGATGCGCACGGTATTGAAGCCGACGGACTTGATGAAGCGGATGTCGTCGCGCGCGATGTAGGTGTCGCGGAACTCGGTCCAGAACGAAGACGCGCGCTCGGGTCCCAGAAGGCGATCGAAGGCGCCGAAGATCTGGCGCGGCGACTTGGCGACCTCGAACTTGAACATGTAGCCCTCGGGCATCAGCCAGTTGCCGAGGCTGATGCCCTTGATGCTGAGCGGACGGCCGTCCGGTGCGATGAAGGTCTTGCCGTCGATACGCGCCAGCGACTCCGCCGCCGCCGGCACGGCGAAGCCGAGGAGAAGCAGGAGGGCGAACAGGAGGCGCATAAGGGCAGTCTAGAAGGTATCCCGCGGGGATGTCATCGAACCGCGGACCTCCAGGCCCGCGGTTCGATGAGCGTTACCATGGATGTGGACGAAATCTGTTCTAATGTCGCCCCGTCATGCTCCTCGCCTCCCTCCTCGTGCCGATCGCCGTCGTGGCGATCGTCCTGCTCGTCCAGCGCCTGCACTTGCCCGCCTTTCTCGCCATCATGGCGACGGTCGTGGTCTATGGCGTCGCGGCCGACATGACCTTTCAGTCGGTCGGCAAGGCCTTCGGGCTGGGCTTCACGGCGGCGCTCGAACAGGCGGGCCTGCTGGTGGTGGCGGGCGCGCTCGTGCAGGCGCTGGTGCTGCGCAAGCCGCTCGGCACCGGGACATCCGCCCTTGTCGGCGCGCTGGCAGGACTCGGCGCCTCGGCCGCGGGTGGCCTCGCCCTGCTGCAGCCCGCGGGCCAGGAGGCGCCGCGCCGCGCGGTGGGCCTTGCGCTCACCCTGCTGGCCGTCAGTTCCCTGGTGGCGCCCTCGCCGCTCGCCGTCGCGGCGGCGGCGGTGATGAAGGCCACCAACGCCGCAATGCTCATGGTCGCACTGCCGCTGGCCGCGATCGCGGCCCTGCTGGGCTGGTGGTCCGTGGCGCGCCAGATGCCCTCGACCGCCGTCGCCGGCCGGCTCGACTGGACGTGGCTCGCCGTCCTCGTCCCGATCGCGCTCCTGATCGTGCAGTCGGTGGCGCAGATGCCGAGCGAGCCCCTGGGCAAGGGCGGCGCCCGCGAGTTCTATATCGGCATCAGCAAGCCGTTGATGCTGGCGGCCGTCGCCATCACATTGGGCGTGCTGTTCGCCGGCCGCTGGCAGCCCTCGGCGCTAGCCGGCCGCAGCTGGGCGCCGCTCCTGCTGGCGGTCGGCGCGTCGGGCGGACTCGCCCGCGTGTTAGACGAAACCGGCATGGCCGAGCTTCTAGCCGAGTACGCGCTGCATCCCCGCTTCGGCATCCTCACCCCCTTCCTGGCCGCTGCCATCGTCAAGACCATGCAGGGCAATTCGCTGACCGCCGTGCTCACCGCCTCGGGCATGATCGAACCCATGCTGCCGGCGCTCGGGCTCGACAGCGCGTCGGGCCGCGCCCTCGCCGCCGCCGCGGTCGGCGCGGGCTCGATGGCGATCTGCCATGTCAACGATCCGTTCTTCTGGATCGCCGCGTCGATGGGTCGGCTCTCGCCGGGACGGGCGCTCGGCGTGATCTCGCTTGGCAGCGCGGTGATGGCGATCGGTGCCTTGGTTGCGATCGCCGCGATCAGGCAGTTTCTCTGAGCAGACCTGCCTCCCTGCCTGAGCCCTTTCGCCTTCGGGGGATTCTTCGCTACAACCTAGCGGGATGATCGGCGTGCAGTCCCTTCGCTCCCTGCTACCTTTGGTGTTGGGATTCCTGCTGTTGCTGATCGCCGCGTCAGCTGCGGCCTTCCTGTCGATCCGTCGCGACGACGCGACCCGCCAGGTGCTGCAGACCCTGGAGATCGACGGGCAGCTCCACCGCATCCAGACCCTGGTGACCGACGCGGAAACGGGGCAACGCGGCTTCCTACTGACCGGACGGCTGACCTACCTGGATCCCTATGTCGCGGCGCGCCGCGAGCTCGGTGTGGCGCTCGAGCGGCTGGCGGGCGCGACCGCGGCCAACCCGGTGCAGCGGCGCGCGATCGCGGACCTCAAGACCGAGATCGCCACCAAGCTCGCCGAGCTTCAACAGACCATCGACCTGCGGGTGGCCAACCGGCCGGATGCGGCGCTCGCGGTCATCAACAATGACAGCGGCAAAGAGACGATGGTGCGCATCCGCGCCATCCTCGCGGACATGAGCGAGGAGGAACGGCGTCTGTTCGAGCAGCGCTCGGCCCGCGCCGCATCGCTGAACGAATTCGGACAGTGGGCCGTGATAGGCAGCGCCCTTCTCGTCGTCATCCTGGGCGGCCTGACGCTTTACGACGGCCGCCGCCGCCTGATGGAGCTGCAGGCAAGCAACATCCGGCTCGAGAAGGAAGTCGGCGAACGCCGCGCCGCCGAGAGCCAGGTCTTGCAGATGCAGAAGATGGAGGCGGTCGGCCAGCTCACCGGCGGCATTGCGCACGATTTCAACAACATGCTGGCCATCATCGTCGGCTCGCTGGAGATGGCACGACGCCGTCTTGCCGGCACCGAGCATCCGGGAGTCGCGCGGTTCATCGACAACGCCGACGAAGGCGCCAGGCGCGCAGCGGCCCTGACCACGCGCCTGCTCGCCTTCTCGCGGCGCCAGGCGCTCGAACCGCGCGTGCTCGATCTCAACGGCCTGGTCGGTGGCATGTCCGAGATGCTGCGGCGCACGATCGGCGAGACGATCCATATCGAGACCGTCCTGAGCGGCGGCTTGTGGCGCGTGTTCGCCGACCCCGCCCAGGTCGAGAGCACGCTGGTCAACCTTGTCGTCAACGCCCGCGACTCCATAGCGGGCGGCGGCAAGCTTACCATCGAGACGGGCAACGCCGATCTCGACGAGCGCTACGCCCGCGCCCACACGGAGGTGACTCCCGGCCAGTACACGATGATCTCGGTGACCGATACCGGCATCGGCATGACGCCCGAGGTGATGAGCCAGGCCTTCGATCCCTTCTTTACGACCAAGCCGCCGGGCAAGGGCACGGGCCTCGGCCTGAGCCAGGTCCTGGGCTTCGTCAAGCAGTCGAACGGGCACGTGAAAATCTATTCGGAGGTCGGGCGCGGCACCACGGTCAAGGTCTACCTGCCGCGCTTCACCGGCGAAGTGCCGACGGCCGTGGCCGTCGACGAAGGCGCCCAGTCGCCACTGGGGCAGCGCGAAGAGCTGATCCTGGTGGTGGAGGACGACGCCGGCGTGCGCAACCTGTCGGTCGAAGCGCTGCGCGAACTGGGCTACAGCGTGATCCACACCGGCTCACCCGGCGAGGCGCTGCGCGAGATCGAGCGCCGGCCCGAGATCACCCTGTTGTTCACCGACATCGTCATGCCGGAGATGACCGGCCGCGAGCTCGCCGAGAAGGCCCTGGCGCTGCGCCCCGGACTGAAAGTCCTCTACACGACCGGCTACACGCGCAACGCCGTGGTACACAACGGCATCGTCGATATCGGCACCGCGTTCCTGCCCAAGCCCTTCACCATCGACCACCTCGCCTTCAAGGTGCGGCAGACGATCGATTCGAAGTAGCGACTTCCCGCCATCTCGACCGGAGCGCCAACTGCGATGGCCGCCCAAGAGAGAAGCTAAGCGTTCGCCGGCTTCACGACGTCCTTGGTAACGGTCTGCACGACCTTGTCGGCGAGCTGGCCCATCTTGGCGCCGAGGTCGGCCGATGCCGCCTCCTTGCGCACGACGTCGGCTGCATTGGCGAGCGCGCCGCGACTGATGTCGATGGCCTTGGCGCCAGTCGATCCCATCAGATCCTTCTCGGACTGAGAAAGCGGCAGCGCGGCGCCTACGGCGGCACCGAGGGCCGCGCCCAGAGCCGCCATCAGGATGGGCTGCTCCTCAATCAGGCGGGCAAAGCTCTGGCGCGCCTGGTGGGCCATCGTCTGGGCCTGGTCGGTCAGATTGTCGGCGAGTTCGCCCGCCTGCTGGCGTCGTACATCGAACTCAGACTTGCCCGAGTCTAGGCCTGACTGAAGCCTGTCCTTGACCGACGCCATGCTGTCGACCGCGGTCTGATGCGCCGACACCGCCGTGCCGGCGACGCGGTCGCTCATCGTGCCCGCCGCATCCATGACGGCGTTCGCCGTGCGATCGGCGGCACCTTTCACCGTATCCTTGGCGGCATCGGCTACGGTCGACCCAACACCCGACGCCGCACCAGCGGCACTCGAGGCAGCGTTGGAGGCCGCGCCGGCGATCCCGGAAACGGCGCTGGAGGCGGCTCCGGCGACGCCCGCGGCAGCGCTGCGGGCCGCGCCGGCACCGCTGGCGGCTGCGCTCTTCAGCGTCGACGTCGCCGCGCCCATCACGTCACTGCCCGTGGTGCGGGTGAGCAACATGGTGAGACCGGCGCCGATCAGCAGGGCCGGCATCGGATTGGCTCGGGCGGAGTCGCTCAACGCCTTCAGAATCGACAAGCCGCTGTCCTTGACCAGTGCGATGGCCTCACCGGAAAGGGCAGACGGCGCCACGCCGTCGCGCAGTTGGCCGAGTGTGTCGGCGAGACCGATGCGCGCCGCGTCGGCTTCGCGCTGCAATTGGACGCTCGAAGTCATGACAGGGTCTCCTTGACCATGCGGCTGTCACGCGACAGCGAGTTGAGGGTGCGATCGGGCGAGAGTTCGGCCGGGTCGAGCCGCTTCTGGCCCATCAGGAAGAGCACGAGGCCGATCACGGCGGAGCCGCCGGCGACCAGCAGGATGGCAACGGACGGTGACACGCCGGAATTGATCAGGATGCTGACCAGCGCCTGCAGGATCATGCCGAGGGCGGCGATCAGGAAAATAGCGCCGATCAGGATCATGATCAGGCCACCGCGCAGGGCGGTCATTTTCTCCGCGAGCTCGACCTTGGCGAGGCGGAACTCGGTCTGCAGCAGGTCGGCGGTCTGCGAGAACGCAGCCGTCGCCAAGGTGACGACGCCGGGACGGCGCAAGGGTTGGTGGAGCATGGCTAGCCCTCGCCGCCGACAGTGTCGTCACTGGCTTTCGCTGCGGTGTCCGCAGGCGCCGTGGCGACGCCTGCCTTGACCACGCGTGACAGCGCGAAGCCGATCAGGGCGGCGCCCGCCAGCATGATGACCGGTTGCGAGCGACCGAATTCGGCGGCGGAGCTCAAGAGGTCGCCGACCTTCTTTTCACGCAGATCGCTCGCCAGTCGATCGATCTTCTGGCCGGCGCCCCGCACATACTCGGCAATGGCGGGCGAATTGGGGGCAACAGTGTCGGCAAGCGCCTCAGCCGTACGCGCAACGCCCGCGACCGCGTCGGCGCCCGCCGCCTTGGAACGATTCGCGATGTCTTCGGCCTTGGGACCGATCTCGTCGCCGACGGCGCGGCCAATGCCTGCCGCCTGCTGCGCGACTTGTTCAGGGATACGACCGAGCCGTCCACCGTCTCGCGTTCCCCCTCCGGTATTTGTTTCCGACATGACGCCTCCGATTGTTCGTGTGCAGGCGCAACGAGCGCTCCGCGCGCGCGGTTGCATAACGCCTGACGAATTGCGGCCCGACTTCTCCAATGACTGTCGACAGTTCAAATCGCGTCGCACGCGGTCGGCGAATTCTTCGGCCAGGACCGTTGCTTTCTCCGCAACTTAAATCACGACCCTGCCGGCAACGGGCCCCGGGGTCGACGCGTTGAATCGGCTCATTTCCTAAGGAGAAACCAGATGAGCAGCACGTCAGACAAGGTCAAGGGAACGGCGAACCAGGTGGCTGGCAAGGTGAAGCAGGGCGTCGGCGAAGCGACCGACGATCCGGCGCTCAAGGGCGAGGGCAAGGTGCAGGAAGCCAAGGGCGATCTGCAGAAGGCCGTCGGCAACGCCAAGTCGGCCATCAAGAAGGCGGCCGATCTCTAAATGTCGCCGCGAAAGATGTCATTGAAGAGCAAAGGGCGCCTTCGGGCGCCCTTTGTTTTGCTGAAATCGAGGATTCCGAGGGCGCCATCCGCAACGAGTCATTCTGAGCGCAGCGAAGGATCTAATGGCGCCGGCGGCGATGAGATCCTTCGCTGCGCTCAGAATGACAGATAGGCGGCGGGTCGGCGGGTCGGCGGCCCGCGATCCGCCTAATCCAGCTTAACCCCCGACGCCTTCACCGCGGGCGCCCAGAGCTTGCGGTCCTCCGCCAGGAATTCGTCGAAGCCCTTGCGCCCCGGCGGCGGCATGTCGAGGCCGAGGTCGTCGGTCCAGCGCTTCTGGATCTCAGGCGTCGCCAGCGCCGCGGTGATGGCGGCTTCGAGCTTTGCCAGGATTGGTTCGGGTGTGCCAGCGGGGGCGCCGGCGCCGTACCACGAGGTGGCGACGTAGCCCGGCAAGGTCTCGGCGATAGCCGGCAGGTCGGGCGCCGCCTTCGAGCGCTCGGCCGAGGTGACGGCCAAGCCCCTCACCTTGCCGCCGCGCACCTGCGGCAACATCGAGGATATGTTGGCGAACATCATCTGCACCACGCCTGCGATCAGGTCGCCGTAGACGGCGCCCGCGCCCTTGTAGGGCACGTGCACGATATCGACGCCGGCCATGACCTTGAACAGCTCGCCGCTGAGATGCAGCGACGAGCCGGGGCCCGACGACGCGAAGGCATACTTGCCCGGCGCCGCCTTGCAGAGCGCAATCAGCTGGGCGACGTTGTGCGCGGGCAGCGAGGGCGTGATGCCCAAGAGATTCGACAGGATCGCCAGCCGCGAGATGCCGACGATGTCCTTGTCGGGATCGTAGGGCAGCTTGCTGTAGAGCATCGGGTTCAGCGTATGGCTGGTCACCGAGATCAGGCCAAGCGTGTAGCCGTCGGGTGCCGCCCGCGCGAGCTCGACCGTGCCGATATTGCCGCCGGCGCCACCTTTGTTGTCGACCACCACCGTCTGGCCGAGGCTCCGCGAGAGCCGATCAGCGATCAGGCGGCTCACCGTGTCGGTGCCGCCGCCCGGCGCGAACGGCACGATCCAGCGGATCGGCCGGGTGGGCCAGGCGGGCTGGGCGCGCGCGATGGCGGGCGCCGACAAGGCGGCGGCGAGGAGAGCTCGTCTCTTCATTGCGTTTCCTCGGTGTTCTTCATTCGTTGAGACACACTGTGCCCGCTGGGGGCACGCCACTCCAGTGGCGCGTCTTCGCTCGTTTCGACGAATGATCCGCGCCACTGGAGTGGCGCGCCCCCAGCGAGGTACGATCTTCCTCAATGAATTCCCCGGAGGAACACAGCAGCCCGGTTCGCGAGCTGCTGAGGCTGCCTGACTTCCTCAGGCTGTGGCTGGTCGGCGCCTTCGCCAATGCCATGCGCTGGCTGGAGCTTCTGGCGTCGGGCCTGTTCGCCTACGAGGTGACGGGCTCGGCGCTCGCCGTCACCTTCGTGGTGGCGGTGCGCCAACTGCCGCAGCTCGTCTTCGGCGCCTTCCTGGGTGCGGTGTCCGAGGCGGTGAACCGCAAGCTGATCGTCATGCTGGCGCTGGTCGGGCCGGCCTTCGTCTCGACCGTGCTGGCGAGCCTCGCCACCACCGGTCATCTGGCGCTGTGGCACGTCGCGCTGGGCAACCTGATCTCGGGCACGATGTGGGCCACCGAGATGTCGACCCGGCGGCGCATGGTGGGCGAGGTCGCGGGCCCGCACCGCATCGTGCCCGCGATCGCGCTCGACTCCGCCACCAATGCCGCCACGCGCATGATCGGCCCGCTGCTGGGCGGCATGGCCTTCCAGTGGCTGGGCATGAAGGGCGCCTACACGATCACCGCGCTCGTTCAATTCCTCGGCGCCTTCGCCATGGCCGGGCTGGTCCATGCGCAGCTCACGCGCAGGCTCAACCTCGCGCGCATCCCCGCCGAGATCGCCGAGGGCCTGGCCTTCGCCCGCACCAGGCCCACCATCGTGCTGGTGTTCGGCATCACCATCGTCACCAACATGTTCGCCTTCGCCTATTCGGGCCTGGTGGCGCCGCTCGGCCTCAGCGCCTTCCGCGTCTCGCCGGCCCTGGTCGGCCTTTTAGCCGCCGGCGAACCGCTGGGTGCCCTTTTGGGCGGCGCGCTCCTGGCCGCCGGGCTTTTGCGCCTCGATCGACGCCTCGCCTTCGCTGGAGGCGCGGCCCTGTTCATGGTGGCCCTGATCGTGATGGCGCTTTCGCCCTGGTACTGGCTGGCCTTCGCCGTGCTGGTCATGGGCGGCTTCGGCACGGCGGGCTTCAGCAACATGCAATCGACCCTGATGCTGACCGAGGCGCCAACCGAGATGCGATCGCGCCTGATGGGCATCGTCACGGTCTGCATCGGCACCGGCCCGCTCGGCATCCTGGCAGCCGGGGCGTTGGCCGGCGAATTCGGCCCGCGCGGAGCGGTGTTGATGATGGCGGTGACGGGGCTGCTGCTCACGATCGCGCTCGCGACGGCTTTGCAGCGAGGGCGACGGTGATCGGCGCGCATCCTCGCCCTCGCCACGTCGGCGGATGAGGCGCGCCCTGCTGAGCACATGCATCGTCGCTGAGGCGGTCGTTCATACCGTCAGGTGGGCGTAACAGAAAAGCCAGACGGTCGCCGTCTTTCGGGCACAACTCTCCGTCGCTCGGTCATCGAGCAATGGAGAAGATTATGAACATTCTCATCAAGGCCCTGCTGGCCGCAGCCCTGTTCCCAGTGCCGATCGCGGCGTTCGCCCAGTCGAGCGACGCCGACTATTGCAAGGCGTTGGTCGCCAAGTACGAGCAGTACCTCGACATGGATTCCAAGAAGGGCCAGCAACCGCTGGGCCTCGACGTCCGGACCGGCGTAGAGAAGTGCAAGGCGGGCGACCCAGCCGGCATTCCGGTGATCGAGAAGGCGCTCAAGGACGCCAAGTTCTCCCTGCCGCCGCGCGGCTGACCGCGCCCGGATGCAACGCCCAAGCCCTCCGCGGGTTGACTCACCATCACCCGCGGAGGTCCCGATGAAACGGACGATCATTGCCGCTTCGATTGCCGTCTTGCCCATTCTGCTGGGCGTATCCGCCGGCCACGCCGAGCAGCCCGAAGCCGGAAGCGCCATCGACGCGTCGAAGATGCCCGAATCCGGGCCACTGGTCGTCGGCGGCACCGGCCAGACGGCGGGCCCCAATTCCAAGAATCAGGCGATCACTCCGATGCCCGGACTTCAGGAAGAAGAGCTGAGCGAGCGGCCACCGGTGACCACGATCACGACGCCGGACGTCCGCCCCGTCACACGCACTCCGCCAGCGAAGCGCTGATCCGATCAACTTGCCGGGTTGGCCTTGGCGTGGCCGCTCAGGAGTGCGGCCGCGCCGCCCTGCCGGGCGAGCTCCTTCAGCGTCGTCGAGAAGATGTTCACCCTCTCGGCGGCCGTCGAATTGGTATCGATGCGAGGTGCGCTCAGGATGGCGGCGACGAGGCAATCGAGGTCCTGCTTGCTCAGGCCGTCGCTCATGATCTTCTCCTCTAGGGAGGCGCGCGCGGCGCGCGCCGGCCGGTTCGTTCAGCCGTGTGGGAACGAGTCACGGTGAAGCGGGCGCCGCGGCCCGCCGGGTTGCCGCCGGCCGAGAGCCGGCCATCGAGCTGGCTCACCAGGAGAGCCACAAGCTTCATGCCGAGGCCGCCGGCTGAGTGGCGGTTGGGCGCGAAGCCCGCCGGCAGACCCTTGCCTTCGTCGAGAACGCAAAGCTCGTACTCGCCTCGTCCGGCGGTCCTGAAGGTGACCTTGATATTCCCCGCGCCGTGCTTTTTGGCATTGGTGACGAGCTCGTTGGCGATCAGTCCCAAGGCCAGGATCTGCTCGGTCGGGATGCTGACTTCGATGCCGTCGATCGAGACGGTGGTCTCCAGGATATCGGCGAGCTCACCGCACAGGCGGCGAAGGTAGCTGAGGATCGGCAGGCGCTCCGCGTTTGGCTCAGCGGCAAAGGTCCGATGCACGCGCGCCACCGCCGAGACGCGATTGGCCGCGGCGGTGAGCTGGCCCGCTGCTTCGGTGGAGTGCACGGCGCGGCTCTGCAGGTTCAAGAGGCTAGCGACGAACTGCAGGCTGTTCATCGTGCGGTGATCGTTCTCGCCGGCCATGATCACGGCCTGGGCGGCGGCGCGACGGCTCGCCAGGCGCACCTCGAGCTGATCCATGACGATGGCCGCCAGTGTCTGGAGCTGGCGAATCCGCCTTGCGTCGACCGGGATGGGCTGGCTGTCCATCACGCACAGCGTCCCGAGATCGAAGCCGTCGGCGGTGCGCAGCGGCACGGCGATGCAAAACCGGCGCCCGGCTTCGCCCACAACGTGCGGGGTGGCGATGGAGCGAAGTTCGGTGGATCGAAGGTCGGTCGATCGAATGTCGGTCGACCAGATGTCGGTCTTCGTGCCGGACGGAAGCGTGAACCCGATCGAGGGTAACACGGCCGCACCGCCTGCCTCGCCGCGCTCGATTTCCGTCGAATCGAGGCCATGATGCGACTTGAACCAGATACGGTCGCGGTCGACGAAGCCGATGATCGAGATCGGAACGTTGAACAGATCCGCGGCCAGCGCGGTGATGCGGTCGCAAGCGGCTTCGGGCGCAGTATCGAGAATCTCGTAGCGCATCACCGCCGCAAGGCGCAGCCGTTCGTCGTCGACGGGCACCGCGGTCGCGGATACGAGAATGTCGAGACCGTCGCCCTCTGCGGGCTTGACCAGATGCAACACGGTTCGCGCCCCCGGCGGGGTACCGCGAAAAAGGCCCCTACGTGCGCGGTACCTCCCGAACCATAGGCCGCGATCTGGGCGGCGGCTGTTCGCTAGTGCACAATCACGAAATAATCTGGCGGCAGGCCCGCGACGCCTAGTCCCGCAGGATGACACTCAGCAAAGAGCTGTGAACCTGCAGATGGCCGTTGTACTCGATGAAGCCTAACTTCCTGAATTTGTTCATGAATTGACTGACGCGCGAGCGCGTCGTGCCGATGATCTCGGCCAGCGTCTCCTGGCTGATCGGGGTCGTGATCGGCTGCGGGCCGCCGTCCTTGCCGAAATTCGCCAGGATGAGCAGCGTGCGTGCCAGACGCTTTTCGCTCGAGTTGAACAGCTGGTCGACGAGGTCCTCCTCGATCCGGCTGTTGCGGGTCAGCAGGTGGGCCATGAACAGCTCGCCAAACGCCGGCTCGCCATGCAGAACACGGATCATCTCGGTCTTGCCGACCCGCATCACTTCGCTCTCGACCATGGCGCGTGCCGTGGCCAAGCGCAGCGGCTGGCCGATCAGGCAGCCTTCGCCAAAGAAGTCGCCCGGCCCGAGGATCGCGATCACAGCTTCCTTGCCCTGCTTGGATGCGACAACGATCTTGATCTTGCCTTTCTGGATGTAGAAAACGGCCTCAGCCGGGCTCGACTGCAGGAAGACGACGTCGTCCTTGCGATAGTCGGACACCGTGCGGCCGCGACTCACCGTGGCGAGAAACGCCTTCGGATCGAAGGTGGATTTACCGTTGGGCTTAGCGTCGTTTTCCATAGCCATGCCCCCGCGCGTCATTGCGCAGGGGCACTATACGCCCTTTGGCGGGCTTTGTCCGAAAGCGGACGGAGGGCGAGAAAACGCCTCTGCGTCAGCCCTTCACGATGAACGGCTTGGCTGCGGCGTCATAGTCCACATAGCCCAGGGTCGCGCGCAACTCGGGCGGCGGCAGCGCCGACTTGGCCTCCGCGTCGCCCGCCTTGAGCGCCGCCAGCCCGGCCTTCATGCCGGCCGTCGCGGGCGACAGCAGACCCGTCGGATAGGTGCCGATCTTGAAGCCCAGCGCGGCCGCATCTTTCTGCGACGGCGTGGCGCGCAGCGCGCCAGGCGAGAGCACGGCGAAGGACGGACGGCCCTGGGCGGCGGCGACGGCGCGGCGGATCTCGCCATCGTCGGCAGGCGAATCGAGGAACAGGATGTCGGCGCCTTCCTCGACATACATCTCGATGCGCGCCACCGCCTCGTCGATGCCCTGGGTCGGCCGGCAGTCGGTGCGCGCCAGGATCAGGATGCCCGAGTCCTTGGCCGCCTCGACGGCGGCGCGGATCTTCATGCGCGCCTCTTCGCGCGGCAGGCAGGGCTTGCCGGCCGCGGTGAGCGCGCGCGGCGTGATCTTGTCCTCAATCAGCACGGCGGCGGCGCCGGCGCGGCCGTAGGCGCGCACGGTGCGCTGGACGTTCATCGCGTTGCCGTAGCCGTGGTCGCCGTCAGCCAGCACCAGCAGCTCGGGTGCGGCGCCATGCACCATCTGGAAGGAATCGAACATCTCGCCGAACGACAGCAGGTCGAGGTCGGGCCCGCCCAGGCGGCTGGCCGCGACGCAGGAGCCGGAGAGGAACGCGGTCTTGAAGCCGGCGCCGGCACAGAGCCTGGCGGAAAGGCCGTCATAGACCGCCGGCATGACGACGAGACCGGGTTCGGCCAGCACGGCGCGCAGGCGGGACGGGGCATTGGAAGCGTTCATGGCGGGCATCCTCCGGAGATTTTCCGATCCGGACGATATCAGACGGTTGGGCGGCGACGAAAACGTCCACGCGTTCCAGGACCGCGTGGCGAAGCTTCGTGTCTTCGGACTACTTGCACCAGCTGGCGCTGGGGTTGAGGGACCAGCTGGCGGGATCGCCGGCGACGCACAACAGGGCCTGGTTGGTGCCGACGCAAATGTAGGATTGCGTGGAATAGATCCGGCTGTCGTAGAGGCAGAACTTCTTGAGGAAAGTATCCTGATTGATCGTCACCGGCCACGACAGGGGAAGGGGCGGAGCATCGGCTGCACGGTTCTGTGCGCAGACCGGAAAAACAGCGAGCGCTGAGAGCGCCGCCACTAGCCATCGTGTCATCTCGCCCCCGGTTCAACCTGTTGGCGTGGTTGAACCCAGCCGCTTCGCGGCGGCCGGGCTAGTTCACTGAAACCGACGTCGTGGTCGTCGTGGGCGGCGGCGCGGTGCTGTAGACGGTGGTTTGCGCCGGCACTGGCTTCTGCACGACGGTCCGCTCGGTGTAGGACGCGCAACCGGCTGCGAGGGTGCAGGCGGCCACGGCGACAGGCGTCAGGTACTTCACGGGTCTCTCCTGTGTTGCGAGCTGCCAACGGGCGCAAGCGCCGCGGGTTGCGTGATCCGCCGTCCGGCGGTGTTTCCCCGCACGAGGAATCCATCCCAGGAAAGTCTTCATGTCGAGCGCTTGCGGCCCGGCGAGAAGCGAGCGGTGGGCACGACGCCGTAAGCAGGACGATGGCGGGCGGCTTTCCTCTCGCAACCTCAAGCACAACTGCTCGTTGTTGGGCACACACGAGGAGCCGCAATGGTCGACACCGTCATCGTAGAAGCCGAAACACCCGCCGTTCCGGCCGTTTCCTGGCCGGCCATCGTTGCCGGCGGCTTCGTCGCCGCCGCGTTCACCCTGCTCCTGCTGGCCTTGGGCGCCGGCATCGGCTTCAGCGTGATCTCGCCGTGGTCCGGCCTGCCCGACATCACCACGACCAAGGCCGCCCTGGTGGGCGGCATCTACATGGCCGTGACGGCTGTCATGGCCTCGGCGCTGGGCGGCTACGTCACCGGCCGGCTGCGCGTGCGCTGGACGCGTGCACCGCTCGACGAAGTCTATTTTCGCGACACCGCCCATGGCGTGCTGGCGTGGGCTTTCGCCACCGTGATGGGCGCGGCCCTTCTGGCCTCGGCGACCGTCGTCGGCAGCGGCGCCGCCGCCAACCCCACTCCCGCCGGCGCCACCAATGGCAACGACATCATCGCGCCCTACCTCGATCGCCTGTTCCGGCCGAACTACGCGGCATTGACCGGTGGCACCGGCCAGCAGGCTGCCGGCGTGTTCGCCGCCGGCCGCGACCTCGCTGCCGACCGCGAGGTGGCGCGGCGCATTCTGCTCACCTTCCGCGAACGCGGCCACACGGAGCTCTCGGCCGACGACCGGCAGTACCTTGCTCAGATGGTGGCCGCACGCACTGGCCTGCCCCAGGCCGATGCCGAGCGCCGGGTCGTCGCCGTCGAGGGCGATGTGCGTACCGCGCTCGACAATGCGCGGCGCATCGCCATGCAGCTTTCCTTCTGGCTGGTTGCCGCGATGTTCCTCGGTGCCTTCGCCGCGGGCCTTGCCGCCACCGAAGGCGGTGCGGCGCGCGACGGCCGCTAGCCTCTATCGATCCTAGCGCGTCAAGCTTCCCTTCAACCGCCACCCCTGGAGATTGTCATGGGCCGTTCTATCCTGCTTTGGCTGCTCGGCGTTCCCATCCCCATCATCATCCTGCTGGCGCTGTTCTGGCGCTGAGGCCGCGCGGTCTCATCAGAAAGGTCGACGCACAGTCGACCGAGCGCTCGCAACGGGTTAGGCTCCTCCGCCTGCGCTTGGGGGAGTTATGCGCGACTATCTGCTGCTTATGGCTTGCGTCGCGATTTCCGCGTGCACGCCGGACGACGCGGCGCACGCTCCCATCTACCTGACGGCGCCCTACAACACGTGGCCGCCCGCGCCGGCCAACACGCCGATCGAGCCCGGCCGGCCTATCGGTCTCAACGGCCGTCAGCAGGAGTCCGTCGTAACGGGCGTGCTGAAATGGATGAAGGATCCGGTCTCGGTGCAGTTCCGCGCGATCGAAGGCGTCCAAAACAGCCGCGGCCTGGTCACGGTGTGCGGCGAGGTGAGCGGCCGCAACACGGCAGGCCGCCAGATCGGCATGGAGCCGTTCGTCGGCGTCCTGATGGGACCGGACGTAGATGCCGATTTCGTCTTGGTCGGCATTGGCTCGTCCGAGCGCGAGCGCGCCGAGGTAAGCCAGCTCTGCCGCGCGAGCGGAATCTTCCCCACGGACTGAGACGGCGAACTGGCAGAATGGCAGTTGGTCTCGCGGGCCGGGCGCCACTCCGGCTTGCCATGTTTGCTACCTACGCACCGTGAGGTCATGGCCGCTGCTTTCGGATTTCCGCTCGTTGGGTCGTTTTCCTCCCCGTTCGGCTCCCGTGCGTTGAGCTGCGTGTCTGCATTCCACGCCGCCGCGAGTGCGCCCGCTTACTACGTCAGCCGGGGATTTGCCTAGGCCGGGTTGTCAACAGGGCAAACGGCACAGCCGGGCAAAGACAGTCCAGAGTGACGCGGCCGTCCAGCCGAAGCGCCGTGTCCTTCAGGATGTGCGGCGCCAAGGCGATACCGTCGTCGCCCCGCAGAAGGTTGAGCGGCAGGCGGGGCGCGGCCACCAGCAGCCAATGTTCACCGTGGCGGCGGACGAAGGCGATCATCGATTCGGCCGCCGGGCCCTCGACGGGTACCGGCTCGTAGCTGCCTTCGGCAAAGAGTGCAGGCGCGCGGCGGCGCAGCGCCAGAAGCTCGGCGATCAGTGCCTGCTTGATCCGGCCATTGCGCCACTGGCCGGCAAGGGCGGGCAGGTCGGCATCACCCAACGCCGCGGCGCGCGCGGAAAAATCGACCGGCCGGCGGTTGTCGGGATCGACCAGGCTGAAATCCCAGAGCTCAGTGCCTTGATAAAGGTCGGGCACGCCGGGGACGGTGAGCCGCAGCAGGCATTGAACAAGGCCGTTCACCGCGCCGGCCGGCGCGATGCGGCGCACGAGGGCCGCGATCTCCTGCAACAGATCGGGCAGCGCCGCCTCGGCCATCAAGGCCAGGGTGAAGCGGCGCGCGGCGCCCTCATAGCTCTCGTCGACCGCCGCCCAGTCGCTGAACAGCTTGGCCTCGCGCAACGCCTTCTGCTGCCAGGCCGCCAGGCGCTCGGCGAAGGCCGCGCGCGCAACACCATCGCCGGGGTCGAGATCGAGCGGCCAGGCGCCGACGATGGTCTGCAGCAGCAAAGCAATGTCGCCGGCGTAAGGCGCGCCGGCGCCGCGAAGGGACGTACTGGCATCGATCCAGCGCGCCTGAAGTGCTGCCCATTCGCATGCCATGCTGGCGAGCACGGCGAGACGTGCGCGCACATCCTCGCCGCGCTTGTGGTCGTGTGTCGCCGTCGCCAGCATCGCCTGCGGATGACCGGCGACGCGCTGCGCCACGCGGGCATGGAAGGCCGTGGCATCGCACGCGAAGGTCTCGACATCGAAGCCGACATCATTGCGCGACAGCAGGCGGCCGTAACGATAGAAGGCCGTGTCCTCGACGGCCTTGGCCGCGACCGGCGCGCTCAATTGCTGGAAGCGCACGAGGCCACGCGCATTGCCGGGAGGAGTCGCGAGCAGGCGCAGGACAGGATCGACAGCCCAGCGATCGGTGGCGAGGCAGGTCTTGCGCGCGCCCTCGGCAGCATGCTGCAGCACCGCGCCGCCGGCGCGCTCCAACACCGCGCCGCCGACACCGTAGGTGCGATAGACCGGGAAGTGCGCCAGCAGCTCAGTGAGCACGCGGCGCAAGGTCGGCAGGGGAATCTCGCCGCGCGGCAAGGCGGCCGCACAGGCCTCGAGCTGGGCGGAGAAGCTCCTGGCCACGACCTCGCGCCGCGCCGCCTGTTCCTCGGGCGCG
>Ga0193726_1001307_pt1 | contig 20072 bp, 19 predicted proteins | sample H2c1metaG_FD_144928 | JGI IMG/M metagenome (GOLD analysis project Ga0193726, IMG submission 144928) | Soil microbial communities from a riparian zone of the East river system, Colorado, United States - H2c1 | ecosystem: Environmental > Terrestrial > Soil > Riparian zone | place: USA: East River... | reverse complement strand
CTGAATGGGTGGCGACGGCAATCAGGGCCCGCACCCACGTCATCGTGCCGTCATGCCCTCCAACGCCGCCACCCATTCAGCGCCGATGAAGCGCGACATCAGGTAGACCTTGGGATCGCCATCGATCCGCATGTACTGCAGGAAGCCTTCCGGGTTGACGGCGCCGAAGCGCACCGTCAGCGGCTGACCGGCAGGTCCTGAAAGCGTAGCGGTGACCACCGGCTCGTCGAGGCCAAACGGACGGGTGTCGACGCCCGACAGTTCCTCGGGCGCGAGCTCGCGCACCGGCCCCGAACGGTTCAGCATCTTGATCGCGGTATCGAGGTGGGTCGCCGCGCCATCCGCGACCGCGCCGCCCCCTTCCCGTGCCCAGCCTCCGTCGCCACCCCGCACCAGCGCCGCCTGCCGTCCTCCGCCGGCCAGCGCGATCTTCCGCACCGCGTCCGGCTCGATCCGCAATACGCCCTTGGCCTCGAACCTCACGAGCTGGCGCTGCACCGGCTGGGCACCGGTCACCACCATGGCAACAAGCCAGGCCAACGCCAGCACGGCAAGCATCGGCATGACGAAACGCCGGGAGGCCTCGCTCATCGCCGCCGCCACCAGACCACGCCGCCGATCCCGATCACCGTCAGCGGCAGCACGATGACGATCAATATGAATAGCCAGCGGCTCTGCGCCGCCGTCAGCAGGACCATCGGCGGCACCGGAATTCTGGTGCGGACGGCGGTGCCCCGCTCCTCGCGGGCAAGCCATCGCACCGCCGCCACCAGCAGGTCGCTGTTCGACATGTACGGCAGGAAGGAATTGCTGGCGAAGTCGCCGTCGCCGATCACCACGGCTCGAAACGGCGATGCGCCCGGCGCCAGCGTGCCCTCGGCCGCGATCCCCAGCACGCGCGGCCGCACGTCAGCCACCTGGGGCGCAACCTGGGCCGCGTGGGCGGAGGAACTTTCGACCGTGCGTGCATCCGCCGGCGACACCGGCCGGGCGTAGCTGTCGCTGCTGCTCTGGAGGATCGGCGTCACCTCCACGCCGGGCGCGGGCCGCGTCAGGGTCAGCGGCCGGATCCCGGGGAAGAAGGTCAGCGACAGGGTACGGGTGATCGGGTGGGGGTCGTAGCCCGTCACCGCCACCATCTCGGCATCACGCTGGTAATGGCTCAACGGATCGACAACCACCTCCTGTTCGAGCCGGGCGCCGAGGTCGGAAAGCAGCCGGGACAGTCCGGCCTCCGGCACGAAGCCGAGATCGAACATGAACAAGGCACTGCCGCCGGCCGCAAGATACGTCCGCAGCGCCGCACTCTCGGCCGGCAGGAACGTCGTGCGCGGGTTGGCAACGAGGACCACCGTGCAATCGTCGGGGACCGCACCCGTCGTTGCCAGCAGGAGCTTGGCGGTCGCGTAGCCCTGCGCCTCCAGGACCCGGCGCAGCCGTCCGACGCCGTGCCCGGCGGTCTCGATGATCTGCGAGGACGCGTCGCCGTGGCTGTGATCGGAGATGCCCTCGAGGTGCGTGTGGAACTCGAAGCCGTCCATCGCGAACTCGCCATGGCCTTCGAGGAAACAGACGGTGAGCGCGCGCGTGCGCAGCACGCGCTGGATGCCGATGGCGATCTCCGCCTCGTCGGTGCCCTGGATGAGCACGCGGCGCCCGGCGGCCTCGACGATGGCCGCGTTGTAGAGGCGGACGCCCTCGCGGCGCGCGAGTTCCGGCTGCTTGTCGGGATCGACGGTGAGCACGCTGAGCATCGGATTGCGCCGGCCCATCACCTCCAGGATATTGCGGGCGCGCTGTCCGATGGGATCCTCGGAGCGGTAGAAATAGGTGATCTGGACGGGCGTCCTCAATTCATCGACTACCGCCATGGCGGTGGCCGACGGCGTGTAGACCTTCTCCCGGGTGAGGTCGATATGGGTGTCGTTGAGGTGCAGGGCGACGTTCGCCAGCACCCACACGCCGAGCCCGGCGGCGACGCAGCCCACCGCATAGAGCCGCGACGCGATGGCGCCGAGGCCCGTCGCCAGCGGCAGCCGCGCCCCCGCGGCGAACAGGACGAGCACGGCTGCGAGCCAGCCCGCCGCCCAGGCCAGTGCATTGAGCTCGACGGCGTGCTCGTGCATCGCTCAGCGCCGTGCCAGTGCCCGGACCGTCAGGAACAGGCCGAGCAGGATGACCGAGAGGAAGAAGCCGGCGTCCGACAGGTACATCGCACCGACCGCGAAGGGCGTGAAATGGGCCAGCAGCGACAGGCCGAGCGTCCAGTTCTCGAAGGGTTGCGGCAGCAGCGAGGCCAGCGTGTCGATTGCCCAGAGGATGCCGAACAGCCCGAGGGACACCACGGCAGCGACGATCTGGTTGGCGGTCAATGACGAGATCATCAGGCCGATCGACACCAGGGCGGCGCCCAGCATCATGAGACCGACATAGCCGCTGTAGATCGGACCCAGGTCCGGATCGCCGTAGGCCGAAAGCACCGCGGCATAGACCAGCGTCAGGCTGGTCATCGCCAACAGCACCACCATGCAGGCGATGAACTTCGCGGCAACGATGTCGATTTCCCGCAGCGGCGCCGTCAGCAGCAGCTCGAGCGTGCCGCTGCGTCGTTCCTCGGCGAACTGGCGCATGGTGATGAGCGGCACCAGCAGGATCAGCTGGACGGCCGCCTGGAAGAAGATGTGCACCAGGGTCGCCTGCTTGGCTACGATTAGCGAAACCGTGAATGTGTAACCGCTCAGCACGACGAACACGGCGATCACCGCATAGGCGATCGGTGAGGTGAAAAGGGTGCGGACTTCCTTGCCCACCAGCGTCGCCACCTGGCTCATCGGATGGCCTTCGCCTGCGTGAGGTCCAGGAACAGAGCCTCGAGGGCAGACGCCACCGGAGCCACGACCGCTTCCTGGGCGATCTGCTCCACGGTCAGCAGCCGTCCGTCGAGCAGGATCGCCGCCCGATCGGCGGTCCGCTCGATCTCGGCCAGGATGTGGGAGGTCACCAGGACGGCGCAGTCCTGCGACAGGTGCCGCAGCAGCCCGCGCAGCTCGATGATCTGGCGGGGGTCCAGGCCGTTGCTCGGCTCGTCGAGGACGAGCAGGTCCGGCTTGTGCAGCACGGCCTGCGCGAGCGACACGCGCTGCCGGTAGCCGCGCGACAGCCGCTCGATGATGACGCCCCGCACGCTGCCGAGCGACAGCCGCTCGACCGCGGCGTCGATGGCGCTGTCGAGGGCGCGGCCCGTAATGCCCCGCAGCCGCCCCATGAAGGCGAGATATTCGGCGACTCGCATGTGCCCGTAGAGCGGCGAGTCCTCCGGCACGTAGCCGATGCGCTCCCGCGCGGCGCGTGCGGCGCGCACGACGTCGACGCCGGCAACCCGGACGGTCCCCGAGGTCGGATAGAGGTAGCCGGTGACGAGTCTCAGGATGGTGCTCTTGCCGGAGCCGTTCGGCCCGAGCAGGCCGAAGACCTCGCGCTCCCGCACCTCGAAGGAAACGCCATCGACCGCCAATCGCGAGCCGAAGCGCTTGCTCAGCCGGTCGAGCGAAAGGACGGCCATATGCAGCTCAGATACCCGGCACGGCGGCGAAGCCCGGGTCGGCTTCGCCGTTCATACAGCCAGAAGCGGGCCTTACCGGCCGATCAATCGTAGAACTCCGGCGCCTTCTTCATGGCCTTGAAGGCATCGGGATCGTGAGCGGTGAAGAAATCCGCCTTCTCGTTCGCCATCGTCATACGGATCCATTCGAAGGCGGTAAGGAAGCCCGTCGGGTTGTAGGCCAGCACGATGTTCGGCGGCATGCTCTTGTCCACGTTCTCGCGCATGTAGACGTTGTCGCCGGTCAGGATGATCAGGCCGCTGTTCTTCAGTCGAACGGTCATCATCTGGCTGCCGGGCGTGTGCGCGACCCAGCGCTTGATGACCATGGTTCCGTCGCCGAACAGGTCGAGGTCGCCCTCGAGCTGCAGCATCTTCACGGCATTGGGGTAGTCAGTGTTCGCGGACCTGAGCGGCATGACGTCGCCGATCATGTAGGGTCCCCCCGTCCCCGCCCTCGGCCAGAAAGCGTTCAGGATCTCGTCCCTCTGCACGACGATCGTCGAGTTCGGGAACTTGCCGACGTTGCCGCCATGGTCGAGATGCAGGTGGCTGGGGACGACATACTTGATGTCGTCGGGCTTGAGGCCGATCTTCTGGAGCTGCACGTCGATCGCCACGTCCGGCGTGTTGACCGGCTTCAGGGCGGTGAACGAGGCCCCCCAGTAGCTCGGGTCCTTGATGATCTTGTCGTTGTTGCCGGTATCGAAGAGCACGTTGCCCTTCGGATGCCTGATGACGTAGAAGCCGACCGGGACCTGGATGGGCGGGTCATTCGGCGCGCCATTCACCAGGGCGCCCTTGCCGATGGTAAGGGCCCCGGAACTGAAGGCGTAAAGTTTGGGACTGTCCTGGGCGGCCACGGGAAGAATCGAGGCTCCGAACAGGGAGCCAAGGCCGACCAACGCACTCACGCAACGCAGGAACCGAGTATCCATGGATGCTCCCTCCTTGCTTCGTTATGTATGCGAATCGTCTCGCGGCGCCGGGCGGTCGTCAAGACCAGGTTGCGCATAGCCACGTGATCATCACGCCCTCCCCCGTCTTACGGGGGAGGGCGTGATACGAGGCGTTTCAGCCACTGTGCAATGCTCAGGTCACCGCGATCGGCCCGCCGTTCGATCCCGTGGCGCCCTTGATCGGCGCCGGCGAGAAGACGTAGGCGAACTGGTACTTGCGGTCGGCGATCAACCCCGTGAAGTCGAGATTGTCGTGGTTGTAGATGCCGTTCTTGCAGATCAGCTCCTGATGGACCGGGAATGCCAGGTCCTTGTTGGGATTGGGCACCACCTCGGTTGCCCAGGTGTCGGCGCCGGTCATGCATACGCCCTTGTCGATGCACCATTTGGCGACTTCCAGGCCAATGCCGGGCTCGCCGCTGTTGAACTTGTCGTTGTTCTTGATCCACAGCTTGCCAAAGCCGGTGTTGAAGAACACGGCGTCGCCTTCCTTGATGTCGGCCTCCTGCATGTTCTGCTTCTGCAGGGCAGCCCGCAGATCGGCGACGGTGATCTCCTCGCCCACCTCCATCATCTTGCCCTTCACGGCCTCGACGTCGAACAGGTGGCCGCGGGTGAAGAACGGCTTGCAGTTCTCCATGCCGAGCTTCTTCAGCCCATAGGCGCTGTTGATCTCGAGTTGCGTCACGCCGTTGTAGTAGCGCATCTCGTTCTGGTCGCCGTCCTTGCCCATCTGGATGCCGATGTGCCCGAGCCCGTCGAACTGGGTGCCGGTCTGGCCGATCTCCGTGCTCAGGAACTCATCGTGATAGATGAGCTTGTTGGCGCCGACCGGGCCGCCCGTCGGCGAGCCGGGAATGCGCAGGACGAAGACGCGCTCGCCGAACTTGGGCATCGCGTTCTCGTAGACGCGGCCGATGCGGTAGACCTTGCCGTCCTTGATCCACTTCACCGTGTCGAGGACCTTTGCCGGCGTCATGTAGTTCGACGCACCCGCCTGATCGTCCTTGCCCCATTTGGGATGGGGCCAGAAAGGCGCGGTTGCGGTCGCCTGAGCCAATTGCTGGGCGTGCGCCGCGCCCGCCATCAGCGCGCCCGCCGCAACCGCACCGCCGACCAAGCCGGTGGTGAGGAAGTTCCGGCGCTCCTCGTCGACGGTCTGCGCCGCCTGTTTGAGCTCTTCCTTGTCTTGAAGGTATCGCGAGTCCATGGACGCTCCCTCCTTTGTTATTGACGAGAGAAGCGTCCTGCCGTCCTCTGAGAGCGTCAAGGCAGATTGCAACGTTACGTTGTAACTGTCATAAAACTGACATCGTCGATTCAATGACTCTGTTCGATCGCGACAAGTCCGCCGAACGCATGGCGGTCAGCCTGATCACCGGTTTCCTGGGCAGCGGCAAGACCACCCTGCTCAACTGCGTGCTGGGCGATCCGCGCATGGCGCGTAGCCTGGTGCTGGTGAACGAGTTCGGCGAGGTCGGGCTGGACCACCTGTTCATCGAATCGCTGAGCGGCGACATGGTGCTGCTCCAGTCGGGCTGCGTGTGCTGCACCATACAGGGCGACCTCGACCGCACCTTGCGCGACATCGCCCGCCGCCGCGTCAAGGACGAGACGCCGCCCTTCGATCGCGTGCTGCTGGAGACGACGGGTCTCGCCGATCCGGCGCCGATCCTGCAGCTCCTGCTCAATAGCCCGATGATCAGCCACGACTATCGCCTCGACGGCGTGGTGGCGACGGTCGACGCCGTGAACGGCGCCCGCCAGCTTGACGAACATGTCGAGGCCGTGAAGCAGGCCGCCGTCGCCGACCGGCTGCTGATCAGCAAGACCGACCTCGCCGACGTGAATGCCAGCGCTCACCTGCGCGCACGATTGGGCGAGCTCAATCCCGGCGCGCCGCTCTTCGAAGTCGTCCAGGGCGACATCGATCCGGCGCTGCTGTTCGATTCAGGCCCGTTCGATCCGGCCGGCAAGAGCGACCGCGTGCGGCAATGGCTGAACGCCGAAGCGCATGAGCACGGGCATGATCATCATCAGCACGAGCACCCCGACCGCTCGCGCCACGATGCCCATATCGGCTCGTTCTGCCTGACCTTCGAGGAGCCGCTCGACTGGGACCGCTTCAACCGCTGGCTGATGGCGGTGCGTGCCTCGTGGGGCGACCGCCTGCTGCGCGTGAAGGGCGTGCTCGACGTTGCGGGCGAGAGCCAGCCGCTGGTGATCCACGGCGTGCACCGCACGTTCCACCCGCCCACCCTGCTGGCACGCTGGCCCGACGCGGACCGGCGCTCCAGGCTGGTGTTCATCACCCGCGACCTCGACCGCGCCACGGTAGCGGCGAGTTGGGCGGAGATGACATAAGCTCTCGGCGAACCGCGGCAAGGAAGGTGTCCATGCCCATAAGCTTCAAGGAACTCATGGAGACCTACGAACTCGCCAGCATGGGCAGCTCCGAGTATGGCGAGCATCACGCCTATCTCTGCAGGGAGTCGGGCAAAATCTACTGGCACTCCGAGTTCTCCGACCTCGAGGAGCTCAACGATGAGCTGCCGGAAGATATCGAGAATGAGGAGAAATACATCCAGTTGCCCAGCAAGCGAGAGCTCGATCTCGGCGTACCGCTGGTGATGGATTTCGTCCGTCAGTTCCTGCCGGGAGACTTTGACGACGTCAGCGACATGTTCCGCAGGCGCGGCGCCTACAGGCGCTTCAGGCAGCTGCTGATACGACGGCGCGCGCTCGAGCAATGGTACGATTTCGAGCAGAAGGCGACGGAACGCGCGCTGCGAGAATGGTGCGAGCTCAATTCGATAGTGCTCGCCGACTGACAGCGCCAATGCGTCGGCGGGACTTCGCGCTACGGGCCTTCACCTTCTTCTGCTCTTCAGGACCCGGCCAAACGCGCATCGCGACCTCTGCAATCTCCATGAGGCGGTCGCGCGACGCGCCGTCACGGGCCTGCACGGCAAGGCCCCGCGCGATCGCGCTGAAATACGCGGCGAGGACGTCGACATCGGTGTCGGCAGGAACATCGCCCGCGGCGATGCCCTTGCGTATTCTCGCAGCGAACGCCTCTTCCGAAACGGCGCGGTGCTGGACCATCATATCGCGCACGGCGGCAAGGCCTGGCGGAACATGCGTGCCCGCCAGCGAAATCATGCAGCCGGCCGGGAGGTCCGCCCGTGTGAATTCCGCCGCCGCTGCTTCAAGAAGACGAGCGAATGCGCCTCGCGTGCTGAGCTTGTTGTCGTCCAGGATGCCCATGAACCAGCACGCCGACGCCTCGAGGTAGGCATTGGTGGCTTCCTGGTAGATCTGCTCCTTGCTTCCGAAGGCATTGTAGAAACTCGACGCGCTTATGCCCATGGCGGCGATAAGGTCGTCAAACGACGTTCCTTCGTAGCCGCGCTCCCAGAACAGCTTCATCGCTTCCCTCAGGGCGGCAGCCCGATCGAATCCAGCCGGCCTGCCGCGCCCGCGTTTCCTCTCGTCATCGATTTTCAGTGCCATGGCTCCAACAGGACTTGAACCGTCTCCTCCACTCGCCATATGGCGCAATATAGGAGCGATCGCTCCAGAAATAAACCCCTGCGTGACCAAGGGCAAGGCGCCATCCGGTGCGCGCCGCGGTCCTGCTGGATCAATCCCAGCGTCTCGCGCGGGCTGCATCAAGTGGATGACCGGCAGGTAATCAGCATCATCTACCCACGCTCTGCTGCGGGAGGTTGCGCCTCCGGCTAGCCAAGTACCGCGAGTGTTTTGACGATGGCAACTTTGAAGCGGACCGACAATCCGTACCATCTTACTTGCATGGTTCTATCGCGCCAATTCCGCCAGCCTACGACAGTCCGCCGGCAGCCGCCGTTCATCTAGGTTGGTCACGCCGAGCAGCAGTCCCCGCTGCGAGGGAGACTGCATGTACCAGGGCGAAAGGGGAGACGGCGCCAGGCCGAACGGCAGGGCGCGTAAAGCGACGTCCACGTCTGACGCGAACTCGGGAAGCAGGATCACCACGACCAGACCGGCGCTCGCTTCCACCTTCATCGAGTCTGATGCCACCTCCGTCAGGCAACGCAGCAGAGCCTGCCGCCTGGCGGCGTATAGCCGCTTCATGTGGCGAAGATGGCGAAGGTAGTGCCCTTCCCGCAGGAATGCCGCCACAGCGCACTGCACGGGCGCGGCGGGCGCCGGCGCCAGACACGCAGCGAGCTCGCCGAACCGACGAGCCAATTCCGGCGGCATTACCAGGAAGCCGAGGCGCAGCGCCGGGCTGATGGTCTTGCTGAAACTGCCGATATGCAGCACCCGTCCCCCATGATCGAGAGACGCGAGAGCCGGAGCAGCCCGTCCTTTTAACTGCAGCTCGCTCAGGTAATCGTCTTCAATGACCCAAGCGCCGTTCCGCCGAGCCCACGCGAGCAGCGCAAGTCGCCGTGGAAGCGACATCGTCATCCCGAGCGGCGCCTGCTGGCCTGGTGTCACAACTGCCAGCGCGGCTCCGGCGGCGCTCCGGAGGCCAGCGGCAATATCCAAGCCTTCCGCGTCGACCGGGACAGCTGTCACAGTCATACCAGCCAAGCCGAGCGCGGTGCGAGCGAGCGGAAAGCCCGGATCCTCCATCCAAGCTGCCCTCCCTTCAAGCTCAAGTCCACGGACAGCGAGACCGAGCGCACTGGAGAACCCGGTTGTTACAAGCACCTGAGAGGGAGCGCAGCGAATGCCGCGCGCGATCGCCAAGTAAGCCGTGATCTCCTTTCGCAGGTCCGGCTCACCGCGTGGATCGGGATACGCGACCGGCGCCGTCGCCGCTCGCCGAGCCTCACGAACGAGGATGCGTGACCACAGCTTGAAGGGAAAGGCATCTTGAGAGGGCACACCCATCTGGAATGTCAGAGGCACGGTTCCGAAGTCATAAAAAAAGAGCTCCGGCAGAGGCGGCGCTTCTGGCGGCCAAGCGGGTGTTGAGGAAGGGGACGGGCGCTCAGCGACGCGAGTGCCTGCCGACCCCATGCCGATCGCGAATTGCTCGTTGATTAGACGTTCGTAAGCCACGCGTACGGTGCCGCGGGAGACGCCAAGCTGAGCCGCCAAGTCGCGCCAGGAGGGTAGCCTAGCGCCCGAGGCGAGCCGCCCTGTCTCGATGGCACTCCGGATCGCCCCGTAGATCTGTACGGCGAGCGGCGTCTTTCCGGCACGATCGAGGTCGATGGGGGGGGCAGCCATGGCTCGATGGTACTCTCCGAATTTTCAATTTTGGTACTGTTTTATGGACACGGCAGACGCATCTCAGCGCGGACCAGAGACAAATGACCGTGGAGAAATTATCATGAAGGCAATCGTTGTGACGGACCAGGCTGCGGGAACGGCCGGGATGAAGCTGGTGGAGCGGCCCGAGCCGCAAGCAGCGATAAACGACGTCGTCGTTCAGGTTCATGCGTCGGGATTTACCTGGGATGAGCTGACGTGGCCCTCGACCTGGACTGATCGCCTCGGCCGTAACCGAACGCCGGTTATTCCCGGGCAGGAGCTGGCCGGAGTGGTTACCGCTCTCGGCTACGGCACGACGGGGCTGTCGGTGGGACAGCGGGTGTTCGGCCTCTCGGACTCGTATCGCGGCGGCACCCTGGCGGAGTATGTGGCCGTCGAGGCACGCAACCTCGCGCCGCTGTCGGGCGGCGTCGACTTCACGGTCGGCGCGAGCGTGGCGATGCCGGGCCTGACTGCGTGGCAGGGACTGTTCGAGCATGGCCGTCTTCAGGCGGGGCAGAGCGTCCTCGTGCACGGCGCAGGCGGCGCAGTCGGGTCGATGGTCACGCAGCTCGCACGTGAGTTCGGCGCCTACGTCATCGGCACCGGACGCGCTGCAGACCGTCAGAAGGCGCTCGACTTCGGCGCGCAGGAGTTCGTCGACCTTGAGAACGACGTCCTCGAAGACGTCGGCGGAGTCGATCTGGTTTTCGATGTCATCGGCGGCGACATCGGGAAGCGGTCCGCCGGCCTGATTCGAGCCGGAGGAACGCTGGTGACCATCGCCGGGCCGACCGAGGCGCGGCCCGCCGACGGCCTGTCGATCGACTTTGTTCTAGTGTCCGATCGCGCCCAACTGCGCGAGATCGTCCAGCGGGTGCGTGACGGACGACTGCGGACGAACATCGGCAACATCGCGACCCTCGACGACGCCGTCGCCGCCTTCAACCGGACCGAGCGACGCAAGGGGAAGACGATCATCCGCGTTCGTCCGTGCCAAAGAGACAAATGACCGAGGAGAAAATTGTCATGAAGGCAATCGTTGTGACGGACCAGGCTGCGGGAACGGCCGGGATGAAGCTGGTGGAGCGGCCCGAGCCGCAGGCAGCGATAAACGACGTCGTCGTTCAGGTTCATGCGTCGGGGTTCGTCCCGACTGAGCTGGCGTGGCCCTCGACCTGGACCGATCGCCTCGACCGTGACCGAACACCGTCGATCCCCGGCCACGAGCTGGCCGGAGTGGTCACCGCCCTCGGCTATGGCACGAGGGGGCTGTCGGTGGGACAGCGGGTGTTCGGCCTCACGGACTGGCATCGCGACGGCACCCTGGCGGAGTATGTGGCCGTCGAGGCACGCAACCTCGCGCCGCTGCCGGGCGACGTCGACTTCACGGTCGGCGCGAGCCTGCCGATCTCGGGCCTGACTGCGTGGCAGGGACTGTTCGAGCATGGCCGTCTTCAGGCGGGGCAGAGCGTCCTCGTGCACGGCGCAGCCGGCGCAGTCGGTTCGATGGTGACACAACTCGCACGTGAGTTCGGCGCCTACGTCATCGGCACCGGACGCGCTGCCGACCGTCAGAAGGCGCTCGACTTCGGCGCGCAGGAGTTCGTAGACCTCGAGAACGACGCCCTGGAAGACGTCGGCGAAGTCGATCTGGTGTTCGACGTTATCGGCGGCGACATCGGGAAGCGGTCCGCCGGCCTGATTCGAGCCGGAGGAACACTGGTGTCCATCGTCGGGCCGCCCGAGGCGCGACCTGCAGACGGCCTGGCGGTCGACTTCGTTGTCGAGTCCGATCGCGCTCAACTGAGTAAGATCGTCCAGCGGGTGCGGGACGGACGACTGCGGACGAACATCGGCAACGTCTCGACCCTCGATGACGCCGTCGCCGCCTTCAACCAGACCAAGCGGATCAACGGGAAGACGATCATCCGCATTCGTCCGTGAGCGACACGCGCCTATCGATGCACGCGGCCGGCCGGCGCTGTCCAGATCGGCCGGCTGCGTCCTATCAGACCCGCCGGGGGCTCCATCCCTGCAGCATTTCCAGCAAAGAGAGCGAAAACCCTCTTGTACCTCAACCTATCCCTTCACCCATAGGAATCACCATGACCAACGCCATCATCGAATCTATCGTAAGCCGCAGCTCCACCAAGTACTACGACTCTGCCGCCACCTTGAACGACGACCAGATCCGCGAGCTGGTGCGAATCGGCACCACCGCGCCGACATCCTTCCACTTACAGAACTGGCGCTTCATCGCCGTACGCACGCCTGAAGCCAAAGCTCGGCTGAGTCCGATCGCTTGGAATCAGCCCGCGATCACCGAAGCAGCCGTTACCTTCATCGTCTGCGGCCAGTTGGCCGATTCCAGCGTAATACCAGGGCGCCTGGCGCCGCTGGTGGAAGCGGGCATCATGCCGGCAAAGTTGGTGCCGGAATGGGAAATCCCCGCACGCGATCTGTACATGGAGTACCCGCAGCGCCAGCGCGACGAGGCAGTACGCACCGGCACCTTCGGCGCGGCGGCGATGATCTATGCGGCCCGCTCGCTGGGCCTGGGTTCGACGCCGATGATCGGTTTCGATGCCGAAGCGGTGCACCGCGAGTTCGGACTGGCCGATGACGAAGTGCCGGTCATGCTGTTGTCCATAGGGGCAGAGCGTCCGGGAAACTGGCCGCAGAAGCCGCGCCGTCCGGTGGCCGAGGTGCTGGATCTCGTCTAAGGCGCTCGACGTGAAGACGCGTGACAGCATCGGCCTCGCTGTCTCCAAAGTGAATGGCTGCAACTACTGCCTGACGGTTCACAGCTTTACGGCCGAGCATATGGCCAAGCTGCCGGCCGATGAAATCATTCTCGCTCGGAAGGGCCATGCCAGTGACCCGAAGCGGGACGCCGCCCTCCAGTTTGCGCGCAAAGTCATCGAGACCCGCGGCAAGGTCAGTGACGCCGATCTGAAAGCCGTCCGCGATGCCGGCTACACGGATGCGAACGTCATGGAAATCGTCGCGCTGGTGGCATGTACTCCCCCCAGGGCGGCAGCCCGATCGAATCCAGCCGGCCTGCCGCGCCCGCGTTTCCTCTCGTCATCGATTTTCAGTGCCATGGCTCCAACAGGACTTGAACCGTCTCCTCCACTCGCCATATGGCGCAATATAGGAGCGATCGCTCCAGAAATAAACCCCTGCGTGACCAAGGGCAAGGAGCCATCCGGTGCGCCAGATCATCCCTGAACATCATGACAGGCCTTCGGCCATCTCGAGACCGATCGAGGCGCCCCTTGCGAGCCATCCGGCCCTGGCCGGCCGCGAGTTCCTCCTCGCCGGATAATCCGCTCAACCATATCGACGCGCGGCGCGGGCAATCGTCACGCGCGTGCGCAGCATCCTGAGTTTCATCCCCGTCGTGGGGCTCTCAACGAGAAAGGGGCGCGGTCAGTCCCATGGATCAGATGATCGATCATCCGACAATCGAAAGAACTGCCGGCGAAAGAACTTCCAGTGAAAGAACGGGCGGCTTGCGGCGGCGCCGACCCGCCGCGAGGACCTGGCTGGTCAGCGCGGCGGCCGCATTGACTCTGCTGCTCGCTTACCTCGGCTCCTCGTACTACCAGCGTGGTCAGGCCACCGCGCCACCGGCCGCCGTGCCGTCTGTGACCGTAAGCAAGCCTCTGCAGCGCAATGTCGACACACAGCTCGGATTTCTCGGACAGTTCTCGGCGATCGACCGCGTCGAGCTGCGCGCTCAGGTGGGCGGCACGCTTACCGAAATCCACTTCCAGGATGGCCAGATCGTCCACAAGGGTGATCTTCTCTTCGTCATCGATCCGCGCCCGTACGAAATCAGGCTGGCCCAGGCGAACGCCCAGCTTCAAACGGTGACCGCACGCGTCGCGCTCGCGAATAGTCAGCTGGCACGCGCGCAATCGCTTCGGCACAACGACTTCGGAACCCAGGAGACGGTCGACCAACGCATCAACGAACGGGATGCAGCGGAAGCCGCGATCGAGGATGCCAAGGCGCGCATTCGCGATGCCCGGCTCGACCTCGAATATTGCCGCGTCACGGCACCGTTCACCGGGCGAATCGGCGCCCGCCAGGTCTCGATCGGCAGCCTGGTCGCCGGCAGCCGGGCGGCCGCGAGCCCGACGACCCTGCTGGCGACGCTCGTCTCGCTCGATCCGATCTATCTCGATTTCGACATGAGCGAGTCGGATTATCTGACCTTTTCACGGGAACGCGCCCGCCTTCCCGCTCCGCTCGCGGACAAGGTCGCCATCGGCCTGAGCGATGAGACCGCCTTCACGCGGCAAGGTACGCTCGATTTCGTCGACAACGCGCTGGACCGTTCGAGCGGAACGATCCACGCGCGCGCCACGGTGCCGAACCCCGACCTGTTTCTCGCGCCCGGCCAATTCGCACGTCTTCGCGTGGCCGTCGCACCCCCTGCGCCCGTTCTCCTGTTGCCTGACGCCGCGGTCCTGCTGGACCAGTCCCAGCACCTCGTCATGACCGTTTCTGCCGACGGCAGCGTCGTCCCCAAGATCGTTGAAACCGGCGATCTCCGCGGCAGCCTGAGGGTCATTCGCTCCGGCCTGCAGCCCAGCGACCGCGTGGTGATCGACGGGCTGGTGCGTGCCGCGCCGGGCACGAAAGTCGCGCCCCAGGACGGGGCAATCCACTACGACGCGGCCGCCGACGGCCGAGGTTAAGCAGGAGCCCTGCCGTGCGCCTTACACACTTCTTCATCGACAGGCCGATCTTCGCCACCGTCCTCAGTGTCTTCGTGACCCTGATCGGGCTCGGCGCGCTCGCCATCCTGCCGGTCGCCCAGTATCCGGAAATCGTGCCGCCCACGGTGCAGGTAACGACGGTCTATCCGGGCGCATCCGCCGAGACCGTCTCGCGCACCGTGGCGACGCCGCTCGAACAGCAGATCAACGGCGTCGAGAACATGCTGTACATGAACAGCCAGTCGACCGGCGACGGCAAGCTCACGGTGACCGTGACCTTCCGGATCGGGACCGACCTCAACGTCGCGCAGATGCTGACGCAGAACCGCGTCCAGGACGCCCTGCCCCGTCTGCCGGAAGACGTCCAGCGTCTCGGCGTGCAGGTGAGAAAGGCGACGCCCAACATCCTCCTGGCCGTCCATCTCTATTCGCCGGACAGCACGCGCGACGTGCTGTACCTGTCGAACTACGCGACGCTGCACGTGAAGGACGTGCTGGCGCGATTGCCGGGCGTCGGCGACGTCACGTTCCAGGGCGCCCGCGAATACGCCATGCGCATCTGGCTCGATCCGGACAAGGTCGCGGCACACAATCTCAGCGCCGGCGAAGTGCTTGCCGCCCTGCGGGCACAGAACGTCCAGGTCTCGGCGGGCATCCTCAACCAGCCGCCCGTGGCTTCGCAGCAGGCCTATCAGCTCAACGTGCAGACACTGGGCAGGCTGAGCACGCCCGATCAGTTCGCGGCCATCGTCCTGAAATCCGACCCGCAAGGCCGCGTGACACGCCTGCGCGATGTCGGATGGGTCGAGGTCGGCGCTGCGGATTACGGATCGACAGCCTTCATGGATCGCGGACCAGGCTTGCCGCTGCTGATCTTCGCCCAGCCGGGCGCGAATTCCCTGGCGGTCGAGCATGAGGTGCTGTCGACCATGGAGACGCTCTCGCAGGCATTTCCGCCGGGCGTCCGCTACAAAGTCATCTACGACCCCACGATATTCGTCGGCAAATCGGTGGACGAGGTGATCACCACGATCTTCGTCGCCATCCTGCTGGTCGTCGGCGTCGTGTTCCTGTTTCTCCAAAGCTGGCGCGCCGCCATCATCCCGGTGATCGCCATTCCGGTCTCCCTGGTCGGCACGTTCACCGTGCTCTACGCCCTCGGCATCTCGCTCAACAACCTGTCACTGTTCGGGCTCGTGCTCGCGGTCGGCATCGTGGTCGACGACGCGATCGTCGTGGTCGAGAACGTCGAACGCAATCTGGAGCGCGGCATGGCGCCTGCCAAGGCCGCCCATGTCACGATGGACGAGGTCGGTGGAGCGCTGATCTCGATTGCGCTGACGCTGTGCGCCGTGTTCGTCCCCTCGGCGTTCCTCTCCGGGATATCCGGCCTGTTCTTCCGCCAATTTGCGGTCACGATTGCCGCGTCGACGCTGATCTCCTGCTTTGTCTCGCTCACGCTAAGTCCGGCTCTCTGTGCAGTGCTCTTCAAGGCGCACGAACCAGGTCATGGAAGGCGTTCCTCCGGGATCGGCCGCCTCGTGCGGGCGGCATTCGACCGCTTCAATTTCGGCTTCGAATGGCTGTCCACGGGCTATGGCCGACTGACGCGGCGGCTTGTGCAGATGACCGGCCTCGTCCTGCTGGTCTATGCGGCGCTGATCGGCATCGCCGGCTTTCAGTTTGCACGCGCGCCCACAGGCTTCATCCCCGAACAGGACCAAGGCTATCTCATCACGGTCGTCCAGTTGCCCCCAGGCTCGACCCTCGACCGGACGGAAGCGGTCGTCAAGAAGGCGGTCGAGATCATCATGACGACGACAGGCATCGAGCATGTTGCGCCTTTCGCGGGCCTGGACGCGACGACCTTTACCGTCGCGTCCAACGCCGGGACGATTTTTTCCGGCCTGCCGTCGTTGTACAGCCACCAGATCGACGGCGTGACGGCGACCACGGTGCTGAACGACCTTCGCAAGCGCCTCTCGGTGATCCAGGACGCGTATGTCCTGACCATCCCGCCGCCGCCGGTGCAGGGCCTTGGCACCGCGGGCGGGTTCAAGCTCATGCTTCAGGATCGCGCCGGGCTCGGCTCCGATGCGCTCGCCCGCGCCGCCCAGACGCTGGTCGCCGCGGCCAACAAGGAACCAAGCTTCGCCGGTGTATTCACGCTCTTCGGCACCCGCGCGCCGGCGATCTATACCGACATCGATCGCGAGAAGGCCGAGAAGGTCGGCCTGACGCCGACCGACGTCTTCTCCACGCTGCAGGTCTATCTCGGCTCGCAATACGTCAACGACTTCAATTATCTCGGGCGAACATACCAGGTGATCGCCCAGGCCGACGGAAGCTTCCGGCGGGATCCGCAGGATATCGCCCGGCTCAAGGCACGAAACACATCAGGCGAAATGGTGCCGATCGGCACCGTGGCTCGCCTCAAATACGAAAACACGCCTTATCGCGTGCCCCGCTACAATCTCTTTCCGGCCGCCGAGGTGATGGGCGTCGCAGCACCGGGCGTGGCAACCGGCACAGCCCTGCATCGGATGGAAGAACTGGCCCGCGAGGTTCTGCCATCCGGCATCGGCTTCGAATGGACCGAGCTTGCCTTCCAGCAGCAGGAGCCCGGAACACCGTCCTTGCTCGTGTTCGGCGCAGCGGCGTTGTTCGTCTTTCTCGTCCTGGCGGCTCAGTACGAGAACTGGAAACTGCCGCTCGCCGTCGTGATGATCGTGCCCATGTGCCTTCTCGCATCGGTCACCGGCCTGCTGGCGCGCGGATTGCCGATCGATGTCCTGGCCCAGATCGGCTTTGTCGTGCTGGTGGGCCTGGCCGCCAAGAATGCGATCCTGATCGTGGAGTTCGCCCGGCAGGCCGAGGAAGATGGTGCAACGCCTGGTGAAGCGGCCGTCCGCGCCGCGCGCACCAGGCTCAGGCCCATTCTCATGACGTCGCTTGCGTTCATCCTGGGCGTCGCTCCGCTCGTGGTCGCCACGGGCGCAGGCGCCGAGATGCGGCAATCGCTCGGCACCGCCGTCTTCTCCGGCATGCTCGGCGTGACCGCGTTCGGCCTGCTGTTCACGCCGGCCTTCTATACCGTCGTCCGCAAGTTCGGCCGCAAGGCAGCCCAGCCGGAGAAAGCCGTTCCTGCAACCTGAACGCCTAGACGACTGGACTGTCCACCAACGGCATCGCGACCGGCCGCATCGGAGCGCCCGTTGCGCCGCGCAGCTTTATGCAGGCGCCGAAGAAGGCGAATTCCCAGACCTTGTCGGCTGCCAGTTCGTCGAGTTGCATGATTTCGATGATCGGCACGCCGGCTTCGGCAAGCAGATAGGTGTGAACCGGGAAGAAATTGATCGGATCGGCGGCCGGCGTCTGCTCGAGGGTGAGATTGTCGGCGCCGATGGTGACGGCGCCGTTCTTCGCCAGGAACTCCGCGCCCTCTCGATTGAGGCCGGGCGTATTCATGACGAACTTGCTGTCCGGCCAAAGAGTCATCTGGCCCGTGCGGATCAGAACGACATCGCCGCTGCGAAGCTGGGTCTTCTGGTGCTTCAGGCAATCGACGAGATCCTTCTCGCCGATCGCATGGCTCGGTTCGAGCGTGGCGACACCGTGCATGGCCGCGATGTCGAGCAGGATGCCGCGGGCAAAGATCGGCGGCTGCTTTTCAGCGCCGCACTTGCGCCAGGCACGACTTCCGAGATGATCGTGGGCGGTGAAGTTGTTGAAGATGGCGCCGTCGTAGCCGAAATGATTGAATGTATCGATGTGAGTGCCGCAGTGGGTGTACATCGAGATGCCGTCGCCGGAGTACGCGACGAGCGTGTTGGCATCCTTGCCCTTTTTCATGCTGTCGCCGACGATCTCGCCCTGCGGCGTGTGCGTCATCCATATCTGGTAGGGCTGGTCTCCGGCTCCGGTCCAGCCGGGCATGCCGACAAAATGATCGACGGAAAGATCGTAGACCTTGGTGGGGTCGGCACGGCGCAGTATCGCCGTTCGCGACCCTGCATCGATCAGGTTCAACATGCCAACCTCGTCGTCTTCGCCGAACGGGCTTGAAGCGACTTTGTGGAATTCGGAGTTGCGGGCGATGATCTTGCCTTTTATCGCCTCGTCGACATAACAGAGTTCACACATTTTTCGCTCTCCTCCTTGCATCGCCGGGATATCGACGCCGGGCTCTCGTCGTTCCGGTGAGGGTGATGCAAAAACCATGCTTGCCTCGGGAAGCACGGCTGGTCGCCGAGAGGACAGGCGACCATGTCCGAAAACCGCCAGACCGAGACGGCATGGATCACCATTGTCCGCTGCCAGCAAGGAGACACGACATGGCAACGCTTCGAAAGGAAATCCCCGTGGCCGGCGGCGCTGCTTCGGTGTGGCAGGCACTGCGCGACTTCGACCAGGTCCATACCAAGGTGGCGCCGGGCTTCCTGACCGATCTCAGGATGGACAAGGGCGATCGCATCGTCACCTTCTTCAACGGCCTGGTGGCGCGCGAGCGGCTGGTGACGGCCGACGACGAGACGTGCCGGCTGGTCTATGCCGTGGTCGAAGGCCGGGCGAGCCACTACAACGCCGCCGTCCAGGTCTTCCCCGAAGGCGACGGCAGCCGAGTCGTCTGGACGGTCGACCTCCTGCCGGACGAGCTGGCGCCCGCGATCGACGGGATGATGGATCAGGCGGCCGGCGTCATGAAGAAGACGCTGGCGGAGGGATGATGCCAGCCCTTCCTCCCCCCGTCATACGGGGGAGGTGCCCGAAGGGCGGAGGGGGAAAGCATCAGTGACGGTCTCCCAAGTTTCAGATCTGAAACTTTCGAGGATCATCGTGTGGTTTCCCCCCTCCCTGCCCTCCCCCGTATGACGGGGGGGAAATGATCAGGCGGCGTCCTGCTTGGGCAGGACGTCCTCGTATTTCTTGAAGCCCGGCAGCTGCTCGATGCGGCTCATCCACGCCTTGACGTTGGCGTAGGGGCCGAGGTCGATGGCACCCTCCTCGGCATAGGCGACGTCGCCATAGACGGCGACGTCGGCGATCGTGGCCTCGTCGCCGACCAGGAAGGGCGACTTCGCCAGCGCGGCATCGAGCACTTTCAGCGCGTCGTTCGCCAACCCGGTGTAGAGGCTGAAGACGTTGTCGTCGGCCTTCATGAAGCCGCGCTTGATGGCGCGCGGGCGATAGACATTGGGCGCCAGCCGATCGAACTCCCAGAACAGCCACTCGCGCACGCGCGCCTTCTCCTCGGCCGTCTTGCCGCCCATCTTGCCGAACTTGTCGGCGAGATAGAGCAGGATCGAGCCGGACTGGCAGAGCTTCAGGTCGCCGTCGACCAGCGCCGGCACCTGGCCGAAGCGGTTGATGGCGAGGTAGTCCGGCTGCTTGTGGGCGCCGGCGCGCAGATCGACATGCTTGTAGGCAAAAGGCTGGCCCATCAGGGACATTGCCAGCCCCACCTTGTAGGTAGGGCCGCTCAGCCAGATGCCGTAAAGTGTCAGCTTGGACATTCTCTCTCTCCCCGTG
>Ga0193726_1001306_pt1 | contig 20076 bp, 22 predicted proteins | sample H2c1metaG_FD_144928 | JGI IMG/M metagenome (GOLD analysis project Ga0193726, IMG submission 144928) | Soil microbial communities from a riparian zone of the East river system, Colorado, United States - H2c1 | ecosystem: Environmental > Terrestrial > Soil > Riparian zone | place: USA: East River... | reverse complement strand
CACCAGCTGCACGGGGTAGGGGGCTAGGACGGGCGTTGATCGAGGCAGTTTACGAGAAGGCCCGGGTGGCGAATGCGAGCCGGGTCTATTGGCTGACGCAATCGAACAACACGCAGGCGCGTAATCTCTACGATAAGGTCGCGGACAATCTCGGCTTCATTCAGTACCGCAGGGTAATTTGAACAGTGGAATGACGAAGCTAAAGAAAAACAAAAAAGGGAGTGAACATGTCCGATATTTCAGCCGTCAAGGCGCTGGTGTTCGATGTGTTCGGCACCGTGGTTGATTGGCGTTCGAGCCTGATCGCGGATTTCACCAAATGGGCCGACAAGCGCGGCATAAGTGCGGACTGGACCGCGCTGGTCGATGGCTGGCGTGCGGTGTATGCGGCGTCGATGGATGAGGTGAGAAAGCACCCCGAACGCGGCTACGTGATACTGGACAAGCTTCACCGGCAGTCGCTGGAAAAACTGGTCGCGCAGTTGTCGATTTCCGGCCTGGAAGAAGCCGATCTGGATTACCTCACCAAGGGCTGGCACCGGCTTCATGGGTGGCCGGACAGCGTCGCCGGTCTGACGCGGCTCAAGACAAAATACATCATCGGTCCGCTCTCGAACGGCAATGTCGCGCTGCTCACCAATATGGCGAAATTCGCTGGCCTGCCGTGGGACTTGGTGTTGTCGGCGGAACTGTTCGAACACTATAAGCCTGACCCCGAAACCTACCTCGGCGCCGCAAAACTGCTCGGCCTTCCGCCGGAGCAGGTCATGATGGTGGCCGCGCACAACCACGATTTGAAGGCCGCGCAGAAACTGGGGTTGAAGACCGCCTTCGTCGCGCGGCCCACTGAATATGGTCCGCTGCAGAAATACGATTTCGAGGCGAAGGGCGATTGGGATATCGTCGCCAAGGATTTTGGCGGAGTTGCTGACCGGATGGGGTGCTAGAGATAATTTGCCTGGGTTCAACTGTCACAGCCGTCATCCCCGCGAAAGCGGGGACCCAGTAGACGCAGGCATTGTTGTGTACTGGTTCCCCGCTTTCGCGGGGATGACGGCGGTGCAGGCGGCGAAAATGATTGCGACTAATCCGCCTGCATTGCGATATTCTGCCCGGACGTGCCAAATTCTCGTTTCCCGCCGCGATGCCGAATGACGTCGTGTAAAAAAATCCACTGCCCGACGGGCCAGATTTGGTGTGATCGCGGCTGTCGAGTCCCATAGCAAAAAATTTTGCTGTTCCGCGCCGACCCAAATCAATTCTATAACCGCCGCTGTCTCGTCCCACACAAGGGGCGTATCGCGATCGTCACGGACGCGGGGCGGGATGCGGTGGACGCAGCAGTGTTAGGCGTGCGATGCGAGCGCAGGGCGGATTGCTCTCCGTGAGCGGTTAGCGGCATGCAAGACGACGGCGCTGCTTGCGGACGGTGAAGTCGTGTGGTCCTGACGCCTCGACGCTGGCGTCAAGTCTTGCGGAGGCTCGTTCGGCTCAACCGGGCTGGACAAAACCTTCAATCCGCAAGGCGACGGTGGCAAAAGAGCCCGATCGCCGGGGAGCACGAAGCAAACCGTTAAAACCATTGCGTGCGGGGACGCCGGGTGATTCCGGGTACTCGTTGTTACTCGTGTGCGTTCTACCACTACCAAGTGCACACGAGGCCGCGGGTGCCACGGGCATCCGGCGTTCCCCACGCCCTCTTTGGGCGGAAGATTCATCAACGGCTCGGGCGCTTCGCGCCGCGAGGGCGCGAACGCGTATCTGCGACTAGACACCGTTCTTGTCCCCCGGATGCTGCGCAGCGCCATCAGCACGTTCACGCGTCTTTGACGCGCTATGTCTTCGGCGTGATGCGCGGCTGATCCGGGGCCCATGGTTGCGCAACAAAGGTGAGGGTCCCGGCTCAGCGGAGCAGCGCGAAGGACGCTGCACCGCGTCCGGGACACGATAGTTGTATACGCCGCGCACGTCGCATTTGCTGAATCCTGGCTTCAAGTCTATCTACTGAAGGCATCATGACGCTTCCCGCAACCGCTTTGCCAGTCGAACAGCCGCCGGCGTTTCTCGGCGTCGCGCGTTCCGCTACGGGAAAACTGTGGCGCGACCGGCTTGACGCCCGTGGCGCGGCGCGCGCGCTGGCGATCACGCAACGCTATCAGTTGCCGGAGATGCTGGCGCGGGTGCTGGCGGGGCGCGGTGTCGAGATCGACGCGGTCGAGGATTTCCTCGATCCGACCATCCGCAAGCTGATGCCCGATCCCCATACCGTGACGCAAATGGAAGCCGCCGCGAAACGCATCGCGGATGCGGCCACGCGAAAAGAACAGGTCGCCATTTTTGGCGACTACGACGTCGACGGCGCGACCTCGGCAGCGCTGCTGGCATGGCACCTGCGCCATTGCGGGCTCGATCCGCTGATTCATATTCCCGACCGGATTTTCGAAGGCTACGGCCCTAATGTCGAGGCCGTACGCATGCTCGCGGGCAAGGGCGCCACGCTGCTGGTGACGGTGGATTGCGGCACCACCAGTTTCGAGCCTCTGGCCGAAGCGCGGCGTCTCGGCATGTCGGTCGTTGTCATCGATCATCATCAGAGCGGCGACGAATTGCCTGACGTCGACGCATTGGTGAATCCGAACCGGCCCGACGATCTTTCCGGCCTCGGCCATCTGGCCGCGGTGGGTCTCGTGCTGGTGACGCTGGTCGCGGTCAACCGGGAATTGCGCAGCCGAGGGTTCTGGAGCGGTGAAATGCCGGAGCCGGATCTCCTGGGCATGCTGCACCACGTGGCGCTCGGCACTGTTGCCGACGTCGCGCCGTTGATCGGACTCAATCGAGCGTTTGTTGCCAAAGGCCTGATCGCGATGCGTCGCCGCGATCATGTCGGCCATACCGCGCTGATGGATGTGTCGCGGCTGAACGGCCCGCCCGAGGCCTGGCATCTCGGCTTTATGCTCGGGCCGCGCATCAATGCGGGCGGCAGGATCGGGCGCGCCGATCTCGGCGTGAGGCTGCTGCTGGAAGGCGACGTCTCCGAAGCAGCCAGGATCGCCGCCGAGCTCGATCGGCTCAACACCGAGCGCCGCGTCATTGAGCAGATGGCGGAAGCGCAGGCCGAGGCCGAGGCACTGGCCTCGCTCGGGCTCGAAGACAAGGGTGCTGTGATCGTTACGGCGTCGGAAGGCTGGCATCCCGGCGTGGTCGGCCTGGTCGCGTCACGCCTGAAGGAAAAATTCTCGCGGCCTGCGTTTGCCATTGCGCTCGAGCCGGGCGGCATCGGCACCGGGTCCGGCCGCTCGATCTCCGGCGTCGATCTCGGCAAGGCGGTGCGGCAGGCCGTGAAGGACGGTCTGTTGATGAAGGGCGGCGGTCACGCCATGGCCGCGGGCGTGACGCTGCGCAAGGAGCGATTGGCGGAATTCCGCGCCTATCTGGAAAGCGCATTGGCGCAGGATGTCGCCAACTCGCGCCACGACAATGAGCTGTTCATCGACGGCGCGGTCAGCGCGCGGGCGGTGACGCCGGAGTTTGTCGCCACGCTCAATCGTGCCGGGCCGTTCGGCAGCGGCAATCCCGAGCCGGTCATTGCGCTGCCGTCGCACCAACTGGTTTACGCCGACGAGGTTGGGCAGACGCATGTGCGGCTGCGGTTCAAGTCCGGCGACGGTTCGATCGTCAACGGCATTGCGTTTCGTTCGATCGGCCAGAAGCTCGGCAACGCGCTGATGCAGCATCGGGGCCAGCCGTTGCATGTGGCGGGATCGCTCGCGGTCGATCGCTGGCAGGGCACCGAACGCGTGCAGTTGCGCGTGCTTGACGTCGCAGTACCGGATCAGGGGCCGGCGGTGATCAGGTAAGCCTTCAATAATTGGTAAGGAGTGGAAATGACAGGGCAGGTTCAAGGCAAGGTCGCGCCGGTGACCGGCGGCGCATCCGGCATAGGCGAAGCGGTTGCCGAGTTACTGGCGCGCGAAGGTGCCTCGGTGGCGGTGACCGACATCGACGATCTGAAGGGGCCGGAAGTTGTCGCCGGTATCAAGAAAGCCGGTCATGAAGCGGTGTTTCTCCATCAGGACGTGACCAGCGAGAGCCGCTGGGTGGAAGTGGTGACCGAGGTCGAGTCATTCCGGGATGCGCCGCTTGGCGCAGGCCCGGAATCCATACTCCCGGTCGTGGTTATGGATTCCGGGCTCGCGCGGAGCCTGTCATCGGGCCGCGCTTTGCGCGGACCCGTTGGCGCGCCCCGGAATGACGAAGTAATTCACCCCGATGAATTCGCTACGACCCCTGCCTCAGCCGCGCCAGCACCTTCAACCCGCCGTAACCGTCGGCGGGCAACAGTCCCATCTTGGCCTGATAATCCCTGATCGCCTTCATGGTGTCGTTGCCGACGCGGCCGTCGGTGCCGCCGGTGTCGAAGCCCGCCTTGGTGAGACGGACCTGCATTTCCTGCACTTCGGCGAGCGTCAGCGCGCGCTCCGAACCTGGGAACGGCTGGATGAAAGGCGGTGCGCCGAGAATGCGGTCGCCGAGATGACAGATCGCCAGCGCGTAGTTCATGGAGGGGTTGTAACTGCGCACGGCGTAGAAATTCGGCCCCAGCAGGAAGGCCGGGCCGCCTTGCACCGGCACCCACATCTGCGCGGTGGCACCTGGCTGCGGAAACGGCTGGCCGTCGGCGCGCGAGACGCCGGCGCTGGACCATGCCGCATAGGTGCGGCTGCCGCTGGACGATGCGCCCGGCGCGCGCACCTCATAGCCCCAATGTTCGCCGCGGTGATACTTGCCGCGGTTGACCAGAAAGCGCGCGCTGGAACCAAGCGCGTCATCGGGCTTGCCGAACGGCGACACTCTTCCGTCCTTGTCGTAATCCATCCCGACATTGAGCCAGACCTCGGGCATCCACTGGGTATGTCCCATTGCGCCGGCCCACGATCCCCGCATCTCTTCGGGCGTGCCCCAGCCGCGATCGACGATCTTCAAGGCGTTGATCAGTTCGGTTTCCCAATAGGCGCGGCGGCGCGGTTCGTTCCAGGCGAGCGCGGCCAGCGACGGAAATACCGGCCGCATATGATTCTGCTGCACCAGGGGATCGCCGAACGCGGATTCGACGCCCCACAGCGCCAGCAATGTGCCGCGCTCGACCCCGAAATCCTGTTCGATCCGCGCGAACAGCGCTTCGTTCTTCTTCAGCGCTTCCTTGCCGGCGATGATGCGCCAGTCCGAGACGCGGCGATTGACGTACTGCCAGATCTGCTCGTTGAATTCCGGCTGCTTCTGCATCTGCTTGAACACGGTCATATCCGGTTCGATCCGGCCCATGACGCGGGTATAGGTCGCGTCCGAGATGCCTTTGGCCAGCGCACGCGCGCGAAAGCCGTCGCGCCATTGCTCGAAGCCGGGTGGCGCCGCGGCAAATGCCGCGATCGGTTGCGCGAGCAGGGCGCCGGCACCGAGGCCGGATTGCAGCACGGCGCGGCGCGTCAGGGTTTTCAGAGAATCAGGCTGTTTCATAGCGGCAGTCTAGCGGCGCGGGGAGGGTCGCGGCAAAAGTCATTAGCCGCTGGAACCAGCATCCTGCTGCAGGTCTGCGGCAATTTTGGACAGCCAGCGCCGGACCGTGAGCTGTTCCCTCGGGAGCAACCCAGCCATCAACCGCTGTTCCAGGGCGTTGGCGTGCCGCCGGCATTGGCCGAGCAGCGTGGCGCCGCGGCGGGTCAGCGTCCACTGCAGCACCCGCCCGTGCACCGGATGCGGGGTCTTTCGAATGGCGCCGTCGCGTTCCAGGTTGCGGATGATGACGCCGACGGTTTGGGGGGTCAGCAGCGCCACCCGCGCCAGATCGGCGCCGGACAGCCCGGGATAGGCCCGCAGCATGGTGAGCACGACAAATTGCGGCGGCGTCACGCCAAGACCGGCCAGCGATCGTTCCAGCGTCAGCCGCGTGGCGGCCTGGGCCTGCCGCAGCAGGTAGGCGAGGTAGCCCTGTTCGCCGCGCATGCCCCGGCCCGGCGGTGGCGGGCCCGCGAGATCGGGATTTTGCGAGGAGTTCTCCGTGCGGCTAGCTGTTCGCCTCTTTGTTTGGGGCGAGCGCGGTTTTGCCGAATTTTCAATCTTGCGCATGATATCAGTGCTCTTATAATACATCAGAACACTTATAACATAAGGCAATAAAGATGTCGCATGCGCGCAGCGAACGGAAGGATTTCAGGGCACTGGCGCCCGACGCCGACGAGTTTGTTCTCGGGTTGAGCCACGCCGCCGCCAAGGCCGGCATCGACAAGCAGCTGCTCGAACTGATCAAGCTGCGCGCGTCTCAAATCAATGGCTGCGCCTTCTGCGTGCAGCATCATATCCTTTTGGGCGAGAGTCTCGGCGTTCCCGTCGATAAACTCAACCTCGTGGTGGTCTGGCGCGAGGCGCCGCAGTTTTCATCGCGGGAGCGCGCGGCATTGGCGTGGACCGAAGCGCTGACGCTGTTGACCGAAGGCGTCAGCGACCAGGTGTTTGCGGAAGTGAGTGCGGAATTTACCGAGAAAGAACTGGCCTATCTGAGTTCTGCGATCGCCTCGATCAATGTCTGGAACAGGTTAGGGGTTGCCTATCGCTGGACCCCGCCGGCGCGGCAAAAGGCCGTTGATGCGGCGGCGTCATAAATTCTCGTCGCCGTCCTGGATGTCGGGATCGTTGAAAATCCCCGGCGGTGCACGAGCGACCGGAGGAGATGCGGATGCATGCGTAACCGCGGGTGGTTTGAAAACATGAGCCATCGCAGGTAACGCAGGCGGCTCGGGCCCGATCTCGCGCCCGCGTCCATGAATCAAACGCTCATAGGCCGAGATCAAGGTGACGTAGGGGTTGACCCAAAGCCAGCCGTCGCGCGTGAACACCTGCACATCGAAATGAAGATGGCGCGAGGTTCCGTTGGGACGATCCAGATAATTGGAAACGACACCGATTTTTTCGCCTTCGCGGACGTGGCGTCCGTTCAGAACGCCGTCGGCATCCATGCTCCTCGGATTCATATGCATGTAGCGAAAGCGGATATGTTCGTTGCGCGTGTTGATTTGCAGCGTCGCCGCCTGCTGTTGCGGCGAGCGGATCAATACGCCGTCGCGGACGGCAACAACCGCCTGGCGGTGGGGATCGCAGCGATCGGTGCCTGCGTCACGCGGCGAACATGCCGGGCGCATATCCTGCCCCTGATGGCCGAAACCGCTAGCGCACTGTCCCACGCTAAAACTGCGGGCTTCGCAAAAATTATCCTGCCATGGATAGCCGGCATTTCCGCCAGCCGTCTCGACTGGCGCGAGCGGTCTGTCGATCAATCTGCGTCGACCAAATGATTGCGAGCGCACCAGAGCCGGGGCTTTTTCCAGCGGAAATCGAATTTGCGAATAAGCGGTGAAATCGGCGTTGCCGCGCTGTCTGCGAAGGCCGCCATGGGAGACGATATCGCCGCTTGGCCGATAGCTGAAATCGGACGCCAACTCAGCAGGCCGCTCGGCACTGTCGGATGGAATATCCATTCGCGGCCGCGAGGGCTGGCCGCCGGCGACGCGCAGCGCTTTGAGAAAACGTTCGGCGACGGGGTAGGCCTCGCGGCAGGCAAGCCGCCGCACCCGAGGGGCACTGTCGAGACACTGGATCGACACCACATAGGGAACACCGAAGCGCGAAAAGGCATAACGCACATAGCCTTCGCGGATGAAGCGGCGCAGGTCGGGGTATTGCGCCGCTAATGCCTTGACCGGTTCGCCCTTGTCGCCAAGGGGATCGTTGATGTCATAGATCAGGACCGAGCCGGTGATCTGCACTTCGACAGCTCTGACAAAGGTTCGCTGCGGCATGCCATCGCCGGCGCCGGGCTCCAGCGCAAACACTGCGTCGTAGCCGGCCGGACCGGCGTCAAACATGTCAGCGGGACGGAAGTCGGCCTGATAGCGTGACAGCGAGAGGCCAGCCGGCGCGCCGTTCAGTCGTGCGTCAAGAAATGCCGCGGTGTCGAACGGGAGCAGCACCGGCACCGGACTGCGTCCGATGCCGGTAAAGATCGGCGAGGTCACTGCGTTCAATTGCACCAGCGCCGGCATCAGACGCGGATCGAACGTCGGCAACCGGCGTTTGCCCGAAAACGCGAAGGTGGACGCGACAGCCGGCTGGGTATTGATCTCGGACCTGAACTGATCGAGAGCGGCGCGCCATTCGACGCGGACTGCTGAAATAGCGGCGGTCCGAAATTCATCGGCGATAGAGATGAGCGTACCGGCAAGGAGCAGAAACAAGGATGCCAGCAGGCGCGTAGCTAACCGGACCGATTTCGTACCCAACGCGTCACCCCCAGCGCCAAAGCGGACCGAGCATTCTCCCGCAGGAAATGCTCCTTTCAAAAGATGCGCGTATTCTCGCAAAACCGGTGCCCACTTTTGCGGAATAGGCGTCGCCTAATCCTTGGCGCGCTCGACGTAAGAGCCATCCTCGGTCATGATGACGATCCTGGTTCCGGTCCCGATATGCGGCGGCACTAGCGTGCGCACCCCGTTGGACAGGATGGCGGGCTTATAGGATGATGATGCGGTCTGGCCCTTGGTGACCGGTTCGGTTTCCACGACCTCCAGCGTCGCGCGCTGCGGCATCGTTATGGCTACCGGGATGACGCCGTGAAGCGAGAGCTTGACGGTCATGTTTTCCTGCAGATAGGGCGCGGCGCTGCCGACGACGTCCTCGGGCACCTGAACCTGATCGTAGTTATCGTTGTTCATGAAGTGAAAGCCGTCGGCGTCCTTATAGAGGTAATTGAAATTCTGGTCCTCGATCGTCGCCTTCTCCACCTGGTCGGTGGTTTTGTAGCGCTCGGAAATCTTTACCCCGTCGCTGATTCGGCGCATTTCGATCTGGCTGACCGGTGTTCCCTTGCCGGGATGGATGTTCTCGGCGGTCAGAACCACGTAAAGCTTGCCGTCTTGCTCGATGACGTTGCCCTTGCGAATAGAACTGGCGATGACTTTCAAAGCTGTTTTTCCTGATATTCTGGCCCGGGACCGATCCGGACAAGGGCGTCCCGAGGCCAGCGAAGCGGTTTCGGGCTGCAACATACTGATTTTGTCCGTCGAAGCCAGCGTTTTGCAGGCTCAAGAGGCGGCTGCCTGATGGCCCGAAACGATCAGATTTCGCCTTGGTGGTCGGCCACGCGGCACGCCGACGTCAGGCCATTCCTGACGGCCCGAAGCGCTATCACCAAGGCCATCAGGGCGTGGTTCGACGAGCAGGGTTTTGCCGAGGTCGAAACCGGAATTTTGCAGGTTTCACCGGGCAATGAGACCCACCTGCATGCGCCGCGCACTGAACTTGCCGGCGCCGGCGGCGAGCGCGCCACGCGCTACTTGCGGACATCGCCGGAATTCGCCTGCAAGAAATTGCTGGCCGCTGGCGAAGCGAAGATATTTGAGTTGGCGCGGGTGTTTCGCGACCGGGAGCGCGGCGATCTGCATTTACCTGAATTCACCATGCTGGAATGGTACCGCGCCAATGCGACCTATGATGCCGTGATGGCCGACAGCGTCGTTATCATCGCTCATGCCGCGCAGGCGACCGGCATCGGTCGTTTTTCGTTTCGCGGCAGGATTGCCGATCCGTTTGCCGAGCCGGAGCTGTTGACCGTGGCCGCCGCGTTCGAGCGTTTTACCGGCATCGATCTGCTGGCCACCATCGATGGCGGCGAGGGCGATCGTGCGGCGCTGGCGCTAGCTGCAAGGGAGCAGGTGCGGATCACGGACGACGACACCTGGTCGGACATCTTCAGCAAGGTATTGGTCGAGCATGTCGAGCCAAATCTGGGGCAGGGGCGCTTGACGGTATTGTTTGAATATCCGGCGCCCGAAGCAGCGCTGGCGCGCGCCAAAGCATCCGACCCGCGCGTCGCCGAACGTTTTGAAATTTATGCCTGCGGCGTTGAACTTGCCAACGGGTTTGGCGAATTGACTGACGCGCGGGAACAGCGCCATCGGTTTACGCTGGCCATGGACGAAAAGCAGCGGTGCTACGGCGAGCGCTATCCGCTGGACGAGGATTTTCTCGACGCGGTCGCAAAGATGCCGGAAGCAAGCGGCGTCGCGCTCGGCTTCGACCGTCTGGTGATGCTGGCCAGCGGCGCGTTGCGGATCGATCAGGTGGTGTGGACGCCGCCGGCTGGTGACGCATGAGCAGGATTAATCTCAAGCCAGCTGCGACGTTGCGCGAGCCGGCTGAACTGGTCGCCCATGGTCTGGCGTCTGCGGCTGATCTTCCCTATCTGGAAAAGGTCGCGGCGCGCTATGCGGTAGCGGTGACGCCGGACATCGCCGCCCTGATCGATCCCGGCGATCCCGAGGATCCGATCGCGCGGCAGTTCATTCCGAGTGCCGCGGAATTGGTGGCCCGGCCGGGCGAGAATGCCGATCCGATCGGCGACCACGCACATGCGCCGGTCGCCGGCATCGTGCATCGCTATCCCGATCGGGTGCTGTTCAAGCTGGTCCATGTCTGCGCGGTGTATTGCCGGTTTTGCTTTCGCCGCGAAATGGTCGGGCCGGGCAAGGCAACCGCACTTTCGCCTGACGCTTACAACGGCGCGCTCGATTATATCCGCGCGCATCGCGAGATCTGGGAAGTCATCCTTACCGGTGGCGATCCCCTCATGCTATCGCCGCGACGGCTCGGCGAAATCATGGCGGATCTGGCGGCGATCGATCACGTCAGGATCATCCGGATTCATACCCGAGTTCCGGTGGCCGATCCCGCGCGCATCAGCGCCGAGATCGTCGCGGCGCTCAAGGTCGAGGGCGCTACGACCTGGGTTGCACTGCACGCCAATCATGCCAGGGAATTGACCGGCAGGGCGCGCGCGGCATGCGCCGCCCTGATCGACGCCGGGATTCCGATGGTCAGCCAGTCGGTGCTGCTGCGTGGCGTCAATGACAATGTGGCAGCGCTGGAAGCGCTGATGCGGGCCTTTGTCGAATGCCGCATCAAACCTTATTACCTGCACCACGGCGATCTCGCGCCCGGTACGGCACATCTGCGCACCACGCTTGAGCACGGGCAGCAATTGATGCGTGCCCTGCGAGGGCGGGTCTCCGGGCTGTGCCAGCCGGACTACGTGCTCGACATTCCCGGCGGCTACGGCAAGGCGCCGGTCGGGCCGAGCTATTTGTCGCAGGCAAGTTCCCTGCCCGGGGAAGGTGAACTCGATCCGGAAACGCGCTATCGTGTCGTCGACTATTGCGGCGATGTTCATCTCTATCCTCCAAAGCCATGATGTGCCGATGACGGATGGAGGAAGGGGAGAGCCGGAGCCGCCGGACGACCGAGGCAATCGCACCGTTGAGAATGCGGTGATGCTTGGGTTCTTTGTCGTGCTGGTCGCGGCGGGGATATGGTTGCTTGGCACCATGGCCGATGTACGAAAGGTTCAGGACTGCGCCGCCCAGGGGCGCCGCAATTGCGCAACGATTGAGGTTCCTGATCGTGCGAGGTAGATGCGTTGCTCTGTTGATGGAGGATTCAGATGGGTAAGCTGATCATGTCGATGGCGATACTGGTTCTGTTGGGCGGCCCGGCTGCGGTGGCGCAGACGGGTAGCAAAACGGGAACATCGGGCACTGCAAGTCAGTCCCAGCCGACGCGCGAAGCCCCGATCGGCCACCGGCAACCGCGCGCGGGTGACGTGCCGTCGGAGAAAAACCTGGGCAATCCGGACGATCCGATCAACCGCGAGGCTGCGGCGCTGGACCGCAAGATCAAGAGCATCTGCCGCGGCTGCTAGAGAGCGCTGATGTTGTCGGCAGCAGGGCGCGAAACCACGCGCCCCGATGACGATCAATCGGTGTAACCGGCTTGAGCATGATCCGGAAAAGTGGGTACCGGTTTTCCGAAAAGATCATGCTCAAACAAAAAGATAGAGCGGGATGACGATTCGAAGAAAAGTCATCCGGCTCTAGGCCGAACGCTCCCGGAATTTGCGGCGCTGCACATCTCGTCTCGCCGCAACGGCATCGGCCAGCAGGTTCAGTGCCGGCACGGTCGTGTTCCAATCAATGCAGCCATCCGTAATGCTCTGCCCATAGGTCAGCGCCATGCCCGCCAGCACATCCTGGCGGCCCGCCACCAGATTGCTCTCGATCATGACGCCGACGATGCGCTGCTCACCGTCAGACAGCTGGCGAGCGATATCGGCAATCACCAGCGGCTGGTTCTCCGGCTTCTTGCTGCTGTTGGCGTGACTGGCGTCGACCATCATCCGCTGAATAACGCCTGCGCAAGCGAGTTCGGCCGCGGCGGACGCGACACTCGCCGAGTCATAATTCGGCCTGCTGCCGCCACGCAGAATGATGTGGCAGTCCTCATTGCCGGATGTCGCGGCTATCGCTGAACGTCCACCCTTGGTGACCGCCATGAAATGGTGAGGATGTGATGCCGACTTCACCGCGTCGGCGGCGATGCGCACGTTTCCGTCGGTCCCATTCTTGAAGCCGACCGGGCAGGAAAGTCCGGAAGCGAGTTCACGGTGAATTTGGCTTTCGGTCGTACGCGCGCCGATGGCTGCCCAGGCAACCAGATCGGCGATGTATTGGGGCGTCGTCATATCGAGGAACTCTGTTGCCGCCGGGACACCAAGATTATTCACGGCGGCAAGCACGTTGCGGGCGAGACGCAGGCCCTTGTTGATGTTGAAGCTGCCATCCAGTTCCGGATCGTTGATCAGCCCCTTCCATCCCACGGTTGTACGCGGCTTCTCGAAATAAACCCGCATGACAATTTCAATCCGGTCGGCAAGCCGTTCGCGCAGCGCAGCGAGGCGCGCGGCGTAGTCCACGGCTGCGACCGGATCGTGGACTGAGCAGGGACCGACGACGACGAGAAGACGATCGTCCGTTCCGTGAAGGATAGCGTGGATGGCGTTACGCGCCGCCATCACAATTCGCGTCGCGGTCAAGGTGCGCGGGATTTCGCGCATGACCTCTTCCGGCGTACTCAGCTCTTTTATTTCTCTTATTCGAAGATCGTCTGTCGTGCTCAACACGGCTATGGCTCCTGTTTTTAAGGACCTGCCGGCCAAACAAAAAGCCGCCAAGTCTGGCGGCTGTTCGGACTTCTTGCTGCAATTCGTTAGATTGAGCGTGATCCTCCCACCGCCAGCGAGCTGCCGAAGCTAAAATACCAATAGTTGCTGGTGGCGATGGTGATCATGGCACGCGCTATAGCGCATGCATTGGGTCCTGTCATCTCAAAATCGCACCAACTGGTCTGGTTCAGCCCTTGCGCGCGGCGAGCGCCATTCCGATCAGGGAAGCGCCGCCGAACAGCAGATTGATGCCGACCAGCAGGCCGACGGCCCAGAGTGCCGAGCCCGGCAATCCCGTGATGATGACGGCCGCGATCAGCAAATCCATGATTCCGGCAACTAGCAGCCACGACCACCGCTCCGACAATTCGCGGCGATGCTCCAGCGCATACATGATGGTGGCGACACCTTCGGCGAGGAAATAGACGCCAACCACGATGGTGAGGGTCAACGTGCCCTGTACCGGCTGCGCCAGCAGGATAATGCCGACGGCAACCGCCAGCGCCGCCGAAACCAGCGACCACCAGAAGCCAGGCATCCCCCGCGCCCAGAATGTCAGCGCAAGGCCGGCGACGCCGCTGATCAAAAACATCCAGCCCAGAAAAATAGTAACCGCAAGGCTCGCAAGCGGCGGCAGGATCATTGCTGCGAGACCCAACACCGCGAGCAGGATACCTTCAAACAAAAACGCCTTCCAATGCTCGCGTACGGCGGCGCTCATTTCGGATTGCAACCTGGTGATGTCCTGGGGAAGGGTCATTGAAGTCTCCCGATGCTGGCAACGGAATGTGACGCGCTATTATACCGCGCGCCAACGCCGCACGGTCAAATTTGTTCATGCACGCGGTTTGAGCGAAGCGTAGCTAGCTTTGGCCGGGCGCGGACGAAAAGCCCTGTGACGTCGTGCGCAGCCGATTGCGACCGAGAATATAGATCGCCGCCGTGACCACCAGCAGGGCGAGGCCGATCACGATCGAGACAAGGCCCACCGGAACCAGAACGAGTGCGGTGTCGCGCTCGGGATTGACCCACCAGTGATGGATCGACGACAGCACAAAGGCCAAACCGGCGAATCCCGCGCCACCGCCCGCCACCAATAATGCCCACATTCGCCGCAACTGGCTGAGCCGTTCGCGGGCGATGTCGGTGCGCGGGGCCTGATGGCGCGCGACGCGGTGCACCAGCCGCGCGGCAAATCCGATCGAGCTGAACCCGATCACCACGCTCGTCGCTCCCAGCAGCAGCCTGGTGGATGAATCGAGGTCGGGATTCTGCTGCAGCGTCAGCAGTGGAAAATCGAAACCTGCATGAAGTGCCACCGGGGCAAACAGCATCAGAATTCGGCTTGAGATACGGGCCCAGTCGCGGTTATGCCGGTGCGCGCCAAGGGCGGTGCCGGATCGGCCCAACGCAAGGTAGGCGCCGGCGATGATGCCGAGCGCGCCATGGAACGGCACGGTCAGCACGCTGCGCAACGCTGCCAGCGATCGCCACATCTCCGGATGCTGCACGAGATAGGCCAGGTTTTCATAGGCTGCAAAGCCGAGCCCCGCCGCCGCACCATAAACCACGGTGTCCATCGGGGCCGCGAACGCCCGCTGCCGTGTCGTCGAGACCGCGACAATGACGAGGATCTTGACGATTTCCTCGGGCGCGGCGACCCCAAATATCGAATGCAGCGCCTGCGCAACCCAGGGGTTCTCGGGAGCCGCCAGTATCTTGGCAAACGGCGCACGCGCAACGCCGAGCAGCGAAATACTGGCAGCGCCTAGCAGAAATGCGGTCCAGACCTTGATGGGCGGACCGGGACGCTCGCCAGCGGCGATCACGAGCCACAATATCAGCAGGGCGGGTGCCACTGCCGCGGTACCGATGACCGTGGGTAGGGATTCAAGAAGATTCATCAGGATGGCAAATATGCCATCTTTTTTCCGGTTTGTCGGCGCTTTGAAAGCCGGCCGCGCGATGGCAAGCCGCGGACAACAGGTTTTCTTGAACGTGCGCCAACGCGGCGGCCATTCAGCAGCCGCGGCAGATATTCTTCAGCCGCGCATTCATCAGCGCATCCTCAGCGCTGATCGAATCCACATGGGCCGCGGTATCGGCTTTCGGAGGTGGTGCCGTACGCGACGCCGGCTTTGCGGTTGTGGATGATGCAGCCGTTGCTGCAATCCTGTCGTAGCAGGCCAGTCGAGTACCGGAATCCGTGATCGATTTGCATTCCGAGGTCTGGGCGATGGCGGTTTGGGACAGCGCGCAAATCGCGACGAGTACGGCCAAGAGTCTCATTTCAACCCCTTTTTCGGCCAATGGAATCAGGCCGTGAAGCGTTCGCGCTCCCGTAGCGATATCGCACAAAATCAAGGGGTTTGCCAATTTGTCTCGCGCAAACTCTCGCATCGTCTGGCAGGGGGCAATTTCCGCATTGCGCGGAACGGCTGAAAGGCCGCCCCGGGCACGCTCATTAGTCAGTTCTGCCGAACTCACAGCCACTGCGGGCATAAACGAGCCTGACCATGCCCAACTCGTCACGCGTGCGGGTCGGTTTGCAGAAGGCTTCCCATTTCTTGATGCCTTCCTGCTTCATCTTGAGATCTTCCGCTTCCTGGGCGGTGTCACGCGTTTGCGGCTGATCCTCGATACCTACGGTTCTGCACGATGTTGATCCGTAGTACCGGCTATGGGCGCATGAGGTGCGGACTTCCCAAGCTTGTGCCGCGCTCGACATAAGCGTGAGGGCGACGATGAAGTAGATGTTTTTCATGTTACTCGTCCGGGTTGGCCAATTTCTAAGGCGCCTTGACGATTATCGCCGGTGTGGCAGGGCCGCAACGGGTGGCGGCCTTTAATCACTTGTTAATCTTGATGTCCGCGCTGCGGGTTAAATCTGGAACCGGCAAGGGACGGCACGGCGGGCCTTCGGCAAACCCTCCAGGGTGCTCATTTCGCCAGCAAATGCCGGCAGGCCTCAACAAAGACCTGGGCACCGGTGACGATGTCGGCATCGCCGGTGTTTTCGGTCCAATGATGGCTGATGCCGCCGATCGAGGGCACAAACAGCATGCCGGCAGGCATGATGGTGGCGAGAATCTGGGCGTCGTGGCCGGCGCCGCTGGGCATGCGGACAGACCTGCCGCCTGCAAAGGCCGAGCTCGTAGCTTCGATAGCATCCTGGAACGCAGCATCCATCATCGCAGGGGCGCCGGTACGAATACGTTCCACCGTGACACTGCAGCCGCCCTGCGCGCTGACCTCTGCGGCCATGCTCCGCAGCAGATCCTCCAGGCGCTCGATCACGTCAGGGTCATCGTCGCGAATCTGAAACAGCATTTCTGCACGTCCCGGGATTATGCTCGGCGCACCGGGATCGAGGGCGATGTGGCCGGTGGTCCATACCGTGCGTGGTCCGCATAGCCTCGGAAACCGATCCTCAATCGCCACGCAAAACCTGGTCAGCGCCACGCCGGCATCTTTCCGAACGTCCATCCGGGTCGTGCCAGCGTGATTTTGCTCGCCGCTAAAAGTGATGCGGTATTGCCAGATCCCGACGATGGAGGTGACGACGCCGATCCCGAGACCGCTGCTTTCGAGGCTCTCGCCTTGCTCGATATGGGCCTCGATATATCCGATATGCCGCCCGCGTTCAGCCTGCGCGCGCGCTCGGCCGGCAAGACCCACGGCGGTCAGGGCTTCCCGCATGGTTCGGCCGCTGTTGCGCTCGCGCGCGGCGTCGATGTCATCATCGGTTACATCGCCGATGTAAGACCTGCTGCCAAGGAAAGAGCCGAAATGTCCTTCCTCGTCGCACCATGCCGCGACTTCGACGGCGCCGTTTGCGTTCGGGTCGGGATTGATCACGCGGGCGGCTTCGAGCGCATACACGACGCCAAGCGGCCCATCGAGCCAGCCCGCGTAATTCTGGCTTTCGAGATGCGACCCGGCCAACAGTTTCGGTCCGGATTTCCTGGCCGTGCCGAGGACGTTGCCGATGCCGTCGATCGCAGCAGTGAGCCCTGCCTCTGGAAGCCGCTGCGTGAGCCACTCCAGCGAGCGCATATGCGGCTGCGAGAAGGTCGGCTTGTGAACGCCGGTCTTGTACGCGCCGATGCCACGCAGCGCATTGAGATCCGCAAGGACCCGAGCACCATCGAAATGCGGGCGATTGTCAGGCATGAACCGTAACCCTTGGTCGATTTCATCGATCCAAGGGTATTACACTATTGAAACATCGATCAATCGTGTGCCGCGCGAGCGACCGCGCGATGGCGGCAAGTGTGGGTCTTTCCATCGATGGGTGAGAGCGTCTGTTCGCTAAGTTGGCACCCGATGTGTTCGGAATCGTAGAGTCCATCGGAGCCGATCCCCTGATGTTGTGATTGCAGAACTACCTCGCTTATCGGAAGGACACGACGACGTCCAACTCGATCAAATAGACCAGCTTGTCATTTGACGACTTGTCAGCTTCGGCCGCTTGCCGATATAGGACCATTTCATCGGGCCGGGCGAGCCGTATCCTTAAATCCGAGTCGGCGCGGCACAATGGGACGTCATTGATTTTTTGCTGGCCCAGCTCAACGCGCAGCCATTCCTGATGGCAAATCTCGTCCGCTTCGCGATATTTCCTGGCTTCAAAAGCCAAGGTGGGCTTGCCGTCGATCTCAAGCGTCCAAATCGATCGTGCAAAGACCATGGTCCCTATGATTTCTTCGCCTTCACCAGCCACCCCGCTGCAGGCGGTCGACGGCTACAAGCACGTCAGGCCGCTCGAGCACCTCAACCAGCTTGTCAAGGATGCGCTCGTTATTGTGCGGTCGGGGCTCCAGATATTCTTCGAGGATGCGCTGCGCGTCGCTCATGGCCTGAAGGGCTAATTGCTGATCTGTCATTAATGATCACCTCCGCACCCGATGAATTTTGCCCGTAGGCTTCAATGAACGGCCCCAGCCCAAGGGGTCAGGGGTAAAATGGCGGCCGGTGCCGGGCCGCACGACTGCAGAACCCGCCAGCCATGAAGAAAGTTCCATTTCGAGGAACCAGCCTGTGCGCAGAGTACATGCAAGCCGGGTTTTCTGGTACCAGATTCGAACCTAAATTTCATATAAGTGATTGATTTATTTAATGAGTGTGGGCTCGACTCGGCAACAGGAGCGGCGATAGCGGCTGCGCATTTGGGCGCGCCCAGGCAGCATTGGTTGGGTCAATTCGCCATCCACAGGCTTGGTACTGCGCGGTTGAGCGGACAAACAAATCCCGTAGTCTTACGGGAACCCATTTTCACGGAACCTTTGCACGGCCTTTGTAGAAAAAACGGAGCCGATTTGAGGGCTCGGCAGTTAAACCAGCGCCGTCCAGCGAATATATTCCGCTAGGGCGGCGTTGCGCGTTCGGAGCCGTTTGATTTTCCTGACACAGGTATGCTCAAGCTCATCGTCATCATTATCGTCTTCCTGGCGCTCTCCGCGACGGTGCTGCGACAGCAGCCTCGCTTAGTGCTGCGACCTACCGGACCATTGCCCGCGGCGAACGTGCCCTGAATCGCGGTGCCTCTTACTCGGGCTGGACCGTGAGGCGGATGGCCACTTCGTGTGGGCGACCAGCCATGATGGGCAAACGACGGCGCCGCGCGCTTATAGCCCCCAGTTCGACCAGGCGGATGGCCTCGGAGCAAGACGAAATCTCGGTAGTCCTACGGACGCTCGCTTTCACCGAACTTTCGCACAGCGGTTGTATGTGCTCAACGGTCAAACCAACGCGACTCAGCGATCATACTCCGCTAGGACGCCGTTGCGGCAATCGCTCCAAGGAGGCACGCATGCTAGCGGAAAAGTTCTTTCTGGTTTTAGAAACGCTCCTAAGCCACACCAATCCCGACGGCGGTCCCCGCGTGGAAAGCACCTCGCGGCAAGTTCCGATCAAGCTTCCACGCAGAAGCGGCAAGTAGTCTGCGCGCGGACGGCTTTCACTTGGCGGTCTTCTCAGGCTGGACGGTGAGGCGGATGCCCACTTCAGTTGAGCCGTCGAAAACTTCAAGGACATGATCGCAGAGCAGGCAACGGTATTCGCCCTTGGTCCTTCTGCTGGAAGCCACCTCAATACGGCGGTAGCCAGCATTGCATTGGGGACAGATGATATCGGACGACCTCATATCGCGGACACTATCACTCGGCGGCTGAGAGTTCCAACAGCGGCGAAAATACCCCTTCTGAATGCAAGAATCGGTATAGTATTTTACAGGTTGCGAAGAGACGATTGCGATAATTTCGGTTGCGGCAAAGCGAACATGAAGAAATTGTCGGACAATCAGGTTGGCGATCGTCTTCATGCGGCGCTGGAGAAGATTGGGACCTGCGAAGGTGAAACCATCCGTGGAAATACCGCTCTGGCGGCTGCCCGGCAGACGCTGAGCCTTCTTAAGCAAGATCTCCTGATCGCGGCCGAAAGAAATTCAGATCACGTCAGCATCATGATGAACCAAACCGGTTGTCCCGCCTTCGAAGACCTAGAGAAACGACCCCAGCGCTGGTAGCCGCCAGACGGATCATTTCCCCTGCGCCTCAAGGGGAACGCGAGGTCATCCTCTCGCGGCGTCCACCGGTTGCGGCGGGTTTCGACCATCTAATTCTATTTCCCATTTGCCTTCAGCAAAGCAAGGACGAGCACAGCGATCCAGGCGGCGATCACCATGACTTGTCGCGATCATTTCTTTGCCCTCAGCCCGAGGCCGTGCCTTGTCAGTCACAACCTAGAGACTTGGATTAATTTTTCGAGCTCATGGCGACCATCCGCGTGAGCTTCCTGCTCGGTGGCAAACGATTCCATGGAAGACTGAATAGGTTTTCCGTTCTCTCTGATGTCCCAGCGAAAGCAACCCGCGTGAATCGTGCAGGCCCGGGTTACAAGGTCATAAGGTTGCGGCGACTGAGCCATACCCGACAATATCGCACGGACCAGGCAGCATTTCTACGTCGCCCCGC